>Ga0228710_1000629_pt1 | contig 46729 bp, 25 predicted proteins | sample MedpolnodulmetaG_FD_177995 | JGI IMG/M metagenome (GOLD analysis project Ga0228710, IMG submission 177995) | Root nodule microbial communities from Medicago polymorpha collected in Santa Monica, California, United States - pink nodules | ecosystem: Host-associated > Plants > Roots > Nodule... | reverse complement strand
AAAAAAAAAAATATATATAAATATATATATATATATATATATATATATATATATATATATATATATTAAACAACGCTAGACGCTAAAACACAAGGTGTGCAAAAACGCCTAGGTACAAAAGAGTTCAAACAATCCTGTACAAGCCAAAAAGGCACGCAAATCACAAAGAAAACAAAAGACAACAGGCTAGAAGATTGAGTTTAAGCAAGATAGAGGGCTCCGCCGCCATTCTTGATAATCAAAATCAAAATTAACGTATTTCGATTTCAACCACCAAAATGAGTGAAGCTTCACCCTTTCACCAAACGCTAACAAATTGTCCTCCTTTGCTTTGAAGATTCTATTATTCCGTTCTTTCCAAATTATCCAAGCTACTAACAACCAAATAATCTGCATGGACTCGACTGATTTCTTTGAGAATCCCCGCAGACCACTAAATTGATGCAAATGTTCAAAAAAATGGTGATGAAGAACTGTTGAAAAACCAAGCCATTACGCAATGTTGTTCAACACTCCACTAAAAAATTTGCACGTAAGAAATAAATAATCAAGGTCCTCATTGTAACCGCAATTAGCAATTCAACCCTGATCTGATGCAAGCAAGACCCTCCGTTGAAAAAGTTTGTCACTAGTAGGAATCCGGTTGAGAAACAGGCGCCAAGCAAAAATTAGCACTTTTAGAGGCACCGCTTTCAGCCACCAGAATCTATAATTATTATTATGCTGCTGATGTCTATCAAGCTCCAAATATGTTAAAAAATAATAAGCAGAACTAACAGTGTAACAGTTTGAATCATGTAACATCTAAGTCCATCTATCGACACGGTCAACCTGAAAAGAGAAATTAGTTAGGCGTACAATACACTCCCCCACCAACTCATCCTCCCACTCAAAAAGCCTCCTGCGCCATTTCCACGCTTCCCCGTTAACCCCCCAACCTCTTGCAAACAATTCAGCCACCGTGTCTAATTTATTATCCGCTAACTCATACAAACGAGAAAAAAAATACTACACAACGGTTTCCCCTCCAGCCAAGGGTCGACCCAAAACAAAGTGGACTCTCTGTCCCCTGCCTGGCGAATAATACTATCCGACATCCACCCTGGATCAACCTGACCCACTCCATCCCTAACATCTAAAATTGTTTGCCACCACACTGAGCCACCCCATCTACAAGAGCAGCAAAGCCGCCCCCTCTCCTCTCCATACCGGGCGCAAAGAACCTGATACCAGAGGTTACCCTGCTCCTGTAAAATCCTCCACCACCACTTACCCAAAAGAGCAAGATTAAACTCTCTCAACCTCCTCACCCCCAGACCACCTTCCTCCTTACGCAAACAAACAGTATCCCATTTTATCCATGTAATTTTGCTAATATCCTTACATCCCCCTTAAAAAAAAAGCATTAAATAAAGATTCAAGGATAGAGATTATACCTGAGAGGGCTTTGAAGAAGGAAAGAAAGTAAACCGGAATAGAGGACATGACAGACTTAAGCAAGATCAAACGACCACCCATAGACAGGTTACGACTCTTCCAATCAGACAACCTTCTTTTAATTCGATCAACCAGAGGGTACCAAAAAGCCAATTTTCTCGGATCACCACCAATAGGAAGCCCCAAATAAAGAAACGGGAGCCTACCATGCTTACAATGTAACACTGAGGCGGCCTCATGCAACCAAGAACCAGCGACATTAACTCCATATAGCATACTCTTATGGAAGTTTACTTTTAAACTAGAAACAGATTCAAACAACGCCAAAACTGATCTTAAGATTCTAATATTGCCCCAGCTTTTATCCACCACCAAAAGAGTGTCATCCGCGAACTGTAAATGAGAAATGTCTACTGCACCTTGCGCCCCTACCATGTAAGGAGCGAACATACCATGTTCCACCACTGACTGCATCATAATATGTAACCCTTCGGCAACAATAAGAAAGAGGAACAGAGACAAAGGGTCACCCTGACGAAGACCTCTTTCCAAACAAAATTTCTCAGTTGGGCTACCATTCACCAAGACAGACACAGTTGGTGTTGATATACATTCCTGCATCCACTTGCGCCACAAAGTAGGGAAATTCATCATTCGCAACACAATATCTAAATAACTCCAATCCACCGAATCAAAAGCTTTTTCAAAGTCTACCTTAAAAAGTAAGAGTTCCTACTTTCTTCTGCGGGCATCTTCCACTAACCCATTAGCAATCAATAGACCATCAAGAATTTGGCGACCATGCACAAAGATTGTCTGTGTTGGAGAGATCACACTACCAATAACATTTTGTAATCGATTAGCGAGAACCTTCGACAAAATCTTGTATAAACAATTCACCAAGGAAATGGGTCGAAAGTCTGACAGACGTTGTGGACTCTCCACCTTCGAAATCAAGGATATGAATGTGCTATTAATACCTTCGTCAATCTGCCATGTCTGTGGAAATCATTAAAAAACCGGATCAAGTCTTCCTTGAGCTGCCCCAAAAAATCCTTAATAAAACCAAGAGGGATGCCATCGGGACCCGGGCTTTTATAGCTATCACAATTCAAAACTGCTTGCTTGATCTCGTCCTCTGTAAAGAGCCCCGTCAAGGACCCTCCCTCGTCGACAGACAAAGTCTTGAACATCATATCCTCCACACTTGGGCGCGAAACATTAATGGACTTGTAATGTTGTCAAAAAATTATTAAAAACAACTTCACGGACATTTGCAACCCCTTCAACTCGGACCCCGTCGACATCAACAAATAAAAGAGCATTCGCCCTACACCTTGAGGTCATAATACCATGAAAGAATTTAGAATTAGCATCACCTTCTCGCCCCACCCATCTAATCTGAAAGATTTCCATTTCTCGGTAACAAAGTCTTTATAACCAGGTAAATGGAACCAACATTTCAACATACGGTTCGGTCTTGGTCCCCAGTTAGCTTCATCGACAATCAATAAAATAGGACAATGGTCAGAAACGGATCGAGGAAGGGCCACCTGAAAGCAGTTAGGCCATGAGCTAATCCACTCTTCTGATAAAAGAAAGCGATCCATACGGCTCATAGATAAACCATCCCCCTATACCACATGAAATTCCTCCCACACAGCGGCAAATCAACCAACACAGTAGTGTCAATGAAGTTATTAAAAGCTGAAAAGTCCTCATAATTACCACCAAGAACCCTACTCTTTCTTTCGGACTCCGAACAGATGACATTAAAATCACCAAACATGCACCAGGCGCGCCCCAAATCATTATGAATCAAAGTTGCCAACCTCTTCCAAAAATGCTCGCGGCCCGCATTATCACAAGGCGCATACACATTAGCGATAGCAAAATCAACACCGCTCTTAAGAAACAGATCTTTAATGATCTAAACATTATCAAAGCTCATAGACACATGAACATCAACCTCACTAGAATTCCAAATAGAAAGAATACCCCCTGCTGCCCCCATTGATAGACGATACAAATAACCATAAGCCTCAGATCCCCACAACGAGCGGCACATAAAAATATCAACTACCTGCAACTTGGTTTCCTGAATGCAAAAAACAAAAGGATTCTTCTCCCTCACCAACCTCTGAACCTACCTCCGCTTCTTCCACCCTCCGAAACCCCTCACATTAAAAGATAAAAGCTTCATTGAGACCCCCAACCCCTCACAACCCCCACACACACATTAAAGAATTCAGATGCTTTGTTATAAAGTGACATAAAATCTTGTTCATTCACGGCTTGCGAGAAGATCTTATCGACACCCAAAGGAAGCACTTTAAAAAATTCCAAGCCAATATCAATAAGAATTTGTTGAAGAGTCGGTACCGTCACCCCGTTACGAATTTGTGCCATTAAACCTCTACTCGCCCAAGCTATATCTTCCGGAGCGGTACTATATTTCCTCCCCTTTTCGATCCACCACCGCCTCCCTATCCCCTTCCTTACCAACAACTGAACCCTTCCCCTTCCCAACATTTATTCCCTCCCTCTTAACATCATTCACCTTCTTTGGTACAATCGAAACATCCACCCCGCCCACCATCACCTTTACCGGAACCCTCTCCTTACCTCTCTCTCTTTTTTTCTCCCTCTCCACTTCCGTTTTGACAGCCTCCACCTTCACTTTTTCTAACTCCGCTTTCCTACTTAAACCCTTCGGCCTCTCCCCTCCCTCAACACCTCTCCTAATGCTTTCTCCCTCTCCAACCTTAATCTTCCTTCCATCTTCCACACCCCCTCCTTCTTAAGAGACTTATCGAACATATCAAATTTTGCAACGTTCGCATGCATACGAAAGTCACCAAAATACACATTATTTAGAGCTCTAGATAGTTTATGAACATTCCTGACATTAGCGAAACGTGCAAAGCCGTAGGATTGACCTCTAACATTCAAGTAACGAGAAATATGAACATCTGAAAGAATGCCACAAACTTCCAGACCCTTATGTAGCTCCACATATGACAGTTCCGACGGGAAATTTGATATATAGAAAGCAGTAAAAGCATTCAGTTTTAATGGATTACCAGAAATATGTTTCGTACCATTCTGATTACATGAAAATAAAGTTTCAGCGTCAAGTTGTTGCATGTGTTGCTGTCGTGGTCGTGTACCCTCATACCAGTCGCAATCCCGCTCACTGTTGCAGTAGGAGTCGTGACTTGCAGATCTCTCCCTGTGCCAATGACGGAGTCGCGCATCAGACCTAACCCTACAATAATCATCATACTTCTGTTCGCCATACCAGTCCTCTAACCCTATGCTTCTATCACGGTTCCTAAAACCCTTGTAGCCATAACCCTCTTCTCTGCGTCCTCCAAGCCGATTGTTCCCCTCAAGCCTGTCCTGTTTGTACTGTCCCGGTCCAATCGCTTTCCGACGTCTCGACCTAACCTCAGACCAATCTCCCCCATCCCACCCAATTTGTGCCTCGTTGGCTGGAACCCCATCCCCCTCAGTGCACCTCGCAGCCGGTGAAAAAGAGAACTGACGCGGTGATTGACGACGGTTACCGTAACCACCGCCTCTCCCTCTCAATTTGTTTAAAAATTTAAAGATAACAAGAAACAAACTTTGTTTGAAAAAAAAACTTTACTTTTCCAAATAGATAGAATTAATTAGTTTTATTGAAAAAATATAAGAATAATTGACAAAGGATATAATTGGCAAATTATACCCTTAAAATACCAAAAGATGTTAAATAGAAACGAAAAATTCTAAAAAAAAATACTTAAAAATGAACAAAGGGAGTATATAATTAGGTTGTAGCCCCTTATAGATCAGACTGGCCTATTTTATCGTTAATATTGAATATAAGTCTTTTAAAACATTGGATATAGTTGTTTAGAACCATTAGTTTTTTTTTTACTAAATTATACTAGGAGTTCTTTAAATGTAAGGTTTGTAACAGATTTTCCTTTAAGTTATTTTGATTATGCATATATCTTTTCAATTTAAGTTTTGTAAAGGCTTGATAGCAGTTTTGCCCCCTAAGTATTAGAAAGTTGCGACTTTGTCCCATAACAAAATAAAATACAATCAAACCTCTCTAAGTATTGTCCATTTTGCAGTTTTGGCCCCAGACCAGTTTTGACTTAGTCAATGCTGACGTGGCCGTCACGTCTGTAATTATTTATTGTTTAATTAAAATAAAAATATATATATTTTATAAAAAATGACACGTGTCGGCTACGTCGGCATTGACTTGAGGGAGACAAAACTACAAAAATGGCAGTACCTAGGAAGTTGGATTATATTTTATTTTGTTATGGTGCCAAAATCGTAATTTTCTAATATTTAACGGGTAAAACTGCTATAAGCCTTTTTTTTAAACATTGGTGCTCTGATCAGCAGATGTGATGAGTAAAGATTGATCGATTCCTTTACAGCACGTGTAAGGAGGAGCTTTATGAGTTGGCGCATTTGCATGAATAGAAGCTACAGTCAGACACCGACTCCTGTTATGGAGGTCTGCAAAAGCCGTAACTTACGGTAGCGGTTCCCTTTGTTTTTCTTTTTAATTTTCCAGCACCTCTTGCTCATATTATGAAACTACCCATTCAACCCAATGACAATGAGGTTGTGTACACGTTAGTGTCAAAAATATTATAAAAAACATTAGGAGTTAAAAATATATATATAAGATATCAGCACAATAATTTCATGACTGGTCGGAAATATATATTAAGTTCAAATGTTAGTGTTATGACTTACATTTGTTATGAATAACTAAAGTTGCATGTATAAGTATGAATGTTCGCGGTGCGGTTTATTTCGGTTTTGAAATTAAAAGTCATTCAAACCATAAGATAAATAAGTATGTGGTTTGGTTTGTTTCAATCTGAACCAAACCAAAGCGGTTTGGATTGGATCCGTTGATGCGGTTTTTTAATATTTTCAACAATGTTTTAAATTTCATCACATTACAATTTTATTTTCATTCAACAATGTTTCCAACTATGTAGACTAAATTTAAACGCGGACAAAAAGTAATCATATTTTGTAAGAAATAGGAAATACTACAAAATTTATCATAGTTCAAGTAATACATAAATACATTTTTGGAAGAAAAAAACAAAGAAGAAACTTAACAAGAGAAAAAATATGTTATTTTATTAAAGTTTCCTTTGAGTTTCTATGAGTATTGGTCCGGTGATATATATTTAATTAATGTTTTTCTTATATTGCGGTTTGGTTTGGTTCGGTTGGTAAAATCAAAACCGCAAACTAAACCAAACAATGCGATTGAGTAAAAAATTGATCTGAAACATCCAAACCAAATGTGGTTTTTTGCGGTTTCAGTTTGGATTGGTTCGATTTACGGTTTTTTATTGGATTGGTTCGGTTTTGAACACCCCTATATATAAGAGATAATATTTTTATAATTAGTACCTTAACTCATTTGGATTAATATAATGATAATAACTTAAGACTTTGAAGAATGCTCGTCTTTAAAGTTATAAGTTCGATTATCGTCGATACTAATGTGAGTGGGATAGTTTAACTATGTAATTTTTTTTACATTTGCATTCCATCATAGCTTACCATGTAGATCCTTGTGAAATTTTATTATGAATGGACATAAAAAGTGACCGTTTTTCGAGGAAAAATATAATAGATGACATTGTTTCATTGAAAAATATGAGTAAAAATGAGGGAAAAATTAATATATTTGAATCAAATTTTAAACTAAATTAGACTCTTTCTCGTGCGATGCACGGTTTTTTGTTAATTCATATGATTCTTCTGTTGTCTGTGTAATTTACCACGGTTTAGGGTTTTTTTCCGAGAGAAACACGGTTTAGGGTTTGCTATATATAGCCGAGTTTGCATGGAAATTAAGGTAGCCGAGTTTGCATGGAAATTATGGTATTATGTTTGTAAATGTATTAAATAAGTGTACAACAACTTGTCAAAAAAAAGTCTACAGAAACAATAGATATATACAAACGATGACACAACAGGATATGAATGAAAAGCTCATCAGTGAGGAGAAATATTAGGAATTGCTGCATTTTAGTGGGAATTCGTTAGGTTAAACTGGTGCGCTGCATTTTACATGAAATTTGTTAGGTTAAATTGCTACTAACGCAACATTTTAAAGGAAAATTATTAGGTTAAGTTGTTGTAGACCTAATAAAATTAATAAATAAGGATATATTAGCTGTAATTAACTTGTTGTTGCTTATATTTTGTTACCGAGTATGTAAACCTTTTATGGAACGAATCAAATGGAGAAAACGTTATATTATATAAGTTTAAATGTTGTTAAAAATTAGTGTTTCTTTAAAAAAAAAAATATAAGCAATCATTTTTAAATGTTGTTAAAAATTAGGTAAATAATCTCGTTTTTATTATCTGCATTTCATTGTAATATAAGGAGAAATTTTTTTAAGCGGAAATTAAGGAGACTTTATAAATGAAAAAGTTGACGTCCTCGTGAGTTTAGCTCAGTTGATATGGACAATGCATAATATATACAAGGTCTGAGGTTCAAACCCCGGCCAAAAAAAAAATGGAATCGAAGACAGTTTTATATCAAATTAATTGTATTAGGTATTGGTATATTTATCATTATTATAAATGTAAAATGAAAGATTGATCATATCAAAATAAATTCATCACTAATAAATGATATCAAAAGTAGTTGGTTTGCATTCGATTCAACAGTTTTTTAACTATTAAAAAGTTAAATTCACTATTTTTCAATAAAATATTTCTAGTTTTTTCTCTCTCTCATACAATGTCTTAAGGGCAATCTTTAACATTTCCATCGAAGAATTGCTGAATATTGTAGCAAACATTGATGATAATATGAAGACTTGACTCTTGTTTGGTTCATCGCCTAGATTTTCTGAGAGCTTTAAGGATACATTCGTATATGGAATGAAGGAAAATATTACCATGGTAGAGATCCAGTTGACCACTAAGACCAATTAGCTAACCATGCTTAAAAACTTGGAGGGGGGAAGTAATGTGGATGCCTCGGCTGTCTTAAGATTAAGATGTAAAAGTAAAGTGAACAAGACTAAATCAAAATCAAGGGACAATGACAATTTAAAGTTCTTTAATTGTTAGAAGATAAATCACTTTAAGAAAAATGTCCCTAGTTAGTGTGAAATGATGATTTTGTGAAAGTTCTAGTTGCCACAAAGGAGGTTTTTTTTTAGGTTAGTACCTAAGAGGAGGATTATGAAGATGTGAAGACGCTAATAGCTCATCAATGAAAGAAATACATAGAGGGAGACTTTTTTTCAATCACACACAATATATATTATAATAGCGTATAAAGTGAATGATAAAATATCTGATTGTAAGTTAATTTGTTCCTCTTAAAAAAATTGTGTTTTTTGAACAAATCAAAATGGAATTAATTGCTCAAAGACAAAGTGATTCACCCCGCACAAGATGTGCTAAAAGTCATGAATCACCCACTCTTAAAAAAATTGCTAGTGGTTACCACCGAGAAACTCCTCCAATCACATGATTAAGACATACTATCCCGATTTTAAATATATGCAAAAGTAAAAATGTATCTGATCTTAATTTAGGTTAAATATGTTTTGTATTTCGTTTATATTTAAAATCGAAGGAAGTAGTTTGACTTTGTAATATTATAGTCCGCCTTGAGCCTTGTGTTTGGATAACTTATATCTTTTTTTTTTGAAAGAAACGATATTTCACTACCTAAGATGTGATGGAACAAACTCGTGATCTTATAACCTTGGGCAGGTTTGACCACCGACATGTTTAAATTTCGAAAATCAAACTTTATCATGTTTCAATGAAGTATTTTTCCAACCGAAGACACGAAAACTCATATAACACATGCATGATGCACCAATTTTTATCATGTTTAATATGAGTTTGATCAATTCAGATGTTTTTATTCACCTTTATTCCTTAGTTTGACCAACCTTTATTCAACTATCTAGGCATCGATCCTTTTGAATTCAACAGCTTATCAATTTCAACTACAATTCATATTATTTTTAAGGGAAAACTTAGTCATTATTAAAACTTGGGTCATGTTAACTTGTGCGCTAAAGACACAAGCTAAGAAGTTTAAAAGGAAATGAAAGATAAAGTTTACATTGAAAAGATAAATTTTTAAACTTTTTAAATGTTAAATGTACAATTTCCAAGATGATATTTATACATTTATAGTATTTAAAACCGGAAGAAGTAGTTTGACTTTGCAACATTATAGTCCATCTTGAGTCTTATGGTTGAATAACTTGTATCTTTATTGAAAGAAATGATGTTTCACTACCTAAGATATGATAGACCAAACTCGTGGTCTTACAACCTTGGTCAAGTTTGATCACCGACATGTTTAAATTTTCAAAATCAAACTCTACCATGTTTCAATGGAGTAACTTTCCAACTGAAAACATGAAAACCCATGTAAATATGTCAGATGCACCAAATTTTATCATGTTTAATATGAGTTGATCAATTCAAATGTTTTTATTCACCTCTAATTCTTAATTTGACCAACCATTATTCGACTATTTAGGTATCGACCGATTTAAATTCAACTACTTATCATTTTCAACTACAGTTAATGTTATTCTTTAAGGGTAAACTTTGTCATTATAAAAAAATTATACTTGAAATTGGAGGAAGTAGTTTGACTTTGCAACATTATAGTCCATCTTGAGCCTTGTGGTTGAATAACTTATATCTTTTTTTGAAAGAAACAATATTTCACTATCTAAAATATGATAGACCAAACTCATGATCGGGTTTGATCACCGACATGTTTAAATTTCCAAAATCAAACTCTACCATGTTTCTATGAAATATTTTTCCAATTGAAGGCAAGAAAACCCATATAATTGTGTCGGATGCACCAAATTTTATCATGTTTAATATGAGATGATTAATTCAAATGTTTTTATTCATCTCAAATTCCACCTTTGACCAACCTTTATTCGACTATTTAGGCATCCATCGATTTAAATTCAACTTCTTATCATTTTCAACTACAATTCATATTATTTTTAAGGTAAACTTTGTCATTAAAACATTATTAATAAACTATAAGGTGAGAGTGCTTAAACACTATTTGAAGGTAGGTCCATTATTGATGCTCTCAAAAGAGACGGCAATGAATAGCATAGCAGGGACGTACTGATACTATAGTACATTTTGGTGCCCCACTATTGAAGGGCATATATATAATTTTACTCCTATATTATATATCTAATTGGGATCTTTTGTCCAAAAAAAGAAAAAAAAATTGGGACCTCACTTTTTTAGTTTTGGAATCTTCAACCAGTTGAAGGTGAGAACGACAAGGGAAAGAACGTGTTACTTCTGCCTCTGCATTGAAAACATACAATCTAACAATCTAGATTGGGTTTTCTGTAATATTCTTAGCTGAACTAAAAGTGGATTTTATAGTTGAAAAATCGTTTTAAACATTGAATTCATCGTGTAAAATTGATTTTGATTAGCATCGAGTTTAAAATAAAATAATTTATGTTTTTTTGACAAATAAAATAATTTACGTTGGATGTTTCATTTGATGTCAATTATAATAAAAATAGAACAATTTTTTAGATTCAATAAATAACTGATGTATGTGGTGTGTATTATAAGCTAAATACATTTATTATTCAATAAATTTAAAAAGTGAAATATTGTTTATAATTGCGATGAGACGTACTCCCTCCGATCCTATATATAAGAAAAGATTCTTTTTTTAGGTACATTGAATAATTAATGTATCTCGTTTACAATGAAGACCAGAGACATTAATTATTAAATGTATCCAAAAAAAGAATCTTTTCTTATATATAAGGCCGGAGGGAGTAGTACATTTATATAAAATTGAATTGTCTTCGTGAGCTTAGGTCAGTTGGTAGGGACAATGCATAATATATGCAAGGTCCGGAGTTTTTTTGGTTGTTTATATAAAATTGAATTGAATAATAGATTTGAAGGCTTAAATATGTAAATCGTCCCTGTAATTTGGCGTGTTTTTTGGTTGTTTTTTTTTAAAAAATGAAAACAAAAAACACGTCAAATTACAGAGACAATTTACATATTTAAGCCATTATAAAATCATAAATTACAATTTCTATCTTCAGATAAAATCAATTATAAAGAAAAAAATCAATTCAACTTTGCAATAAGTAAATTCATAAAATAAATTTTATAAATTTAGAATCAATTTAAACTTCTAAAAAAAATAATTAAACATTTTTTTCACGTTAACATACACTTTTGTGATTGACATACTTTAAATAAATAATAATCACATGCTTAAGATTTTCTTCTAGCTACCTCGATTGATGGGTTAGGTCAGCATATATCATCAGTGGAGTATCGTACTATCCCTAGATATCGCCTTATGATTCCACCATTTTCCATTGATGAGATGTGTCATGTTTGTCGTAAGGCGTGCCTGGATACTTTTGGGGAGCATGCCGTTCATTGTAAGGAGCTTTTCGGCTTTAAGCACAGACATGACTTTGTTAGGGACATACTTTTTGATATATTCAGACCGGCGGGAATATCAGCGAAGAAGAAGGCGCCTGTGAACTTCCTGACTGACCCACTAGATAAAAGATCAACACTCAGGCCAGCGGATATGATGGTGTACGGGTGGGTAGGTGAAAAACATGCTTATGTAGACTTGACTGAGGTTTCACCACTTGTGGGATTAGGTGTCGAACCTTTTACTGTAGGACAACAGCTCTAAAAGCTGTGTCAAGCAAAATGGCCAAACATGAGACAATCAACATGCTTTTATACCACTTGTGTTTGACACTTTGTTTTCTTAGCATCAGAGGTCGTTGACCTTCTATATAGAGTTCAAAAGGTCATTCATAGCAACTTATGTCTAATAAGTTCATGAATGTTGTATTCATGAGGATTGATTTTGCCATCCAAAAAAATCTAACGGCGCAGCTTGTTGCTCGCTTACCTTTTATTCAAGTATAAATAATAATTTATATATAAAAATATCATAACATTTTATCTAACAATTTCAATATTTTCATGGACCAAAGTATAACATATGAATTTATCTTTAACAAAGAAAATTTATCAAAAAGATAAAAGAGCCAATTGATATGATATGGTATGAAGAGGCGAGTTTTTTTATGCTACTTTTAGTCTTTTAAAAGAAATAAAAGAGTTTAGATAACATAAAGAAAGAAAAAAGCTGCAAATGGGGGTTGTGTGAATGTGATGGGTTAGGGGGATATCAGTAAAGATCAATATTGTGTCTCACTCTCATTTCATCATCTATCTAACTTTTTCCAATGCCACGACCATACAGCATCAGGTAGCCACGTCGATATACAGTACAATAATCACTTTATTCTTTGTAATTTTATATAGTCTTTCACAATTTTATATTGATTCAATTTGGTTTTTGATAAAAAAAAGTAAATTGAAACTAATCTCTATTTTTACTTTAGAGACAATTGATTTTTTCTTACAAATAGATCATAGATTAATTTATAATTCGTATGTTTATTCTTTGCTAAAGACTAATTTGAACTATATACCATAAAATTATAAGATTAAACTTTTATTACGAAATTAACACCACAAATACTTTTTGAATCTATATTATATCAAATAGAGTCATTCATTTCTTTTTGAGAAATAGAGAAGACTTAGATCCTAATTCATTGAGAGAGCAGGGGAACAATCACATAAATGGATTGTACACCATATTCTTTTCTCTCTAAAATTTTAAGGAATTTGGGGAAATTTTCTACTTTTTTTTATCAAAATAAAATTATCTAAAATGACCATGAATATGAAATTGGTTATAGGGGCAAGAACAGATCATGTCTGCTGAGAGAATCTACAACTTAGACTACATCATTCTAGGATAGACATAGACCATACTTTATTATAAGTATGATAAATAATACTAATGTTTTAATGATTATGTTAACTAATACCTTTAGGCTCTGTTTGGATCGATGAAATACAAAGAAATGGAGCGGAACAGAAAAGAAAATTATTTGTAAAAATGTTTTTTTATAAATTTTCAATATGTTGAATACACAATTTTTAAAAAAACTTTTTCTTTGGACTTGGACTTTAAAACAAATGTTATTAGGACACTTTGTTAATGTTTCCATGTTTTAAAAGCTTATTTAGCTCAAAATGTCATAGATGGCATACATAAGTCTTGAGAAAATCTATCTTGAACACAAACTCAAATCAAATTTATTTAGGCAAACATTCACAAATGAAAAAAATTAAAAGAGAATAGATTTGAATGATGTGACTTAATAATTTCTTTTTTAATTTTTAAAATTTATGTGTGTGCGTCCAAATAAATTTTGAGTTGGATTTGTGCCATGTAAGAATTGCTCCATAAGTCTTTAAAGCCTGTTAACATACTTAGACAATATCCAATGCGGAGTCTCAAACTTTTAAAATTTGATACTTATTTGGTATCTTCATTGAAAAGAAAAGTTGTTGGGTCTTATAAGACACAATATCTCATTTAAGACCTCAAATTTTAAGCGAGATCCATATTTTTTTAATATTAAAAAATTGAAATGTAATAATATAGTTATTAATAGTTGATTAACGAGTCATATTTAAGAAATTTGTGTGAGATGATGAGTTGAAGAGATTGAATGTTTATTAGATTATACTATTAAAAAATTATGAATAATTGATATATAGACGTGAGATCTATTTAAGTACCAAAAATGGATGTCTCTGTTGTGAATGATCTTAGTTAAGTAAATATAAATATTATGTACTACTAGTATTAAATTATACTTTGTAGTAAATTATAATATTTCAAAATTTTCAATAATTTAAGAATAGTATCCTACGTTAATTTTATATGTATATAAATGTATTATCATAAACTATATTTGAGTATAATATAGAATAAAAGTTATATTTTTTAGAATAACATGTGTTTTAAGGATTCTAAATTATCGTGTTAACTATCGAATAAAACATAATTTCATAAATTTATTAGTTTGTAAGTCTATCTATAGATATAGTAAATAATTTATTTAAAGGTGATATAAGATAAATCTTTTTTGAGTCAATAATCTATGTCTTCAATTATAGTACAATAATTTATTTTATATCATCTTTAAATATCTGAAGGTATGAATTTTTTATTCACTTTAGGGTGTGAAAAATTCGACGTTCGAACTCTAACCTTTTATATTCAATGTTTATACCAATTTCGATATACTCACAAATAATATAAAATAGTCCTTTTAAGTAGTTAACATGTCATACTACTCTTTTGAAAAAAGTCATATTCATTCTTAAAAATAAACATATGGCAAATAATAGAAGAAATCTAGACGGCCAAATTAGACTAAGATCTTAGAAAGCTTAGTTATATCCGATATATTGTCACCTCTAATTAAAGTATAAAACGAGTGGAGGGGAAAAGGATTGGTAGAAAATAAAGTGTCCTATCCCAACAATGTCAAAAGTAAAAGTAAATTGAATTATGGGAACTGATAAAACCGTCCAAATAGTGATACACATAGATTCAATTCAATTCATTGAAAAAAGCCAAACAATTGGTGGTGGTTTCTACAAGCATCCATCCAACAACGATGTGTTGTTTGACAACTTGGAACCTTCTTTACTTGTGTTTTGATTGATTGATTATAAATTAAGCAAATATTTGTCAAACAAAACCGTATCAAATTCTAATATCTCTAAAATTATTAATATGCTTAAACAACCATCTTAGTCTCTTGATATGTGCAAAGTTTTATTTATAATCTGTCTAAAAATAATATGCTCTAGTCTCTTAATACGTGAGAAGTTTTCTATATAATCTTTGTTTGTATTAAGATTGTAAACACGTCTTCAAATATTTATTTTAGTTATATTAATCATCAAATGTGTTTTTGTTGGTCATTTTATTTTTATTTTGTTTTTTGTTAATAAATTACTTTTTAATGTAACATGAAAGAGCTATGTTTTCTATCAAAAATGAAATCAAAGAGTTATGCTGATGATCTCGTCATGGAATTTATTGAACCTGAAAATATAATATTTTAAGTTGTAGAACGCAATATATAAAGGAAAATTCTATGGTACATCTAAAGATTTGAATGTATTGGTACACCAAATCAATAAATTAATAATTAAATGTGTTATTTTTTGAAGAGAAAGATTGTTTTCTATCACCTATAATTATAATAATTAAATCTTATTTACCAAAAACATCGACAAAATAAAATTTATTTTTTTCTAAATTTTTAGTACTCATAATAGAGAATTTTGATTATTTTTTACGATAACATGTAAAAAAAAAACTAGTATGATTTTTATAAACAATGAAATGATGTTTTTTCTTATGAAATAACATTTTCTAAAATATAAATATCAACAAATAGCTCTTTATTTCATAAAAATAATAGTTAATTTAAAGATTTTTGAAGTAGAAGTACCGGTACACCTTAATTTGCGGGTGTACCGTAGAAGTTTTCATATATAAATGGTTAAAATAAATCATCAACAAAATCCTCTCATGTTAGGTTCAAACATTAGAGGATATTTTCATAAAAAGAAGGATCTAATTCGTCTATAAAATTACAAACATGTATTTGTAATTTTGATATACTAAAAAATTACAAAGACAATGTGCGACACATTTAAGAATCATATTTATTGTTTAAAAATATGTTATTTGAATAACAATTTTGTACTTCTCTTGTAAATAAAAAAACAATTTTGTACTTCTTAAGCTCTTTAATATAAACAATGATTGTTTTTTCAAATTCATTGAATAATTGGTATATCTGGTCTATATTATAAATCAGTTATATAAATTAGGCTTAATAGCAGTTTTGGCTCCCTATGTTTCAGGAAGTTGCGATTTTGACCCCCTAACAAAATAAAATACAAAACCGCCCCTAAGGATTGGCCCTTTTGCAGTTTTGACCCCACAGGTCAATTTTGACCAAGTCAAAGCTAACGTGGATGCCACATGTGTAATTTTTAATTTTTTTAATTATTTAACAAAAAATTTAATAATTAAAAAAAAATTACACGTGTGCATTGACTTCGTCAAAATTGACATGGAGGGCCTAAACTGCAAAAGGGGCAATACGTAGGGGGCTTTGTATTTTATTTTGTTAAGGGGTCAAAATCGCAACTTCTTGAAACATAGAGGGCCAAAACTGCTATCAAACTTATAAATTATTCAATAAACTCGATTTTAATTTTTTTTTTTTATATATATTTGAGATTAGATGGTGTATCTCATAACATATACAATGTCGAAATACGATATCAACTTTTTGATACTCAACTTAACATCAATCTTAGTGCATACACAAAACAAAGAGACAAACAATTAATTAATTCAAGTGGTAAAAGACTTGAACGCTTTGAATAAGTGAATGATTTGATAAACGAGTTAACTAATTAAAAAAGGGTCTTGCTAATAACGTGTGCTTTAAACGCACTCTTTAAGGATTTCCAATTAAGAAAATGTTTGTGGAAAAAGTTGGACAAAATTATATAATTTGTCTATTAACTTAATTTTAGATAATACTTCTGTCTTTTGTTTTTTTTCATCCCGATTTAGTCTTTTATGTTGTAAAATGTCAACATAGTTATCATTTTTTATAAATAAAAAAAATCAAAAACTAATTTTTTTTTATCAAACTCAAACAAACTAAAATCTTCATGATATAAATCTAGAAAATCAAATTTCATTGAAAAAATCTCATAAAAATTAATAAGTTATTGTCATTTTACTACATGAAATTTAGTTAATAGAAAAATTGTGTAATTTTGCAAAAAAAATAAAATTAAATAGTTCAAGTTCAAATGTATTGAATGCATCAATTTCTATAAAAACTTATTTAAAGAGTGTTTTAAAGGTCTCTGGTCACTATTATAAGTAAAAATCAACATTTTATATTTATTCAATTAATGATTTATATGATCTTTACAATAGATCACATACATCATTTAATAAATAAATCTAAAATATAAATTTTTGTTTATAATAGTGACCGAAAAGTGTACTCGTCAACATTTTCCATTAAAAAACATTTGAAAGAGCAATAGTAATCGTTTGTTCTCCATAAATTTCTTTAATCACGATTAATCGAGGATGAAAATTTCACATCAATAACATCTTATCTTAATAAAGAAAATTTAATAAGAAAAACATTTTAAAAAATAGACAGAAAAACAAAATCAATCCAATTCCAAGGCAAGAATCTACCTTCACCACCATTTGTGGTGTGACCTAACCACTACTGACCCACTCACGTCTCTCAAATTTTCCCAAGTACCAAATCTCTCAAACTTTTTTTATTTTTTGACGCAACTAAATCTAAAACTTTAAAAATACAAAAGTTGAATAAAGAACACATGATGTTTCCTAGGCATGTGGGCCCTACCACCGGACTTCAAATTACAATTAAAATTAGTTTATTGTCAGAAAAGAAAAATCATCTGTCTGCAGTAATGGCCAACGGATCTTACACGCAAAAAAAGGAAAATGCAGAATGGCAGACACACCATGAATTCTTAACTTTGAAAACTCTATTTAATTATCCACTTTATTAGTTTTTAATTATCCATTTTATTATCTTAAATTAAGATAAATCTTATGAGCAAAACTTACTTGATAGCTGGAAAGAAAATAATATATGGGAAATGTTAACCAATACCTCGGAAACAATGGTTAAAAAATTATAAAAGGGAATATTTTTTAAAAAATTATGTATTTTACTTTATAAAACTTGAAAAAGTGTTATTTTTAATGGTGACTTTTGTTTTTTCTTTCAATTTTTAACTGCTTAACTAGTGTCCAATCTCGGGAGCACTAATTAACATGACACATAATATATTAATATTTCAGTCATTATTATAGCAAAAATTAATATTTTAGATTTATTCATTAAATAATATATGTGGTCTATAATAAAGACTATATACATAATTAATTAAATGAATCTAAAATATAGATTTTTGTTTGTAACAATGATGGAGAGGATGTACTATCACTTTTTCACATTTAAAATGTGTGAGTATATCACCAACCTATTTGATGAAAAATAAATAAACTAAGATAAAGTATATGAACATATTAAATACTTGCTTGTTAATTAAAAAGGGAGGATCTAGAAAAGTGTTAGATGGGAAAAAAATTAATTCTGAATAATTTCTATTTAAATAAATAATTTAAAATAAATAGAAAATCATATACCATGTCCTTTATATATATCCATCCCTTGTCACTCTCACATGTATCAAGGAAATACACTAAAGTTAATTATGTCCATATTGTCTAGTTCAAACTTTTCATTTACTTTTGCCTAAAAAAAAGTTTTCATCTCCACAAGTAAACTAACAAAATCAATGAAAAGTATATTTGAAGAAAAATAAATATATTTGGTAATTTATATCTAAAAACAGATTTTAAAGAATATTTGTAATTAGGTACATATATAAATTATTTTTGTCTTATAAGTGAAAAAGTAAAGTTTCTCAAAAAAAAAGTGACGTTGTCAATTTTCAGTATCGTTTTAATTGATTTTGATTTAATTGTACCGTGTTGTTATGTTTAAGTGGTTAACGGATTTTTTGTAGAATAAATCGTTTGTAGGAATAAGAAATTAGCTTTTAATCATACTTTACTGATTTTTTGATCAAACTTTGTATTTTTAGAGTCTATTTCTTATTTTTCACTTTGAAGTTTGCATTTGTGACGATAAAGTACATCAATAACATCTCTAAAGTAAAACGGACAATATTAATATTATTATATTGAACTACTTCATTCAAATTTAAATTTAAATTTTCGATGTTATAGTTGTTTTTAAATGATGTTTATCATTTTATCTGCGAATAAAGTATAATAAAACAAGATAGTCAATCAATTAGCTTATGTGTGCATCATTCACACACGTTTAAATAAAACAACTGTTTTATGAATAGTAAAAGTAGAAAATGTCCAAAATTATGGTTTTTACAGACACGCAACTTTTTTGGGTATTTGGTCAGAAAAGGAAAAAGAAATTAAAAAACAACGAGACATCCGTGAAAGAACTTTGTTTTATTATTTACCCAATTTGCACGCGCCTATCACAATCTTAAATTAATTTAATTAATTAATTAAGTAAAATAATTAATTAATTTTGACAAAAAATTAAATTAAATAAACCTTATCCCACTTTTCCAACCATTATATAAACCCTTTCACCCTTTCTCTCTCTCTTCATCACTCTTTACTTTCTCTCACTTCATTTCATTTCCACCCTTTATTTTCTTTCTCTTCATTTTCTTTCTCTCCAAAATATGGAGAATTCCACCGACAAGAGAAAGAGAGTTGATGATGAGTTTGAAACTCAAACTCACTGTGTTGACTCAGTTCATGCTAAGATTCGTAAGGTTAACTCCTTTTCTGATTCTGATGAAGTTAACTTATCTGAAACAAAGACTGAGACTCAGCTTACCCGAGTTGACTCGTGTGAGTCGAGTCAGGTTTTTGATTCGGATGAGATTTTTAACATACTTGATGATGAAAACAATGCTCATGAACGTGATTCTGAGCCTGACTCAGTGATGGGTCTTGACTCAGTTATTAAAAGCTTTGAAGAAGAGATTTTTGCACCTGGGACTGAACCAGGTCTGACTAAGCCGGAACCGGTTCAGGCCGACCTGGGTCAAATGACCGGTTCAGGTGAGATGGAGATGAACTTAGGTTACTTGTTTGAGGCTTCTGATGATGAACTTGGGTTGCCACCAACTGTGACTGAACCGGGTTTGAATGAACCGGTTGATCCGGAGAAGGTGGACTTGACCGGTTTTGTTGGGTTTGATGATGATTTTACCGGTTTTGATGGGTTTGGTTATGGAACTGGGTTGTTGTCGGAGAGTGACGGTGGTGCTGAAGATTTTGTGACGGGGGATGGGTTGTTTGAATATGGTGAACCGGCGGCGGCGGATGTTTTGTGGCGGTCGGAGTCTTTACAAGCTATGTAAGAAGGTGGCGTTGAGATTTTGGGGTGGAAAATGTAAATCTGAGAAAATGTTGGGGTAATTTTAGAAGGATGAAAAAAATGGAAGATTAGAAATGTAGGTGATAGATGTGAAAAGGAAAAGTTTGTAGAATTAAGATTTGTTAATGGTTCTTTTGTTGAAATTTAATTTAATGAGAAACAAATTGGTCCCAAATTATGACATCGTTTTGTTTTTTGCATACTTAATTTTCTTTTCTGGTTTAGATGAGGGTTCTTGCAAAATTATTACCTTGAAAAATACAAAACTAAACTAGTTAGTGTTACACCAAAATATTGTGGAAAAAAAAAAAGTGTTACACCAAAATATGGGATTCTTTCCACTAAAATATTTGTTTAACTAAATTGATAAAATATATTGAAAGAAACACATACATAAGAGAAAACAGGTAAAAATTGTTTTTTTTGAGTTTGACAAAAAATTAAAAAAATATCGGATTAGTCTTTTAAGTTTAAATAGATTCTTATTAAAAAATCTATTTAAAATTTAAAAAAACTTAAAATCGCTTTTGAAATTTAAAAAACTTGAATGAATAAGTTGATATTTTTGTCAAACTTAAATCATCAAAATATATACTTTGCTTAGAAAATAAGATAAAATAATGTATAAACAAAACTATGGCATCTATTTTAATAACATAAATTAACAAAATATCCTTTTTTAAAGGAAAAAAAAAAAGAAAAGAGATCTAAAGATATTCTCAAGGTTTAAGATTGTTGGTGATGGAGTTAAAGATTTTGCGTTTTAGATTGTAAAGTACGATGTGTTATAAATTTCGGTTGTTGCACTGCTGAACTAATCAACGACGGATGTCACACTCGTTTAAATACATTAACAGTTTTTATTTCATCTAGACTCTAACTCGTGCGATGCACGGATTTTGTAGAGTTTCATATATAAAATATCAAATTGTCTATATTATTATTTGTAAAATTGAATATAAACTCAGAAAGAATCAAACTAAGTGGCAATTGAGAGTGATTGACATGCACAATCTCAAAAAAGCAAATTAATAACATTTAGATTGCATCAACAAAAATGAATATGGAAATCAACAGAAATGAATATGGAATCAAAGTCATTACTTTGCCAAAACAAAGTAATGTTATAGTCTACTGTAGCGTTTTTGCAAATAAAAAGTCAGAATAAACAACTTCAAGTAATATAATATGGGAGAAACAAAGAGGCCGGCAAAATTACAGGAAAAAATGAAGTGTCTAGTGATAAAATTATCATCTGTGGATCAGTCAAATTATCTACAATTTTAAAGATGCAACTTTAATATCGTAAAACGTAGTAAGCGTACACCAAAAAAAATGAAAAAAGAACTACTATCAATAAAGGTACTACTAATAGTAAAAAATAACTACTATGAGAGAGGAAACCGCTAGGGCGGTTGGGGATTTAAAAAAAATGTTTTAGTCATGTATTTCATTTTTGGAAGCAACAATATTTCAACAAAAGTAGAAGTGGCATAGCAGTTATAGTTGTAAAGTGAAAACATATGGTACCTGGTTCGATTCCTTGCAAACTCTTTTTTTTCCGTAAAATTACTCAGATCCACCAAAAAAGGCGGGATTAATTAGGGCAAACGTATCAGAACTGTTTAGCGGTTATAGTTGTAAAGTGAAAGCATATGGTACCTGGTTCGATTCCTTGCAAACTCTTTTTTTTCCATAAAATTACTCAGATCCACCAAAAAAGGTGGGATTAATTAGGGCAAACATATCAGAACTGTTTAACATTTATATATATTAAGATTTTGTGGAAGACACGATTCCTCCAAATGTATCATCGGTTCTGATATGTTTGATTGTTGTTCGGTTGAATAGATTATGTCTTGAAAATTGATTCTACTTAATGTTAAGATTTGTAATTTTTTATAATAGGATTGATTTACACATACATTTATATTCAACTCATTTTTACTCGAACATAAATCACTTTTAATCAAAATTATTTTTAACCAAAATCAATAATGCAGGATAAATTCTATCACAATTCATTACCCCCACCTAACAATCAAACACACGCTATGAATGATATCCCTCCTCACTTTAACTCGCTCTTCTTCTTTGATTCCAATTTTTCCTATAACATTTTGTAACTTACGATCAAATTTATACAAAAAATGTGATTTTTATCCATCTCATTTGAAGAAAAAAATGTAATCCTTCATGTAATAATGATTTATCACGATAGTTTTTATGAGTTTTTCACTCTGCTCAATGAGTAAAGTGTTAACGACCATTGCCAAGGTCGTTTTGTCGCCACCGTTTTCTCGATATTAAAACCCTTTTTTGAAAACTTGCATATTTCCTAGACTTATATATTGACACCCAAGTCAAAGTTAGTGTATAATGAATTAAAACAAGATAATTATCAAATTGTTGAACTAAACATCATACTTAATAGACATACAAAATATAAAAGAACATGTATCAAATAAATTTGCGGTAAAAACAAGATAATTAATAAATTGTTGAACTAAACATCGTACTTAATAGCAAAATAAGGAAATTCTGTCAACATAAAACAAATCCAACAACCAAAAGGATAAACTAAGTCTAAAAAAAGAAAGAAAAATGAATTAAGCGGGTCAGCCCGCCTCGTTTTTTCAAGGAGTTAAGCGGGGCGAGGCAATGGTAAACAAGTTCAAAACTTTGACTTAGCCTGCAAAAAATAACGGGTTAAACAAACTGGCCCGACGGATTTGACTTGTTTTACCACCCTTATTAATAAGGAAGTTACAAAGATGGATTCATATGTTTCTTCGAAAGTTGGAAAAATAATTTTCAAATATACATCATTTCCAAGAATAATGTAATTTTCACTTTCCTATGTTTTTATTCCCAAGAAAATGGATGAGAATAAAATATTTTAATGAAACTCATACACCTTATGTTTACAAATACTTCATCCGTTTTGAAATGAAGGTTGTTTTAACTAAAAAAAATTGTTTTAAAATAAATGTCAATTTCATAAATATAAACCAAACATCTTTTTTTAAAAAGTATATGAGATTAAGATTCCACATCACCATTTCTGAGGACATTATTTCTAGGATTAATTTTTTCATTCATAAAACAAACACCCCTTAGTGTATTTCACTTCTCATTTAGAGTTTTTTTTTATTAATCATCCAGTTTCTAGGGGAAAGAACTATATTAGTCTGAAATTGAGTTGGATTAATTTAATTTATTGTTATAATGTAAATTTATTATTTTTGGGACGTAGGAATAATGTTTTTTTAGCAAAGTTTGTGTTGTCATGTGATCATTTTTTGGTTAGAGAGCTTGTGATAGTCAGGACTTACCTCTATATATGTAGACCTTCAACTATAAAATTACACTTTATTTATGTTTCGTATCATGATGCGTATGTCAGAACTTACCGTGATTCATTGAAATTTTACAGAAATTGTATTTGTAACTTTTGCAAAATCACAATAAATCAATGTGATCATGACATATTTACCGTAATATCTAATATACACTTTAATTAATTTTGAGTTTACACTTTAATAACATATTTTATTTTTGTAAAACAAACTTTATAAACACTTTAGAGAATTTAATTATATTTTGATTACAAGTGACGTAATTTAAAAAATTTCATTGATATGTATTGACTATACAAATATTTTCTACGCTATCAATCAATTATAACAGTTGGATCATTACAAATATTTGATTTTAATCAAATCTAGTTTAGAAGCCTAGCAAAAAATGACATGTGACCAGTTAAATGTAAAATGTTTTACATACAACAGAATTAATAAAACATCTCTATTTTATTTTCTTGAGCTGTCGTGTTAGCGTGTATTATATGGGATGAACATTGATTCTCTAAGTAACTAATACAAGTATTTATTCCTCTAAAAAAAGATGAGTTTATTATTCATAAAACGTTTAAACAAAAATGGAAAAAATGAGAAAAATAAAGCTTGTACGGTACTTAGCTATGAAGTTTGTCCTTTTGCTAGACACCAACCACTTCAGTAATTGTACTACTCACTCACTATATGCAGCACAGAGTAATGGAGAATCCAAAGATAAAGCATCCACCTCGTTATCAACGAAGTGGTTGATGATATTTGTTTGTTCGGTTACATATGTCTTTCATGCAGAAGTCTAATGTTATGGACATACTTAGATTCAGGGACTAGACTTGTCTAGGTTGAGATCTTCTCTTTAAATGAAAGTATCTATAAGAACATCTACATTAGTAAGTTTTTACCATTTAAGATTCGGTACTTAATATGTACCTTAATATGGAAAAAATTGGGGTCTCTTAAGACTCATGGTCTCACTTAAAACCCAATAAAATAATCAATATTTGAATTGTTTTTGTTGTTTTTCATTAATAAATTGTTATTGGTGGAACCTATTTAGACATTTTGACATAGGATCTCCATTGGAGTGGTTGAATATCTATTAGGTACTATTATTAAAAAATAAAAATAAAATTACGTGTCCATGTGAGACACGTTTAAGACCTCAAATGTGAGAGTCTCCATTGTGGATGCTCTAAGAATATTTTGATGGAAGTTAACTCATGCTAGATATTTTTCAGCGGAAGTTAAATCACGTTGTCAGTTTTAAGATCAAATAACTCGACTTAAAAAATATTAAACTAATCTAAAACATGGCAGCGTGAGTTAACTACTATTGAAAAATGCTGAATGTGAGTTAACTTTCGTTTGGTCAATGGAATGAGTAATTTTGAAAGGGCGAATAACTATTTTTGCATTGAAACGTCGTTCTTTACACTTTTTAAACCTTGACTACACAAGTTTCAAGGTACTTATACTTTTTTTGGAAGAGGCTTCAAAATACTTATATTATATTTGATTTGATTTCCTTAACAAGTGCCCTCGGGGCACTAGTTAACATTTTCCTATATTTTTTTACCTCTATCGATTGAATCTACAATAGTAATAAACTAATACTCCCTATGTCCCAAATTGTATGACGTTTTTGACATTTCATACGTATTTAGAAATGTAATTAATATTGTGAATAAGAGAATTATGAGTTGTTTTGCAAAATTGTTCGTAATAAATGATATAGGAAAGATAAATGAAAGAATTGAAAGAAGAAATATTAATAAATAGTTAATGATATAATAGGAAAAGTAACATTAATGTTTCATTGGTATTGTAAAACGATATATAATTTGGGATAATTTTTTTCCTCCAAAGCGACATACAATTTGGGACGGAGGGAGTAAGGATTTCTTAACAGACTCGATATGTACAAGTCATTTATTTCATATGTATTGTGTCTTTTATGTGTGATTTAAACTTTTTAAAAAGAAATTAAAAATAGCCAAAATAACATGAATCTGAAAGGTGAGACCAACTTATACATATTTTATTCTTTCTTTTGATTATGAGACTGTTAATTGCTGAGGAGAGATAGAGTCCTTATGTAATTGTTGGTAACTAATAAGTACTAATTTTATTCTTCCTCCATTGGAGGTCATTAACTGGTTGGGGTCCTTATTAAGCAAAAAACCCCTATTAAAGATACTCTAAAATAATCTCTAACGACTACCTTTAGAACATTCTTTAACAACATTTAAATAATATTTTTTATTTTTTTTATAGAAATTGATGCTTTCCATACATTATAAATTAAATGCTTTAACTTTTCCTACAAACATTTTCTTAATTGTATTTAATGCAGAAGTGTAATGTATGGACAATACTTAGATTCAGCGATTAGGCTTGTCTAGGTTGATATCTTCTCTTTAAATGAAAATATCCATAAGAATATTTTGAAAATTACTTTTTTCCTTTGGTTTAAATAGGTCTTTCGTCCTTGTAAATATATGTCATTTAAATTTTCGTCTATGAAGTTACTAATCCTTCCATTTTGCCACTGCAAATATTCATTTGAAAAATGGTCCTAATTACAGGGACGAAAATTTAAATGACCTATATTTACAAGAACGAAAGACCTATTTAAGCATCCCACTTTGCCCAATCATCACTTGCCACATGGGCACCACGTCACTAATGACAACCCACCCAGCAAAAAAACCTAATTAGGACCAAAAGTCAAATGATTAAATTTTGCAGTGGCAGATTGGAAGGATTAGTAACTTCAAGACGAAAATTCAGATGACCTCTATTTGCAGGGACAAAAGACCAATTTAAGTTTTCTCCTTTTTAAAATTGCTCATTCTTTTAACTCAGCCGAAGTTAATCACGCTTGACATTTTGCAGCGAGAGTTAACTCATGCTGTCACTTTAAAGATCAGTTAACCCGACTTAAAAAATGATTGAATTGATCTAAAAAGTAACAACGTGATTTACCTACCGTTGAAAAATATCGAGCGCGAGTTAACTCCCGCTGGGTTAAGGGAATGATCAATTGTAAAAGGGAGAATATCAATATTCAAATATTTTTTACCTCTTTGTCGATTGAATCTACAATTGTAACAAAATAATAAGGACTCCTTAAAAAACTCAATAGGCACACGTCATTTATGTGATATGTATTATGTCATTTATGTGTACATTTTAAAATAAAAAACGGAATAAGATGAATTTGAATAGTGAGACCAACTTATACACATTTTATTTTTTCTTTTGATTATGAGACTCGATAATTGATGACGAGAGATAAAGTTCTTATATATTTGTCGGTAACTAATAAGTACTTTTTTTTTTCTGTTCCTAAAAAAAAATTACTCATTTTTTTCTTTCTTCAATGGGGGTCCTTGACTGGTTGGGTCTATGTTAAGCAAACAAATCCTCATTGAAGATGCTCTAAAGATAATCTCTAACGACGGCCCTTAGGGCATTTTTTAACAACCTTTAAATAGTTTTTTTTTTTTTTTTTATAGAAATTGATTCATTCAATCTATTGAAAATTAAACTATTTAACTTTTCATACAAACATTTTCTTAATTAAGATCCTCAAAGTGTGCCCATAATGCACTCCTTAGCACGACCTTATAAAAAAAAAAGGAGGACCTTGACAAAATTTAAATTGTGGATTCTATTATTAAGTGGGTTTCGCAGTCGTTAAATATTATGTATGTTTTTTTTTCTTCAAACTTCTTTGTAAATTTATCTATCTAAATGAAAGAAATTAAAAAGATTTTAAACGGGGAGGATCTTAACATTTGACAAATTTACATAAATAGAATTGTTTTATATCATACACAAAGATATGTTACAAGAGAGGAAAAATTAAGAGGATTTATTTTCAATTGATAAGATTAGAACTCTCTCAAATGAAAAAATAAAAAAAACTTGGAAAAATAATGTGAAAATCTAGACTAGTACTAATGCAAAGGTTTTGTTTTCAATATAAATTATTTTGTGGCTTCTATGCATAAATGTCAGAGTCTATGTTTGGTTCATTTTTAAAGGGGTTGAAATTGATTTTAAATGTGTAGAATTTAATTTGAGCAGCCACATATTAGTTGGCGCAACATCTTAGCTTAAAACCTTAATCAATAAGTTAAGGATCTTCTCACTTTTAAAGTGGTCAACCTCAACTTTTTTAAGCAATGTGAGACTTTTAACTCATCTCACACTTGCCACAACAACTATAAATTTCAGTTTTTGATTCTAAATTTAATTTTAACATTAAGATTTTTTTTTTTTTTTAAGAATTTAACATTAAGATTATTGTTCAACTTACTTTTACATAAATCTATTTAGAGATACACATAAATATAAGTTACTTTACATTCAACCCACTTTTATCCAAAACTAATTTTACACAATCAATTAACTCAAAATCTATTTATGTTAATGCAAAATCAAATATACACATATTGGTAAAAGTTTTACTTTATATTCTTAACGAAAAAGTTTAAACCCTTTCGCATACACTAAACATAGTCATTAATGTCACTTTGATTAAAAATAATTTCTAATTTTTTTAGAAAATTATAAAAATTTTAAAACACCCTTCGAGAAATTAGCTTTTGAAGCATCCTTTTGTCAAATAGATAAATTAGAATCGACAACTTATTTTAAAAAAAATAAGAGATAAATGTTCGAAAAACAAATCTAAATAAAGATAAATTTGAATAAATTATTATATTTTCAAAAGAAACGTAAATTATCTCAACTTTGAAGAGATGAGTATAAAACTAAGAAATTGTTCTAAAATTGCTCTCACACAATGGGGAATTAATTTAATATCTTTAATAACAATTAACTGTTTGTTTTAAGCTAAATGTTAAATAGTGAACGACAATAAATGCCGTTGACGACATTGAAAGTAATTTCGAATGCGTGAAAGCAATTTCGTAAGCTTAAAAAGCATTTTCCTTAAAACTAAACTAAAAAGAATAAAAGGCCTACAAGAAAACGTGAAAGTTCCATCTAACTAAGGCCCACGTAAAACTAAGAGCATATAGACAAACTAATAAAAAATACACCCACAATAAAAAAAATAGAAAATAAAAAGAATAATTAATTCAGGGTCTTTTATCATACATGGCAAGTCACCTCAACACTTTTTGTTGGTAAAAATATATGAAAAAATGACTAATTTGTACGTGTTTTAATAGATAAATGACTCAAACGAAAAAAAAATCATAAATGATTCAAATAGTACAAATGAATAAGATAAAATATTTAAACGAAACAAAAAAATATAAATGACTCAATTGTTACAAATAAATGACATAAAGAACTCCCAAAGTAATTTTACCAAAATAAAATTAGAGAAAACTAACAATTTGATTCTGGAACTAACACTCTCTCTTCAATTTGGTTCATCTACTATAGAAATATACTAAGTATCCTCCAAACTTTCATCCTCTCTTCAATTCAGCTAATGAACTATAAATATACTAAGTACCCTTAAGGGATATTAATCTATCAAGATTGTCTCTGAGCCATCTCTCTTATGATAATTGGGAGACTAAGTTAATGGATTTATAATAATTTAAGGACTACATAATATATTTCTATAATTCAAGATCAAATTAAAGAGAAAATAATAATTTAAAAATCAAATCGATGGTTTATTCGTAAACCTAATTAGGTTAACTTATAATTTGATTTTGTGCTGTTCTTCCCTTTGGGTTCCCATAAAAGTTTAAAATTACAAGCTGTCCTTTCCATTTTTTTGGTTGGATTCCTCCTTTCCTTTGAGTGTTCATTTTTCATTTTTCCTTTTTCCTTTACTCATTTATTTATTCTTAAAACCCATCTCCTGTAATGGATCAAATTATAATGAAGACAATTGTTGCTATTGTATTAATTTGGACAATGAATCCAACTCTTAGTGTATAAACTAAGGAAGAATACAACCAATTAGCAAGTAAAATAACTATTGAAAGAAGAACTTGAAGAAATAGGACAAGTAATAAGAGAGGAATTGAGAATCAGAGGGAGAAGAAGAGTTACATAACACATATTCCATGCTTATTTCATTGGCTTTTCTCATATTTATAAGGGTCCGGATTCCTATTTCCCATAATGTCCCTTCTAACTCTAAGACTCATTACATCTCCCTTGCCTTCCCACCCAAGCTCACAAATAAAGCTCAAAGCCTAAACGAGTTTCTTTTCTTTCTTTCTAAAGAAGCCTAAATGAGTTGTTGACAACTTTAAATTAAATACATTTGTCAAAAGAAATTTTAATTAGATACAATTGAATGTTCATTAATGTTAGCCTGTAAACATTTACAAGTTAACATTACAAAACTTTAGTATATTTTGTTGCATTTTGGATGTGACAAAGTTGATCATATATATATAAAATTGATTTTGTCAAAAAAAAAAATAAAATATAAAATTGATTAAGTTCGATGTTTTAAATGTTTTTGAATAGAACTAATTTTGTCTTGTCCCGTGAGCATAACTCAGTTGGTAGGACAATGTATTGTTATATGTAGGGGCCGATGTTCGAACTCCAAACACCCCACTTATTCACCTTATAAGGTGAATTCTAACCACTAAGCTACCTGACAAAAAAAAAGAAGAACTAATTTTGTTTTTAAAGTTGATTCTTACTTGAATTTAAAATAGTTATAAATTGATTTTTACTTTCAAACATATTATTTAACTAATTTTTAAATGAATATATCTAAATAAAAACAACTTTATATTCGACCCACTTTTTATAAGAATTAACTATATATATAATCATTTAATTCAAAAATTAATTATAATCAACAATTTAACATATAACCAAACACACATTTAATAAAAGATTCACAAATAATGTTAGTAATGCTTTAGTTAGGTTGTCCACATACTTAATCTCATTGTTTTGTTCACAAAAAAAAGAAAGAAAAATCTCCTTTGTTTTGTTGATATTTCAACATGTATTTTTTTTTTGTCTTCACCATCCTATTCCCACTCTTAGGAAAATAGTTTTGATAACCCATAATTCTTAAAGGTTAAGTAAAATCCAATAAAAAATTATTCTAATAAGAATTCAAATTCTTAATAATTAAGTGAAGATCCAACTATTTTCTTAGTGTTAATTCAAAATATAACCAAGTATAGAAACAACTTAACCAACAATGTCTGTCGATATAGTTAAATCGATATCTTCACCCAAATTAAAATCGAAATTCACCATTATATGCGTATGAGTTTCAGACGATGCTTTTCATTTCGTTTAAAAAATTGTTTTTGTCAAAGATTAATAATTATTTATATAATCTTATCCAATACATAAAATATTATTATTAAAAATTAAAAAATTGAAACATGCAATCTAAACCTCAAACATAGTTATTGTTTGTCTCTTATCCACACAAAGGTTACTACTTCCTACTTCCAACAACAACATCATCACTTTCTCTATACTCTTTACATCCTCTAATGGCATTCACCGTAGCTACATGCGGTGGTGCAGGAATCCTCTACAACAAAACCACCACAACAACACCCTACACCCTCCTACCATCTTCTTCAAGAAGAAGAACACTTCAAATAGTTTCAGCTAAGAAGATTTCTTCACGTTCAAGAAGGAACCAACAACCAACAATTGTTGATGAGGAAATAGAACCAAGGAATGAGGTTGAAATACCGTTTTACTCTGATGAAGATTGGCCTTTTGAATGGAGACCTCCTGGTACTTTCAAAGAGCCTGATTTCTTTGAAGGTCCTCAGTGGAATACTGTTGGGTTTGTTGGAGAATGGTTGTGGATTCTTGGTGGTCTTTTTGCGGTATAATTCAACTTCTATCTTGTTTTTGTTTTGTTTTGTTTGTTGCTGAATTGTTGGTGTGTTATTTGTATGTGTTTGTGTTTTGATTCAGTGATTGTTTTGAGTATTAGAAGAATTTTGGAAGAAGATATGACCCTGTTTGGAAAAACAAGTTATTTTGTAGTTTATGGAAAATAGCTTACGCGAATAAATAAGCTTTTATGTTAATTCATATGTTCTCGCTAACGAAAATTGTATCTTCGTAAACTGTTTTTTCACAAACTGCGTTGACATGCTTATGAATAATACATAAAAGCTTATTTATGTGCATAAGCTAAAAAATAAGCCAATCCAAACGGGCCTAAGTGTTAATTATATTGGCTTTTATGAATAAGCTATTTCTATAACACAAGAGAAAATAAAGTTAAAATGTTTTGATATAAGGTATAAGTTGTTTTCATACAAGCATCTTGATTCTTGAAGGGTTTGTGAGAATAAGTTGGAAACAACTTATGAACATGTCATAACCTTTTTTGTAAGTCCTTTCAAATAGTCTCACAACTCACAAGTACTTATGTCGGTTGATAAGCTCAATTAAGACATCCAAAGAAGCTCATAGAGTAGAGATAAGGTCTAAAGTGAATTTATAAAGAGTGACTTTTCATCTTACGAGTCGGTTTTGTAAGGATGAATTAAGTATAATATAAAAAACCTGATATGATATCAGAGCCTATCCATTAAGGGCCAACAACGTGAGGGAGTGTATGTGTGAAGGAGTGAGTGTATTGGGGATGAGTTAAGCCTAATATAAAGACCTATTAGTGTGTGTGTGTGTGTGTATTTAGATTGACTGATTTTGTTTAGTATAAGAAGAAATTTGGAAGAGGATAGAGTTTACTTTTGAGCTTATTTGGTGACATAACCACTTATCTAGGAACATGTTTGGATTGACGGTGAGTTTGACGAAAGCACGGTAACATTGTAATTTTGTTGAAACTCTGAAGTGTTGTTTCTTTGCAAAATCGCGCTAGGTCATTTGATTATGTCAGACTCACTGCCAATTCAAAATATGAACTAAGTAGTTAGAAAAATTATAGTGAAAATGAAAGTAGTGAGAAAAGTCATAAGTAATTAGAACAATCGGGTTGGATTGTGATGTTAAGATTTTTGATGTCTATATGACTACATCATGATCCTAATTGTTGCCACATGATGTAATATTTCGATCCATCTTGGTTGTGTTTTCGCAATATGATTTAACTGCCTTTTCTTTTGCTATTTTGTGACTTCAAGCTTTTGACTTTCTGCTAATGACTTGTAGGTGTGTCATGTTTATGTGTGTGTGTGTGTGTTTTCAGTGAGGGATTTTTTTGAGTATAAGAAGAAATTTGGAGGAGGATAGAGTTTAATTTTGAGTTGTAGTGACAATTCCACTTATCGAAGTATTTAGAAAAGTAAATAAGAATTGCTTAAACAAGTTTATAAAAATAACATATCCACTTATCTATGTGGTGCAGTATTAAGGTTTGTCATGCCATAGCTATGTTACTTAAATGTTAAGGTTTTCGATGTCTCACAACGTTTTTGTGACCGCATGATACCATACTTGATAACAATTGTTTTGCAATATTATGAATCCTGATGAAACGCTGCTCTAAACCTTTACTACACAAAGCTCACAAGTTTTTTTTAGCTTATTTAACCAAGTTTTCGAAGATAATATTACTGATGTGGATTTTATCTAATGTTCAGTCCAATGTGATTGCTGGATTTTGGTGCATAGTATTACTGCGTTGCTAAATTCAAAACTACTAATGGTAGAAAACTATAATAGAAACTATTTAGAAAGACCTAAAGATTAACAAGATGGGTAGATATATGATATACGGCAGAATATAATGGCATTGTTTGATCATGTAGCCGACTCTACTTAGGTGGTTATTAAGTCTTAGTTGTTGATGTTGTTTCTGCATTTCTACTTCTTGTGTTCTTATTCGTTCGTTTCTTTGATGCCAAGGAATGTCTTGTCTAGAGAATTTGGCTTGCTAATCTAGTCATATATCGACATGTAGGTTCAGTTATAAATTTATAAAGGGTTTTTCTATCATGTGCAAATTTGCACATGTTAAGAAATTTAAAATAGTAATTTTGCATTGGAACTTGAACATTTTGTATTAAATATATAACTTTTTGTTAAATAATTGTTGGTTTCAATAAAAACTTGCTCCTTTTAGTTATCTTAACATGTGCAATATTGCACATGTTAGACAAACCCATTTATAATATAAGTTCATCGTGATTGCAGGTATTCGGTGGTGGGTATGCAGCCATAAATTACAATCTAGGCGCATCAGATTTTAAGGAAACTCCTGCATACAAGGAATCTCAGTCTCAAGAACTTTTAGAACCCCCCGAAACATCTGAATCAGACATATTTGAGTCCAATCCTACAGAGGTAGCTCCTAGTTTGAACTAGTCCGTTCATAGATACAAGCAAACATACCTTGTTTTAGCATATATGAATCCAGTTGAATGAAAAGTTCAAACTTTATTGCACACAATTTGTAAGGCAATGCTTCTGTTTGCACAAACACACTTAAGTGGATCAAATCCGAGGCAAAATTGTCATGTTGGTGCTTGTGTTGTATATTTTTTTTCAATTCTTAGAAGTTGCAACTTATATAGATAAAAAACCATTGAAATTTAGAGTTGATATTTGGATTCAAATGTTGCACATGGATAGTGGTTTGTATGGCTTAAATGTGTGTTTTGATCTGCTTTGTTTGGTATAGTATTTTGTTACAAATGTTGCCAAAATGATGTTATGATTCACTTAAGTTACTTTGGATTGACTTATCTGAGCTTATCTACCTACATATACACTTTAGGCCTTGTTTGTGAGAACTTAATAAAACAGCTTATGACATGTTCATAAACTGTTTTTCGGCTTATTTCCATTAGCTCTCCATGATAGCTTATGAAAATAACTTATAGATTATACAAAAACAATTTGACTTTATTTTATCTTGTGTTATAAAAATAACTTATTTACAAGCATTTAACACTTATGCTATAAGCTGCAAAATAAGTTGTTTGTTGGATTCAAAGACAAATTATGAAAATACTTTAATCCTTAAACAATTGAGGGAAGACAGTGTTTTATAATTTTTTAAATATAACAAAAACAACTTCAATTAAAGGAACAACTGTTGACAGACATAGTCAAAGGAACAATTCACTCTCAAACTCTAAAAGGAAATAGCACAACCAATCTAATATAATTTCTAAAAGGAAAAATATCACTAAGACTATTAAGTTGTAGATATGGTACTAAGGCACTCATATGAAAATGAATATTGTTATAGCCATGATAACAATTATTCCATTCTTTGCCTTTAAGTTAATAGCTTCACTTCTTCCTAATCCAAATCCAATGATGCTGGGTCTTGGTGGCACTGAAAATAGTGGAGAAGCTACAAAATCAATAGAGAAAGAGGACAAGTTAGTTCAATTTCCTGGACAAAAAAAAAAGTATTAAGAAAATTACAAATATATGTTACAAATAGGAAACTAACTTATCTTTCTAAAGATTCACATTTCTTATTCATTTTGCAACTTGGATTTTTTAAAATGATATAGAAGAATAATGAATAATTAATAAGAATATGGAAAATGGTTTGTATACCAGCAACAGTAGAGTTGTTCCTTGTCTGAAAAGAAACTTGAGAATCTGGTGAAGATGAAGGAGGCACATGCATTTTCACACCTGACAAAAATAGAGGAAAATCAGTTTTTTGTTTGAAAGAATCACTTTTTCAAAAATAATCACTTTTACATGTTTCTACATGTCCTAAGTATGCTAATAATAAATGTGATTAATTATGTGACCTTGACAGACTGAGTTATCAACATGAAGGTTGCAAAGAGTTGGGATCTGTAGAGCAAGTGTCCTGTTGATAGGGAAAGAGGTAAAAGTAGTGTTGTTGAACAAGAAGCAAAGACAGCGTGGCTCTTGGCTATAGAGTTGCTTGAGGTTGCTACAACAGCCGGCTGCCGGAGTGTTAACCGCGCCTTGCACAAATGGCATGCAAGGAAAGAGAGGAAGGAGGCTTGATGTGCATGGAGCTACTGTAGGGCTTGAGGAGGTTGGATCCTGGGAAAGTATGTTGGGTGGATAAGAAATTATCAACAAAAGAAAAATGTGACAGAAGAGAGAAACTAGATTGCTATGAATAAGAGAAGCCATTGTGTTGTGTGATAGTGTGTGAAGAGAGAAATGTTTAGCAATGTGTCTAAATAGAAAATTTAGAATTTTTTTGTGAGTTTTTACATGCATTATATGTGAGTTTTATCTTATGGAAAAAAAGGTGTGAGTTTTACCAATCACACACTTTTTGTTTTTTTTAACTAAACCAAGGTTTGCAAAGGTATCTCAAAAGAAAAAATCATGCACTTTTTGTTTGTTTAAGTAATACATGAACTAACAAGCAGTTGGACTCAAATGTTTAATGAATTTTAGTTGAAGACGAATTTTTTAAAAGAACTTGAGTTTGAATCATGACTGAAACGATAATTGACCAGACTTTACTTATGTTGAGATGAATTTCGGATTATTAGGATTCCTTCTCCAATAAATCGGAGGGTTAAGACAAAAATAATTGTAACACAAACTTTAAAGATCAAAAGTATGAAGCTTGAACCTTCGGATTATAATTTGTAGCTTCATGAAGAACATAATGTTTTAAATTAGATTAAAGTGAGTAAGATCCATAATTTCCATTACTCACTCATATTGCAAATTAGAAGTTAAGATTCCACAACCTAAACTCTTTTATATGGTCTCTCCATAAATACTTGCAAACTTATGAAAACTTGTTACGAGAGTCAGTCCAATAAATTTTATTTGAAGGTGAGGTCTAAGGCAAATTTTAATATGAGACATTTTTAGTCCGTATATGAGGTCTTTTTGGTTATAAAAATGAAAAATGTTTTTTTGTTGGAAGGCCTAAATCGAGGGCTTTAGTAGCTTTACCCTTAGGCCGACCCTGCTTGATACATTATCGAAAACTTATATATAATAGTTCTAAAGCTCCTTTGAGCTAGATTATAATTCAACCTAGTCTTACATGTGACTAAGATGCACACAAAAATCTTTTCTACAAGTTAGGAACAGATCCTTGCCTCAATTGCAAAGCTCTCAATCCAATCCTACAAGTGATCAATATGTGCATGAGTACCCACAAACACATAGATTCTAGTTTCAACATTTCTTCAATAGATAAAAATAATTAGTTCATTCATTTCATCAACATCCTGGAATTAGTTCTTTCTACTATATTTGTTGTAAACCTTCAATGATATCAAAACATAGAACTTAAAAAAGCACCATAACACAAAAGTAACTAACAATAAAGCCTCAAAACCGGCCACATTAAGATACGTGAAGAGTAGCTGAAGAGACCGCCATCAATTTCATATTAGAAAGCTCTAGCAGCAAGCTGAGTAGAAACATAGGAGAGGATTTTAAAAAAAAAGGTTTGCATCAATATCTATGTGTTTAACAAAAGAAACGCTACTCCTAGCGTTGCATTTGATATATAAAGGATTTATGCAGCCACACAGTAAAATTATGAAGGACCAATCGATTCAACATGTTTAAGGTTAAAAATGGCTCCGCTTAGTCACTAGCAAAAATGTCGACAACTTTCAATGAGGAAGGGATATTAGTCGGTCATCATAGGCACCATTGATTGAATGACAATCAACTTCAATATGGTTGACGTGTTCATGAAAAACAAGATTTTCAACCATCTAGATGACACTTGTATTGTCAGCATAAATGGTGGTTGGCTCTGTTTCAGAAAATCCACGTTCAACCAAAAGTGTTAAGAGTCCCACATTAAATAGGTGATGGCCTGACAATGTTTTTATAAGTGGGGGCAATCCTCACCTCACAAGTCGGTTTGTGGGGTTGTGTTTGGCTCAACCACGATTTCTAAGAGATTTCTGCACGTTATATTTCAGCGTGACTTCACGCTAATAAACAACATGAATTATGCTATCTTCTTCCCTCTCTCCTTCTGATTTCATTCAAACCAACCAATATTGTATGGATTTGGCTTCGATATATAACAAAATAGGTCGATTCATTTTGAGATTTTTTTGGATCGATGGAGAAGGAAAGGAAGAGAATGTTGAGTTTTGTTTTTATAGAGTTTGATTGGAAAATAGGTGGGATGTTGCTGTGCATAATTGGAGCCTTCATGATCAGCGACATGGTTAATAAATCCTCATGCTACCAATTGGAAAATAGGTGGGATGTTGTCGTGCTAACATGATCAGCGACATCAAATATATGGTAAAAGTTTGGTAGATTATTACTCATGTTACCGATTGAATTTTTCAGCGTTAATGGTTAATAAATCCTCAAATCAAACTTATACAAAAAGATTGAATCAAATCGGAAGCAGAGAGAGGGGAAAGAAGAGAACCAAATTCATGTTGTTGTTTTTCAGCATTACTTAAGTCACGCAAAGGTAAATAAGTAAATTCAGTTGGGCGTGAGTGTTTTGTGCTGGGTGAAGAGCGGTAAGCTTTTTAAGATGGTATCAGAGCCTCTCCAAGATCTATTGGGCCACCTGCTATTAGGTTTCCGTTATTGGGCCATCCACCGTTTATGTCCACGAACCAAGCCCAATAGTGCTGGTCGTGTGGGGGTGTGTTAAGAGTCCCACATCGGATATGTGATGGTCTGACAATGTGTTTACAAGTGAGGGCAATCTTCCCCTCACAAGTCGGTTTTGTGGGGTTATGGTAGGTCCAACCACGATTTCTAACAAAAAGATCACGAAGCCAAATTATTTCTAAACAAGCAACAAACATGATATGGTAGTCAAATTCATTACAATATTTAGAAACCCGCATTTGTTTTTTACCTTTCTATGAGATAAAGGAAGACAAAAAAAAATGCATCAACTAATGATAGATCGTCGAGTATCACGACAACCTTCCTGATGAACATCACTATAAGCACTCAATTTGAGTGTGTACGATATACTTATCTTGAGAAGTATTAACAATACACTCTCTTTCCATTCCTCATTCCATAATTTGATGAAATTCATGTAGGTTCCACCACTTTTAAAATAGGTCTCATTAATTAGGTAATGTGGTCCACTTAATTAGGGTCCGTTTGGTTCGAGAGTTTTGGAGAGGAGGGGATGGGAGGGGAGGAGAGATTTTTAATTTGAAGTGTTTGGTTCAATTTTTAGAAGAGAAGGGGAGGGGATGGAGCAAATCTCTTTAAAAATTTATTGCATTGCCATAATTATCCTTAAATAATTTTAAGTTATTTAGAATGTTTAGTACATAATTTTAAGTTATTTTGCTTTTTCAAATGTACTTAATTTTAGTATATAATTTTAGTTTAATTTTAGTATCCAATCATCTTTTAGCGAAAGTGTATTTTTATGTTCTGTTTCCTTGTTATATAAGAAAATGTTATAAGATGAGAACTAATTTTATTACCCCACCTAACCTCTTTTTGCATTTCGAATGTTGGAATAGTGAAGTGACTTCGAAACGCCTTAAGAAAGGTGCGTGGTTGATTTGGCATACAACAATTTGGTTGATTTAGAAAGAAAGAAATGAGAGGATTTTCAACAATCAAAGGAAGGATGTGGAGGAGATAGTGGACGAAATCAAAGCGGTGACTTGGTTTTGGGTGTTGAGTAGACTAAGATAGCTTCTTTCCTCTTCTATGAGTGGACTTGGAACCCTCAAGAGTGCCTAAATAGAAGATGAATGCAGCTGTTTTTTGAAGCTGCTTGAGGGGTTTGCATTTCGGAACTTTTATCTGTTAAGTAGCAGGTTTTTGTAATGTCTGTTCCGTGTAATGGGGGGTCTGTGCATATCTGTTTTTTTGTTTTTCTGGTTGTATTTTCTCTACTGTTATGCTGGTTTCCAATTTTCCTGCTATCTACTTCTGCAACTGTGTTTTTTAGCGGTTGGCAGGGGTGTTTTTTTGATTGCAACAGCTTTTGCCAATTTGCACTTCTTGTGTGTGGCATCCTATAATATATATTGGTTCAAAAAAAAAAAAATACACTTTGTTTGTTCATGTAATACATGAACTAAACAAGTGGTTGAACTCAACTGTTTAATAAGTTTCGGTTAAAAGAGACTCCTCTAAAAAAACTCGAATGGGAAAAGGAAAACTTGCGTTTTACCTATTTATTAGTAAAAATTAAAAACTATACATAATGAGATCTACTATCTTAGTGAGTTCCTTAACTACCATAAATTGTTTCTAATTAGGGAAAAGGAAAAACTTAGCGTTCTTTTAAATGACATACACTAAATTTTCCTTTTCCCTAATTAAAAAAAAAAGTTTTCCTTCTCCCAAATTTTTTTATAAAGTTTTTCTTCAATATATATTCAAGAGCGGATACCAAGGTTTATCGTAAAAAAGAGATTATACTTCCGTTGTAAAATATATCCATGACTAAAATTAAGAAATGATTTTTGTACAACTATTTTATAACAACTTTTGAACATCTCTCTCATAGACATAATCACCTCATGTTCTTACTCTCTCTCAATTGTTTTTGACTAATAAAAAGAGAAAAAAATAAAATTGTCACCAAATGATTTTTCACATGGAACATACACAACACATGCACACTCTATTAAATTAAAATATTTGCAAGAATCAGACCACTTCATTCTTGCAATATGTCAAGAACTTTTCAACACAAAAAAAAGTATGTTCTTTCTTTGTTTATGTAGTGGCAGGCACAAACTAGGAACAAAGAAGCCAAGAATAATTTGAGGAACAACGCTACATTGCATAACATGTTTCTAATAGAATAAGATTCTACTATTCAAATGAGAATCATTTTTATCAAATGCAAATGCTAACCAGCTCATAATAAACCTTTTTAGCTATTAAAGTTTTAAGGTCCACTTTTATTTTGCTAGCTCATTCATATTATTTTGTATTTGAACTCTATCTTTCTCACTGTCTTCAATTCCTCTCTGATTTGATGACAGTGAAGGCAAGCTCTCTAATTCATAACTATGTTTGGTCTCTTTCTCAAGCTTTTCATAAGTACCATATTCTAAATCATTTTTCTTTTGTTGTATGGCAGTATTTTTGTATGGTGATGAGGATCAATATTGACTGCAATGGTTGTTATAGAAAAGTGAAGAGAGCCCTTCTTGAAATGCCAGGTAAATAAATAAATTTTACGTTCAAAATTGAAAAATGAAATTAGTCTATTATTTTATTAATTAGAAACAAATTTCATTTTTTATCTTTAGTTTTTGTTTCTATTATAATTTTCTATAAAACCATATTTTCTATGCATCTCTTTTTGATTAGAAACAAAATATTTTTCTTTAATTTTCTTGACGATATTTGTTCTGACCTCAAGTCTACTACACGCTTTTCCTGAGATATAGTTCGTTGTAAATCTTTATAAGTCTTCATGATTCAATATTTTTGAAAGGGTTTCAATGGTCAGAGGAGTGTCGGTGTTGTTGACAATCTTGACCTTGATTCCCAAACAATGAAATTGAAATTTTTGGTGTACCAAAAAAGTAGCCACACGTCAAGACTAAGGGGCTAATTGGTTGATCAGCCTTGGGTGTGGCATATGTTCGACTCCTATTTCAAGTATTATCCATTTTATCCGGTCTTTGTATCTCTGTTTTTATATTTAATATATTTTTATGTTGTCTAAATATATTTTTTTGATAAAGTGTAAAGCCATCACAGTTTTGTCATTTGTACAACATGTATGTGAAAAGATGAATATAAACGTTTTTTATAAACTAATGTTAACCTCGATTTTCTTAATATTGATCTTTAGTGTGCTCAAATCTTTTTTCTTTTTTGCTTCTAGTAATCATAAGCTAGAAAAAAGCTTAACGGATCAAGTAATCATATCCATAAATCATTTTGAAATAAAAAAGTATTATAACAAGGAATTAGGTAGTTTAACTGATTTAAGTTCAGAGATAAGGAGTTGAAGATCCTAAGTTCAAATCTAGACAAAGGAGAAAAAACTAATAATATTATGTATGCTGGATTTATGAATGTTGTATATACGAGAATTTGTTTTGGCATCCAAAAAAACTTAACGACATAACTTATTGTCCGTTTGTCTTCCACTTATGTATAATTTTTTATATATATTTTTTTCCCAAAAAAGTCATGTTATTACTAACATTTTCATTAAAAAATATGAATATCAATGCAATCTTATTTGTTTCTTTGATTTTAATTGCTTCTAGAGTTGGAGAGCCATTTCTTAGAGAAGAAGCAAACCAGGGTAATTGTGTGTGGCAGTTTCATCCCTCAAGATGTTGCAATCAAGATAAAGAAAAAAACAAATCGAAGAGTTGAGATATTGGACATACAAGATTTGAGTGAAAACAATGCAGAAAATATTGAAGAGCAGAAACCAATTTCTAGCCCCAAAAAACCAATTGAAAGAAACATGTTTGGCTTGGTAGAAACAAAGAGAGAAATGCCTGCCCTCAACCATAGAGTTCACTACACAACAAATTGCCAGTTTTAAATCTTTAGAATAACACTAAATTTTGTAATTTTGATAATTCTAGTGATAATTTTTCATAATTTATACTCATTTTTGTAAGTGTGTTTAATATACTTGGAAACATAGATTTTAGTGTATACTTTGTTCATGGCTTTAAGCCCTGTAGTTTATGTTATGTTCTAAGAAATAGGAATCTACTATCAAATATTTCCATTTCAAACTCTTCCTCCTAATTACCCCACCACCATAGTGAAATTTTGTAACATGTAACATTCTCAATAAATTGCAACTCGGGGTAAGAAGATACTATAAAGAAAACACTAGGTCGGAAGGGTCGGATTAATTAACATGTTTTTCAATAGCTCATAGTAACTATTTAAAAATCTCCATCCGTGAACATAACTTATTTGATAAAGATATTACATTCCACATACACTAAGTTTTGAACCTAAAATTTCCCCTTAAATGATGACTACCAGTAAGTTAGTTGACAAACATTTTTTTTAATTTTTTTCTTCTTATATTTACAGTCTCGCATTGAACGAGATATGATATCAACCACCATAAAATAGATAAGTGTTATAGACACTTTCTTTCAAACACTCTTTCTAACACATTCTTTAATTGAATGAAATTTATGTGAGTACCAAACATTACAAAGTATCCTAAATAAAGAGAGTGCTAAAAAAGAATGTTTCTAACATTTCTTTTTAAGATATGTTGAAAAACCAACTATCAGATCAAGTTATTGCTATCGAATCACTCAAATCACCCTTTAAATATCTAATTTCAAATCACTCAAATCATGCTTTAGATATATAATCTCAAACCATAAATCACACTTTAGATATCTAATTTCGAACCACTCAAACCACATTTTGGATATTTAATCTAAAATCACTCAATCACGCTTTAAAAAAAAATAATTACTCTAATCTAAATCACGCTTTAAATATCTAATCTCAAACCACTAAAATTACACTTTAAATATCTAATCTCACTCAAATTATGCTTTATATATCTAATTTCGAATTACTCAAACCTATTATGGTTTAGACCTCTGGTCTAGAAACTAATGACTCTAATTCAAAAATGAAGTGTATTTAAATTTCGTATTTGATAAGATTAAACGATATTTATAAGTTGAGACAATGGTCCAATTTTGAAGAAGTTTTAAAGAAGTCTATTGTAAATACTAATTTATTCCCTTCATTATAAACCAACTCCCCCTCTAGACTATATGTTGTAAAAAGAATGTTAAATTGATAGAAGAATGAATAATATTGTTACTTAGAATTGAATAATGCTATTGTAAATTAGCAACATATATCAATTCCTTCGTACTATAATATTTAGACTTGAAGTACTTCAAATTTATAACTTTTTACCTTTTTAATGAAAAGAAACTTCTATTACACCACTCAAAGTAACTTTACATATGCCCCAACATACATATTTTATTCATCTATGTATCCATCATTATACACCTCATATTAGATACATGAGGTGATAAGATATGTTACATATGAACCTAACTCACTCAAAAACAGAAGTTTAAAATACAATAAAATACACCAACACACATATATTTATTCTATTGATTTTTAATCATATGATATGCATGCATCCCCATATATATTGTGGTCTAGTGTCCTTGTCCATGTCCAGTACATGATCCAGTACCAGGAAGCTTCTCCTTAATCTTCTCCATAATCCCTTTTTTCTCACCATGGTGTTGCTCATCTCCATGATGACCCTCTCTTCCATACTCTTGTCCAGTGCGTCCATAGCCAGTTGTTCCATGACCTGTTCCAGTTCCTGTCCCATAAGTATTTTGTTCAGTGCCAGGAATCTTCTCCTTAATCTTGTCCATAACCCCTTTCTCTCCATGTTGTTGATGACCAACACCACTAGCACCATAACCAGTTGTTCCATATCCTGTCCCTGTCCCATAACTGCTAGCATTTTGATCAGTACCAGGAATTTTCTCCTTAATCTTGTCCATAACCCCTCTATTGTCTCCATGTTGTTGATGACCAATACCAGTTGTTCCATATCCTGTCCCTGTCCCATAACTGCTAGCATTTTGATCAGTACCAGGAATTTTCTCCTTAATCTTGTCCATAACCCCTCTATTGTCTCCATGTTGTTGATGACCAATACCAGTTGTTCCATATCCTGCCCCTGTCCCATAACTGCTAGCATTTTGATCAGTACCGGGAATCTTCTCCTTAATCTTGTCCATTACCCCTCTATTATCATGTCCAGTTCCGCCATATCCTACTCCAGTTCCGCCACCGGTAGCTCCATAGCCAGTTGTTCCGGTTCCTGTCCCTGTTCCATACCCCGTTCCACCTATGTCAGTACCTCCATAACCACTTCCAGTGTTGGTACTTCCATATTCAGTGGTTGTTCCATAACCACCTACACCACCTGCATTAGATATAAATGTTAGTTACATTAGTTAATTATTTGAATTTGAAAAAAATACATAATTAAATGTATTTATCCAACACTGACATATATCAAACACCAGACACATCTTTGACAAAAAATATCAATTAATTTCACTTGGTGACATGTAACAATGTTATGTTTGACTATCGAAAGATGACCCATAAGTCCTAAGTTAACTTATAATAAAAATATCGAAATTGTTAAACTAGACGTTATGACCGAAGTTCAAACCACAACACCTCCATTTTGTTGTGTGAGTGACGATGATTTTACCCTTTAGTCTATCTAAAATAATCTAGCTAGTTAGATAGAAAGACTTCCCCTAATTAGTTACCTGTGTGGGTCCCCCCACTACCAGTGTGGGTTCCATATCCTGTGCCAGTACCTGTGTTGCTCCCAAAACCTGTGGTTTGACCAACTCCATGATGTTGTTGATGATGTCCATGACCGGTAGCACCGGTCATCCCACCACCACTAATGGGATTGCCATATTGATCAACTTGGCCTTGGCTAAGTGGGTTTCCATATTCATCAACCCTATGTGCTTGATCACCATAACCTTGTTGATACTGAGACATTGTTATAATTCTTCTTCACAAACAAAAAAAAAATAACGTGAAGTTTTCTTGGTTTTTAAGGTTGTTTTTTTGTAGTAATGTAGTGTAAAAAGATTGGGATTGGATTGCTTTGATGTGGTTAAGGTGGTGGAACATGTTGTGTTTTTATAGGCAAATCGAAGTATGTGACATGAAAAAAAATCTTATGATAGGGTCGGTGATATTGATTTGGATTTTGCAAATATCTGACACGTGCTAACGTTGAATCGCCACGTACAAGGATACGTGTTGGTGTGTTTTATAAATGTTGTCGTTTTGTGATTTATGAGATGACACGTGCTTTATGTGAGTGTAAGGGCGATTGTGGAAAAAAGAACTTGTGATTATGAAAGTGTAAAATGGATAAGGCTTCATTTAGCAAGTTACACTGACCATAACTGCATGTGAAACCGTATGTGATTTTGATGGGTATACTATCATGTTAAAGAGTTAATTAATCCCTTAGATATTTTACACAGATTAAAAAATAAGGATGCCGCCAAACTAAAATTAACCTTATTAGTATTTGTAATGTATACTTTCGACCATCATAAATCTAAGCTAACAGATCATAATCATAATATAACGAATTCTTTTTAGGAACTCAAATGTATAACATTTATAACTTAATAAATTTGTTTGATTTTAGCTGTCTAAATATCGCTCCTCTAAACTAAGATGATAAAAATTAGTCAAGGAGTGAAACAATATTACTGGGTATAATCACCTGTCTAATCCATTTAAAAATTGCATACCAAAATCATTCCTACAAAGCTACATCTACAAAACAAGTGATCCTTCACCTCTCGAATACCCGAACACCACACACAATCCGAAGTCACACCAACTGGCAAAGCTCCTCTTCGAGATAAGTTTGAGTTAGTCGGAAGTCTACCAAAAATTAATTGCCAAGAGAAAATTTGGACTTTTTTGGGAGCCAGACTAGTCCAAATTCCCCTTAGCCGTCTTCTAGGCTCCGCACTTAAATCCGGCGGAGGAAGAATTTCACCTCTTAAAGATACATATAAAGATTTCAGTGTGAAGATGTTTGTAGATACAAGGACCCAAATTCATTTATCTTTCTCCTTTTTGACTCAAATAGTATAGAGAAGATTCATAAGCTCACCCAATAAATACTCCTCCCTTCCAAAAAGATCCCTTCTCCTCTCAAAGTCCTAACACCACTCTTCATCAACTCATCGTCCCATTTGGGACCTTGTTATTCTTTTGAGTGGATAACAAAAACGTCTAGAAAAATTGGATAATAGAGATTTCCCACCTATCCAAATAGGAAAATTCTATGGTGAAGTTGTTAAAATGACTTTTTTGGTAAAGTAATTAGAATGACCAATCATAATGCATTTGTGTATTTAATGAATGCCACATCAAATTATATTGTGTATTGTACATTTGCTCATATGGTGTACCGCTATATTTTTACTTATTGCAATTGTGTCCTTGATT
>Ga0228710_1000627_pt1 | contig 46838 bp, 25 predicted proteins | sample MedpolnodulmetaG_FD_177995 | JGI IMG/M metagenome (GOLD analysis project Ga0228710, IMG submission 177995) | Root nodule microbial communities from Medicago polymorpha collected in Santa Monica, California, United States - pink nodules | ecosystem: Host-associated > Plants > Roots > Nodule... | reverse complement strand
CCCCCCCAACTGTAGAAGTGTATTTGGGGAAGTCTTATTTATATGAGAAAGGATCCTCTAGAGCAGAAAAAGATGAGAGCAAGAGGAAGAGAGGTAACGTGAGAGTGGGATGAGGAGCTGCAGAGGATCCAGGTCCGTGTATAGACATGGTGCAAGACTAGAAACACCCTCATTTTAATCATACATTATCATGCAGTATCAAGTTCTGTGAAGAATGTATTGAAATATGGTGAAAAGGAGACTTACAGAATTTTCAAGTTTTGAGGCCATAGCTTGACAAGATTTTAAGGAAACAAGAGAATCTTCAGCACCTGCAATAACCAACACTGGAATGTCTTCTACAGCTTGCAGCAATGATTCTGCATTTTTTGCTGCAAGGATGGTTTCAGATGACAATTTACCAATCTCATGAACAGCTTCATCCCATCCTTCAACAGATAGTGGAGCCTTAACACAAAAAAGAACAATCACATACAACACAAGTCAATAAATTTGTGATTCCAAAAAAGATGTAAAAATGTAGCATCCTAAATTGCAAGGTTTGAACAGAAAATATTGATTTAAAAACTCAAATCATACTCCCTCAGTAAAAAAGTAGGTATTAGACATATGCAGAAAAACTAATAAAAAATTGTACTTATGCACCATGCCTAACTATCTAAGAAAAGCAGAAACAAAATCATGTGTTGTTAGGCGCTACAAATTTCTGATACCTCATTATTAGGCCTCTATCTCTAGATTAGGCAAGGATAAGGCGTTAGGCTATCATTTACCGTGACAACCAATTAACATTTTTTGCTGAGTTCACTGTCATTGAAATTACATTCAGTTTCTTATCTCTGTTCACATCTTGAAACATGCAAAGGACAAAGCAGTTCCTAATTAAATCATGTACACATGGTTTAAGTTAAGAAACAAGCATACCTTATAGAGATTCAAAACTTCTGTAGTCAATTTGGTAGCATCATACCAAGCACGCCGATTCACCACTTGAGTGATTTCCATCCTTAGTAGAGGTCGAACCATATGCTTCTTTCCAAGTGAGGTATGCAGGAGGATTCTTGCAAAGGAAGGAACCACTTCCCTTGACAAGCTAACATTTAGCAATACAACCCCTTTTATAGTAACCTAAATTGACACAGAAAAAGTTTTAGTAAACACTAAATCAAATATGACGCATGCACATCAATTGTCGCATATCATCAATGATCAACTAAAACATGTATTTATGGGGATTCAGTTTTGTATGTGATCACACTCATTCACACCCTGGAAAAAGTAAAATAAAAACAGTAGAGCTACAAAACCAGACTCATAGGAATAAAACAGAAACAAAACTGCAAAACCACAGTATGCTGTGACTGAATTTGCAAGCATGCATTGTTGTTTACATTTAGATAAGAAAAAAAATCTCCGCTGCATAATTAGGTTTATCAAATACACAAGTTGCCTATTTACCAAATAACAAGAAGGAATAAATACTCACATTACAACAATTCATTGATGTTTTAATTCTTTGTGCAGCCATAAGAGCAAGCAATCCTCCATCATCATGACCAATTAACACCACTGACGAAAATCCAATCTCAGAACAGAATGATAAAAGCAAATCAATCTGAAGAAAAGAAAAGAAAAATCTATCAGATAACTGATTTCAGATAAACTTTAGGTTGAAAAAAAGTTAGAAGAATAATAGCAATACACTCTTCCCATCCGACTCTATCATTAGATGTCGATCATGTGGATTGCGGATCCCACTGAATAAGACGGCAGGATCCATGCAAAATCCACTTACAATCAAAGAAGTGTCTCAAATAGTGTGTCGCTAGCATTTTTCTTAAAATATATGACATTGAATAAGAACACCAAAAAGAAAAGGAGAACCAGAAATGGGCTACCAGATTGAAATTTGAAAGCCAGTAGTTGACCCTCTAGTGAAAAGGACAACATTTTAATCATAACACAAATAGATAACTGTGCTTGACTTTTGTATTCAATATTTATTTAATATTTAACCAAGAGTTCAAAACTAAGAAGAAAATAACAAAACGTCTTCTAATACATCTTGAACCAATGGTAAATTATAATTACCTGACTTTCAAGCTTATAAGGATTAGGCAATTCCTTTTCTTCCCAGTCCTCCGGACGTGGTCTTGAACTTAATCCCCAACCAGGCCGATCGAATGCAGCAACTGTGCAATTAAGCTCCCTAGCTAGAGACCCCGTCACATGCCTCCAAGAGAAAACTCCTCCACCAAACCCATGTATTAAAACAACACCTAATTGACCAATATTTTGCTCCAGAGTTAAAGAATCCAATTTACTAGTTTCATCTTCTTCACAAATACCATCTAGATGAAAAATAGGGATATCTTCAGAAAAAACAGATGATGTGGTACTATCTAATAGAGGGGTGTATAGAGATGACCCGTTGAGTTGATTGCTATAGCTCCTATATAAATGACGCTCTATCTTCGGAGACATATCTAGCTGATGTCTATCAAATTTCTCCAACCCTCCAGCCATTGATGAAGTGCTGCACCTAGAACTTGATTCAACACAGGCTGTTGAGGACAAAGTGTGCGGAGGTGATCCAGGTAAGCTGAGCTTGTAATGAAGAGTAAGTCCTTGGCATGTAATGAAACAGCTGTCTGAGTCTGCAAGTAATCTGGCCTGCAATTCTTCATCACGAGCTGTACCAAAAGGTCTCCGCCTCATTTCACTGTCACTTTTTGGGGTTCTTCCCCCACAAGGAGTAGGAGAACGTGGGACCTTTGGATAGACACTGAAAGCACTTTTGCACGATAGGACCTGTTTAAGTAAAGCATAAATAAACTTATGCCGTTTTTAACTCACATGAACCACCACAATTTTAGAAATTTTCTTTTAAGCTAGCTTGTACTTGTAGTATTACAACTGCTTATATCAAAAACAATTTAAACCAAAGAAGCAGAATATAAACCAGCCTGAGAAATTACAGAGAGACTAGATAACCATTCCAAACTTACAGATTCAGGGTCAATGCGATGAAACAAGAGCTTTCTACGTGCTCTGCAGCTGGTTCTATAAGCAACAACGGTATGACCAAGAGCAAACACAACCGACGAAAGAAACAGCACAGGCATTCCCCAAGACTTCTTCAAATGGAGTCTCTGCCTCTTTAGAGAAACCAATGAAGCTTCAGCCTCAATCTGGGAATTTACTGTGAAAAGACAAGCTTTGACTGAAAGGAGAATAATTGAGGAAAAAGAACACAGAGTCACAGTTCCAAGATAAGGACCGTGTGAAAGAGCAGGGCCATCACAAATTGAATAAACACCTGCAATTAACAGAGAAATAACCCAACATCAAAATTTATAATAACCACAGAAAAACCAATTATTATTTCTTTCTACATATTCTACCCATGAAATTCATTCTAAATGTTAACCAGACAATAATACTTCAACTTAATCTTAAAATTGTAAGTATAATTTTTTCCTCAATTATTAATAAAAATTAAACTAGAATCTAAAACTTAAACAACTTAAGCAAAGCAGCTGAACATGTGAGCAGTTATTTAAAATTAAAGCATGTTTGGATTGATGGTGAGTTTGGCAAAATCAGAGTAACACCGTGATTTTGTTGAAGCACCAACGTATAGTTTTTGCCAAAATCACAATTCAAACATGCAATTAGAGATGTTGAAGCAAAAAGTAAACAATATTAAAAAAAAATCAAGAACTAAGAACAAAAATCTCAAACTTTAAGAGCTTAAGCAACTGAACATGTGAGTAGTTATTTAAACACATGATTGGATTGCCAGTGTGTTCGGCGAAATCACGCTAGCCCGTGATTTTGTTGAATCTCCAAACTTGAACCTTATGCCAAAATTAAACCATGATACCGCCAAACTCAACACCAATTAGTCCAAATCACTCAACACCAATTAGTCCAGAATCCAAAATGCACTTAGAGATTTTGAAGCAAAATCTAATTGTAAACTTTAAAAACTACATGCATATACTTAAATTGGAAATTAACAAAACAACAAAACATTAAAAAGAATAAAAACAAACAAATTGTTATCATAGAGTAAGATTAAAACTTAGAAAACACAAATTTTACAATTTCTTCAAAAATCAAACGAAAAAAGTTAGAGAGAGAGAGAGAGAGTGTACAAATGATGATGAATGATCTTAAGACTGAAACAAGAGGAACATCCATCAAAGAACTCTTGAAAGAGTAACGACGAAGAAGCTGTTTGAAACTATAGCAATTAACACAAGTAAAATTGGAGATCAAAACACACGGAACAAGAACATCAACCACCGCAACAACCACCGGAAGCGACGTAACAATCAGCGAAACCACCAATGCAACAACAAAGAAAACCGTCCGAATACACCTCCAAAGCTTCTCCAACAAGCATTGTCCTCCCTTCGCCATAACCGCCCTAACAATCTCTCCGGGATTGACGGACGGTTAGTTACGATCGCTTCAACAGATTAACGTGACCGGAGTAAGGTTCCCGGACGGTGGCGCATTTGCCATTTCCGGTGAACGGAAGAGGAGGAAGGGAAGTTCAGTGTTGGCGATGGGATTGTGTGGAGACGGTGGAGAAGAACGCCATGGACGACGGCGATGTTCGCCGGAGATTTGTTAGGGTTCCGGTGAGAATGAAATGAAATATAGTTCTCCGTAATTTTTGTTCGGTTTGAAATTGAATGCTTTCTTCTTGTCTCTTCTCTTCTCTTTCTATTCTCTCTGTTTTTCTTCGTCCACTCTCTTTTATTTTTTTATTCTTTTATCAATTTTTTTAATAAATTAAATATATTTAGATAGAAGAAACACATGAAAGTGTAGACTTGATCCGGGGTTCACCACTCGTGAGTTTAGGGGCAGGGGTTTTTATCGTAAGATATCAAACATGAAAAAATGTGTTCTAACAATCGACATGTTTTTATATCATTTATTTTGGACACTTTTCGTTTCTAGCATCCAAGATTATTAACCTTCTACCTAGAGTTCAAAGAGGCATGCACAACAATGTCATGACTTCTAGGTTCATGAATGTTTATTTATGAAGATTGGTTTTGACACCTAAAAAGCACCAGCGTCGCAGCTTGTTATCTGTTAGTCTTATATTAATGTGTGACTAATCAATATATAAATTAAATAACTTACTTTTTGTTAGGTCGAATCTCATGATCGATGTTTGAACCCGACACCTCTACTTATGTGTATGGGTTTATTATAGTTTTGGCATTTTGTCTATTTACAAGAAGGAAAAAAAAAATTCCTCACAATGCATTTAACAAAGCAGCATTATGAGAAATGTATAAATTCATGACATTTTTTTGTGTTAACTCTCTCATTTCTGTGAGAGAAAAGTTTTAATAATTCAAAGTTTGATCAAAAAAGTAAATAAAGTTTAACTAGTAATTATTTCATTCAAAAATCGTATTTGAGTTCTCTGAGACGATTCGTCCTTTAATAAAATTCGTTAATCATTTGACCACAACTACTTAGGTTAAGTTCATTATATCTAGTTAGGTGACCATCTAGTTAAGGTAGAAGAGACTCTTGAGTTTTATTCTTTCAATCACAATTACTTGATTTAAGTTCATGATACCTAGTTAAGGTAGAACAGACTCTTGAGTTTTATTCTTTTAATTTGGCTTTTCATGGCTCTACGTTATCTAAAGTTTAATTTAAATGTAGAGTATTGTCTCTTTGTGTAGATTTTGTGAGGATTGATGGGGTTTGGTGGTTGATGAAGAGTCACAATGGTAGGAACTGGAAGTGTTGGCAGACAGGAAATCAATCATCATACTTTAGGAGTTAATTAATAATTGTATACTCTTTTGCATATCTGACTACCTTTTTTATTTATGAAAATTACAACAAAATTAGCCTCCCATGATAATGTGTATTGATTTATTTATTTTTGGTCAAATCATGTGTATTGATTTAAGGGCGATCAAATGTATTGATTAAAGTTTACCCATTCATATTGCAATATACTCTTCTTGAGCCTAAAAGTTCAATTAGAAAAAACCGTTAGAAACCCCATTTATTTAAACATAATAACCTTGATAAAAGTTCAATTAGAAAAACAATATTTTATGACAAAACAAGTACGAATGCCACGATCTTTTTAAACCAAGCAACGGTCTAAATAAATTTATTTGATTGAAAAAGTCACAAACACTAACTACCCACGCATGACAAATGGCTTTTTTTAAGACAAGTAAAAGTCCAATATTTGATTATCATTTTCATAATGTCATTTTTTTTATATAGAGATGACTTGTGTGCATTTCAGAATGTCTTGTGAATGTCATTCCAAAAACTTCGCTTTCTTTCTTTGGTTTTCAGCTGTTTTATTTGACCTAACTAGATTGAGATTGCGTTGTGTTGGTGAATATTATGTATGTGAACTTTTTTTATTATTTTATTTGAACTTACATCATATAGTTCGAGTTTCAAAACCATTACAAAAGAAATGGAAAATTACTTTTCAATAAAATAGTAGAGCATTGTAATACTTGTGAAATATGAAGAGTCTAGTATTGAATGAGATATGGCCAAAAAATTAATTTATAAGTGGAAGTATTTCTACATACAAATCGTTTTTTAACCCTTTATTTTGTACGGAAAAGTAACTATAAGTTCAATCATGAAGTAAATAAAATATGGAAAATGTTATCAAGTATCATTAGTGTATTGTTTAAACAGTTAAAAATTGTAAATTCTACCTAAAAAATTGTGCATGTATTACTTTTACATATATTTAATTTGTATTTATAAAAACAAAGTTCCTTTTTAAGATTCTTTAAATAATATATTTAAGATACTTGTTAGCATGCCCAATAAAGTATGACTATTCCACTGATGATATGAACCCCGTTTCCGTCCATTCCACATCAACTATATTTAACCACTTTAATAATCCAACCAATTTGTTAAACAGAGGTCAATTTTGTCCAATTCACATTAACTAAGAAAATTATGCAATACCTTTGATTTATCAATGATGTGTAGTGTTAATTAAGTTTTCAAAAATGCCATTTATTGTGACTCATATGTAAATGGAGATCATTATCTTGAGGTTTTTTTTATGAAAATGATTTTGAGTTTAAAACGAGACAAGTGTTTTTCTTTTCCTGGACAAATAGCATGACAAATGCTTAACCAAAAAAAAAAACATGACAAGTGTTTTTAATGAAAGTGATCAAAGTTTCGAAATAGTACGCTAGTAGTATTTGTTTTTTGAGGAACGCAAGTAGTATTTGTTAAAATTATATATTAAAATAATAAATATAGTCTGACCAAAAAAAATGATAAATATAGTAGGTTATTTATATGCAAAAAAAAAATGATTTTCTTTTTGTTTTTTTGGTCAGGTAGCCTAGTGGCTAGAATTCACCTTAATAATGCATTATCCTACCAACTGAGCTATGCTCACGGGACAAAAATGATTTTCTTCTATCATAGTCCACTAATTAACAGCAGTATTGTTGTATTTTACTATACTTTTTTAAGTATAGTAGTTCGTTACTACATCTATCTCATGAATTTATAAATTTATTTATATTGTTCTTTTAATTTTCCTATTAAAAAAAATTAATTAACCTTCATACCATAATATTTATCAGTAAAAATGTCTAATAATTAAAAAAATAAATTTTTTTGAAGAAATAATTAAAAATATTTTTGATAAACAAATAATTGAAAATTTAAAAGAAAAACTATAAAAAGAGATAAAAACTTTAGAGACCAAAATTAGATAGTTTGTATAGTATGTAGTTCAAGTCTATAGTATAACAAATCTTGCACATGCATAAAATTGTTTTCACTATTAGATATTGATAAATAAATTAATAAGTAAATAAAAAATTGAAAACAATATTCTAACGTGGTATGAGTATGACCCATTTTTGTTTGAGATACACAGTACATGGCATGGCACCACCCCCAATCCCATATACATGATGGGCAGTTACGACTTACCATTATCTCAAATATATAAGCACTACTCTCACGTCTGGGTCATAAGTCATAACCACACCAATAGCCACCTCTGTACATATACATGCATGATCAAATTGACAAATTCAACACACAAATATAGTTGATTTTGTCTATACTTGCATGAACACTGATTTCAACAGGCACTATTAAAATAAGAAAAATATTAACTAGTGTAACTAGAGTATTCCCTACAAAAATAACTCTACCAAGAGTAATGTTTAAGAAATGAAAAAAAAAAATATAGAGAGTGGTGTAAACTATTGCTTTGAGAGGATTTGACTTACATATATTTAAGATAATTTTTTTATGAGTTGTTTAATTAAGACAATCTCTCAGTTAATACAGCTCAAATGGCACCTGTAGAAGAACATTTGATCAATTTATTTATTTTGATGTGTTCAAATTATTATGAAGTGCACCCACGATTTTAAAGATCTAATCCATTTAGGTTGGTATGGTGATATTCGCTTGAAATCTGAGAGTGTGTTTCTCCTTAACGTTTTATGTTTGATTCTCTTCACTGTTAATTTGGGTGTGTTAATTTAGCTTTTTCAAAAAAATTAAAAATAGATTTGTATTTTAACACAATATTGTTTAATTTAGGTGGTTTATCTGTCCATAAATTCTAGTTTAAGTAATAAAAATTACAAAATGCTAAGTTAGAGATCATAACTCGATTCGAATCTCGACTTCTTCGGTTATATGTGAGTTTCCATTCCTCTCCAAACACGTTTTAAAACCGCCACAGTTAGCCAATAACGTTAACGGTTGTGATGCAGAATGATTTGGTGCAATAGGGACCTAAAATTCAAAGAGGAGGAGGCCCACTAATAAGACTCCACCTTCCCTTGCTATTGGTTTAAGTTAAGTCACTATCACCAACAAGGTCCTACTCAGACACACCCTGTTCTGTGTTCTCTGCTTCTGTTTGGTAGTAGTCGTTGCTTGCCTCCTCCTAGAATCATTTCTCAATTTATTCCTTTTACCTTTTTCTCTTCTCTTTTTTTAACAATTCTTCTATTATTATGAGGCTATACATTAATGACATCATAAGTTTCATGTGTTGTGTGCAAGTGTGAATCAGATAGAAAAGTGAAGGTTTAACACTTTATAAATGAGATGACCGATAAATTCATTGTCTTAAGGTTTTAGGTAAGAGGGTGGTGTTTCTCTCGCTTGTGTGGTTGTTCTGGCCCATAAACTCATTGTCTTACTCTTTTAGGTAAAAATGTGGTGTTTCTCTCGCTTGTGTGGTTGTTGGTGTTTTTCTCGCTTGTGTAACTCATTGTCTTAAGGTTTTAGGAAAGAGTGTGATGTTTCTCTCGCTTGTGTGTTTGCTGGTGTTTCTCTCGCTTGTGTAACTCATTGTCTTAAGGTTTTAGAAAAGAGTGTGATGTTTCTCTCGCTTGTGTGTTTGTTGGTGTTTCTCTTACTTGTGTGGTTGCTCTGACCTGGATGTGGACGACCTGAGCGACGTGGGACAAAAAAAAAACTACATACAACTTCGAAACCAACTTCAATATTATGGATCTACGAACTCAAAACCCTATATTTATCTCAAATGATATTAAGTAACATGCATATGATATAATGATTTTAGTTATCATGTCGCAATCCTGTCCAAAAAAATTATCATGACACAATGTTACCAATAAGATTATATACTAGACCCCAATGCCCAAACTGAACTAGGCACAATAGCATTATTGCATGCATTGACAAATGCATATCACAAAGATAGTATTAATATGCAAGTACCAAGGTATTCAGTACAACCTTGTGCCCTTGTCTAGCGAGACAATCAACTAATTCTTTTACTTTCTTTTGGCCATAATGATTTTTTAGGTTCATTCACTGAAATAGAAGAAAATAGGGGTGTTGTTTTGCTCATTTGGTACCTCAAATCAATGTCACGGGTGATTCTTGTTATTATAAAGTTTCATCTCACCCATGTGCTTCTTATTTAAAGACCACCAAAATCCAAAATAGTGACACTTTTTTTCTCCATACACTCTTTTGAGACAGAAGGGATACTCAAACTAGTTTCAAAATGAATATAAGACATAAGGGTAATTTAAAGGTGGGTGATGGTGACATGCATGTGAGATTCTTATATGCTTTTTATATTTATAAAAAATTTGTATGCTTATAAATAAATTTTTGAGATATTTTTCTATAACAATCTCTTGCACTTGATGCATGATTGTTTTAAGGTGCTGTTGACAAGTGTCTTAATGACATTGGTTTAGGATTTTATTAAAAGAAATCTTGTCTTGAAATTACAAGTTGCTTTAAAAGTATTTGTTAGCATTTATCTTGTTGTAATATGGAAAAGTTGTTCATTTTGTCATAATACTCTGATTTTCATATAAGAGGTTCTATTAATCGACGGTTTCATCGAGAGATTAAAGTTCGGCAAAAGATAATTTCACTTAAGGTTTAAACTCATATTCTTCCAAACAATTTGTGTTTAATTGAAGTTCGTTAACCAATAGGTTAATAAGAAAAATTTATTGTTTTATATTGTTTAATTTATGGAAAATGTTAACTTGTACCCTTAAGGCATATTAAGGTTTCAAAGATAGAAATTATGCATCGTAGATTGTGCCAATTTATTTCTCAGAAGATTGAAATTTAATATTTCTCACTAAATACTTGTTGTTTATAGAAACCTTAATATGTGCTTTTAAGGCACAAGTTAACATGATCCTTAATTTATTGCGTATATACTCTAGTTCTGCGAGTTGTTCTTAATTGGGTGCGTTTGATTTGCTAAAAAATGAAGGACATGACAGAACAACTCTAGTTGTTCAGACAGAACAACTCTAATTGTTCGGTGTTTGATTTGTAAAACTGCTTCAGGTGTAGGACAAACTGGAGGCAAGGGACAGAACAAAAACTCATATTTTTGTCCCTCACCAAACCACACACAGCTTTTTGCACCACGTACAAGTTGTCTAAAATACCAAAATAGCATTTTGTCCTCCAAAAATCGTATAAAATAAAAAATTACTCATTGCCATAAAAAATTTATCTTGTGTTGTTCTGCCGTGTGTTGTGATGTTTTGTCTTGTACTGTTTTGTCCAGTACTTACTGTTTTGCAAACCAAACACACTAATATTTTATTTTGATTTATTATTATTAAGTTACTATACAATAAATATATGGTAAAATTCAATAAACAATGACACATTTTTTATTCTAAAAAAAAATAAAATTGAGGTACCTTTTGGGCTTAGGCAATCTATAAATCAAACCATGCTTTTTCTGAATAATGATGTGGCACTGGTCCCTCTCTGTCTTTTTCTTTATACTGTTAGATGGCAGGATCCTTTGTTTACATATGCATGTCAATATTTTAAGTAAAGAGTAATGATATTGATATACAGTTTTTCAGTTGGAACAAGCAATAACTGAAGAATCTCCTTTTTCCTTTATCCTCCTGCATTAACAGAAGAGTGCCAAGTTGAGAATATTGGATCACCCTTTTTCTGCTATGTGTATTGAAACCAAAAACAGAATGATAAGACCATTTATTAATTTGATCGACTCATGAAAAAAGTTAAAGTAATTTTACAAATATAAGATTAATTTAATTATTATTTCACATGTTTATGTATTTTTAACTAGAAATGTTTTGTTTAAAATAAATTTTTAACTGTAAACCTTTTTAACGGGGAGAAATCAATTCTAACATCAAATTTTTTTTTTTGTCAAGATTTTAACTACCGTAAAAAAAAAACATCAAATTTATTCTCAAATTTGTTTTTGTAGTATAGTTAAACATAAATCACTTAGAAAAAATTATTAAACAAAAATTTAAGTAAGTTGAATTTCGAAACTCACTAAAGTTAGAGAAAACTTCATAGTTTCGTGAGTGCTATTTTCTGCTATGTGTATTGAAACCAAAAACAAAATTATAAGATCATTTATTAATTTGATCAACTCATGAAAAAAGTTGAAGTAATTTTACAAATATAAGATTAAATTTTAATTATTTTTTTAACAAGTTAAAATGGAATATATTACTCAAAACAATAGTGATTCACCCCGTATAAGGTGTGCTAAAAGTGATGAATCACCCAACAGTTGCAATGTCATTGATGTCTAACCAAGAGTGCACCACCAAAGCAAAAGCTAGAAAAATTACATAAGAACACCAATGCAAAGAAGCGGGTGTCGCCACAGTCAAGATAACAAAAAACAATCGAAACCTGATTCGTTTTCAACCATAAGAAGGAATTCAGCTTAACTTTATTAAGGAGAGTATAAGGATCGGATGCCGTATTTTTTAAGACACAGTTGTTCCCTTCCTTCCATATTACCCAAGTACAAGCAAGCCAAATTACCTTAAAAAAAGAATGAGTAAATCGCGGCATACCCGCCATGTGAGTAAACTGCGCATAATGATCACAAATCATGCTTGAAGAGACTGAAGTAATGTCGAGCCATTGCCACACTATATACAAAATACTACCAAAGATGTCGCATCCGATAAAAAGATGATCCGCCTTCAATGTACCCGCACCCTCCAACGCACAAGTTGTCGTTTGGTTGAAGGACACATCTTCGCACCAAGATATTTTTTGTTGGAATTCACATGTTTCACATGTTTATGTATTTGAAGTTTTCTTTTAACTTAAAAAAAACTGTAAACCTTTTTAGAAGAAATCAATCCTAACATCCAATTTATGGGTGCTCGTTAACATTTCCCTTTATTTTATTCTTGAATTTATTTTTGTATTAGTATAGTTAAACATAAATCACTTAAAAAAATTATTAAACAAAAGTTCAAGTAAGTTGGATTTCAAAATTCACAGGAGTTGGAGAAAACTTCATAACTCGAATAACAAAGATACAAACACTTACATGTTATCTACAAACAAGTCACATTGGCAAGGGATATGAAGCTTCGTTTTTTTTGTAGAACCCGAGCTGAATTTTTATCGACTGGAATAATCTATCATGGTTAATTAAATTGCCTAATTTTAACTAATTTTAAACCAAACAATTTCATAAAATTATTTTATTCAAAATCAATTTTTGATAACTAAACATACAACAGGCTAAACAATCATAATAAAAACAAAACCACTAATGTATCAATTAGTATAAGTTAATTTGTTGAATTATGGAGTGGTATTAAGTGGAGACATCGTTAGCAATTCGTGTGGATACTAATGCATTTCAAAGCAAGTTGTAGTTTTCAAGATAAGGAGGCCCCTAAATTTTTAGTGGTGTGTTATCTTTCTTTATTGTGATTACTTGTCGCATATTATGTTTCCTTCTTCTATTATTGTAGATTAATGATAAATATATTGTTCTGCCAAAAAAAAGAATGATAAGTATATTGATTCTCTTCATGCTTTGATTGTTTTATAGACCATATTGGGTCGTTTCATTATCAAGATAAAAAATTGAATGGTTAAGACATGGTGATGGGTTTAATCACCTTTTAAAAAGTTGATTCTAGACTAGACACTATTCAAATGGTTTGATTGTAAATTGAATTGTAATCAGTACAATTAGGATTTCTCAAACTTAAATCACATATCCGTATCATATCATTCATTTTCAACAAGTAAATTTGTTAACCATAATGGTATATATCATTGCCCAATTATAATGTGTCACATGACACACCCTTTAAAAAATATATCAAATAAAGCATTTATAAAATAACATTGATAAGTGGCACACTCTAATTGACTAATGGTATATACCATTGGTACCTCAATGGTACACAAGTGGAATCCCCTTGATTCTATGGTCAAGTTTAACTTTTTCTTATTGAAAAGAATAAAGATACATAGACACTCTTTTAACATACACACATTGTACTACTCTTTTCACAACCAACAAAAACATGACACCTAATACACATGAGAGAGAGAGAGAGAGAGAATGCCACATGTTGCATTTTTAAGTGGAGGTACAAGGGTTTATGCCACTTAAGTATGTTCATGTATCATTGCTTGATTGAAAAAGGAACGGGTGTTGATTCATAAATATTAAAATTGTTGGAACATGTGTGGAAATTGAGTTAAAAGACTAAACACAAATTCTCTTGCTGGGTAGAACTAGTGTTGTGTGAATTGAAAAAGTGGAAGTCCCACATAGGATGGAGCACACACATTAGTAGTGTTTATATAGTGGGTGTGTACCTCTAATTATCGGGGGTACATAATTAGTGAACAAAGTAAGCACTGGAGAAAAAAAATATTGATATATATTTTATTATTTGAAAATGATAAATTAAAAAATTAATTTAATCATTATTAGAAAGTGTTTTCTTAGTCCCCAAGTTTTGCTAAAATATTTTGGAACGCAATCTAAAATATTTTGGAACACAATTTGAAATATTTGGGTAGGCAATCTAATATATTTTAGTACTTGATCTGAAATATATTTTGGTACATAATATAATATATTTTTGTACTCAATATAATATATTTTGGTACTCAATTGAGATATTTTTGTACTAGATCTAATATGTGAATTACTTATTCCCAAAGTTTCTCACTTATTAGTTGTGAATTTTCTCTATAAATAGAGAGTTCATACAGTGCATTCTATGTATCGAAATTCACAGTCTTCCTGTGTTTTTCCTCTCTTCTCCTTCCTTCGACTTGTGTTGACAAGTCCCTCTCCTTTTTCTACTCTTTTCTGTCCCTTCAGAATTAAGAGTGTTCTTAAGACCATAGTCCTTTTTCTGTTTATTGTCCTTTCAGAACCAAGAACGGTCTTAAGAGCATAGTCCCCTAAATTATTTATGTCTTTTTAGAATAAATAATATTTTAAGATCATAGTTCCTTTTTGATATAATAAGAATGATCTTTAACATATATATTCTTCTTCAATTCATGGAGAAGTTAGATATTAGAATGGTCGTAGCACCATATTTGAGTGGTTGAAATACCATATTGATATTTGGAGAAGTTAAAAAATTAGAATTGTGGTAACACCATATTTGAGTGGTCTCAACACCATAATAGAGTGGTTATAGTACCATATTGGTTTCAATATTAAAAGAGTGATCTTAGTACCGTATTGAAGGTGTAATTCTCAAACGGTTTTCTACAGTGCAGTAGTTAACTGCACAGTTGTAGCCGAGCTTGTTTTATCCTGGAGGCGACGTGGTTGATAGTCTGCCTTGCACAATTTTGGACAGTGCCACGAAACATCTTAAAAAGAGCGACCTGATCGTGACTCAACCTAGTAACAACTTTGGTAGAAAATAGAGTTTGGAAAACCAAAATACAACAAAAACCTTTACCCTCCCTAAAAAAAGAAAAAAAAAACCTTTAGCCAGTACCACATAAACGACACTTTCTACTCTGGCGTATCTCTTTTCTACTTCCAAGGCTCAGATTTTCAAAACTTTAAACATATACAAATCAGAATGAGTTGTACAAAATAAGAGGAGGAAGTGTCTCATATTATAACTATAATCTATGATTAGTCAATGTTTGAAAATCTTTTAAAAAATTTACGATGCTACCTTTTAAATATAGAAGTTTAGGATCTTCCACATTTTGACTACTTATTATATATTGACCTAGTAGGTGTTGATTTGATAAAACAACATAAAATAAATATAAATGAGTACTGATGAACTAACACCGGTTTTATAGTTATCTCAATAGTTAGGATAAATAATACTATGAACTTCTACCTATGATGAGAACATACATCGATTGTTCTTAAAGTTTTAAATCATACTTAAATCTTAATCAACTCTAAAGTCTAAATACTTTGCCACTTTAGACCTTGCATATATAATCATATTGCATAACTTTCTTAATAATCGATGTTGTAATTGTAGATGACTTCGTAGAATTGACCACGTATTTTCTTTTGTTTTATTTTTTCTGAAAGAACGTATTTTCTTTTATTTAGAAGTTAATTTCAAAAAGACATATGACTCGATAAATTTAAATGCTCTTGATTTCGTGTTGTTTACAAAGGGATTCACTAGTAGTCCTATGAATGAGTTTGAAACAAAAAAGGGTTGGGATAAGAAGATACATTTTCTCCACTTTAATTTTTAATAGTAACTGAAGGGTTAGCTATCTTGTATTCTTCAATTTATAGGTGATACAACCATAACCTTCTCACGGATAATTGTAGAAATGAATGCATACTTTGTTTAAGAAATGGTGTTTAAATAGCTTTTTTTTTCCTTTTCAATAGAAGGATACATTGAAGAAAAAAAACCCAAATTCAACACCCAAAGCCCAAAATCAACAACTACATATGCCCGAGTCAAGCTTAGCACAATGTTATCTCATTTTTTCTATCAACACCACATAGATATCGGATTACACCCATAAAATTTAGGGCTCGTCTGTTATAGCTTTTTTCAAAATAGATTTTGGTAGTGTAATGTGATTTTGGTAGTGTAACTGCAATTTTATGTAAATTCAATTCAGGTCCATGTACGTAAAATTACTTCACATAACCATTAAAAACTCAATTTTATGTAAATTCACATCGACCTAAATGATTTCACGTACACTTTTTTTTTATTTTTTTTTATTATTCTATAGAAACAAAATCTTCAATAATCTTGAACGAGAGGATTTGGAACGATTGATTTCCGAGATTGGGAATATGCGCTCAGACTTAGATTGATGTCATATTTTCCCTTAATTTTTCAAAAATAAAATTAAACTATTATTATATATAAACCTTTAAGATAAACTTTTGAGTCAATTCGTAAATATATTTTTTAAAAATTAGAAACATAATGTTATACTGTTCATATCACTAAAAAAAAAATATACGCAATTTTTTATAATTTGATAGTCACAACCCACAAATATCATTTTAAAAAAAAAAACTAACAACCGTATGTATTATCAAAAGCAAGTAAACAATTATTCTACCAAAAAAGCAAGTAAACAAATAAATATTTTAATTCAGGCTTAATAGCAGTTTTCGCCTCTTAACTTTCACGAAATTGCGATTTTGGCCCTTTAAAGAGAAAAAAACTACAAAACCACCCTTGCAACTGTAGCAGTTTTGACCCCGACCAATTTTTGGTAAAAAAAATAACACATGGCACCTCAGCGCAAACGGAGTCAAAATTGGTCTTGGGAGCCAAAACTGTCATGCAAAACTTAGGGGGTGGGTTTGTAGTTTTTTTAGGGGGCCAAAATCGCAACTTTGGGAAAGTTAGGGGTTAAAACTGTTATTAAGCCTTTAAATTAATAAATAATTAAAAATATAATCCAAACATTTAAAAAAAAATTATAATTTAACCATGTTTTCTTAAATGATAATTTACCCATGTAACCAAAAAAAAATCCTTAAAAAACACAATAAAAAAAGAAACTGATTAAATCCATTAAAAATAATCATATAAATCAATCAACTACAAATAAGTAGATTATCCCCGGTTTAGTTACTTTTGTTACTTGGAGAATACGTTTTCTTGGAGAACACGTTTCAAAAAAACTTTCTATATATACCTAATAGACTCTTTGAAACAATTTTTTATCAAGTTTCTTCAAACTACAATTACTTCTTCAATCGAATCCCTTTCTTTCTCGCGATTTAGGTTTTCCGATTTCAACAATGACCAATTTCAACGGCGGCGCTGAAGCACACGCGCGGTCGAAACAATACAACTACGCTTCCAATTCCTCCCTTGTCCTCACCTCCGATTCACATCCCACCGCTGAATTCACCACCGGCGAACCAGAATCACTTTCCGGTAAAATCAATCTCAAGGTTTTTGGCGATCGTGCTTTTCGTAACCGTCCTCCAAAAAGAAACCTAATCGTTGAATCTGACTACTCCGGAGGTTACCATCGGAACAAACAGCGTCGTCTTCAGAATGAAAGCGAGAGTGTACTCAATGCCATTGATGATGGTGTTTACGAGCCGAAGACGAATGAAACTCGTGCTGCTTATGAGGCGATGTTAAGTGTAATCCAGCAGCAGTTTGGTGGTCAGCCACTTGGGATTATCAGAGGTGCTGCTGATGAGATTCTTTCTATTCTGAAAAACGACTCTGTTGGTGACAAGAAGATTAACATTGAGAAACTGCTTAACCCTGTCACTGATAATGTGTTTAATCAACTTGTTTCGATTGGAAAGCTTATAACTGATTTTCAGGAGTTTGAGGATGTTGAGGGTGGTTTTGATTCTTTTGATGGTGTTGCTGTGGAATTTGAAGAGAATGAAGATGATGAGAAGGATGTTGATGTGGTGGAGGAAGAGGAAGAGGATGAGATAGGTGAAGTTGGTGACTATGGGGCAATGCAAATAGGTGGTGGAATTGTTGTTGAAGAAATTGAGAAAGTAGATGATGAAGAATTGAATGTGCATGATATTGATGCGTATTGGCTTCAGAGGAAAATCTCACCGGCTTTTGGACCAGAGATTGATCCAGAAAATTGTCGAAGGCTTGCTGAAGAGGTGTTGAATGTTTTGGGTGAGGCTGATGATAGAGAAGTGGAGAAGAGGCTGTTGGTGTATTTTGATTTGGATAAGTTCAGTCTTGTTAAATTTCTGATGCGGAATAAGTTGAAGATTGTGTGGTGTACTCGCTTGGCAAGGGCTCGGGATCAAGAAGAGAGGGAGAAAATTGAGGAAGAGATGAAGGGGTCGGATTTGCAGACAATTTTGGAGGAGTTATATGCTATGAAAGCCTCTACTATGGAGAGAGAGAAGAAATTGGAGAAGAGTATAAGGTACGAGGCTCGAAGGTTGAAAGATGGGGACATGGACATTGATAGGGGAATTGGTGATGGAGTTGGGGAAAATGGGGGTCAACGCCGTATGCTTGATTTGGATAACCTTGCTTTTGAACAAGGTGATTTGTTTATGACAAACGGAAAATGTGATCTTCCTGATGGGTCTTATAGGCTTCCGAGAAAAGGTTATCAAGAAATTCACGTGCCTGCCTTGAAGGCTAAACCTATTGATCCTAATGAGAAGCTTGTGAATATTGGTTCTATGCCAGATTGGGCACAACCAGCCTTCAAAGGAATGACACAGTTGAATAGAGTGCAGAGTAAGGTATACGAGACTGCTCTGTTTAAATCGGATAATCTTTTACTTTGTGCTCCAACTGGTGCTGGAAAAACCAATGTTGCTGTTCTTACCATACTTCAAGAGATTGCGCGGCATAGAAATCCTGGTGATGGTTCAATTGACCATAGTGCTTATAAAATTGTTTATGTTGCGCCTATGAAAGCTCTTGTAACTGAGGTTGTTGGGAATTTATCTAATCGTCTGCAGGAATACGATGTTAAGGTTAGGGAGCTTAGTGGAGACCAGTCACTAACACAGAAACAGATGGAAGAGACTCAAATTATTGTCACAACTCCTGAGAAGTGGGATATTATTACACGAAAGTCGGGTGATCGAATTTATACTCAGCTTGTGAAGCTTCTTATCATTGATGAGATTCATCTTCTTCATGATAACAGAGGGCCTGTTCTTGAAAGTATTGTTGCTAGAACAGTTAGGCAGATTGAAACAACAAAGGACTATATTCGGTTGGTGGGATTGTCTGCTACACTCCCTAATTATGAAGACGTAGCACGGTTCTTGCGTGTTGATCATAACAAGGGGTTGTTTTACTTTGATAATAGTTATAGACCCATTCCTCTTTCACAGCAGTTTATTGGAATTACAGTGAAGAAGCCTTTTCAAAGGTACCAGTTGATGAATGATATCTGCTATGAGAAAGTTATGGCTGAAGCTGGAAAGCATCAGGTTCTTATCTTTGTACATTCAAGGAAAGAAACTGCTAAAACAGCTAGAGCCATCAGAGATACTGCACTTGCAAATGACACTCTTGGTAGGTTCCTTAAAGAAGATAGTGCAAGCCGTGAGATTCTTCATAGTCATACTGATCTTGTGAAGAGCAATGATCTCAAAGATCTTCTGCCATATGGTTTTGCTATTCATCATGCCGGTATGACAAGGACAGATCGCCAGCTTGTCGAGGGCCTTTTTGCTTCTGGACATGTTCAAATTTTGGTATCCACTGCTACCCTTGCCTGGGGTGTGAATCTCCCGGCTCACACAGTTATAATTAAAGGGACAAAGATTTACAATCCTGAAAAGGGAGCATGGACTGAATTGAGTCCTCTTGATGTGATGCAGATGTTGGGTCGTGCTGGAAGGCCACAGTACGACTCATGTGGTAAGGGAATTGTTGTTACTGGCCATAGTGAATTGCAGTATTATCTCTCTCTCATGAATCAGCAACTTCCCATTGAGAGCCAGTTTATTTCCAAGCTGGCCGATCAGCTGAATGCGGAGATTGTTCTCGGTACCATTCAGAATGTGAAGGAAGCTTGTAATTGGATTGGATATACTTACTTGCACGTACGTATGTCAAGGAATCCTTCTCTGTATGGTTTAGTAGCGGATATCCTTATGCGGGATATAACATTGGAGGAGAGGAGGGCTGATTTGGTAAGCATCTCAATCTTTAATTTATCACACTCTTATTATTTTATTATTATGTTAACTAAACAAACGTTTGTGTTATTATTTGGTTTATTCACATATGAAGCATCAAAATGGACCCCGAACATGACATTGACACTTCAACACCATTAATGGATAATCATCCATTAATAATTTGAGAAAATGAATTAATTGAATATAATCACATGTTTTGATTTGATTCGGACACCGGGACACTTCTTTGATCTGAAGCGTCGGTGCTACACCTCCTTTATAGTAGTCATTATTCTTGTCATCACTGTGACTTATGTAGAATTGCATGAGAAGCAACCAAATCTTCATGGCTATGAAATTAACTCACTTTAGTTTTGGCTTATTTAATTGGTTATTTTATGGCAGTGTCCTTGCTATGATTTGTGAGGAATTGTACTAGAAGAGAACCAAATGTTCATAGCTGTGAACTTTACTCAATTTACAAAGACATAGGCTCTTACACCACCAAAAAAAATATAAACACCGAAAAAGACATAGGCTCTTAAACTTATTTTAATGTTTGATTTTTCTCCTTTGAATGTTTTATTTTATTGAATGAATTTCAAATGATATCGAATGCAAAATTTTCTGGATATATATTGCTTATTCATACTGTGGTTGTCAATATAATGGCTAATGTTGATCTATTTAAATCTTGCAGATTCATTCCGCTGCGACCATCTTAGACAGAAATAATTTGGTGAAATATGATAGGAAGAGTGGATATTTTCAGGCCACCGACTTGGGTCGAATTGCAAGCTACTACTATATAACACATGGAACCATATCCACGTACAATGAGCATTTGAAGGCTTCAATGGGAAACATAGAGCTTTGTCAACTGTTCTCTCTTAGTGAAGAATTCAAACATGTAACAGTAAGGCAAGATGAGAAGATAGAGCTAGCAAAGCTTTTGGGTCGTGTTCCCATTCCCGTGAAGGAAAGTCTGGAGGATCCAAGTGCCAAGATAAATGTTTTACTGCAATCATACATTTCACAATTAAAGCTCGAAGGACTCTCATTGACATCTGACATGGTTTTCATAACCCAGGTTTGACTTCATTTCTTAACTTTGAGAATTTATTGGAAATTGGAAATGGTGTAATGTTGTATAGTTCTTTTCATATATTAATGTATTTTGTTTCTTTCTTTCTTTCAGAGTGCTGGACGCCTTTTGCGGGCTCTTTTTGAGATTGTCCTGAAACGTGGCTGGGCACAATTGGCTGAGAAGGCCTTGAACTTATACAAGATGGTGACCAAGAGGATGTGGAATGCACAAACACCACTTCGCCAGTTCAATGGAATTCCAAATGATATATTAACAAAATTGGAGAAGAAGAATTTGGCATGGGAAAGGTATTATGACCTATCATCACAAGAGATAGGTGAACTTATTCGCGCACCAAAGATAGGGAGGATTCTTCACAAATTTATTCATCAATTCCCAAAATTGAACCTTGCGGCACATGTGCAGCCAATTACTCGCTCAGTTTTGGGGGTTGAGCTCACAATAACTCCAGATTTCTCATGGGATGACAGAGTACATGGATATGTTGAGCCGTTTTGGGTGATTGTAGAGGATAATGATGGGGAAAATATCCTTCATCACGAGTATTTTATGCTGAAAAAACAATATATTGATGAGGATCATACTTTGAATTTCATAGTGCCAATATATGAACCTCTTCCTCCTCAATACTTTATCCGTGTTGTCTCTGATAGGTGGCTTGGATCCCAAACTGTTTTACCTGTTTCTTTCAGGCACATAATTTTACCTGAAAAGTATCCTCCACCTACTGAGCTGTTGGATCTGCAGCCACTGCCTGTGACAGCCTTACAAAGTCCTTCTTATGAAACTCTTTATCAGGATTTTAAGCATTTTAATCCTATACAGACACAAGTCTTCACAGCTCTGTATAATTCTGATGACAATGCCTTAGTTGCTGCTCCGACCGGGAGTGGTAAGACTATATGTGCAGAATTTGCAGTTTTGAGGAATCATCAAAAAGGGTCTGATAGTGTCATGCGTGTTGTTTATATAGCACCCATTGAAGCTCTTGCCAAGGAACGGTATCGTGATTGGGAGAAGAAATTTGGGGGTGGTCTTAAATTGGCGGTTGTTGAATTAACCGGAGAAACAACAACAGATCTGAAACTGCTTGAGAAAGGTCAGATTATTATTAGTACTCCAGAAAAATGGGATGCTTTATCTCGCCGTTGGAAACAGAGGAAACATGTCCAGCAAGTTAGTCTTTTTATCATTGATGAACTACACTTGATTGGAGGTCAAAGAGGCCCTGTTTTAGAGGTTATTGTGTCTCGGATGAAATATATTGCTAGTCAGGTTGAAAATAAGATTCGTTTTGTGGCTTTATCAACCTCACTTGCAAATGCCAAGGATTTGGGAGATTGGATTGGAGCTGCCTCCCATGGCCTATTCAATTTTTCACCGGGTGTTCGTCCTGTGCCATTGGAAATACACATTCAGAGTGTAGATATTGCCAATTTTGAAGCGAGGATGCAGACAATGACCAAACGAACTTACACTGCGATTGCTCAACATGCCAAAAATGGGAAACCCGCCCTTGTATTTGTGCCTACAAGAAAGCATGTCCGATTGACAACTATGGATCTGATTACATACTCAAGTGCAGACAGTGGAGAGAAATCGTTTTTATTGCGGTCCACAAAAGAACTTGAACCTTTTCTTAACAAGATTAGTGATGAAATGTTAAAAGTCACGTTATGTGAAGGTGTTGGCTACTTGCATGAGGGATTGAGTAGTCTTGATCATGACATTGTGGCGCAACTATTTGAAGCTGGTTGGATTCAGGTCTGTGTTTTAAGTAGTTCCATGTGCTACAAAGTTACACTGTTAGCTCATTTGGTTGTTGTGATGGGTACACAGTACTATGATGGGCAGAATGCACAGACAGACTACCCTGTTACTGATCTTCTGCAGATGATGGGTCATGCCAGTCGTCCTTTGATGGACCATTCTGGAAAGTGTGTCATCTTATGCCATGCACCTTGTAAGGAGTATTACAAAAAGTTTTTGTTCGAAGCATTCCCGGTTGAAAGTCATTTTCATCACTTTTTGCATGATAATTTGAATGCTGAAATTGTCGCTGGAATTATTGAAAACAAGCAAGATGCTGTAGATTATCTTACATGGACATTCATGTACAGGCGTCTCACCCAGAATCCCAACTATTACAATTTACAAGGAGTTAGTCATAGGCATCTTTCTGATTACCTCTCTGAGATGGTGGAAAATACATTGAGTGATTTGGAAGCAAGCAAGTGTGTTTCTATAGAGGATGATATACATTTGTCTCCTCTTAATCTTGGAATGATATCATCCTACTATAACATCAGTTACACAACAATTGAAAGGTTTTCATCATCTATTACTTCGAACACAAAAATGAAGGGCCTTTTGGAAATTCTATCATCAGCATCAGAATATGCTTACCTTCCAATACGGCCTGGGGAGGAAGATGTGGTTCGCAGGTTAATAAATCACCAAAGGTTTTCCTTTGAAAGCCCCAAAGTTAAAGATCCACATGTCAAAGCCAATGCCTTGCTTCAGGCTCATTTTTCAAGGCAATCTGTAGGTGGGAACCTTGCATTGGACCAGAGAGAGGTGTTGCTTTCTGCAAATAAACTGCTTCAGGCATTGGTGGATGTAATATCGAGCAATGGTTGGCTGAGTTTGGCTCTTCTTGCTATGGAAGTTAGTCAAATGGTGACACAAGGATTGTGGGGACGTGACTCTATGCTGCTACAACTTCCTCATTTCACAAAAGATTTGGCTAGGAAATGCGAGGAGAACCCAGGGAAGAGTATAGAAACCATCTTTGATTTATTGGAGATGGAAGATGTTGCGAGGCGTGAATTGTTAAACATGCCAAATTCATACTTATTGGACATTGCTCGCTTTTGTAATCACTTTCCTAATGTTGATTTGTCGTATGAAGTCCTGCCCAATGACAGTGTCCGGACTGGTGAGGATATAACAATATGTGTCACTCTGGAGAGGGATATCGACAGTAAGACAGAAGTAGGACATGTTGATGCTCCTAGGTATCCAAAAGCCAAGGAGGAAGGATGGTGGCTTGTTGTTGGTGATACCAAAACCAACTCGTTACTTGCAATTAAGCGGGTTTCCTTGCAGCGGAAATTAAAAGCCAAACTGCAGTTTGCTGCTCCTACTGATCCTGGAAAGAAATCATACATACTTTATTTCATGTGCGACTCATACATGGGTTGCGATCAAGAATATGGTTTCACTGTTGATGTTAAGGAAGCAGATGGTGGCAATAAAGATAGCAGCAGAGAATGAAGAGGTAATTTTCTGATATTTTTAGTATAATTTGCTTGGGCTAGATCTGTAACAATAGATTATGGCCTACTGACTGGTTAGGAACTTTGGTAGCATATATTAATATGTTCAATCTGTGTGTATTCTGTTTATGTTTATTGAATTTGCTAAATTGTGTTAGTAAATGACATGGATAATAATTTAAATCAATTTCTAATGATGGTTATGTGGCAGTATGTTCCAAGAGAAATTTTATGATATTCTAATGTAGTATCCTTTCTTACAATTTATAAGCTGAATGTTTGTTATGGTTTCTACCACATCTGTTTCTACATCTAGATTTCATAAACTGTTTATCTCACAACCGTAACCAAATAACCACTATCAGAATGTTGAAAAGGTGCAGCGTTGCAAGAATTTGGAATAAATGCCGTAACTTTAACAATGCTTTCTAAGTAGAAGTGCTTTTAAAATAGACTTAAGACAGATCTTTTGTGTTGAAACACTGTTGTAAGTAAGCTCTTTTATAGATAGTATTAAATTGCTGACTTGATGCCTAAGAACTTAATTTTTGTTGTTCCTATTGTTTATAGATTTCCCTTTTTTACTATATATGATTCATTATATGCTTCCTAATTTTCAGAATCTTTTTTCTTCTCTCATTTATTTATTTATTTATTTTTTCTAAACAAACTTATTGATTTTCTTTTATAGTATTTGCTAATGCGAGAAGAAATGGAAATGATTATGGAAGTTGAACTTGTTAGTGATCGCGAAATTAACTATGATGAAGCCCGACTTTTGATGAACCAAACAGAAAGTTAAGTCTCAATCCCTCTAGAGGATGTTCTTGTTCAACCCGTATTTCGTTTGCTTTTCATGTCGCTAACAGCTGCTGTTACTGCAGAATTAGGAGTGCAGGTGCAACTGAAGAATTGCCTTTAGATTACACATTTCCTATGTTCCACTAAATGAGATACATTTACCCTTGGGCTCAAATTTCCACTCTGGTTGACTTTCAATAAGTAGTAGTAGTTTGTATTACTTACAACTTATTCATTTTTATGCGTGCAGATGCCTACATATTATCAAATATCAATAATCTCAAGCTTAAATAAAATCCAAAAGGTATATAAGTGTGTACTTTATTTTTTCATAAAATTATTTTATCATCTGTCTAAAAGAGAAAATGAAGTTTAATATATTATGATCTTATGTGTACTACCTTGTGCACTAATTTGGTCTTCTACCATGAAAAGAATGGACAAACCATCCCATCATTATGAATCTTTCGCTAGTTTAGAGTCTAAGTTTGCCCGGTGTCTAACATGTGTCGGTGTCCGAAACTAACAAGACACCAACACATGTAGTTATATTTAATCTCTTTCATTTTCTAAAATTATTAACGGTATCTAACTGTCGGTGTTGTGTTCGATGTTTGTGTCTAAGTGTTTCATAGTTATGATTATTGGATTATAGAGTTTACTCTTACCATTGCCATTAAGTTCATGGTCTAAAATGTTCTCATCAGATTTCTAAAGGTCTTCTAATCTAGGTTCAATACCAGAATATTTTTCTAGCTCTTATTAGGCATAATTTTCTATCCTTTGAATTAGAATCATTACTATCTTCTATGCTAGGCTTATAGAATATGATATTCTTTTGGCTTAATTACATAAATGGTCCCTTAAATAATTATGAAATTTCAATTTGATCCCCTTATTAATTTTCGCTTCAATTTAGTCCTTTAAATTACCTTCGTCTATCAATTAAATCCATCGGTTAAATCTTGTGGAAAAACGTTAACATTCATCTCTCCTTCATCATGTTCATCATCAAACCCAGCAACATTCATCATCTTCATCAATAAATCCAGCAACATTCATCGCCTTCATCATAAAATAAAAAAATAAAAAAAAAAACTAAACTTCTACTTCCAAGTTTGCCACACGCCCCTTCCCTTTTCCACACAACTCACATCTCTTCTTCTCTCTTCTCACTGGAACAAACCCAACCTCCCCAAATCAATCCACGCCACCCTCCTCCAAATCCATGAAACTCATCAAAACACTAATCTCTCCTCCAACCTTGTTTCAACTTACATCAATCTCCATCACCCACTGTCTCTTTCCAATTTCTGGATTTGTGTTGAATGGAGAGAAAGAATTGCTCTACGTTAAACAACCTCTTTGCTTCTAATTTCGAAACCCTTTCTACCACAAGAACAAACACGTCAACAACTCCAAAATGGAACACGATGAAGATGAAGAACCACCTCTTGCTGTTGAGATTCAACAACATAACAACGATGAATCCATTTCTCAACAATCTTCTGTTGGTGTCACTCTCATCACTGGTTATCTTGGTGCTGGCAAATCGACGGTAACCCATTTATCTTTTTCCATCAAAATTAACACCCCATTATTTTCCCTTTATAATTTCTAATTGGGTAGCTTAAAGTTGTGTCTTTTTTCACTTTCATTTTCTTTTTCGTTATTGGGTCATCTACCTATATCTTGTTCCTTTGCTTCAGTGTAGTGATCCATGGACGCAAGAGCACGCGGTGACGGCGTTGTTGAATCTTTCTCTTCATGAAGATAATAAGAAACTGATATTTAAGTCTGGAGCATGATTCAATGGACTTTCTTTTGTGAAAATTTAGATTTGGAATGGAGGGATAAAGAAGGGGAAATTGGAAATCTAAGATTTTCCCCTTTTCTAATTCTTTATGTTTAATTTAATTAAATATTTTATTTTAATTTTTTGTTAATTTTGGATGATAATGATGAAGAAAATATTCAGGATTTTTTTTTGAGTTTTTTTAATTTATTTTTGTGATGAAGTTTATTAATTTTGCTGGGTTTTGCTATGAAGATGATGAATTTTTTGTTAACGTGATGAAGGTGAATTTTTTTTGGGTTTTGCATAGTTTAAATTTTTTTCCTGGGTTTTGATGATGAATGTTGTTGAGTTTGGTGATGAACATGATGAAGGAGAGATGAATGTTAACGTTTTTTCCACAAGATTTAACAGATTGGATTTAATTGATAAACGAGGGTAATTTAAAGGACCAAATTGAAGCGAAAATTAATAAGGGGACCAAATTAAAATTTCATAATTATTTAAAGGACCATTTATGTAATTAAGCCTATTCGTTTTGTATTCTTAAGCCTTTTCAGATTGTGATTTACTGAAAATGAATTTAGCTACAAGTCATTTGGCTGAAAACTAAAACTATGTTTAATGATTTGTTATCAATTTTCTCATGTTGTAACTATGTTCAAGTGTATTCTATGCTCAATTGTGCAAATGAATGACACCGATAATAGTTTAAATCAATTAGACTTTCGGCCCGTGCGACGCACGGGTTCCATCGACTGTTATAATAATCAATAAGTTATATTTGACATGTGTCATGTATGTGCCTATCGAAAAACACAAATGTGGTTATTAGATGATTGTTTCCATCATGTGTAAATTTGCATATATTAAAAAGTTTAAAATAATAACTTTGTATTTTTTTTAAACTAAATAGTAAGTTTGTATTTAAACGTACATTTTATATTAAATATATAATTTTTTAATTAAAAATATATTTTACTAAAGAAAAAGAAGAGTTTTCTTAAAAAAAAAAAAAAATAAATTATTTTAAAATATTTTTAAAAAACTCATCGGTTGCAACAAAACATGATACTACAACTTAAAAGTGTAAACATTTATAAGCAATCATACATAAAACTCAAGTAAATTTTGTGTCTGACTTACAATCTTAATAGGAATGATTTATTTATAACATTTTTTCCTCTTACAAATGCTACATAACATGAGCAAAGGATAGCAAATATGACAAACATTGACTTTACAAATTAAGGTATGTTATCAAACATCTCTCTTTTGGATGGTACTATACGTGATATGTAGGTCATTTAAGCCTCAAGAGATGAATATAAGGTGGATCTGTTGGTTCATATTCTCATAAAGCCATATTTGTTAACGCAAAAATCGTAAGAAAGACATCAGAAAGCAATTGCAAAACCTCAACTCATATGAAAACAAAAAATGCAGATAAAGATAGCATCTTTTGAGGGAAAAAACCTCTTTGGCAATGAATGGAGAATTTTGTGACATTTATGGCAGATTGGCTGTCCATCATGGCTACCTCTTATGTAAAGGGTGATATCTTTGTTGTTATGGCAAAACAAATCTCAGTATGTGTATATATAGTACTTGAAATAAGTCAATTGTCCATTAAGTTCATTCCTTTCGTGTTCCTCATAGTCAGTCATCACTAATAATGATACTTAATGTGGATGTCTATTTTCAATGCTAATTAATTATTTTGTTATATAACTTCCAAAAACGGTTTGAATGCCATTAGTACACATTTATATCGAGTTTGTATATTTCAATGGACAATTAAAGCACACATTCATTTACATTAAAAGGATTTGAAAATCGGAGGGAGTGAAATCGTAATTCAAAATTATTTTAATGTTGTTTTAACTGTCACAATTGCTTTTAAATGAGAAAGTTAAAGGATATTATGAATGATGGTAGGAGGAAATTTTTGAATTTCAAATTAATGGATGATGATTAAGATAAGAGTTTATGAGCATTTAATTTCTTTTAAATGAGAAGGTCAAACAATTGGTTTTAAATTAGGGGGAATTTTTTAATTTAAAATGAATGGATGATGATTAGAATGAGATTAGGAGCATTTAATGCGTGACAATGATATGAGAAAGTCAATTGTGAGCATTAAATGCATGATAAAGGGAGGAAAAAAATTAGGGTAATCTCTTTTAAATGAGAATGTCAAACTAGTTATGGGGGTTTAGAAGCATTTATTGTGTGATAAAGGCATGAGAATGTCAAATCTGAGAATTTATTGCATTGGAAAGGGAGGGAAAAATTTAGGGTAATCTCCTTTAAATGAGAATGTCAAACCTAATTATGGGGGTTTAGAAGCATTTATTGCGTGATAAAGGTATGAGAATGTCAAATGTGGGAATTTAATAGGTTGGAAAGGGAGAGAAAAAATTAGGGTTAAATGTTAGGGTTAGATGTAACTTGACCAGCTTTCGAAAGAAAGAGTTCTGATGATAGTTGTGGTGCGTTGTGTTACATGATATTTTAATGCAACATCCCTTCATACAAATTACGTATAAGCTGAACATCTGTTTCTACATCTTGATTTCATTAACTGTATCACACAACCAGTATCCACCATCCACATGTTGAAAAGATGCACCTTTCGTAGAGCACCAACATGCATCGGAAGATGTACCAAAATGTCCAATGCACCAAACTAACATGTTCTCGTCAAGATGACCTTGTTATTTTAAACTACCACGTGCTTGCTGGTTTTGGAATGATGAATTTTTTGTCATTAATTTACAGTTTCATGAAGTTGCAACCGGAAAAGATATTACATGGTGAGGTTTATGTTTTGTTCTAGTACACACTATACCTAATCCTTATTTGAAAATTTACCTGATTATTGAGTACTAATTACATGCTTACAGCTTATCTTTAGATTGTGACAGATAAGGAAGTACTTGCAGCAGCTATTAGCATTTAGCATTAGGAGGTAACACTGTACGTTGCTTATAGAAAATTTCTAACCCAAGGAGCACTAATGTATACGTTAGGAAATAAAGTAAAGGATGCAACTTTCTCTACAACACATTTCTAAAAAATCCATACGTGATTTTAAGGGTGGACATTCGGTCGAAATCGGTCCCAAAACCTGAATCCGAAGAAGCCCACGGATGGGAATCACAAGCCCATTTCCGACTGTTTTCACTCTCGGTTAAGTCGGATTCGGATTAATCGGTTAATACGGTTGCACGGGTGGATTCACTCGGTTAATTTGGGTTTCACATACGAAGAAGAAGAACAACAAAAGCTTATCAAAATTTAATTTTTTTCATTGTATTTCACACATAAGAGAAGAACAACATCATGCTTGTCATATCTTTATAGTTACAAATCTAGAGCATGAATTAATGGTGCTGGAATCACAAAATAATAATGGGGCTTGAATCAAAAGAGCTTTAAATTGCTGCTTTTACACACCATCTATTAGATCTGTTACTGAAAGTTTAAGACTTGTGAGGAAGGAAGCTTGATCTAAAGGAAAATGAAAAAGAGAGAATGGAGAAAAATCTAGAACGAAGATGAATTGGAGATTAAAGAAAAAAGAATTTTTTTTTAGAAAAAAAAATAGGAACAAGATGGTGAACTGAATAATAGAAATGAAAGAAACTAGAGAGAGAATAATATTTTAGAATTAGGGAAGAAGAAGAATATAGAAGAAGAGAGATGAAAATAACTTCTTTAAAAAGCTTGGTCTCATAGTTATTAATATTAACTAATTTTTGTTACTGTTATTGAAAAAACAGAAGAATCTTGTAGTCTTAGATTGGTTACAACTGGCCATAGTTTTAAAACTCGGCTCGGTCATCGACTCAGGAGGAGTACTGGATCATTGGTCGAACCACTGAGTCGCAAGTCGAACCACATGAAAGAATCGGATGACTCGGTTATCACCCGGTCTCCATAAATAAGATGACTCGGGCTATAAAAAAACATAACACTAATAAATGTTTGAAAAAATCTCCAGATAATTTCTCAAATTTGATCTTTAAATTAAAGTCCATCTACTTTGATATTATTATATGATCAAACACATAATTAATTCTTTTATATATATATATATATATATATATATATATATATATATATATATATGTATGTATATTATGAGTATAGTAAATTTGAAAAACTTTGAAGAAAAAAAAAAGAAACAGTTACTTATACAATATATTATGAAGATAAAATAAAAAATAGGAAGAGAATACATGTCTTTTTTTTCTTTTAAGAAAGACAAAATACAAGTTATGCAAAAAAATTGACAAAATACAAATTATGCAACAAAAAATAACAAAATACAAGTTAAAATGTGAATTAAAATGATGTAGTTTTAGTATATGGTATTTTGAAATAATATATAATCAATATGAATCAACAATTAATCACAACAATCAGCAATGTCGTAGTGGTATTAAGTGCCTTTGTTGAGTTTGTGATTGCTAGGGCGCCAGTTCGATCCCCAGTTGTGCCAGTTTTCAATTTTTTGTTATATAAAATAATTGTTCAATAAAAAAAAGACTGTAACCTGGTTGGCTCATTAAACCGCCGGTTCACTGGTTTTAACCGAGTTTGTCCGGTTCATGCCGGTTCGCACCGGTTTGATTGTATTACCGATCCAATATGTCAACTGAACCGGTGACCCCTCCGGTTCACGGTCGGACCGGTCTGGTCCGGTTTTTAAAACTATGTATGGAATCCGATATATACCTCCATTAACATTTTTTTTTTTGGTCAGGTAGCCTAGTGGCTAGAATTTACCTTATAAGGTGAATAAGTGGGGTGCCCGGGGTTCGAACCCCGGCCCCTGCATATAATAATGCATTGTCCTACCAACTGAGCTATGCTCACGGACCCTCCATTAACAGTTTAATCCTTAGGGTCCGTTTGGTTCGAGAATTAGGAGGGGAGGAATTTTAACGGAGGGGAGGGGAGGGGGAGGGATTTTAAAATTATTTTACTATTTTACCCTTAAACTTAATTAAATAAAAGAAACTACTTGACTTTACAATTTCAGAGACCAACCAATGACAAACACACATCTAAGCTGCTTATTTTATCTCAAACTGACTCATATATTTTCCACATCAAGACATGAACCGTGAATTAACATTAAAAAAAAGGATCAACAAGCAATAATAAGTTAAATTAAAATAAGATAATAATAATAATAAGGCCGTTGACATCAACAAAGTAGTAGTAGAAGTGGTTTTAGATGTAACAAATAAGAGTTATAAATGATATAATAATAAAAGTTGTTACAAAAATAATAATAATAATAATAATAATAATAATAATAATAATTGTTATAAGAATAAGATAACCTAATAATAATAAATAATAATAAAAGTTGTTACAAGGTTAATATTGAGATTTGAAATTAATTTAAGGATAATTATAGCAATGCAATCAAATTTTATAAAGATTTGCTCCCCTCTCCTTCCCTCCCCTCCCCTTCTAAAAATTGAACCAAACACTTCAAATTAAAAATCTCCCCTCCCCTCCCCTCCAAAACTCTCGAACCAAACGGACCCTTAGTACTTGACGTTAAAACTTCGATAACAAATTAGGTGTCAATAATTGTATAAAAATGGTATAATGGTAAAATGACAATGACAAAGAAATACAAGTTATGGTGTAACACTTTCTGCAATTATGCTATGGGACAAGTTTCCACCAACCCTCATCATCATGTGTGATTGAATTTAAATATTCAATGGAAGATCTGATTTTGATATTTAAAGGATTTGCTACTGGATTTGAACAAAAAGAGAATTAGATGAAATCTAGGGATTTAGTTTTTGTTTTTGTCCCTGATTTCGTTTGAGTTACTTTCAATCTGGTCCATATGTCACATCATTCATCATTGTCATCCCAAAACAGTTATCACTTCATCTCTTAACGAAAGTTTTTAACATCAAAGACAAAACTGCCAACGGAGATACACAGTCATGGACTATTTTGTATTTTATCTTGAGTTAGGGACCATAGTGATAGCGAGGTACAAAGTAAGAGACCAAAAAGACCATTTACCCAATATAAAATTAAATTGAAAAATGGGTAGTATTCCTTTTGTTTATCTGGGGTTTCCTATTGGTGGAAACCCACGGAGGTTGTCTTTTTGGGAACCTGTGGTTAACCGTATAAAATCTAGACTGTCTGGTTGGCAAAGCTGGTTTCTCTCCTTCGATGGCCGTTTGATTCTTCTAAAGTTTGTCTTGACCGCTCTACCTGTCTATGCTATTTCCTTCTTCAAGGCTCCATCAGGTATAATCTCTTCAATTGAATCTCTTTTGATTAAATTTTTTTCGGGGGGAACGAGGATTTTAGGAAAATTTCTTAGGTAGGATGGAGGTCCGCGTGTTTACGAAAGGAGTACAGAGGGTTGGGTGTTAGACAGTTGAAGGGATTTAATGAGGCGTTGCTAGGTAAGTGGTGCTGGAGGATGTTAGTTGATAGAGATGAGTTGTGGTATCGTGTGTTGGCGGTGAGATATGGTGAGGAGGACGGGAGGTTGGAGGATGGGGCCCGAAGTGGTTCTACGTGGTGGACGGAGGTTGTGAAGATTAGGGATGTGATAGGGGGTGGCGGTAATGGTTGGTTTAGTGAGAGTGTGGTGCGACGTGTGGGTGATGGGGAAGCCACACTTTTTTGGCATGATCGGTGGTGTGGTGATGTTGCTTTGAGGGAGCGCTTTAGCAAGTTATTTGATTTAGCTTTGAATAAATCAATAACGGTTAAAGACATGTTCTTACATGGTTGGGGGGAAGGGGGAGGTGGTTGGCAGTGGCGTGGGAGGTTGTGGGTGTGGGAGGAGGATCTTCTGGCGGAGTGTATGTTATTACTGTCTGATGTTTCCTTGCAGCCTCTTTCTTATGATGTTTGGCAGTGGTTACTGGACCCTTCCGGAGGCTACTCTGTTCGTGGGGTGTATGTTATGCTCACAAGTCAGGAGAATCCTCAGGTTTTGCAGAACACCAAGTTAATTTGGCATAAACAAATTCCCTTAAACGTGTCAATTTTTGCTTGGAGGTTGCTCCGTGACCACCTGCCTACCAAATCAAACTTGGCGTCGCGGGGTGTTATTGATACCGAGGCGTATCAGTGTGTTTCAAGTTGTGCCCAGGTGGAGGATGCTCGTCACTTGTTCTTGTTGTGCCCGTGCCTTGGGTCGTTGTGGCCTTTAGTGCGGTCCTGGATGGTTTCGATGGTGTTGACCATGCTGAAATTTCTGATCACTTTATTCAGTTTACTAATTATACAGGTGGTTCGAAATCCCGGAGATCCTTTTTTCAGTTTATATGGCTTCTTACAGTTTGGGTGTTATGGAATAAAAGAAATGCTAGATTATTTAAACAGAAATAATGCTCTTTAGTACAATTTTTAGACAAAGTAAAATAACACTCTTTGTGGTGGCTCAAAGCCAAAAAGGCTATTTTTGTTTTTGGTGAACACATGTGGTGGTCTAGTCCTCTGTTGTGTTTCGGCATTGGATAGATTCTCTTTGTATGTTTTGTGAACTGCTTCTTTTCTAGTGGTCTGTTCGGCACATCTTGTGCTAAGGAGATTACTATTCTCTTTGTATGTTTTGTCAACTGCTTCTTTTCTAGTGGTCTGTTCGGCACACCTTGTGCTGGGGAGATTACTATTGCAGTGTTAATATAATTACATTTTTGCTTGTTCAATAAAAATATTAAATTGAAAAAATATTACGCTAAATTTAGATAGACTCGTCACTATACGAGTTGTGTTATTTAGACACATAAAAATTAATAATGTATAAAAATATGATTGTGTTGACATCAGAGTTTAAAGATATAGAAAACAATATAAAAACGAAAACCATATATTCACATATACAATGTTAATATCGAGTGTGTTTATAAAATATTTTCGTTATTATTAAAAAAATAGTTATCGATAATGTTTAGACTTATAAATATTCAAATCTTAGTTGAAAATGACCCGCAACCAATTTAAGAATGAGTCAAATCAAGCAAATCATACACCAAAATTTATTAGAGTAATTTTATTTTGACAAAAACACTTGTTAGAATATTATTTTATAAATTGTAATTTTTTTTCAAAAATAGTAATTTGATTGAGAAAATATAGACACGTTTATTAAAAATAATAATTAAAGTAAAAGGTAAATTTGAAAGAGAAAAATTGTGATATCTTTCATCGTTGTTTGTTACTTATTATAAAATAAAAAGAAAGAAAAAAATTTTGATATTCAATAATTTTGAAAATTAATTTTTTTGGGGTTTTTTTATTGAAAAATAAAACCTATATAATAATGTTTATCATAATGTAAAACGAAAGCATCTATAAAAAAAATAATTAATGGAGGTTATTCTAACTCGTATCTTATTTGAAACAATTGTAACTTTTTTCTTTCTAAAGTTCCCAACTACGAAGAAATTCACTCAAAAAAAGTTGTAACAAGCACAACTTAAAAATTCTAATTTATATAAATAAATCAAGCTTAAATAAGGAAAAAGGTCTCTGTAAGTTCGCACGTTTTTTGTTTTAGTTCCTATATCTTTTTTTGTTGCGCAACAACCCTTGTATTTATTTAACTTTTTGACATTGACACCCCCGTCGTCTGTTTCGATATAAAAAAAATGAATTACTGAATAACTGACCAATATGTGGCACTTGATGAGTTGGCAACTGGTGAGTAAAGAGACTAAAACCAAAAGCGCAAATTTACATAGGGAGGAAATTGAAAAAAATAATCATCAAAAAATTTGAAACCTATTTTTTCCACTTTCTTTCTCTCACTATGTTCTTTCTCTCTTCTGCATTTCTGTCATGCCCACCCTCTCATAGTTTGCGCCTTAACACACAAAACTCATTTCCTTCAACAATGTATATATTGGACAAAATATATTAAAAATATTTGACTTTAATCATAAGTATTTTAAAAATCACACACATGAGTGGTTGTGATTTACCGATAAAGTAAAACTTTATAAAGATTGTATGAAAATTAAACTATCTTTCTTATGTGTTAAAATTTTTAAGAGTTCATCAACTATTAAGTTACATTTGACAATGTCATATTTTAAGCTTTTATTTGGTAAATTAAGAGCATAATAACAATTTCATTATAAGCCATGGACATTTCTAATTCATTTATATTGTAATTCTCTAACTCGTGTTAGCTTTATATACATTTAACTCGAAACCCTAGACAAGTATTCATTATAAGCCAATTGGTAAACGCCCCCAATTTCATTTTCCAGGTCGCGAGTTCGAATCTCACAAATTCGTTTTTTTTTTTCATTTTTTTTTCTTCAGCTTTTGCATTTCTTCTTCATCGTGTTCTTCAGCAAAGCCATGGATAAGAAAGATCCAACCAGAATTCCACGAAAGGTACTAAACAAACTCAAAATCCCAAAATTACTTTCTCTAAAAAGTGCTTTTCTTTTAAAATCGATTTTTTGTTTTTATTTTCTTCACAGCTCAAGTTTATTCCAAAGGGAAAACCCAAATCTCAAACAACGAAAATGTAAGTCAAAAACACATAAATATCATTTAGATTTTTGAAATATTCAGTTTTTTGTTGTTGAAAAGTGATTTTTTTGTTTTGTTACAGTGAAGCTGGTGTTGAAGATGAACAGAAGAATTCTGAAGTTCGTGTACGTAGCTTATTGGTAAGTCTCTAATTATTACTATTTTTTGTTGTTAATTAAATGTTAATTTATGATTAATTTAAGTTAATTATATCTTAATTCGTGTTTCGCTTGTCAGAAAGAATAAGAATAAATTGCAGTGAAATGAACTAAATTATATCATTTCGAAAAGTGTTCAATAAAAATCGGAGATCTTTGTATGAATCAATACTCAACATAAATATATAATTTAAAAAAAAATGTACAAATTATTTTATTGTGGACGCTATTTTTTTAATATAAATTTGTGTTTCTTGGGTTTTTGTTATGCTACTTTTTTTTTATTTATTTTAGTTTTATTCTTGGTTAATTTAGGAGAATTTTTTTTTATATGGTAAAAATTGGATGTGTGTTGGTATAAAAAGTTAATCTAGTAACTAATTTTTAACCAAGATATAAAGATTTCGCTTTTGATAGAAAATGTTATAGTAGGTGTTTGGTTTTTCATTATCTCACTGACTTTCTCAGGTTATAAATTTTTAGTATCAGTAATCTAACTTCACATGTTAAAAACTATTAGTTTAGTGAATATGATATAATTCACTACAATAGGTTTAGTGAATATCCCGTAAAAATGTATTCGCGATTTAGATTTCACTTATTGGTGTGTTTGATTGAGCAGTAGACAACAACCACGGCGAGTTTGAAGCTATTACACCGTGATTTTTTAGAAGCTACATTGTGTAGGTTTTTTTTTCTTTTCGAATATATTTGTACAGTGTGCAAATCACTTATTTTAACTCTATATCTTGTTATTTTTTTGACCAAACAAAAATGTAATATATTAGAAACGCCAGAGAATTCTGCCCAAACAAACAAAAAGGCTTGACCACCACATATGAAAATTAGGCCAAATAGAAATATTAAACGTCTTCATCCACCAAAAAGAGTGTAATTTGACTTTCTCTACCAAATGATCTCTGTATCTTGTTATTATATTCTATTTTTGTAATGTATCAGACATACCACATGTGACATGTTCTGTTCTAATTCTAACCTGTCCTACCAAACGCTATCATAGTATTATATATCCAAGCTACTAAAATATATCAAAAGGTAGCAATTATTCTGTTGATAAAGATATGCTAATGATGTTTTTTCTTTCTTTACATTAACACCATTTGTTTTATCTATATATTGCAGGAGAGGGTTGGAAAACGCCAGCCTAAAGTTGCAAAACAATGTAAATTCTCCTTACATTTGTAAAACATTGTTTGTCATCTGTTTTTACCACTTTAAATGTCAAAAGACATTGCATAACATTAATAATCACTCTATTTCATAGTTTGTGATGTTGGGAAAGAAAGATAATATTTTGGAATAAGAGAAAATTGCGTACTTTCAAATGCATATTTGAATGTTCCATTTTCTTTACAAAGTTTCATTTTTTTATTTAGATATTAGCAAAAATCATTTTACCATGGAAAAAAAGTACTTTGACTAGCATGAGAATATCTTAGATTCCATGACTACTTGATTCTATGTGGCCTGCTTTGCTCACAATGATAAATTATCATCACATTCTAAAACACTTTTTCCTTTTGGTGTTTAAAACTTGCAGCCAGTGCGCGGGATGCATTTCCTAGAGATTCATCACTTTCACTGAGATCATTTGGCAGTGGTAACGGTGAAAGCAGTGGCTCAGAATCCAAATTTTCTGCTGATGATAAATATGGTTCAACACATTCTTCAACTGCTATGGACTATCAGAGTTATACTTCTGTGATAGATGTTATGGATGATACCACTGATGACGAAGACTACAAGGAACCATGGGTGAGAAATTCTCATCACTCACATATTCGCTTTCTTTCTGCATCTTTCTCATCCATATAAGCATCTGAACCTTTGATTTAACTGCAGGATCCTGACACAAACTATCCTACTACTCTTCCTCTAAGGAAGCCCAATTCTGGAGATCCAGGTTTGATGAACTACACAAATTAAGCCTTTAAGAATATGTAAAGTGCTAGCATTGCACAATCTAACATGCTCTTTCCGTCAAACTATCTCCTATTGGATGAATTTCATGCAAGTCCCGCCACTTTATGTGGGACCCATTCCCAAAATGGCAGGACATATTCGAGTTTCACCAAATAGAATAGAGAATGTCGGAAAAAGTGTGCTAGAGTGATTGTTTCTAACACTTTTTTTCTAAGGATGTATATTAGCAATAGCCAGTTTCATATAATATTTGGTTTTGCCACTAACAGTTATGTGTTGAATTTTAATATGGTAGAATTTCTTGATAAGATAGAATTTGGGGAGGCTGCTACTGATGTGAAATATGATGGTGATAATCTTAATTCCGCAGAAGAACTTGGGCTCTTGGTTAGTCAATGACATAATATTAAACTAATCCTACTATCATTATGCAGCTGAAATTTCGATATAATAATACATAGGAAATTTTTCTTCAGGACAAAAGTGAGCAACCACAGTTGATTTTCTTTAAGCTTCCTACTGTTCTGCCTTGTGTCAAGCCAGTGAACAGTAAAGGGAAGGAGAAAATTGGTACCTCGAAAGTATCGGCAAAGGTGAAAAAAGCGAGTAACTTGTTGGAGCTTCCGAGTGGATATATGGGTAAAATGCAGGTGTATAAGAGTGGAGCAGTCAAATTAAAAATAGGAGAAACCCTGTATGATGTAAGTTCTATCCATGTTTCAAAATTGACAATAAGCCACCTCATTTATCATATATTTACTAAATGAAGTACCAAGTTAGTTTAACTGTGATTGAATCTAATTGTAAAATATGCAACAATGAATTGAAGATCCCAAAAAAGTTATCCCATATTTTGGTTATTATACCATTTTTAACTTTGATTACTGAAGTTGATAACAAATTAGTTTTGTTTCTCATACAGGTGTCTCCAGGTACCAAAACTATACTTGATCAAGATGTTGTAGCAATTAACACTGCAAAGAAAAACTACAGTGTTGTTGGGAAGGTTACACTTGACGCAAAGGCTGTTGTAACTCCTGATATTGATGCCATTGATCTTGAATCCATTGGACTGTAAAAGACTCAAGCTAAGCACATGATTCATCGCCATCATACGGGTATAGTACAGATACCTATGTGGCTTATGTGAATAGGGATGTTCTGTGATTACATCTGACTAGAGATATCCTGATGATTGGAAGTACAAACTAGGTTGTAAAACTGGTATGACACTGGTATGACATTGATGGAATATCAAGTGGAAAAATTTATGTTAATTGCTCTGTAGGAATAGTTAGCTTTCTTTATGTTGAACTAAAATCGTTGACCAATGTCTGATAATATTTCATTTGCTTCAATGTTTATGGTCCTTGAATTGTAGGCATTTGTATATGATTTCTCTACAAGAGAACCTTTGAAAATCTCTAACCTCCAATACAAGAGAACAAATTATATGTGACAAATTTCGCTAAATTATTATTCATCGCATTGATTTTGAGGAAAGAAAACCAAATTGATTTTGACTGCAAGCAAATAAAGTCATTTCAATTAAGTTCAAGAAAATAAAATGTAGCATTCAAGAACTATATGATAATTTACTCAGATTTCTGATTAAGAATAAGAATAAACAAAAGTACCAGTAGCATAGATCACATTTAGAAAGTTCTGCATGTGTAAAATAGAGTGTTCATAGCACTCCTCTAACCCAAAAGTCCAAAAAATTGTGTTGTAATGTAGTCGAATTATGTTGCGCCTAACTTTGGATGCGATGCACCACCACAATCAACAAGACCATGATCGAAAGCATGAAAGAAGCTCTCAGCTTCTCAATAAAGGGTTGAGAATCTTTTGTATGTGCAATTGTCTTTTTAAATGAATGTTGAAAAAATTTGATCACAATCTTGGTAATTTTCTCGATTACTTCGATGAGTTTGGCTCTGGCAGTACTTAATAGCCAAATCAAAACATTTGTTGTATTGTCAGGGTCATCATCAGCAATCTCACCTAGACTCTGAAGATCATGCTCTTGATCTGCAAATTACATGTCCAGATTAGTGTTTATGCCCATCAGCCAGTAGGTCATAATTCTATAATATCAACAATGCTAAACTACAAATGAAATTGAACCATAAAGCTAATCTATTTACTCGAGAAAAAACCTTCCCCAGATAACACCATGGCAAAATTCCATACCTATGTTTTCCGCAATTTTCCCACATTCGTGCAAATTTATATACCGAAAATTGAATAAAGTAAAAGGAATCAATTTCATCGAACGTTCTATCACCACTTATTCAAGAAGTGTGAGAGCGAACCACACCTTAACAAAGCTATCAACATAAAATCCAAATATTAAAGAAAATGAAAACTTAAACACCAACCTGCAGATATTGACCCCCTGAGTTGCTGAACAACTTCATTATTCATAACAGCCTCCCAAACAGCTTCATCGGTTGATAATGATTTTACTAATCTCTGCAGCAACAAGACCTTAGTTAACAAATATCTATAACGACTGAAATCAGTAAGTCTCATGGTTAAATTATCTCTTTTTAATATAACAAAAGCTTAAGAACCTCTCCACAAACACAGTATACTTTACATTACTAAACAGGGAAAGATAACTGCAATCAGCAATATATGTCAAAGATTTTTTTTTTTTTTTTTTTTTTTCAAAAAATTTTTTTTAAATTTTTTTTTCATAATCCGAAACAACGGAATCTTTATCATTTTAAAAAGCTAATATTTCGACAAAATTAACAAAAAATAATGCTATTACATAGATTCATTATGAACCAGAACTTATCAAATGATTAAACAGAAACAGTTTTACCTCTCAGAAATCTATAGAAAAATAAGTAGCAACTTTGTGAAACTTTCGTTTTTCTTTTTTGTGCGGGGTTTACAATTGTAAGACCTTGCAAGGAGATGAGACAATATATTAACTCTAGTGATTACAAGCACTTAATCCAGTACAGTGTTGTCAATTGCTGATCCCGGAAAATAGCGTTCTGTTCAAAGTTTGTGAATAACAGTGCTATAGCACCACTATAGCTGCTATTTGACAATATTTTGTACTAATAGCATACTGAAAAACTTCAGCAAATTGTTCAAAATCCGCTATGCAATAGCGCTATAGCTGTGCTATTTAACAACAGTGATCCAGTATGAAGTGCTTCTCAAATTCAAATATTCGAAAGATATAACTACTAAAGATAAGTAAAGTGATTTTTTTTTATAAACACTAATAATAAAAATAGAGTCAGAGACCAAAGACTGCACCTGAACAGATGGATCAGTCTGCAATAAGTGAATTGCATAATAAACTCTATCAAATCCATCCTCTTGTAGCATTTTCGGATTATATGGAAACAAAGATGGTTCTAGCCAGTCTATATTCTCATCTTCAGAAACTTGGCCAAGACTGCCTAGCTCAATTTCTAGTCTGTTGAAATACCTGTCCCTAAGGAGCTCGGCACGTGAAGCAGGCCCTAACACCCTGCACTTGTGCTGATATTTATCACTTATCTCAAATGCAATATCCAAATTTGCCAAACAATAATTTTGTTTGAAGTTAAAAGAACAAGAAATTCTTGTGAGAGAACATAGCTGAAAAAAACAAAAGAATATTTAAAAGTTCTATGAAATTTTGCATGAGAGAACTCTATCTATTTATCTCTGTCTAAACAAATTCCTAATCTCCGTAATGAGGTACGGCAGAATTCATGCTGTTGTTTTTCGCCAATAAATTTTTACTACTAGTTATTAGCAGGGGTGTTCAAAACTGAACCAATCCAATAGAAAAACCGCAAACCGAAACCGCAAAAAACCGCATTTGTTTTGGATGTATAACTTATCGGAGAATAACAAAATCGAAAGAAATCTCTAATTCTGAATTCCTGATAGCTAAGCTCATCAATTAAGAAAATTGGTGGTTAATTATAGATTCATGTGGCGTATAAGACTTTTGGTTAGCAAAACAATAAACTCAACGATGCCATGATTATGCACTGAAATGCTTGCAAAATGGATGTAGACATGTAGTTATAGTCCATGACATATATGAATGTATTACGACACATACATGAAAATAAAATAAGATACAACAATTAATATACACAGATTAAGATTTTGATGATGTTGGTCCAGTGAAAATCTACGAAACACAGACACTTAACACTGAACAGGACACAAACACGTAGACACCAATAACAATTTGAGAAAACATAAAGTAATTTGTATGTAACCACAAGTGTCAGTGTTGTGTTGGGCACTAAGACATGCTTTCAACCTGAAGTGTCAGAGCTACATAGGTTAAAATGCAAATAACAGTATGATCATACTGATTCAAAACACACTGAGAAAACTTTAGATGAAAATTGAACTCGTCACATTCAGACTTCAGCAATTGAATACAAAACACAAACCCGTTAAGCGAGCAAATTTTAAATGAAGATTAAACTCCTCACATCCCGACTTCAGAAAATCAAATTCAAAACAGAAACTCCAACATTGCAGTGAGAAAACTTTAGATGAAAATTGAACTATTCATATTCAGAGTTTAACACATCGAATTCAAAACACAAATTAAGACGGCAGAATCAAAAAAATTATTTTAAAATTAGACTCTTCAAATTCCAACTTCGCCAAATTGAATTCAAAATACTACACTAAGACATCACAATGAAAGTAATTTTCTTTTTTTAAAAATTAGACTCCTCAAATTCCAACATCAGCTAATCAAATTCAAAATACTGCAGCCCCATTTAGGGTCTGTTTGGATTGGCTTATTTTAGCTTACCTACTGGCATAAATTTTGTGAGACTGTTTGGGAGAACTTATAAAAACAGCTTATGACATTTATATTAAGCTTTTTGCTGCTTATTTTCATAAGTTCTTCAAGATAACTTATGAAAATAGCTTATAGCATAACAAAAAAAACTTAACTCTATTTTATCCTTCCTATAAAAATAGCTTATGTATGCTTATACATAAGCGCTTATAATGATAAGCACTTGTGATATAAGCTGGAAACAAGATGTTTATCCAAACAGAGCCTTATACCATGATTACCAATATCACTTAAACAATAAAAATCAGACAATTTTAAGGTTAAAAAACACAAACCAAAATATTTTTACCGTTGAAGAGAAGATAGAGCATCATGAACCTCAGTTTGAGAAGGAGGAGGACCAATGAAGCGTTCAGCACCATCATCATCATCATGGATAGCCGTATCAGTAGTAGTATTGGCAGGGGTGTTAATAGCAAAAGAGTGTAAATTAGAAAAAGGATTATTTTGATTAGAAGAATAAGAAGATAATGGAAAAGAGGTTGATACAGATTTACGTTTGGAGGTTCGTGTGGAAGATGAAAAGCCGCGAAACTTCATTGTAATAGTGAATGTGTAAATGTGAAAGTGAAACAAAGGTATTTATTTATATTACAAGTTAGAAGTTAGAATCTAAAAAGTCAAAGTGGGAACGATGCAACTACGTATTTTACCACAATTATCCCAACATCAGATTGTGTGGGTCTCTTCCACTATCTGGTTTACCAAAACAAGAAGTTTCAATCATAAGGGTGGATAATGAGATTTGAAAAGATTTTAATATTTTTTTAGGAGGTTTCTTATATAAAATTTTAAAAACAACTTTTTCTATATAAAATTAATCAATTATTTTCTTTTTGAATTCTTAACACTTCTTATCATAACTCTTATTAATATACTAATACAACGATATACCACATTATCTCTTCGTTGGGTCCAACAGAGATATACCACATTATTTCTTCGTTGTGGCAAACTGAAATATTAAATTTTTAATAAAACATTAGAACATGATTTGAAATAATTAGCCTTATTAAACCCAATTCACACGGTCAAGAGAAACTCTTACTTAATCACAGAACCAACACCTCACATTTAGGCACACACCCATGAAGGGAAAAAAAGAAAATTATTAAAGTGATATATTGATTTATATGACTATTTTATTTATTGACATAACTATCTTATTTATCTTTTAATTTTTTTAATTTATGTGTGCCTAAATTTAGAGCATTGAGATCATAAATAAACCCATTCATCGTATCACATGAAACTTGCAAAAACTAATGATTCCACAATCTAGTAAACATCACATACTTCTAATTCTCGGTCTAATTGTATGTATAATACACAATAGTACCTTTTCATTAATCATTATACTACTACGGAATTAAAACAATAATTAGAATTAGAATTACTTACATATAGAAATGCCAATCAAGAGTCTAGAAGTCCTAGCTCAACTGACAAATGCTGAAATTGTAAGGTCGGATGTCGTGACCCAAGTTCGAACCCAGAACCTCACAATTGTATGTGAATTTAACTTAATAGATTACCACTTCATCTAAGACAAAAAAAAAATGCATCCAAAATTTGTATTTAGATGGTTTCGTTTGCCATTCAAGTACACTAATTCAAATTTGTATTTAGATTTGAATGTAAGAATTTTAAATGGTTAAAATAAAACCCATAGTATCAAACTAAATTACATAGAGCAAGCAAATTCACCCAAAATTATCAACATAAGCAATCAAGATAGAATTATACAATTCAAACATGCAACAATTAGATAATATGGTATATCGTTGTTCGCCACAACGGAGAGATAATGTGGTATATCTCCGTTCGCCACAGCGAAGAGATAATGTTGTATATCGTCGTTTGTTGTTCGTTCGCCACAACGAAGAGATAATGTGGTATATTACGTTCGCCACAACGAAGAGATAATGCGGTATATATCTGTTCGCCACAACAAAGAGACAATGTGGTTTATGTACAAATAGTGAAAAGAGATAAATGATATTAGTCGTGTTGGAATGATTATTTTTTTATTTTGAACATGGGGTTGTAGAACTTTGTAACTAACCATTGGTTCATGCTAAGGATTTTTGTCAAATAGGATTGACTTGGATATTGCAAGTATTTTTTTTAGCATGAATGAGCTTTCAAATGATGAATTTTTTGTTTGTTTAAAAATTGTTTGGATAAAGACCGGTGAAAACTTCACTCATCCATTATGTACACTTTGTTTGTCATGCTCCCGTTGAATTCTTGGGACTCACCATTTCGTTGATTTCATTTTTTTTAGATTCATAGTTTGCAAAGGATTAATCTCTTGGAGTTTTCATGTCTACCAAAAATATCTATGCTTTGCGGTAAATTTCTATCTTAACCATTTTTGTGATTTACTTATGATGTAACTATTGAGATAATAGTTGTTCTTCTCTTTAAAATCTATATACAAATAATGAGTTAAATTTTATATACGTTGTGATAATAAATTTGCAATTTGAAATGTCCTGAAGTTTGCGAGTCATTATCAAAATTTTAGTATTTTAGAAAGGTGTAAGTGTTATAGTTTATTAGGCTTGTCAGACTAAATTTATCATGAGTTAATGTTAGCATGTGTGCCGATCATGGCTCAAAGGTAAGGTTAGATATTGTTCATTTCATAAGATCTTGAGCATGTCGATAGTTCATATTGATTGTTTCATCATGAAATGTTTGGGATTTGATTTGCTACTTCATTTTGTTCAGTGTGCCTTACCTCAATAACTTTTACAATAGCCCAAGTCTATGACATGACAAGCAATTGATGTTTAATGTTCTTTTCTGGTTGCTGAACTTTTGTTTCTTTTTTGAGGATTTTAAACTTTCTCTTAATGGTTTTGACTCAAGGAAAAAAAAAAAAAAAAAAAATATTGA
>Ga0228710_1000626_pt1 | contig 46847 bp, 30 predicted proteins | sample MedpolnodulmetaG_FD_177995 | JGI IMG/M metagenome (GOLD analysis project Ga0228710, IMG submission 177995) | Root nodule microbial communities from Medicago polymorpha collected in Santa Monica, California, United States - pink nodules | ecosystem: Host-associated > Plants > Roots > Nodule... | reverse complement strand
TCTAAATTATTTTTTTATTTTTTTTTTTTTTTTTTTTTTGTTACAAATTTTGACGATTTTTCTTGAGGAAAATCGTTTTGAAGATTGATCACATGATTTTTTTTTTGTCAAGTAACTTAGAAATTCACCTTTTTAAGGTAAATAAGTGGAGTTTTCGAGGTTCGAACCCCAAAAACTGCATATAATATACAATATCCCTACCAACTGAGCTAAGCTCACGTGAATGATCACATGATTTCTATTGGTTTAATAATTAATTACCATGAGTGAATAGTTATGGTATTAGTGCCTTTGACAATGCATTTTATTCTTTTAAATATGACATACGATCGTAGTTTATTTTGATGTTCGGTTTGTGTGTTTTGACACTTATTTAATTTAAATAATTGTAAATTGTTTGTGATGACGAGAAGCATCATCAAATAAGGACATAGTGGAAAGATTTGAGAAATCAACTCAAAGATTCAAGACTTATAAAATAATTTATTTATTTTGTCTTTCGTGTCAGACGACCATAACTATATTACCTAATCTTTTATCATTTGATGTATGTGATCTTTCATTGTTTTATCTATGTGATGCATGAAATGTATGTTCGATCAACGCATGTATGAGATATATGCTTATAATATTTTTAAATGTATGCTTTAAATTGTTTGTGATGACGGGAAGCATCGCCAAATAAGGACATAGTGCGGAGATTTGAAAAATCAACTCAAAGATTGAAGACTTATAATAGTGTCAGGTGACCATAACTATATTACCTAATCTTTTATCATTTGATTTATGTGACCTTTCATTGTTTTATCTATGTGATGCATGAAATGTATGTTTGATTATCGCACGTATGTGATGTATGCTTATAATATTTTTAAATGTCTGCTTATGTGTATGTCTTTTATGCTTTACATACTTGTTAAATATATGTAAGCATGAATGTGATGAGAGACACATATATGAGATATATATCGTTGAGATCGCCTAATTGAAATCCTTCATACTCATCAGACTAATATTGAAAATGTATAGATTTCGCTTTAACGAGATGCATTTTCTATACTTGTAAAGATGTGTAAATATTAAATTGAATGTTTTCCATATTTTAGCACCCATCAGTAAGATGCATAATTTTTTTTTTGTTGGTGTAAGATGTGTAAATATAAAGTTGAATGTTATCAAATTTTAGCATCCATCAAGACTAATATCAAAATAATGTAGATTTTGCACAAATAAGATGCATTTTCTATACTAATAAGGTGCAAAAGAAATGTAATATCTCGGTGCTAATTTTTGGGTTCAACTTAACTAAACTAATTATAATAAGATAATCCATACGATGATTAAAATTAAGGGAGAGAGAAAGACTTTTTTTTTTGACAAGTGAGAGAGAAAGACTTACGATGAACACAATAAAGAGTTATTTAATCTAAAGAAAATAAATGATTATTTAATCTAATTAAAGGCCCAACTTTCTCTTATATATAAGACCGATACATACATACATACATACATACATACATACATACATACATACATACATACATATATATATATATATTGCAAAAATATTGTATGCATAGTCAATTAATTGTGAAATATCAATCTTAAATTTCTTTTTTCAAGATTGTCAAAAAAAAAAAACTTTTTTCAACAAAAGCGAGTTGCTGATGGTATTTTACAATTATTCTTTAGAATATCAATCATGTACTTTGTTTATATGGCCAAAGTTACATTGAGTCATAGTTTCATTTTTCTTTTTTTGAAGATGATTCGATAGTTTCATGTTATTGCCCTTTTTTGTTTTGAAAATATTATTTACTCTTTTTCTTTTTTGACCGATTTGAATTGTTGACCAGATGAATTTAGATTAATTATATTTACTATTTTATATTTATATTAAATAAAATAATTGATATTTAACATATCAATAAAAAAAAAGTATTCAATGGTCAAGGCAGGTTCTCCATTTATACATGTCATTGGGAAGGGAAAAAGAAACTCATAATCTATGAACAAGATGAACACAAGGAACTCTACTACTCTTAAATTGGCATTCTTATTTGCTTTCTTCATCGTTGCATCAGGTTTGAAATCAACGAGTGAATTTTCCATAGATATCAAGTTATGATTTTTATTTTATTTTATGAAATATCATGTTGTGATTTACTATTTACCAAATCACCCTTTAAATCTTTCATATATAGTACCTTCAATTTAGTCCCTAAACCAACAAACACCAAATAAATTTTGAACACTCACCAATTTAACCATTGTTGTCAAAATATTAAAGACTAAACTAATGGATTTTCATATATTTTGGAGACTAAATTTATGGTTTATTGACTTATGCCGTGTATATCATCACAAGCAAAATTGTTATGATATTCTTTTTTATTATTATTTTGTGTGTTATGATATTCTTTTTTATTTTTATTTTTTCTGTATTATGAAATTCTTTTGTTGTATATGTATGTAGATTTATGCATGAAATCAGAAGCACAACATCCAATTGTGAGCTGGCCCTGTGTATCACCAAAACCATGCAAAGTTGGCGGCACTTTTACTTGCCCATGTATTAATAATCAATGTCGGTGTGGAAAACCTCCTTTAGATGATAACAATTCTATTCCATCCACCTTAACTGCAAATTGAGTAATGAGATATTGTGTGGCAATGATAGTGTATGAATAAAAATGTAATAAAAGGTGGATATGATAAGAAAAGATTTCATCTTATTTTATTTTTAAACTTTTTCTTATGAATGTTTTGAAAGCTTGTTTACCATTTTCTTTCTGTTTGAATATTGATACTATTGGATGTTATAAATCAAATCATTTTCAGTATATGGGGTTTTTTTTTTGTTTTGAAAGGAATATGGGGATTGTTATATTCTCAAGAATGCACGAATGAACGGAATTTTGTATAGTTTTAGAGATAAAGTATTGAAATGGATACGATGATGATGTAAATGATTCACTAATTAGCAAAATAGTTACACTTATATACAATCGGTAGAATTCTAACTGAATTTAACCTATAACTATGTATAACAGTGCTATATGGTTATACTTGCAACAAACTTATCCTTATGAGAAATGATATTTGTACAACTATGTTGATACAATTTTTGTACAACTTTATATTCATACTCACATTATGTTTTTATTCTCTCTCTTCCTTTTTCCCTCTCTATTATTTTTGACCAATGAGAAGAGAGAACAACAAAGTTGTCTCAAAGGTTGTACCAAAATGGTTGTTAAAATATCAATACTCTATACTTATAGTGTGTTTGGTTAAACGGTGATTATAATTGATTTTGAGTAAATTGATTTTGTAAAATTGATTCAGGATAATAGTAAGTTGAAAGTAAAATGATTTATGTTTGAATGTATTTATGTAAAAATGAATTTAAGCTAAAATCAAATGTAAAAGGTAAAAGCTACAAATTCTACCTTCAAGTAAATTCAATTCTACAACCTAAAGCAATTATATTTAGATCATCCAAACAAGATAAAATCATTCTTCAACATCTAGACTCACTTTTGACCCTCCAAAATTAAAACCAAATACATATGGTGATTAAGTCAAGTACTCTAATAGCTCCCGTCAACCTCATGGTGGGTGCACAATAATTAGAGTGAGCTTGTCTCTTCATGTGCCTAATTTGAATGTGCAAAGAGGCTTCATGAAGTTGTCAGCAAGATGGTAACCAGTGGGAAGTGGGAACAAATTAACTAAATGTTGAGATATATGGTGAAGACTTATTTTTTACCGAGGCGATAGAGGTCTAAGACAAATATTAATACAAGATATATTTTTTAACAACAATTAATACGAGATATGTAGCCTAGAATAGCATTTTAGCAAAATTACTAAATTTTGATTTACTATTTGTTAGGATAAATTTTAATTTACTATTATGTTTAATTGATTTCGCTCAATATTACTTTTAAATTGATAATAAAGTCAATTGATTTAATCTTTTGGTGAGACAACATAATTTTACATATAATATCATTAATTTTAGTTTTGAAAATAGTAGATTATGAAGCCTTTTTTTAGTCAAGTAGCCTAGAATGGTGTTTGGGGTTCGGACATATTTTGAAGCCTTTTTCTTAAGTAAAAATTTATATATTTGGTAGATAAAGCGATTGCTTTGGTGTCTCATCCCTATTTTTCACGAACAAAGGGCATGTCGAGCTTTATATGCTTTAGTGCATGAGTTAAGCACTGGATTATGGGACAGGTAAATACCATAGAGGAGCTTAGGGTGTCAAATGCAAAACCAAGCTCGCGTAGAAGAGACTGAATCCACATCAGTTATGCCGTAGCCAACGACATATTACAAATGAGAAATGTTACGCCGACACTTTTTCAGGCGTCCAACAGAGAATGGAAAAGAAAAGGAAAAATAAAATGTGCAGGTAAACGATGGTGTCTGTATTGTGTCTAATATTTTGTGTTCGATTATCATAACTGAATAAAAAACAACCTTCTTCCCTTCATATGAACCAAATTCATCTTCATTGATTCCCAAAGGGGTCTATTCTAGGAAGGACAAATCTATGGTAAACAATGATGACTCAACCATTCACTTGTTCCCAATGTTAAATGAAGTTATATCTCAGCTCAAAAACTAGTTTTCTCACTAGTTCAGTTTTTATCGCAATGTAACTCAACCAAGAAAATACCTTAAGTCCTTAACTATTAACTGAATGAAATACCATAGCTTTTTATTTTATAAATCTAAACAAAACATTCAATTTAGTAGTCCAAAATATAAATAATTTTTTTACTAACTTCACCCTATTTAATGATATCATTTTGAAAATACTCTTTAGACTTTAACTACCATAGCTTTTTATTTTATAAATCTAAACAAAACATCTAATTTAATAGTCCAAAATATAAATAATTTTTTTACTAACTTCACCCTATTTAATGATATCATTTTGAAAATACTCTTTAGACTTTAACTAACTAAAATTGTAAGATTCCAATAACCTATTACTCATTAAACAATCTAGTTTTAACCATCACATTTAATCGGGTACATGTGAATAATCAAAAATCATAATGCAAACCTGAAATGAACAAAAGAAATCAGAATGTATGCTTGAGTAAATATTTAATTGGTGCAAAATTGTGGGTAACACAAGTTATGTAATCAGTATGTTAACATAAACCTCAGAGAACATTCCAGTGAATTTAACAAGTTATTAGGTCATCCCTAGCAGCAAAAATTTCCGTCAATTTATCATAAGAGAAGCCATCGTCATTTAGAAATTTAGAAATATATCACAGAATGACCTATATGTTATTTGCCTTTCATGATAGCAACCATAAAATGGCGCACGAACAGAAGCTAACTGGATTAATCTCAATGTTTAAGCAGCCTTAGGCACTGTCAGATTCATTTCCTGAATCAATATTCATCGGTTGTGGTTGAGCATTGTAGACAATCTTCTCATCCTCGTAACGTTTTTTATCAACACGAGCTTTTGCCTCGTATGGCTCCTTCTCCTCGGCTGTACATTCAACACACAGAAATGACAACTTAGTAACACATGATAGGATTTTATCAGTGATCGGGAATGACATTATGCGAAAATGAAACAACTGTCAAACAGCCATACCTGACATTTTTTTCCAGTTCTCTCCAAGTAATTTTGCCACATCCGTAAATGAAATCCCAGGATTAGCTTTCTTTATATTCTGTCATTAAAAAAAGAAAAAGCGTTTGAAATTTCTCCATCGATGGTTAGACAATCTTGCAGAAGGGAAATGATCATTTCCACACACCCAAATCCAAAACGACACCATTGGTATATATATAACATAAAACACACCTCTCTTTCCATTTGAGAAAAGAACATGAATCCAGACATTCCCCTCTTCGGTGCATTTGGATCCTTTTTCTTCTTCTGTTTTTTCTTTTTGCCATCTTCATCTGCATCTTTTGATTTCTTCTTAGAAGTAGAAGTAGAAGTAGAAGCAGATGCCTTAGAAGAAAGATCCTTCTTTGGTTCCTTTTTGGCAGGTATCTGAAAATTGGCCATCATTAAGGTGTCAGGAATACCAAAGATGTAAAGAGTAGAGGTGAGGCATCACACGATAATAAAGGAACATAAAACAAATCACTTGCCTCTTTCTCATCACCACTTTGGCTAGCATCAGAATCATCTGCCCCAGAATCATCAGTAGGAGACCCTTCATCGTCCTTTTCGGCAACAAAGTCTTCATCCTGCAGATATTTTCCACCGATTAATATATACAAAAGCAAACAAGACTACCGAAAAATATTTCCACAGGGAACCCCGCCATAAGACATAGTAGTGTGCATATAAGTCCAGAACAAATGCACACAACTATAATAATATGCAATACAGAAAACACAGGAAAGTGAAAAGGATAGATAATAAACAATAGTCTGGCTGCAAAACAACAGAAATGCACGCCTGTGAATGCAACGCAGAAATGTAAGCACACTTCAAACATCACTTTATGTTTTTTCCATGCTCAAATATTTTCCAAGGTTGTTGGATATAAATTAATGTGATCCTTGTTTACTTAAATTAGAACGCAAATATACTAAATGCTACTCACGAACAAAATACGAGGATAAAAATTAAAAATTATATCAAATATAGATTAGGCACCTCCTCGTCACTTTCATCTTCACCAGCTTCATTTCTGATGCGCTCAAGATGTGGATCAACAGCATCATCATCATCACCCTCGAGAACCTTAGCCACACCAGTAGTTGGTTGGGCATCTCCTAAATTCATAATTTTCAAGCCTTTTGAACTGCATGTTCAGGTAAGGAATGAGTTGTTTATATGACAAACAACTAGTTGCCAAGTAAAATTTGGCAATGAGGTAACATTTACCTGATAAAACCATACAAATTGTGGTACTCGTTTCTCTGAATATTACGAAAGAGGTGCTCTTGGTCAGATTTTAGTCTGATAAGAAGGTCAAAATAATGCATATTTGACCCACCAGCAGCATGTCGCTCAAATTCCACATAGTCAATCTAGTCAGAAACAACGAAACAATCAAAACCTCTAACAGGTGATATCATGCATGTCAACCAGTATTTAATATATGATAGTCAGTAAACAGAACTCAAATTTCACCTCTTCATGAGTAATAAGAGTGGGAGGTTTAGGTAGAAAGAAGAAGCTCTTCTCAAGGGGATACAAAATTCCATCTTCAGCTTTCAGAGATGATTTCACTGCATAACCATCTTGACAACTCCTAAATTTTCCAGGCTTAGTAACTTTGGCCCCAGACAAGCCACGTAATACTGTGGTGAACACTTCATGGATAAGCCCCTGATTATTGAATTGTAAATGAAACATATCAACTATTGCATTGCATCAGATGCAATATGCACAACCCGTAGTACCAAATTTACACATCAATCAATCAACTAAAATTATGCTGTTTCTATTTTCCCAAGCATCCCTCAAGGAACAGCACCTCGGGGTTGTATATCAACAAATCAATAATCAACAGTTTAGGCAATACCTTATACGACAACTCCAATCTGTCTTTGTACTTAGAGTTATACAGATCTTCACTTAATGCCAATTCACTTTCAACCACATAATCAGTTTCGAACTATACAGAAATGACCAAAAGAATATTAGCTTCAGAACAATGCAAAATATGTATCACCTAAATTAGTAAACCAGAAACCCATGAGAAATTACCTGCATCACAATATGAGGGTACAAAGTTTGTCCTTTTCGAATAGGGGGGTCGAGACTAATAACAACGAAGGTATGTGGCTGATTAGACTACAGATACATACAGCCAGTTGACAGGAGATGTTGTCAGTATACTTAACAAGTCCAGAGAAAAGCATCAACCTTAAGGCATGGTTGGCTGATAAACTATATTAATAGCTAATATGAAAACCAATATCAGTGAAATGAAAGCAATAGATCAGAAAATAAACCTTAGGAAGTAAAAATAGTCGAACTACACTGCTATACTGGATTTTGAAATCATTAGCCTGTCCTTGAAGCCGCAAGAATGACAGGTGTAACTCGACACTATATCTTCCCCTGCACAGTAACACAAATTTCTATCATTAGATATTTGATCTTTCTCTTGAGAGGTTGTAAATGCAATCAGAAGTATGCAAAGCAGTGATAAGAAACAGAAAATAGTTAAATGAACATGTCTGTGTATTTAAAATGTTACCTTGGTGTAAGGATTGCAATACCGTCAAACGTAACAACAGCGTCTTCACCTCCAGCACCAACGTCGGCCATAGACATTATTTTATCACGGAAAACCTGATACGAAAAATATTATGCAAACTTAGGTTACATATAATTTATTAACATGAAATTTATTAACCTCGTGAACAAACTCACCTGAGCAGGGGGGCAATTTTCATCACCAACAAACTGGGTGTTGGAATTCGGTATATGGAAACTTATCTCCATCAACGAATCTTTCTGAGATCATATGAATAATATTAGACCATAAAAAATGCACACCCAAATTAACCACAGCCCACATTACTGTTCAAGCCTAATTTGGATAAGGAAGGTTTTCTTTAACCAGCTGCAAGCTGTTACGAACTGTACTCATTAAAACTCAGAAGATTATATGGATATACCTCATTGGCTCCGGTTGTGTCATCCACATGGAACTCCAAGATCACATCATTTTTCCCTTGAAGGTTAGTTTGTGAGACGTCCGCTAAAGGCACCTCAAAAGCTTGCTTTGAGCCAACCATGAAAGCCAGCATATTTCCTGAAATGGAAATATAAGCATAAGAATGTCGACTAGTATTAGAACTTTATAAAAGTAGTCAAAAAATTCCATCAAACAAGCTCTCTCTGCTATGAAGAGAAAGACGGCATGTGGCTGGCAAGTGGCAACACAAGCAAGAATGAGATGGAGGTCCGTTTTGAGAAGCCAAGCAAACCCACCTCTACCCCAACCCCAAGAAAAACCACAATCTTAAGTATAGGATGATTGGTATCAACTGAATATCTTAGTAGAGTGCTACCCCTTGCTGAAAATACAAGCATACCATGTTCTTGTGATGTTTACTTGTTATACAGAGCACGGTGTGAAATTTTTTTTTTCTCTCAAAACAAATTTTCTCAAAAGTATAACAAGTAATGACAATAAAGAGAGATGTCTGAGAATGACGCAAAGCATCAAGAGGAAATATATCAATTTAAACACATCAGTCAGTTCATGTAAACATCACTGACCATTTAAATCAACTTCACCCCAATTGCGCCCGCTAACAGAAAGTTGCTTCTCCTTTACAGTTATTCCAAAGGTGTTTTGGAAAAAACTGGTCAAACTTACAACGTCCTGCAAAATAGAAAATATCGACATAAGAAATGGCATGTGATGCCAATCTAAGCCCCAGTCATTAATATCTATATCTGTCAAAATGTTAATCAAAGGAACAAACATAAGAAAACAAACCAGATATTTGAATTCCTTAGTCTACATCAAATATATGTAATTGGACATTCAGGAGGGGCAGAAAGTAACCTGATCACGAAATCCAGTGAATTTGTAGAACAACCCATCTTTGATCTGAACACCAAGTTGATTAGTCTTTGGAACCTTCATCCATGTCACGCTCACTATGTCAGAGTTGTCAACTTCAATTGATTTACCACCCCCCTGTCTCTTCCATAAAATTCCCCCAGAATATATTTTTATCTGCCCCGGATTCTGCAACCCCGATCATATGAAGAGGTGTCAACAAAAAAATCACTATATTTAGCCACCTATTTAAAAATTTGCTAAAAACAAAAAACCCATTTTTCCCCCAGTTATCATAGTCCTATTATAAACAATAACACTGAAAATTGATACATCATTGGTATGGGACAAGCAATGCAACATAAGTAGAGGCTGTGCATATTCGACTCCTTCCTATGGATACTTAAATAAACTATACATAAAACCCAATGAAATCATTCAGTATGCTTGGTTGAGTAGGATTAAGACTGGAAGATAGAAAATTTGGAACAAAATTCACTTTGCAAATGCTTGAGACAATGTGTGCGACATTTTGAGTAAAAAAACATTTTGGTCCCTAAATGTGTGAGACAATGCCGCTATAGCCTTCAAAGTATCTTCCGTTAGTAATTTTATGGACCAAACGGACTGATAGAAAATCCACTCGAAAACCAAACTAATTAACAAAAACACATTTGAGAACCAAATTAACCAACAAAAGATGCATTGGAACAGTATTTCTATAATTTTCATAAATTCGAGTTCTATAGCAACGCGTCCGACACAATCAAGCATCAAAATAAGCGTTTTCTACAATGCCATTTTTTCAGCTACTCAACAAAGCACACCCATTGTTTTGATATGAGAAACAAATACCACATACCCTAATTTTCCATAGTAGTGACTAAAAACCAAAATTTTGAAAAAATATACAAAATAAACAGATAATTAGAATGGTAATGACGATAATCATGATAATTAGCGATTACCGATGAATAAAAGAGAACGAAAATAAAATAAATTAGGGTTGTTTTTGAATTAGGAAAAGTTTGAGTGATGCATGTAAAGTGAAATCGAGAAAACGAAAATGGAAGATTGTAGAGAGAGAGAGAGAGAGAGCTGACAGTGCCGCCACGGCCGCCGAGGGTGATATTGTTGAAGAGATGACCGTCTGTCATTGCCTCCTGATCGCAGGAAGGAACAAAGGTGGTTACCGCTACGTTACACTCTTCTCTTGTTGTAACTGAAATGAATCTCAGAAATACAAATCTCGCACGTATTTATTTCACGTCAATGGGCCCGGTCCTCCTCTCAAGTTCGAATCTAGTGAATGCAACGATGTTAAATCTTCGGGAATAACTTATCTCATGTATAAGCAAACTTTGTTTTAGACTCATTGAATAACTTATTTGTTTTAATCTATATTATAAATCAGATACATTGATTATTTAATAAATCTAAAAAAAAATGTTACGGACACGGCATATGTTTTTTTAAGGAGCTCCATATGTTTTCGTTCCTATGAAATTGCAAAGTTTCATTTTTCATCTTCATAATAATCATATTTTTTTAATCCTTGAAAAATAAATATTTTTGGTCCTTAAGTCAACATATATTTTTGAATGGTTTTGTGCAAACATGTTTAAATCACTATAAAAAATTAGGTTATATTTAATTTTTTAGCTCTTAGTTTTTGTTATTTTTATCTTGAGTTTTTAATGTTTAAAAATGAATATCTAATTTGTCTCACGTTAAAAAACAAATATAAATTTGTCTCACGTCAATGAAATTTTTAGAAGGATTAAAGTAAAAGTTCACTAAGGCTCACAAAGACACTTTTGAGTTGACAATATATTGAGCATTCAACTTGTGTTTTATTATCTAGTGTCACTAATTGAAACAACTATCTTCGCAAAAGTATGATCTAAAGCAATAGTGCACAAGTGGCAAAGGAAAACAGAAATGTTGTGAGACAGGGTAGAACGAGCCAAACGTGGGAGCCACATAGGCCGGTCAACAGAAAGGTCAATTGTACTATTTATTAAACACATAATTAGTCAAAAAAGTTTATTTTCTAAGTTTCGGCTTACAAAAACTCAACAAATTAAACACAATCAAAATGGAAAGGACACAAATCTTTCTTTAACATAATTGTTTGAAGAAAAAAAAATCATAATTGAAAGTTATTAGTCTATCACTCGACTACTTTTGAAATATAACTACATATTTTCCTATGCAACAACATTTGTTACGAGAATACTAAATACTACAACATAAGAATAACATCAATTCAATCACATCAGTAGGAAAATTGAGATAATATTTTTGATCCACTTAATATAAGGGGGTGAAATATCTTCCGCGATCTTTTCATTATATTCAGAACACAAGGGGTTGACCAAGACACCACTATCAACTATTTTTAATTGGAAGACCATTACACGAGATCTTTCAAGCTAAACTAACAATGTTTAGGTAAAATATTAGTCTTCCATAAACGTGTTTGAATGAGAGTAGTACACGTGACCTCAAAAGTCTTTGTGTTCAACCTCTTAATGGCTTTAAAAAAATAAAACAGAGTTATCATTAAGCAGGGAGCCTTGAAGAAACTCAATATCCCCCATTATCTAATTGAATGATAAGTATTTTTTATATAAAAAAACTACTTTTCCGGTGAGGGTCCAAAAATATTGATCAGCTTGGCTAGACATAGGAAGGGGCAGTTGAAGGATTTACATGGCTTCAAAAGGTAGGGAAATGTCGTTTACAAGTTGGGTGTTCCAAATGCCACGAACATGTGAAATAAGCTAGACACATGAAAATTTGGGATGGGGAAGTTTAGGGGACCAAACCTTACACCCATTTGGCAAAAGGTAGCCAGGTATCCTCCATATACTTTCATGTTTTTCCAGATATAATTAGGCAAAAGAAAAACTATACTATATATTCAAATAAAAATTAATATTTTTTTATTTATATTACATCACTAATTAAAGTTTGCAATTATATATATATATATATATATATATATATATATATATATATATATATATATATAAAAACACACACACACACAAAAACTTATTTAAAAATAAATTGTAACAATTAAAACTCATTAAATTTAATTAACTAAACCATATTTTATTGTGTGATACTTAGATGCAATGTCGTTTATGCAGTTTTTATTGTTCCTCTCACAAAAATACAATTTTTTTTTTTATCATTAAAACAGTTTTTCACACCCTATAAATAATTTGTGACAGTAATCATCTATTTTAAGAGCATTTCTATTGATTATTTCTAAGGAAACTACTTTAGTTCCATACGCTCTTACTAAGCGGTTCTCCCAATGTCATGTTATATTTGTGCAACTCATATACATTTTACTTCAATGTTAATGTTAAAATATATGCAACTCGTAAGCAATTCAGACTATTTGTGACAAAAGAGAAGCAGCAATCCACAATTTTTATTTGCTTGAAACAAATTTTCATTCCAATGCTACCTTATCTTAATAATGCTACTTTAATAAAATCTATGCAACTCACTTTTCTACCTGATATTCTCCTGATGAGTAATAAGGAACTGGTTCATTTTTCGATGAAATCCTCTTAGATACCCCATTGAAGATGTTCAAAGTGAATATCAATAAAAAAGTACATCATCCGGTCATTATTATAAGAAAAAATCAACATTTTAGATTCATTCATTAAATATTGTATGTGGTCTATAATAAAGACTATATACGTCATTTAATGAATGAATCTAAATTTTTGCTTATAATAGTAACCTGATGGTGTAGTGTCTAAAGAACTTGACCTAAGTTTTTTCCTAATTTATTTAATGAATATCAAGACAACAAAAACACAATTACCTAGACCACAAATTACCTAGGGTTGTACATAAGCCGGGTTGGATAGAGATTGGCTAAAATCAGGACCCAAACCATGTAGGAAAGGTGGGAGATGGGGTTGATACATTATTTTGGTATGACAGGTGGTAAGGTGAGTGTTGTGAAAGTGACTCAAAATTGGAGAAATTGAGATTTTTGGAAACTGCCAATTCGGGGCCCGAATGGTGTTGTCCGGGGCCCGAATTGACACTGGTTTTTTCAGTCTGGCACGCGCGAAAAATCGGCGCCCGAATGGAGGAATTCAGGGCCCGAATTGTCGCATCAGCATATTTCAGAAACGTATTTTTTGGGCCAGATTTGTTCAAATTTTGTGGGAGATACTTTTACTATAAATATAGACTTTGTATCAGAGTAAACCTGAAGATAGAGGGGGCTGAAACAAGGGTTTAGAAAGGCAACAACAAAACTAGGGTTTGTATAGAGTTTGTCTCTTGGCAACAACCACTAGGGTTTGAGGGTTGATTCACCTTGGGAAACACTATTAGGATTGAGTCTCTTGGTTACGGGAAGAGATTGGGACTTTGGGTATTATTAGGCGGGAGACTTATTCTTGTAACCCATTGATATCTCTTTTGTAAAGTTACTCATCATTATAGTGAAACGGAGGGTTGCTCTCTCCCCTAGACTAGGTCAATTTGGACCGAACTGGGTTAACAAATTTCGTGTGTTCTCTCTTTCTTTTCTCTTGCTGTTTTCTACTTTTGCTTGTGATTATAATTGTTCCATACACTTTGTTTTGGTTGCTTGATTATCACTTGCTCCACACATCAAGTTTGTTATTGGTGAGATTTTTCATCGAATTCACAACAATTGGCGCCCACCGTGGGGAAATGGTCAAAGGATAATCAAGTACCATGGGTTCAAAGTGGGATATTGATAAGTTTACCGGAGATAACGATTTTGGGTTATGGAAGGTAAAGATGAAACTGATGTTAATACAACAAAAGTGTGAGAAAGCTTTGAAGGCTGAAGGTTCGTTACCGGTCACCATGTCATGAGCAGAGAAGACCGAGATGGTGGACAAGGCCATGAGTGCCATTGTCTTGTGCCTCGGGGATAAATTTTTGAGAGAAGTAGCGAAGGAACCAACCGCGGCATCGATGTGACAAAGTCTTTGGCTCATCGGCGATTCCTAAAGCAACAACTTTACTCATTCAAGATGGTAGAGTTAAAGGCCATCATGGAGCAAGTTGTGGAGTTCAACAAAACCCTTGACGATTTGGAGATTATTGAGGTGCATCTTGAGGATGCAGGTGCTTTGGTGGTGTGTTGTTTGGAGGATGAAGAAGGTGATGTGTCTAACCTTGAGAATGATGCCTAGTGGAGCGGTGGTCGTCTGGAGAGACGTTAAACATTCAACATCAGTCTGGAGAGGCGGTGGTAAGAATACTCATGATCAGTCTGGAGAGGCGGAGGCGACAATACTCATGATCTACCTGTTGAGGTGGATTTTCAAGGTTGAAGACATAGTGGGATGTACACATTTGCTAGTTCAGGTAGAGTACGCTCAGCTTGAGGTGGAGTTGAACACACCGGTAATGGTACGGCTATGGAGGACCTTGAGTTATATGCTCTAGTGGTGAGCAATGGATTTCTTCATGAAGACGGAAGACATTCTGGAGGTTGAAGAATGTATAGTACGACTTGCGGGATTACCCTATAAAAGGCCAAAGGTGATTGGATGCAAGGTGATCTTCAAGGAAGTGGGAGATGTCCTGTGTTGGAGAAGTTATGGTGAATACTTGTGGAACTACCTAAAATTCCTAGTGTAGTTGGACTGCAAAGACCTTCGAGAAGGCGGAAGACATTCCGATGGCTGAAGAGGTTAAGGTGTAAACTTGTGGAACTACCTAAACTTCCTTGAGTAGTTTGGACACAAGGATCTTCAAAAGGGCGGAAGGCATTCCGATGGTTGAAGTGGTTAGGGTGTAAACTTGTGGAGCTACATGGTGTAGTGGGAAGCAAGGGAAAAAGAGCAATAAGGTGGTTGATGGTTTGGCATCATCACTAATTTAGAGTCAAGGTGGAGATTGTTGTGAAAGTGACTCAAAATTGGAGAAATTGAGGTTTCTGGAAACTGCCAATTCGGGGCCCGAATGGTGCTCTCCGGGGCCTGAATTGACACTGGTTTTTTCAGTCTGGCACGTGTGAAAAATTGGTGTCCGAATGGAGAAATTTGGGGCCCGAATTGTTGCATCAGCATATTTCAGAAACGTATTTTTTGGGCCAGATTTGTTCCAATTTTATGGGAGATACTTTTATTATAAATATAGACTTTGTATTAGAGTAAACCTGGAGATAGATGGGGCTAAAACAAGGGTTTAGAAAGGCAACAACAAAATTAGGGTTTGTATAGGGTTCGTCTCTTGGCAACAAACACTAGGGTTTGAGGGTTGATTCACCTTGGGAAACACTATTAGGATTGAGTCTCTTGGTTAAGGGAAGAGATTGAGACTTTGGGTAGAATTAGGCGGGAGACTTATTCTTGTAACCCATTGATATCTCTTTTGTAAAGTTACTCATCATTATAGTGAAATGGAGGGCTGCTCTCTCCCCCAAACTAGGTCAATTTGGACCGAACTGGGTAAACAAATTTCGTGTGTTCTCTCTTTCTTTTCTCTTGTTGTTTTCTACTTTTGCTTGTGATTATAATTGTTTCATACACTTTGTTTTGGTTGCTTGATTATCACTTTCTCCACACGTCAAGTTTGTTATTAGTGTGATTTTTCATTGAATTCACAACAGTGAGGTGCCTCTTTGTCAGCGCTTTAGTCGGTTGTTTGATCTAGCTGCCAATAAGTTGCATTCGGTTGCAACTATGTTTTCTCTAGGTTGGGGGGAGGGAGGTCTTGCGTAGCGATGGAGGAGAAGGTTGTGGGCGTGGGAGGAAGAGTTGTTAGCGAAGTGTAGGATGTTACTTGCTAACGTTTTCTTGCAGGTAGATGTCTCTGATCGCTGGCAGTGGCTTTCCGATGTTATGGGGGGTTATTCTGTGTGTTTGGCATACCATGCGCTCACTTCTCAGGACCCTCCTGTGTTACATATATCCGAAAATCTGTTATGGCATGCACAGGTTCCGTTGAAGGTCTCCATTTTAGCGTGGCGGTTACTTCGTGACAGGTTGTCGACAAAGGGCAACCTTCTTGGCCGCGGCATCATTACAGACGTCAATTCATCTTGCTTGGCGGGATGTGGTCAGGTCGAAACTGCTCAACATTTGTTCCTACATTGTGATATCTCTAGTTCTCTTTGGCGGCAAGTTCAATATTGGATAGGCGTTTCTGGTGTGGATCATCAAAGTATTCCAGAACACTTTGTTCAGTTCTCATATTACTTGGGTGGTCTGAAGGGACGTCGATCTTTTTACAGTACTTTGGCTTCTTTGTATTTGGCTAGTTTGGAATGAACGAAATAATAGATTATTTAATAACCACCAGAGTGCCACTATGGAACTCTTGGAGAAGGTTAAATTTCATCCCTACTGGTGGTTGAGGGCTAATAATGCCGCTTTTGTTTATGGGTGTCAGCAGTGGTGGTCGAACTCTTTGACATGCTTGGGTATCGGCTAACTGCAGGTTTCTTATATTTTTTGTGACAGATTCTTTGTATCTTTGAGAGCCTTTTTGATATGTCTTGTGTCAAGGGGGTGACTCCGTTTCTGTTAATATATATTCCATTTTTAACAGTTCAACAAGAAACCAAAAGAAGCAAGTTGATTAAAATAATAACAAGGTTTATCTAGTTATCCAATTCAATCAAGGTTGGTGGATTGATCCAAACCATATATACTTCTAATTAATAAAAAATAAAGTATAAGAAAATATATTGCATATAAAATGACAGAAAATATTATAACTTTCTTAATATTTCTTTCCTCGTAAATAATTTACGGTAAATTTATCCAAAATATCTATAACTACCATGATACCCCACGAGCCCTTTCTTGAGCCATATCATGCAAGAAACGGGCCACTGAAATTGTGAAAGGTTGCATTATAAAGTCATAATTATTTCACCCAAAAAAAAGTTATAATTATTTCACCCAAATAAAACGTCATTATTATATTGTGTAGTAAAGTGGGCACTTAACCACCCCAAAAAAGAAGGGCACTACAAAATTTCTTATTTTATGCACCATGTAGGAAAATATGTGTTGGATGTGTCTCACATGGGTTGAAAATGGAGAGACATTAGTTGGATTAGTTCATTAGATTCATTTATTGGACAAATGTTGTCGGAAGTCGGAACTTGGACATAAGTGAAACTTCTTATGGTTTAATTGATTCAATTATGATTGAGTTGGATAACTAGTTAAGGAACAAATAAATAAATAACCAAACCACATTTTAAATCGGTTCAATCCGCTGATCAGGTTCTAAAGGACTGTGAATCGGTTATCGATGAACAACTAGCAGATTTATCGATTTTTTATTTTTTTTATTACTTTGTTGCGAGTAAAATTTGTGGCTCTCTCATACATTATTATTATTATTATTATTATTATTATTATTATTATTATTATTATTATTATTCATCTTATTTTGTGCAACTAATATATTTTTTTTATGACAAACCCAATTCTTGATTGAACTGATCCATCCGGTTTTGATAACATTGATATTATAAGCTCAATAATTAATCATCCGATTTCTCCAAGAATACAATGAGGTCAAGTCCAAATAGTTGGAAAAAAAGAGAAAATAAAAATGGTCATTTATATGGAATAATGAAAAGATAAGTAGCCATGAAAATCATCAAGTTAAAGAGGAGAGAATCCTATAAAGTAAGTGGAACATGAATAAAGTTAGTGGAGTCCGATCATAAGCAATTAATATACGTAGAAACAAAATAACCACACAAAAGAACTATCCACACAAAATATAAGAAGATGCTCAATATAGAAGGACTAATCTACTTTATAAAGAAGTGCGAATATAAAAGAGTTGATCATAAAAGTAAAGCAAAGTGAACAAATTATAGAGAAAAAAATAATCAAAACTTTTAACCAAAATGAATCCACTTTCACAGTTAAATATAATCATATGATACGTGATGTGTAACTGCGTGTAGTAATAAATATATAAATATATAACTTGACAAAAAACATGTGCATATTACTAATACTCTCAAAAAACATACATGCACTTTGAACTTTTGAGTCTGTCTTATTTTTAAGTCAAATGTTTCAGTGCTTTTCTGTATAATATATTGTTACATTATGTGAAAGCTAATCACAGCATTAGATACTATTCTCACTATGTTAATGGATATAATTGTTAGTTATGTTGATGTACATAAAGATGATTGAACACTGATATTTTATTTTTGAAGATAGAAACAAAAAAAGCATGGTAGTTAGCATAGTGATGAGAAAGAGATTCTGCATAGAAGCTTCTTGATTTTCTACTAGTTGGTCATGCACTATATAAGTGCATGCTTTGGTGATTAAGCTTTGTGTGAGGAACACTGAGAGGAAAAACAAGATGGGAAATAAGATGGTAACATACAACAAGTACAAAAGTTTCTTGTTCTTTATCAAAAAGTACAAGGTAACTGAGCTGGTTCCACCTGAGGATCTCAAGGAGATTTTTTCCGAGTTAGCGGGAGGTGGATCATACATGTCAACCGAGCAATTACATCGTTTTCTTGTGGAGCATCAAGGCGAGGAGAATTTCACGTTATCGGACACGGAGAAAATTGTTGACAAGATTTTGCACCTGAGAAGGATACATCAGGAAAATGTTCATGTTGATCAAAATAGAGAAAGGAAAATCGCCCTTGATGATATCTTCCGGTTTTTGCTCCTAGATGAATTCAATGGTCCTTCGAAAACCGAGGTAAAACACAGTTACTATGTTAGTTAGTTAGTCAGTCAGTCAAAAACGTCGGATGAAGATCAGACGATTCATGTTTTGAACTAAATTTGTCGAATAGTCCAATCTTTGTCGGATGATTTCAATTTTCTAAAGTTTTCTAGTTTTGTTACTTTTTCTCTTTTCTTGTATTTTGATTTAATTGACCTTACTTTGCTAACAAGAAAGTATAAATAAATGTCATTACAGGTAAATCATGATATGAGTGCTCCATTGTCACATTATTTCATATACACAGGACACAATTCCTATCTTACCGGAAATCAACTAAGCAGTGATTGCAGTGAAGAACCGATCATAAAGGCGTTGCAACAAGGCGTGCGTGTTATAGAACTCGATTTATGGCCAACTTCTAGTAAAGAAGATATTAAAGTTGATCATGGATGGTACCATTTAGATTATATAAACAATAAAATCAGTTTTTTATATGATCTTAATCAATTCAACACAAAACTTATTTGATTTTTGTCACTGTCATAGGACACTTACAAATCCTGTATCACCTATCAAATGTTTGGAGTCTATAAAGAAATATGGTTTCGTTGCATCTCAATATCCAGTGATCATAACTATAGAAGATCATCTTACAGAAGAACTCCGAGCGAAATTTGCAGAAGTATGCAATAGACTATTCTGTTTTTAATTCTCTTTTTCTAATCTCAATATTCATTTCTTCTTTTTTTCTTTTCGTTTTATCTTGTTGCAGATGGCAACTCAAATATTTGGAGAAATGCTTTATTATCCTCAACCAGCAGAATGTTTAAGTTTAACAGAATTTCCTTCACCGGAATCATTGAAAAATAGAGTCATTATATCAACAAAACCTCCGAAAGAACATTTTAAGTCTAACCGGATCAAGGACAGCAGCAACTATCATGCTCTAGATGGAATTAGTGAATCATCAGATGAAGATTCGTCGGGAAAGGAATCGCCCGATTCTACAATTGAAGTGGAGATTAATAGTACGGTGAGAAATGCTAGCAATACATTCTTTTTTATGTAGTCTTGAAGTACTATTAATAAGGTTTGCATGCTTGTGTTACAATTTCTTTTGTGTTTATCAGAATGGAAGTGATAGCGATGAAGGAGACGCGGGTTCATATGGATGTCATCGAAGATTATTTCAAGAGTGTTCACCTGATTACAAAAGCATAATAACAATCCAAAATAAGAAACTTAAGGGTAGCTTGAAAGATAAATTGAAAACTGATGGTGAACTTAGACGCCTAAGTTGGAGCGAAACAACTTTAGAAAAGGCTTCAGAATCCCACGGAACAGACATCATTAGGTATGCGATACAGTGGCACACAATATGTTCAAACTTTAGTACCTAACAGTGTCCTATTGGTTTATCTGATTCAAACTGTTATTCTTCCAGGTTCACACAAAAAAATATACTTAGGGTGTACCCTAGGGCGACACGCGTCAAATCCACAAATTTCAAGCCACATCTTGGGTGGATGTATGGAGCTCAGATGGTTGCATTCAATATGCAGGTTAGGGAACAGTCACCAACTGGCTTTCGATGTTTTCGAAAATGCATTCTTTCTGATTAGCTTTCATTTTCTCTCTATCACAGTTAAAAAGGAAAATTTGTAACAAAATATCATTTTGGTTTGGCCACTCACATTTAGAGTAAAAATTGAAAATGTAGTTAGAAAGTGGTGTTTCTTTTCATGGAAATGGAATAATAGTGGGAACTTTTTGAAACCCGGAGTCACATCATTCATCTGTTTTCTGATGTGGAGCAACCTGGTATGCATGTCAGCATGTTAAAATATAGATAGGGTTCATGAAATTTTTGCTACCAAGAGATTGGTGAATAATGTGGCACTCACACTTGAGATTGAAGGCGTGTCAGTATCCAACATCAACACATGAATCATGTACTTACATTCAATCACTTCTACTTTTTTAAATTATTATCGGTGTCTGTGTTAGTGCTTCCAAATGTCAAGTAGGTTAACTTCACTTGCAAGTTACCATATCATATCTTTTAAAGGAATGCTAACCTTTTTCTTTCCTACTACTTTTCTTCCTCAATAGGGGTTAGGCAAATCACTCTGGTTGATGCAGGGAATGTTCAGAGCAAATGGAGGATGTGGTTATGTAAAAAAGCCTGAAATTCTAATGCAGAAACTTCAATGTGACAATGAGTTGGATCCTACAAGGATTATGCCAGTGAAGAAGACATTAAAGGTAAACATACCATAGTACATTACTCAATTTTAAAAGGTAAATTCTTTTGTTTGGTGATATCTTAATGTTATGTTAACATGTTTAATAACAGGTAAAAATTTACATGGGACATGGTTGGAGCTTAGATTTCAGTCCTACACACTTTGATATGTTCTCTCCACCAGACTTTTACACAAAGGTCGGTTTGAAAATTCCTATATATTAAGCTGCTTTTGGTCCAAACAAATATTTTTGGATTATTTCTCACTTCATTATTTTCAACTATCCTTTCATAAGTTTTGTGCACTAAACATAAAACTATTAGACTCTTAATTCCAATTTAATACTATTTGTTACAAAAGCAACCCTAGTTCAAAAGAATATAGGTGAAAAAAATACAGACAAATTACACACTATGTTTGGTAACAAAGTCCGACCAATTGTGCTTATGCCTCCGATTGCATAGCGGCTGCAATTCCTTTCTATTATCAATGTAAGATTAGGGTTTACATGGTGTGGTTATCTTGTGATCATTGACATTGTGGACAAATGCGACCAATGCAGTCGCAATGCAATTGCTAAGGCCTTCAAAACTTGTATGTCGTCGCCATAGTTGTGGTTGCAAACTGCAAATTCAACTACGGATTTCACTCATAACAAGGAGTATCGAAGATTTTTTTTAATAGAAAAAAAATTCAGGCAGGGAGAAATAAATATTAATTAAAATGACGCTAATGACCATTTTACAACTGTTCGTAGTAGGATTTGAGATTCGTACCTTAAAGTTACTAGGTCAAACTCTTATCACTGAATCGGCACATCATGGACACGAGTCTTGGAGAGTTGTTTTCATAAACACAAAAAAAACATAGTTATATTATATGAGTAATATCTTACAGTTGGATTAGTTTTTATGACAGGTTGGTATTGTTGGTATGCCTGCTGACATTGCAAGGAAGAAAACAAAAGTAATAATGGACAATTGGTTTCCTGTGTGGAATGAAGAGTTTGAATTCCCTTTGACTGTTCCAGAGCTTGCTTTACTTCAAATACAAGTAAGAGATAAAGATCAAGGAGGAAAGGATGACTTTGCTGGTCAAACATGTTTGCCAGTTTCAGAGATAAAACTTGGATTTAGATCAGTCCCTTTATATAATGCAAAGGGTGAACAATTTAAATCTGTAAAGTTGTTAATGAGGTTTCAATTTGAATGAATTGTAGATGTAATGTAATTAATTCATCTAGGATATAAATCCTTCTTCTATGTAATGGTTAAATTTTTTTTTGGTCAACTATTTTAATTAATTTTGATCAAGAAAAAGAAATAAAATTTAAAAAATAAAATAAAAAAATATTCACCAAAAGAAACACTCCACCGTATATTGATATTCTTATTTTCTTTTATGCTATTCATCTTGTGGGGTAATTATTCTCTCAGGACCATGAAATTGGTATAATCAATCAATATTTTCCTTAGGAATGTGCTTCTTCCTCATGTGACGTCCTTATTTGTAAGCAGTTATATAATTGAAAACAGCCACTTTGTGATGATAATATCTATTAATGCAAAGCATTTCACATCTATAAAATGATAAGAAATATTTATGATTATTAATAATTTTTTAAATTCATAATTTTTTTAAAGTTTGTTATAACGGAAATAAGTGAATCTTATGTAAAAAAATCATACACAATGCACCTAAAAAAAATCATGTAAGTTTTGTTCTTGTGAAAATAAGTGAATCTGATGCGAAAAATCAGATACAATGCACCCAAAAAAAATCATGTAAGTTTTGTTCTTGTGAAAATAAGTGAATCTTATGCGAAAAATCATATACAATGCACCTAAAAAAAATCATGTAAGTTTTGTTCTTATGAAAACTGTGACTAACATATGACATTTTTTCTTAAGGAACTACCATATGACATATTGATCAGTCATTATCTAATACATCTTTATATTTAAACACTCCTAAATTTTGTACATTCGTTCCATAACTTTTATTTTTTATCTCACTTTTTTTATCACATCAATAATATATCATATTATCTTTTCTTTTCTAATGTTACTGCCATACAGTAATATATTTGATTTTTGAAGCAATTATATTTTCTTCATCTGTAATAATGTTTTTTAGGGTTTTTTTTTCATGATAAGGGACTTTTTTCCCTATATTTCTTTCTGCGTGTGTTTTGGTTCCATGGTGGTGATATAAACAATTTTAATTGATTTTTTTTTATGATGAATCAATTTTAATTGAATTAAATTCTATAGAGTTAACTTTCTGCTTGTGTTTGTATTAAAAGTGTTGTTTGAAATGTGTAAATGATAAAAATGAACTTTGTACAATTTGTGTGTATTATTAATTTTTTTTTTTTTTTAGGTAATTTGGTGACTCGATATTCACCTGTTAAGGTGAGTAAGTGACATGTTTAGAGTTCAAACGTTGTCTCGGCATATATTATACAATGTTCTTACCAACTGATCGGTTAAGTTTATAGGACAAATTTTTGTTTTTTAATTATGTTAATTTATTAAATAAATGATAAAATAAATATTTATATATACCATTTATTGACATATTTTTAATTTAATCGTTGATTTATTTTCTATGCCAATTTTGGTTGGTTTATTAAAAAAATACTATTTTATTGTGCAGTTTTTTTTTTTTGAAGAAGGTGCAGTTTTTCTTTTTAAAACATTACAGCCCATACACGCAATGATGCAGGTGAGAGCACATTATTATATTTTGAATTTACATAAAAATTTAAAGTTCAAATCAATGAATGGACATACCTCCCCTCAACTGATCCTTGAAAACTATAATTTGGGAAATGAATTCATTGTAATTTCAATGAAAGGTCAGTTAGTTCGATGTGCTTTAACCAATTGATATAATCTTAGATCGTTGAACTCTTTTTGTAGTATTGGTTGATTCTTCAAGAGGCCTGATGGTCTTTGAGGTTATGCATGGAGTGGTTATCTTGAGGAAATTAGAGCCAATTTCAAATAATTAATCATCAAGATACATGTGGGAAGTAGATATCATAATCTAAAAAGGGAGGCTGAGTTACATAGATCCCCAACTTCTCTAAAATCCATGCAAGAAGAAGGATAAAGTTACTTGCTTGAGTATCAGAGGGGAAACACCAACAAGAGGTTCGAGCCATGTGGCTATAAGAAATTTTGACAAGTTATGAAGAAATGTTATATAACTTTACAATCCTCCACCAACTCAACCTCCCACACAAACAAGTTTCTTCTCCAACTCCAACAACCTTCCTCAATTCCTATATCTAACACCATATCATTCACATAAACATTTTTCTTTAAGGCTAGATTAAACAACCTACTAAAACGCTTTTTTACCACCTCCTCTACCATCCATGGCTCGTGTTAAAACAACGTCTTATTGTCGTTCCCTATTTTCTTAGTAATATTATGAGCCAAGAATTGATAACAAAACCCATAATTCTCCCTCTTTAACATCCAACACCATTTCCTTAAAATATGTAAATTAATAACTTTAAATTTCTCACACCTAAACATTCATTCTCTTTAGAAAAAACACTCTTTGTCGAAATGAGAGAAAAGATTTTAAAAAAGACTCATTTTTAAGTAAGATACATGAAAGCTTTGAAAAATGAGAGAACGTAAACTAGCAAAGATGTTTAAACAACTTTCAAAAGAATTAGGCGACCACTCATTGAGAGATTTCGACATCTCCAAGATGACAACCTTACTCTGATACGATAAACCACTGGATTCCAAAAGGATAATTTTCAGGGGTTAGTACCAATTTTTAACCTCAAATATTTGAAAGATAACGGACTCACTTTGTAATTAAACATAGAGTCAACCTCATTTAACCAAATTGAGTCAATATTAACACCAACAAGTAGATTTTTGTGGAAGTTCATCTTCAAACCAAACTAGTAATAGACCCGTGCTTTCGCATGGGTCACGTAACATTGTGCTAATCGTATAAAAAATAAATATATTGTTAATGTCGTCAAATATTTAAAAATATTAATGAAAATTATCAACATTAATATAATGTTTTTATTAAATATATTTTTCTTATATGTAGAAAAATATGTTTGATATTTGAATCGCGTATATTGCGGATTTTATTTATTATGTACATGAAAATAAATTTTTATATACATATTTGAGAAAGTCAATAAACTATTTATTTTATAATTCATGATTATTCCAAAATATCAAAATTAATGTAATGTTTCGATTAAATAATTTTTTATTTCATATGCAAAACACCGTTAAATGTTTGCATCGCACCTGTTGCTGATTTTACGGGTTTTATCTGCAGAAATAAATTTGTATGTAAATATATGAGAAAGTTGATAAGATAAAATTTGTCAAAATATAAACATTAATATTTTTTCTCTTGAATAAGTTTTTATTTTATATGCAAAACACCGTTCAATGTTTGCACCGCACCCGTTGGAGATTTTATTTGCTTATATTTTCATAAATAAATTTTTATGTACATATATAAGAAAATCGATATGATAAAATTTTGGAAACTCGTGACTATTTTCAAAATATCAACGTCAATATATTGTTTCTATTAAATCATTTTTTATTTTATATGCAAAACACCGTAATGTTTGCACCGCACCTGTTGCAAATTTTATGTGATTTATCTGTAGAAACAATTTTTTATCTAAGTATATGAGAAAGTTGATATGATAAAAATCATGGAAACTCATTAATATTGTCAAAATATAAACATTAATGTAGTGTTTCTATTGAATATCTTCTTATTTTATATGCAAAACACCGTTCAATGTTTGCACCGCACTCGTTGCAGATTTTATGTGCTTATAAATGCATAAATAAATTTTTAAGTACATATATGAGAAAATCGATATGATAAAATTTTGAAAACTCATGACTATTTTCAAAATATCAACATTAATGTAGTGTTTCTATTAAATAACTTTTTATTTTATATTTAAAACACCGATAAATATTTGCACCACACTCGTTGAAGATTTTATAAGCTTGTATATGCAGAATAAATTTTTTATTTAACGATATGTGATAGTCAATATGATAAAATTTGGAAAACTTGTGACTATTTTCAAAATATCAACATCAATGTAGTGTTTCTTTTAAATAACTTTTTATTTTATATTTAAAACACTGATAATATTTGCACCACACTCGTTGAAGATTTTATAGGCTTGTATATGCAGAATAAATTCTTTATTTAACGATATGTGATAGTCGATATGTTAAAATTTGAAAAACTCGTAACTATTTTCAAAATATCAACATCATTGTATTGTTTCTCTAAACTACCGTTAAATATTTATACCACACTCATTGTATAATTTATGTGCTTATATCTCCAAAATCAAATTTTATGTATACCACCAATATGAGAAAGTTGATATGCTTGAATTTTGAAAACTAATGACTATTTTAATAATATTAACACTAATGTATCGTTTCTATTAAAAAAAATTATATGCAAATTAACAAGATTAAAAGAGATCAGAATAAACTACTTTCCAATACCTATGGCTTTGAGTAACATAAACTACTACCAAAAAGAAAAGAAAAAAGAGTAACATAAACTTTTTTTTCCAAAGACTTATTAATTTTGCAAACAAAAAACAAATATTAGTGGAAATGTGTTATATCAACTTATCCATGGAAGTGAAAATTAGTTCTTTTTTTTTTTTCAGAGAAAAAACTGACTACACCTCCTTTTTTTTAATTAAAAAACAAACAATGATTTAAAAGTATTCCAAAGACTTATTAGTTTTGCATAAAAAAAAAAACAAATTTTTAAGTCATTTTTTGAGAACTTGGTAAAAAAAAGTTATTTTTTGAAAAATAAATAAATTGATTCCATAGTTATCCATGAAAATTTGTTAGAGTTGTGATGACATCATCTGTAAAAAATTTAACAAATTGATTAATTTCATAGTTATCCGTGGAAATTTGTTACAGATGACCATTATCCATGATTAATTTTAAAAAATTAAAAAATTAAATTAAATTTTGCAAAATGACCATTATGCACATAAAATTAAGGAGATCATGAATTTTAAAGAGGACGATTATGAAATTTTTCTATACTTCGACTTTCATATATTGTTAGTAGATAGCAACTAAAAAAGGTAAAAGAATAGCTTTTATAGTATGAAGAAGATTGCACAACTTTTGAATTCTTTTAATTTATCTTTTTCAATGCCATTAATGAAGAATAATTTTGTAAAATCATTCATAATTTCTATTTCTCATATAAAGTTTACTATGTTTCTTAATTCATGCGACATTATCAAAACAACTTATAATTTAAAATGGAGGGAGCGTTATTATTTTTTATCTACATTAATGTTCAAACTGACATTTATGTACTCGTCTGTCTGTTTTTTTTACTGCACTAACGTATATAACTCAAACAATTTTTTTTGTTGCATATACCTTGTTAGACTAAAGAATTTTTACAATGTTAACAATTACTCCCTCCGTTCCTTTTTAAGTGTCTTTTGAAGGTAAATTTTTCGTTTCTATTTAACTGTCGTTTTGACATTTTAAGGGTATGATTTTTCAATTACATCCTTTGTCAATTATTCTTATATTTTTCAATAAAATTAATTAATGCTATATATTTGGAGAACCAAAATGTGTTTTTTCAAACAAAGTTTGTTTGTTTTGTTTTAAAACAAAATTTGTTTCTTAGTATCTTCAAATTTAAACAAAATTTTGTTACAAATGATAATAGTTCCATCAAGAGTTAAAATTCTATAAATAACATGAGTATTACTTGTTAAAAATTTCAAGAGATAACAAAATTTAGAAAATTGAAAATTGTTTCTTATGAGAGAAGGATAAAACGCGAAGAAAAAAAAGGAATTTGTTGGAGAAAGAGAGTAGTAACTAATGATTGTTTGTTACATATTAAATTTATTAGAAAGATAAAGTGTGTGCAAAAAAAAAATGAAATTATTAGTAGATTAAAATGAGGGTATAATACGAAAAAAGTGTGCAAAAATACACTTTGCTATTTTTGTGTTAAAATTTTAAAACGACACTTAAGAAGGAACGGGTAGAGTATTTACATCATTAAAGATAGAAAAATGATATTTGTACAATTATCCTTTTTATCTATCTCTATTATTTGGATTTTCGTGTCAATACCAACATTTTCTTATATATCTTTGGTTTACCCATAAGCTGCCCAAAATAAAGTTGGTCAAATAAATGAAAAAAAATTGACTATTTTTTTTAAAGAAAAAGTTTTTCTATCATTATTGACTTTTGTGTTTGAAAGTCACACACATATAATTGTATACAAGTTTTTTTTTTACAAATTATAGCCTCTATCATGTTAAAAAAAATCTCTATCTCTTTATTTGATACAAAATTTATAAGAGAAAAAAATATTCAACACACTTGCATATCAACTAGGAAAGAAAGAAAAGGTAACGACCAATCCATCCCGCTTCAACCGCAACATTTCATTCTTCCATTCATTTTCACTTCTCTCTTCTTATATTACCGTTTTCGTAGCAAACCAAAACCGTTACAAAAGCACCTTCAATCCTATTCAACACATTCAACCACGCTACAAAATGTTCAAATATTTCAACAGAAATTTCTCATTCTCCGAACAAGAACAATTACCACCATCCGATGTCAAGGAAGTTTTTTCCAAATTCGCCAAAGGCGGTTCAGCCATGTCCGCTGATCAGCTACGGCAATTTTTGCTTGAACATCAACGCGAACCAAATTGCACCGAAGATGATTCGAACCGGATCGTTCAAAATGCAATGCAGTTGCGGAAAAGTGATGATGCCGGTGATGGCATTTCCGGTACCAGAGAGGGACTCACCCTTGAAGAATTCTTCCATTTTTTGTTCTTTGATGAATTTAATGGTCCCATAAAATCACAGGTGTGTGTTTTCCCCTTTCTTCACTCTCTTATTTTGCTTTTTCTAGAAAATGCGGGAAAGAGGAATGCAAATTTTGTTTTTTTACTTGTCTTGTTTGTTTTGTTGGACCATTTGATTTTGTCATTGTTTTATGTTACTTTAGGTTTAGTGTATGTTCGTTTTCACTTGTAAAGAGGATAAAATTGATTGTAAAGATGTAACATTGATTCAGACTTGTTTTGTTGTTTCAGATTGAATTGATTTTATTCTTGAGCTTTTGATTATGAAATTGATTTTAAGATTTAAATTTTTTGTTGAACTTATTTTTATGTTGTTTGGTTTAGCGGTGGTACAAGAAATATCACGTTCTAAGGGCCAAGAAATATCGCGGCATTTGGCTAAACGCACGCCTACAACACATTTAACGCCAATACAAACATAGGCAAAATTATCAAACATAAACAACGTTATTCTCATCTCACTTTTAAATAAAAGAAATTTTACATAATGAATTCACTAAATATCAATTTTATGAAAGCAGAACCAAACATGCTTAATACATAAAATATAAGGAAGCAAATTTCTCTAGAGAGTAAAGTTTATGCACGACAACCAAATGGGGACCTCATTTGATTACGTACTTTTTTGTACTATTTTTTTTTTAGGGAACGAAGTACGTAATTTTTAAAAAAATGCAATAGAATTCCGTCAAAATTAAAATATAGTAAACAAAAAGAAATATCATTTATTTTAGGAAACATTATATTATTTTTTTGACTAAATTATTGTATTGTCATCTTTGATTTAGCTTTTCCTCAAAAAATCTTTGATTTAGCTTAATAGTGAGACCAAATATTTACTCTAAATCAAAAGCATTTTTCTTTTTTTTAAGGAAAATCAAAAGTATTTTTCATTCCTTTGGATTTTATCGAAATAACTTTTATAAATCAATAAACAAAACAAAAGAGAAATAAAATGCTAATTACTTCAAAAAAATTAATTACAATGTAAAGATTTTGCAAATTTAACTTTGCAATGATTTAAAAACATTTGGGATGACCCGTTGGTGACTTTGGAGCCTGAGAGGTTTACATATCATTACTGGAAATTTGGACCGACAACTCTTTTTGTATACACCCTTTGTAGCAAAAGCTAAGCAAAAAGTAGGTGTATTTGGTCTAAAATATGGATCAGAGACATATTTTTTGGTTATATTTCATCATAGTGATTCTTAGCATTGGGTTATCTTCCGTTGTCTTGAATAGTAATGCCTGTGAGTGTGAGTGTATGTTTGGATATTATACTTTTCAACTTATCACGTTCCTCTTGTCAAAAAAATAAATTCATTCACATTCACCTATGATATACCTGCACAATATATTTTGAAGCTTTATAATCAAGATTTATTTGTAGTACCGGAGGTAAAACAGGAAAAATTAGTGTATAGAAGAAGTAACATTTACGGATTTGTTAAAGACAATATCAAAATGTTGTGAATGTAAGAAAAAATTTATGTCCCTTCTTGAAAATAGCAATGATGTGTTATGGCAGGTACACCATGACATGAATGCTCCATTATCACATTATTTCATATATACAGGACACAATTCCTACCTAACTGGGAATCAGCTAAGCAGTGATTGCAGTGATGTGCCAATCATAAAGGCATTGCAACGTGGCGTGCGCGTTATAGAACTCGATATATGGCCAAATTCAGCTAAAGATGACATCGTTGTAGTTCATGGAAGGTGCTGATCTTGATTGAAATCAATACTATTTGCTTTTATGTCTTTTGATTTTGTAGTATTTTATGATATTCATGATGCAACTTTATAAATCCATTTGATCTAGAACATGTTTCTGATATATTGCAGGACACTTACAACTCCTGTCTCACTTGTCCAATGTTTGAAGTCCATAAAAGAATATGCATTTGTTAAATCTCGTTACCCAGTTATTATAACTTTAGAAGATCATCTTACACCAGATCTTCAAGCTAAAGTTGCAGAGGTATTCTTCCATTATTACTGTTAGAATTAGTTGAATATTGTTTTAGGTAGTTACAAATTGGTTATGGTTAGTTAGCTTATGTGTGTGCATCATTCACTTACCGGTCAGCATTAGGGGCCAAGGCCCCAGAGGTACATGTCGTTGGTGGACCTAGGTTACATCCTGATGCACACACGTAAGCTAATAATCATAACCGATAACCAATTTGTAATGACCTTAAACAATATTCAACGAAGTCTAACAATTACTCCTTCAGGCCCCTATTTTTTCTGGAAATTGAATGCCATGTTAATCATTTTATTTATAGATGACAACTCAAATATTAGGAGATATGCTCTATTTTCCGCATACAGAACCTATGACAGAATTTCCAACACCAGAATCACTAAAAGGTCGGATTCTTATATCGACGAAACCGCCAAAAGCATATCTTGATTCCAAACAATTGAAGGATACTAGTGACAGTGAAAGGGAAATGGGTGAAGAAGGATCATTGTCACCAGCCCTTAGTGTTGAAGGAGATGAAAGAGTAAGCAGAGAGACATAGTTTCTTCAAATTTGATTTATATCGTATCTAAGTTCTATATGTTTATGTTTCTTTTATCCAAACTTGACAGTGCAGTGGAAGTGATCTTGATGAGGACGGTTTGAATCCTCGTGATAAAAAGCCAGACCAGCAGAGTGCACCAGAGTACAAACGTATGATCACAATCCATGCTGGTAAACCCAAGGGTAATATAAGAGACAACCTAAAAGTTGCTGGTGATGTTAAGCGTTTGAGCTTGAGTGAGCAAGAACTTGAAAAGGCTTCTGCTTCTTATGGAGCTGATATTGTTAGGTATTTGTCAAATAATCAAACCTAGCACACGAACACTTTAGAATGTATGTTTGACATTGACATGACACATATGAACGTGGTTAAATTCAGTCCCTTCTATTTTCTCAAATTATTATTGATGTCTACGTGTCGGTGTCGGTGTATCTATTTGGGTCAGTGCTTCGCGACCTAATATTTATTTAATCGTAACTTTGCAAATATATATAACTTTCCAACTAAGATGATTGCATTTTATACTTCTAGGTTTACACAGAAGAATATTCTTAGGGTTTATCCAAAGGGAACACGTGTCACCTCTTCGAATTACAGGCCACATATTGGGTGGATGTATGGGGCTCAGATGGTCGCATTTAACATGCAGGTCAGGGACTTAAGATCAAGACTCTTTTCAAATAAAAGGTTTATCTTAGTATTGTCTATTTTCCAACTTTTTTGTGTAATGCACTTTCGATACTAACGTTTTAACATGTTTTTCTTTTATCAGGGGCATGGAAAATCACTTTGGTATATGCAAGGAATGTTTAGAGCAAATGGAGGTTGTGGTTATGTGGAAAAGCCTGATTTTCTTATGGAAAAAGGTCCACATAATGAGTGTTTTGATCCTAAAAGAACACTGCCTGTAAAGAAGACATTGAAGGTGAGATATCATTTGAGAAAGAAATCAATTAGTTTGATGACATATTTTAATATTCTATCTTGTCCACCTATAGGTGAAAGTATATATGGGAAATGGGTGGAACTCAGATTTTAGCAAAACACACTTTGATACATTCTCTCCTCCGGACTTTTACACAAAGGTGAGTACTAATCAGCACCGACGCATGTGATTACATTCATTTTCATAAATTATGACCAATGTTAGTGTTATTGTCGTGTCCAGTATCTGTTTTAGTGCTCCATAACTTATTAGTAACCTCTCTGCGGACATAGTTGCTAGAATTTGAAGAGTTAATTGTGTCATTGTTCTTGGCTGAAAATTTATATATTACAGGTTTGTATTGTTGGTGTACCAGCTGATGAAGTCAATAAGAAAACCAAAGTAAATAAAGATAATTGGTTTCCAATTTGGGATGAAGAGTTTGATTTTCCTTTGAGCGTTCCAGAGCTTGCTTTGCTTAGGATAGAAGTTAGAGAGTATGATAAGCATGAAAAGGATGATTTTGGTGGACAAACATGTTTGCCAGTTTCTGAGCTGAAATCTGGATTCAGAGCAGTTCCTTTGTATGATCAAAAGGGTGAGAAATTAAAATCTGTAAAGCTTTTAATGCGGTTTCAGTTCACACGAACTACTTGCCGCAGCTAAGCCACATGGTCCCAGATATTCCTAGGTGGTTTTGCATCTTTTTTTAATGTGGTTTTGCATCAGACTAGTGTTAGTGATTACAAGATTGTTGTAATTTTATAGATAGATTGTTATGTGATTAACTGCTTGAAACAAAATTATGACCTTCAGAGGTTATATTTACTTATCTTCAGGATCAACAAGTCATCAACTGATAGAGTAGAATTATAGGGGGAATTGATTGTACTAAAATAACCATCCCTCATAATCATTGAAATTGTTTCCTTTGTGCATTTTTATTGTAAAAATAAAATCTACACAATTTAACGTGTCTTGTGATATAATTCTCCTAAGATTTTAATAATTTCAATTTAAAAAAAATAAAAAATGTATCTCGACGGATGCTTCGGTAATAGGGATAAGTAAAAATGCACAAAAAGCTCCAAATATATCAGCTCAAGATAAAAAGTAACAAAAATTTGTAACAAGGATAATAATGTTATTCCAAAAAATCTTTTATTCCAACAACTTTTACTACTTATTTCCATGAAATCAAATGCAAGTTGAAAATAATTTTTTCTCCCTCCCATTTTCTCTATAATAACCAATAAAAATGTAGTTTTTTTTTCTAGACCAAAAAAAAAATGCAGTTTTTTGTTTTTTCTTTGGAATAAGTGTGATATATTTTTTTTCTCATAATTTAGGACAGAGTTGAGTATAAATCAACTTTCTAGTTCACAACTGTCTCTCAATTCCGTCCTAAATTACGAGAAAAAAATATAGTTAATGGGCTTTAAGATCAATAGACTTCAAGATGAACTAGAAAGTTGTGAACTATACATTAACTATAAAAACCTGACGCTCAATCAACTATACATTAACTGTAAAAAATAATTGCCCCAAACTTTAAGATCAACTTTCTAGTTCACAACTCCGTCCCAAACTTTAAGATCAATGGACTTTAAGATGATTGAGCGTCAGGTTTTTATAGTTAATGTATAGTTGCTTGTTTGGGGCTTCCTTAGCACCTAAAAAAATATACTCAAACCTTATCACCTTATTGTAAGGTTTATTAGAATAGAAATAGAAGCAAATTAAGTTGCTCATAATCTAACTTGGACTGCTCCTTTCATGGCAAATGCCCAAACTCTTGGCTCTTCCATTTACTTATAAATAAATGTCCAGAACACTTCCAAAAAGATAATCTTTACATGTCTTCAATAATATGCAGACAATTCTTCTAGCTCTATTTCCTGTTTAACTTTTTTTTTTCTTGAGGGGGCAGAGCTTCTTTTAAATTAGGAGTATCAATTAACTAATTAATCATATCACATTGGACCATGAATAATTAGATAATATACAAAATGAATTAATATTGCATTTTAATAAGAAAATTAAGAAATCACAAGAGAAAAGTAAACCGGTGAATTAGGTATTCAAATTCCAAATGCTATTCTCTGTACAAAGTCTGGACGTCTCTTGCTAGGCATTCTAACTAGACCAGTGATCTGCAGCTCTGTAATTCCCCTGCAAAATCGCGCTCTGTGACAAACCAAAGTTAAGGATTGTGACAAGTATAACCAAAATGCATTGCAATCACTATAGTTCTAGTAATGCACTTGAAGCATTATGCCCCGCGCTATCATGTTATTTGAAATGAAAAATATAAAGGATACTGAATTGAGGCTTCATTTTGGTCTGCAGATCCATTCATTTCTTTTCTCTTTTTTGATAAGGGGGTCTGCTTCGATTTTTGCTTCCGTTTATTTGTATTTTGAAGAACAATTGTTCTAAAAGACTGGAACCAATCATGAAGATTGATAAGATCTCCGTGCTCTTGAGCTAGCGAGTACCTGTATAAAAAAATGTCAACTCAAATCTTGTGTTATGGCTTAACATGTCAGAGAAGATAATACTAGAAAGTTTAAAGTGAGATGATATGAATCAAGGTTATCTAACAAAATCAACCTCGGGTATTTATGGTTCAAGGTTATCATAAACATCACTATCATGAATTCCCTCTTGCCCACCTTTGACCTCTACAAATATCTCTTGATATGAATTTTGAGGCAATTATGGTATGATAATGAGAAGCTGAGTAATTTAAAGAATAAACGGCACTAACTTGATTTTAGTTTGGCTGTATATGTATTTATACTAATAAATTTAGGATGGCTTAATATAGACATGGAAATAACTATCTGAGCAAAGAGGACAACATTATCAAAAAGTTAAAAAATGGATATGCTATATGCAAGCACTATACAAGATATATACTTACATAATTGAGGAATCATGCCTGGATGGCAATAGGCCCTTGCCACTCTTGTTACAGCAACTGCAACCTAATATATTGTGAAACTCCAACAGATCAACTTGAATCCTTCTCCTTGGATCTCCAATCAGAACCTATATAAGCAAGAAGTAATATAGTGTGTTAAACTTTATATAACCCAGTTGCACTGTAAATCCCATGCATAAAAAAATATAGGAATGTAATCTTACTATTCGCGGATTATAATAAATAATGATCTGTGTACCCAAAATGTCGATTTTCAAACTTAGGAATCACAATGAATGTAATAAGAGTAACTAATGTCACGAGTGATAAGAAAGAATAAACAAGGAAACTTCTTCTATTGAACACAGTGAACTGCTTGCTCAATGTGAGCTTGAAGACAAAATAAAGCTTTAGCGAAATCAAGAACCCTAAATCTTTCCCAGCCTTACAATATGCGCGCATCTAATCCTTTCTTTGCCCTCTTATATGCACTCTGTTCTCTGCTACCCCACTTATTATCTTCTATTGAGTCTGTTATTCTAATACAACTCCCAACTACAAAATCACTTATTTCCTCCTCTTTCAAAAGCATGCCTTAATTATAAGGTGCCTATTGGAATGGCTGCTAATGAACCTGAAAATAATTTTTTTCATGAAAACGTCATATACTCCCTCCGGTCTCAAATGTAAGAAATTTTTCACTTTTTAAGTTCATTCAATAAATGATGTATGTGGTCTATAATAAGGACCACACACATCATTTATTGAATGAATCTAAAAAGTGAAAAGTTTCTTACATTTGAGACCAGAGGGAGTATAGTTTACATAAATTTGCGGATTAAATTCTTTGGCAAGCATTAAATTTCCCATAATAGAGCAGTGTGATCAAAAACTTTTATGAAGCAAATACATTAATTTAGGTTATCTTGCAAAAACACATTCATTCAGGTTGAAAGATTTATTTTTCTTATTTTGTCAAGGTTACCACCAAGTGTAACTAAGTTGCAATCCTGTGTGATGAACTGCGGACATTTGTAAGTTAGTCAGATTTATGATCTGTCATCTAAAAGTAAGTTCCTAGATAAATACCAACTGTACTTCAGTGGGTGAAGTGAATGGAATGTCCATAAAATGGGGAAAACATATCTTGATCTCTTACCGTTTGAAGCTTCTCAACATTTTTGAAGCAGAAAATTTCATTGAAAGGCATTCCTTCAATGGGCCTCAAATAGTTTCTGTTCCATGAAAAAGAATGATCAGTAACGGTACTTAGAAACCAGCATCGACTGAAAATGGAAGATTAACTTAAATACATAAACAATAAAGAGTAATTTTATATTTTACTTCATTGCAAAACAATACAGAAAAGTAGGCAACAAGCCAAGCTCTGTTGGAAAGGAGAAGGGGTTTTAGAAAACTTATGGGAGTTAGGGAAGAGAAGTTATTTGAGAGAAGGCTATTATTTCTTATCGGAGGAATGCTTTGCTTTTATTGGCTTGATTTACAAATGAGAGCCTTTCCCCCATAAATGATTAGTCCAATGAATCAAATCAAGTTTACATTCCAACAAGATCTTCATATTTTCAACATAAATGATGTCAACAAAAGTAAACAAGTCACTTTGGTTGCATGAGCTAGCAAGTTCATTCTTGGGCATAACATAAAGAAAATAAAACGTGGTGATAATATTAAACATTACCTAACTAAATCATCCAGAAATGCGATAGCTTGCAAGTTTGACATTCTTGAGTCCTTGTCACATCTCCTAAAAATATAAATAGTCAGATTTAATTAAAGGATAAAAAAACAATCATTTAAGGAAAAACTAAAGAAGACTTCATTAGAAGAAAGAGAATTGTAAGTATCGGACAAGAAATCCTTCTTGACAAGTGACAACCAAAGTAAAGAAGGCAATACAATGTCTCATAAGAACTTGGTTATGAATCCCAAATAGCGGAGAGTAGAAGCCAGCCATAAAACACTACAGTGAGATAGCGGATAACGAGATCACCAGCATCTAGGAATTTTTATACAGTTTATATAAATTTTACTACATACATAAAAATTCAATAACTAGCTGTGAGAGAGTGAAATAAGATAGCATGAACGAATCTATCTAAGAGATAGAGTGAGAGAGAAGCCCCAACGTTGTTATGATGTTTTAGTTGCAAAATTCCTAAAATAGCCAATCAAAAAGTTCTACCATTTAAATTTTAAGGAGTGTTTTGAATTTCGATCTCATCATGAAGTGCTCTGCTATCGCATGGCTTTTAGAAGCCAGGGACAGCTCTGATACACTACTATAGCATGCTATTGACAGCACCGGTCTCACTCATGTATAACAAAAGTAACTTCCAAGAGCCACTTGATGAACGTAGCCCAAAAAAAGCCAAAAATGCAAGTATATGTCATAAATGAGGCATAGTTACGCCTTCAAGTTATGACAATAAGTCAATAACAGCAGAATTTTTTCAATACATGATTTTTTAGCTCTTGCTCAGAAAAGCTTCAACTTAATATTGTACACTATTCAATAAAGTATGAATGATAACTTCTATTTTGCTCCAAAAATTCAAAAGATACCAAATAGACTCTACTGGTAGTAGAAGGGGAAATAAAAGAAAAACACAGAACCAGAGAAGAACGGAAATTTTTATTTGAATGCCTCTAGTCAATGTAACATGAGGGAACAAATGCTGTACATGCTAATGGGTTAATTCAAGAGCACCCCAACTCTCCAGCAGAATTTACTTACTCAACAACTCCCACCAAACAAGTACTAAAAGTGAATAAAATTTGAGGGACTAAACTTGAAACGTCATGATTTTATAGGGACTAAAAACATATTTAACCCTAAAAATATTACTGTTAATAGGATGATTGATTTGTTCATTTCAGAACTTAACTATGCATCCATTTCTCATTATGTTGTATTATAATTCAACTACTACTGTTACCGAGAAAATATAATTTGTTTCAAATTATGCCATTTTGAAAAACAAAAGAGGTGATGATTATTTCTTTTCTGACTTTATTCTTATCTTTTGAGCAATCTATTTCCTAGGCCAAGGAATCTCTCCATTTGAATGGCTTACTTTTGTCACCTTTAACAAAGAAGAAAGTACCTGAACCCCGTGACCAATTAACATACACAACTAAACTATGATCTATCATGAAATAACAATGAAGTAGAGAATTAGAATGTTACTTGTTAATGTCCTTGGAACTCCTGCGTGAACTCTTTCCATCTTGACATCTTACTGAAGATTGCAAGATTTTCAGTTTCTCATGAATCTGCAAGAAATCGTCATTCGGTAATTATTAGCACTGATCAGGAATCAAGGTTTACAATAGTGAAAATATGCATGATCTTTGTATTTATTGTATAGTATTATCGTACAGGCATATCATATGAAAAGGAAAAATTTCTCCAATATTTATTTTGTATTTAATTTATTGTCTTGAACCTATACAAAATTGACTCTGTTCTGTAATTGAAACACTTAGTGTGACAATATTATGTCTCTACTTTCTCTCATCCAATGAGTAGTCACGCTCATCGGGCTAGCATCAGCTATTCTGTTTAGAACAAAAGTCTCTAGCAAATCCTATGCCGATGACATATTACCAACTTCTCATAGAAAACTCTACACACTTAATAATCATGGAGTTCCTTCTTTTCATGCATGTAGAACTCTCCCAAGAAATCAGAAGATAATTTCTATTCCCCAAACCACCCCTGAGACCAAAAGATGCAGATTACCCAAAAAGTAACCTCTAATTAAGTTTAATTCCAATAGAAAAAGATGGTGACTAGATGCAGTACCAGTAACTGACACTGGTCTATACAATCATTCATGAACTAAAAGTACCATATGTTTTTACCAGAAATCAATAAATTGTAGTCCTTCCCCCAAAAATAATATCCCTCCATGCAAAAAGAAATAAATTTAAACACAAAAACACGGTTCATCTCGATTCTAATGTAATTTACGGATTTACTGCAATGATTGGTCCCACGAAACTAGTTTTATTAAGGAGCGTTTTGGGTAAACAGCTTAGTTAGAAATTTATTCAATATGCTCTTTATAAAAACTTGTTTATAAGTTCTTATAAAATTGAAGAGGGAATGCGTGTAAACTCTACATAAACTCTTATCTGTTGTTTTTTTAGTAAGGTATATAGAAGAGCTTATGAAAATAAGTTGAAAACAGCTTATGTGTGTATTTAAGTTATTTTCATAAGTTCGTCTAAGCACATACATAAATCATAAGTTTATCTGACACTACCAACGCCACTAAATCTACTTTTTCTAGATAGCAATGCACTTGCGGAAGACTAAGGTCAATGGGATTGGGCACAATAAGCTTGCTGACCTTTTGTTGGCAAGCACTAAAAAGAGAGCATAAGCGACTTCGTCAAGTTACAAATATTCAACTATGGGATCCAAATTACACCATATCACAGTCCCAACAAGAAAATAAAATTAAAACTCCAAGCAAACAAATATTCAAGTGGAAGATACCTCTGAAATATCTGCGGTAATTTTATCCCAACTCTCAATCAATTGATCTAGCTTTCCTGGAGGGAGATCCCTGTATAATTTCCAATCAGAAGTCTATAGATATTCTAACTAAACAAAAATAAAGCTTCAGTGAAGTGTCTAAATCAACAAAGTATAAAGATATCTATAACAGTCGTACATAGAAAATTGATGTTAAAGCTCACCAAGAAAGGTTTAGATGGACAAAAGGAAAGTTGCAATTTGATTTTGATTGTTTAGGGTTTAGTTAAGACTGAAGACATTATAATTTTTGGTTTGTTGCAGTATTTGGAATCCTACTCCTTTTCTTTTAGGCTTTTATAGTTATTCAATTTCTTTTCAACTATCAGATATAGGCACTGGAAGGAATTCAATTTCTTTTCAACTATCAGATATAGGCACTGGAAGGAATACTCTTGCAGTAATATAAGGAGGTAGCTCATAACTGTTTTCTTTGGATACAATATTTTATGACATTTATGGCTTATCTATCTATCCTACCTCTGTTTCTGTTTAAGATTTTAATGCAAATATTGAACTTTTATATTTTACGTGAAAACTGAATAATATATTTCAAGTTCTACATTATGTGCAAGCATTAATCTCTTTGTATAGGCTATTCTAACCTAATGGGCCGAATAAAATTACTAGTAATAATTATAAAGAATGTACTATGTACAACATTTTGAACTTCCATTATAACGCAAATATTAAACTGTTAGTCTTTCTACCAAGCCCATTTTTTCACCTCTTAAATATGAACAATCTCTTAGATGATAAATAGTATTATTCCTCAGTAGTAAATATTTATATCTAATGACAATAATATTTTGATACGTGAAGACTAAAATTTGTTCTCTTTTATGTACCCGCGAATCACACGGGTCTCCTATCTAGTTTTCTCTTTAGATCGGATATTGTTCTGCATAAACAAGATTCTTATGGTAAATAAAAGAAAGCAAGTATCATATTCCTAGTTACCTTACTCTGCGTACTATCTGGCAAATTAAACCTCCACTTTGCATGATAGAATATTGCTGAAAGGGATCGTTTGTTGAGGACAACCCATGGTCTTTTTCATCACTCATAACCGAATCTCTTGATGGGTAAAAAACATGATTGAGGGATTCACAAAACAAATCCAGCAGCTGCACTCTGCTATATTTTCCAGCCTCGTATAGGCACTGGACAAAAGGAAAATTCAGTATGATGAACTCCAACTCAGCCACATTAACAACTAATTGCCAAACAATTTCATTTGGAAAAGAAAAAAAATATATTTGGAAATGAATTTGACAAGCAACACAAATAATAAAATGGGAATAAACAACAAAAATCTATCATCAAAGCAAACAGAGAGTCGTAGACATGGAACCTTAACCATACAAAAAAATATTCAAGATCGACACATAAGTATTAAAAGATATCTATTTCAAAACATCAATAGAATAACTAAGGCACGTGTATTAATACATGGCAACGGTGCTTTGTTATCAAGAAAACATAGGCTTTTCCACATTTCGGTTTTGTTTTTATTCCAGGATACTTAACTCTTGGATAACCATATGTTAGAATGTTCTGGTAAGGGGACCAGACTCGGGGTACACCCCACCTATATCCTAGCTGGTTCTTCCTTCAATCTGTCCTAACCATTAAGAAAACCTAGCCTTAAAAATCTAGTGTAAATCCACATGAAGGATACAAAATAATTGGGGATCACATATCCTAAAAAACCACAACATCAGGTTCAATGGGAAGCATCCACTGGCAATACCATTCTTCATACAAATGTATTAGTTTGACACTTCGATTAGCATCTTGGCAAACTCAGTTTCCAGGAGGCCTGGGAACACTCTGTTATCCCACCTGTAAGAAGGATGCAACCCACATCATCAGGTGGCATGTACCTCTTTTAAGTAAACTTGCACCATTTTAGATGCTAAATGTCATAAATGACTCAGAGTACGATCAATCCCTAAGTTTATATTACAGTCGACTACATGAATTCCTTTATTCAGTTTTAGAGTCGACTACGTGAATGGCCATATTATATAATGTGCTAAAAGCTAATTTGGATTGTTTAAACCGTCATCAGTCGATAAAAGAAGTGGAATTTGACCGATAAAAACAGAGGATGAGTACACAAGAATTTGAAAGTAATTTCCAAATCTTACGAGAACCACAGTGCTCCATAGTTTCTGCACTGTCACCAATTCTGACAAACCTTCAGCCATGCTCTCGTTAGTCTGGTCAATCATTTCATTCCTAGATTAATTATAACCAAAAGGTGGACTCAATGTTATCTGCATTAAGAAAATATAAATAAGAACCTGAAAATCTGTTAAGTGTAATACCTTGCATGCGATGGAAGTTCATGCATGTATTTCAACAAAGTCTCAGGTGATAATCCAGAGTTTCCTTCCTGAGAAACCATTTTTAACCAATCACTAAAACAATAATAAAAAAGGAATGATGGTATGAAATTATTAAAATATTGAGCAAGAAAAATTCAGGGCAAGTTTTCAATCAACTAAATTATAGGAACATATAATAGCATTGGTTGAACCCAATGAATCATGGAAGTAAAGATTCCAATCAATAGTGTTTGAATAATATTTTGGGAGAAAGTTGTATGCATAAACTTTATCTGTTACTAATGACTTGGGGATTCCACGATGCAACTTTATCTGCGTCTCACCGGGGAGTACTCTCGTGACAAACCCTTCTTAGTACTAACACTTGTATCATTCACTTTAACAATTAATCAAAAGATGAAGCGCATGTTTCCATATGTTGAAATGTTTAAATTTTAGTTACAAGAGCACAGATAAAACACTAAACCAACTGAAGAAAACTAGACTGGCTTGGGCTAAATGCCCCTAAAATACAAATTAAAAACACAAGACCCCTATATATGTGTGAAGCAGATCATATTTGAAGAGCAAACTAAGGAAAGCGAGTAAAATATTAGAGGACTGACCTGATCTTCAACGAGAATTCTCCCTTGTATGAGACTCAAAGGTTCCATAGAGTAGTGTAATAAGCATGCTACCTGAAAGAGAAGTAAGAAAACGGACATGTAAAATACTAGGTCATATATCCTGCCACTGTCTAATGTCTAAGTAATTCATAAAATGACAATACAGAAAATAGTAGGTAACTCAAAAATTGCATCATTAACCTTCAAAGCTCTTATAAAAGATGTTACTGTCCCATCCTGATTGATGAAGTAATTTCTCAATAACTGTGCCACTTTATGACCAATATTAAATGTGGTGCAATGTTTTACAAGAATAGCCTCAACAATTGCATCCATTCTCTCAGCTGGCGTTACAAGCATAAACATAGAGGGGCAGAAACACTCAAGAGCATGTGATGGAAAAATGTTTCTTGGGGCATCCACTGTCGTTGCAACTCCAAATATTAAGAATATTGGCACCTTGATAACCCATTCACTGTTACAAAAAATGGAAGAAGATTATAACCAATTCATATCATTGCCATTATCCTTTGCCTTTGCAGAAAAATACCATAACCATTATATTATACATTAAAATAAATAAACAAATCATTACAATCTCTAAATGTCAGCAATATACAATAAACTTTTTTGTTACAGAACTCCACCATAGTTGGTGGAAGATTTAGAACAACCAAAAACATTCAAGATGCACAGATACAAAAGAGGTTACAAATATACAGGTAAAAACACTTACAAAAGATGCTGAAACATACCTCAACATCAGGATAAACTCAGTTAAGACTGATCCGCAACACCTTTCCAAATCATTAACGATCAGAACTAGTGGTTTATTGTAGTTTTCTTGTTCTCTATACCATGATGCTAAGGCAGATATATCAGCTGGCTGCTTAACAACAATGTAGAGAAATGAATAAGCAAAGGAGACGGTGGCAGTAGATAGATTTAATTTAATTATACATAATAAGTTCATAGAAGCACCCACATCGAAAGAATTCCCGAGAAACTCTCGCAATAAAGCTTTCAAGCAACCAGCAATTCCATTTTTCAACGAAAACTCCATTGATGAAAGCATAGCCACGTGACATCCATGGGATTTCAAGAAAATGCCAAGCTCTTCAAATGTCATTATGTCATCGACAAACTCTATGTTTCCTGCCAATCATAGTTCAATCTCAGAATCTTATATAGAGATATAAATGGTTTTTCATTCCTCATACTAGAGTACAATACCAAAAGATATTGTACTGCGTGTAAACACTTACTGGTAACAACTAATGCGCTGTACAACTTCCCAGGGGTAGTATTAGTTAGAACAGGAAAAGACCGAGTTGCTACAGCAATGCTAGGTTCTCCAACCAATCTAGTAGTATTGAAGCACTCCTGAACCCATTTTTGTATATTATTGAATACACTGGCATTGAGCTCTCTCAAGACGTCCTACAATAGAAAGAGGGCTATTCAATAAATTCTAGTTCTTATAGGAGTATACGGCCAAAACCAATGTAAGTTACATGAAATGGGAGAAGATATTTAGATGACCTTAATAGTGGATTCAATTTTTGTCCAAACAATATCAAAAGCTTCAATCTGCTGTTGCTGACACAAATAGCGATCACATTCTTCGTCTGTACCTTCTTCCAGTTTCTTTGCACTCTGTGGCAATCGAGGAGATAGCTCATTTCTTTTGCGAGATTTTCCCTTTCCTGCTGATGTTCTATCTTTCCTCCTAGGTGAAGCTTTATGTAGCACAAAGAATGGCTGTCAAAACCAAAAAAATAAACAAATAGGGATTGAATCAGCATTCTATCTGTAGTAGCTTTATGCGGCCCTTTTGGATTGGCTTAGTTTTTAGCTTATGCAAATAAATAAGCTTTTATGTATTATTCATAAGCTTGACAAGATAGTTTCCGAAAAAAACAACTTATGAAAATACAATTTTCTTTACTAAGAAGTAAGAACTTGTGAATTAATATAAAAGCTTATTTATTTGCATAAGCTACTTTTCATAGGCTTAAAAATAAGTCAATCCAAACACGCCCTAGTTATGAAACACAAAATGACTCATCATCAAACAAATAATATGGAGTAAACCACTAATTTGCTCAAACAATATGATTGCATTTGATGAAATTAGTAAAATTAGTGATAAAATGGTTTGGGAATAAAACAAAAATTTGAAGCTAAGAAGAAAAGCTAGAAATGAATGGAATGTGGTAATCAGTAAAATAGGGAAAAAGAACCTGAAGATCATTTTCTGTAGCGATTGAAGGAAGTTGTGAAGTGGTGCTGCTCGGAGAAGAATGAGCCATCAGAGAAAGAGAGAGATCGCGCCACCCGTTCTCCGCCGCCGATGATGAAAGAAATTCGGTTCGACGATGAGAGTGGAAGCGAGAAGGAAAGGAAAAGGACAATGCCTGTGTTATGGCGGGAAATTGCAAGGGTGTGTGTGTTAGGGTGAACCGCTACCCTAATGCTTCATCGTGGACCGTCACTATTAACCATTGATTGGATATTTATCTATTTTTACAAAATATTGATTCAATGAATGGTCAAGATGAATTACTAGTGATGCTCAACTCAACTAATTAATAAATGATGTTTGGACATCAAATATAAATGTTTTTGTTTTTTATTTGAATTTTTAAAATGTGTGTGAAACTAAAATGAGTAAATAGGAAAAGAAAAAAAAAACTTGTCTAAAACCCCTCTGGCATTTAAGAAACTTCAAAAAAACTCCTGAAATTGTCAATAGTTAGTCAATTAATTGCTAAAAAATCATACATATCTAAAAAATCGTGTTCCATGTTTCTATTTCTAAGTTAAAAAACACGTCCTTAGTAAAAATAATTGCTAATTTTGATTTCGGTGGCTAATAATCATTTTACAAGTGTTATTTTCAATTTAAATAGATGATTAATCTTTTAAAAAAATTGTACGTTTTTTTATTAGGGGCTTATTTTTACTATGAGAATCGAGCCTCCAGTTTCATAAGGACGGCCCTGGGTCCATAATCCTAAACAATTTCAAGGTTTTCATCATCAAGGTTGACACATTCTTTAGATATTTCCTCTAAAAAAAATAATATAAATTTACACAACATATGCAAAATAATTGACAGCATGCAAAAAAATATATGGTTGTTTACATTACTCAATAATTAACAGTATACAACATCACAACCATTTTTCCATTCATTGTAGCTCACAGGTTACCACCATTAAGATTTAAGACTCAAGGGAAATTTTAATTCAGAAATAGAATTCTACTCAATTTTATGATGTTTTTGTTTTTGAAGATATAGTTTAGGCTTTAGATATGTATGTACTAGTGCTTTTGTTGACAGAATTTATGGAGGTAGTGAAGTGGATTTTTGTTGATTAGCTTAGGTGGTGTTATTGTTGTTGATGGTGGTTAGAGGTGAAGTAATGAGAAGATGATGATGTTGTTGTTTCTTAAAACAAATTCTGCATTTTTTATGAACATTGATGAGAGTGATGTTGAAGATGATGAAAGTGGATT
>Ga0228710_1000624_pt1 | contig 46870 bp, 16 predicted proteins | sample MedpolnodulmetaG_FD_177995 | JGI IMG/M metagenome (GOLD analysis project Ga0228710, IMG submission 177995) | Root nodule microbial communities from Medicago polymorpha collected in Santa Monica, California, United States - pink nodules | ecosystem: Host-associated > Plants > Roots > Nodule... | reverse complement strand
TTGAACCAAGATACATTGTAATTGCTGGAAAATAAATGACGATAATTAAAATGCTAAATGTTAATAATAAATAGAAATAAAATGAAACGCAAAAAAAAAAGAGCTAATAAGTAATAAAATAAAAGAAATTAAGAGAGTGGGACAACCAAAGGAACAAAAGTACCGAATGGACAAAATTTCGAAGGGACTTTTCCGAAGGGACAGAAAAAGAGGGAGAAGAAAAGAATAGTTCGTCAACACAAGTTAAAATGAGGGAGAAGAGAGAAAAGTTTTTTGACAACTCAAGGGAACTTTTAGTGTGTTTTGAAGTGTGGAATGAAGGCTCTATTTATAGGTGAGGAGATTGACGAAAATGGAAAAGTGGTTTAATGGTTTTTGATGGACAATTATGGTGAATTTTGAAAAAAGAAATGTTAAAGTTGACACTTCACTTGAATTTTTTTTGGACCTTGGACATTTTATTTTTGGACATATTCTAAGTAATAAATAAAAAGAAAATAACCTAAAAAAACAAAATAAAAAAAAATAAAAATAATAGAAAAGATGGAGATAAAATAAAATAAAAACTAATAAAAATACAAATAAAGTAAAATAAAAAAGACTAATAATAAAATAAAAATACGGGCCCCAAAACGAACCAAAAATGAGGCATTTTAAAGTACCTCTCTGCCGATTTTTTCATCGAAAAGTCAAAGACTAATCTGGGTCAGACGGCTTATGAATGTAAGATGTTTGGTCAAAAATTGAGGTATGACACTTAGTAAAAATAATTCCTGCCACTAAACGCTACAAATAATCCTTACAGTGAAATTACTAATCTACCCTTGCTCACAAGTGACCAAAAAACCCTTCTATCGCCAAAATTCACTAATCCCAACCAAAATACTCACATAGACAATTAATCACATACAAACACATATAAACACACATAATAAACAAATAAAATAAATCTATCAAAAATTAGGCTGTTATTAGAATGTAATAATAATTATATAATCGATTTCTTCTAGTTTCATTCAACCCTTTTACTTGTTCATTTCAAAGATTTGAACAAGTCGTTTTCCTATTCCGGCGGATTAATAAAAGAGATCTCATACACAAAACTATCCAAAATAAAATATTACATAGTAGACATCGATACGTTATACAATCAACAAGTTATATCTATATGTGCAAAATTTACACAATAAAAAAGAAGTTTGCATATATACATCATCTCCAGCTATAGTACATAATGTACACATTGACAAAGAAAATTAATGTCATAAAATATAAGAACATTAATTCTAAGCAAAACAAGCTGCATAATATAATTAACTATGTAAAACAGACACTTAAGATTGACAACGTGTATAGGGTACGATAAATATCTGTGTCAACATAGATACAACACCACAACACTGACACAAGTAACCGGTCTGTATTCCCAGTTTTGATGAATACATTTTTCAAATTTTCTATCTTCCACTAAGTTCGGTGAACGGAGTGAGAGTTCCATTGATAAGAGAACTATCTTCACCATCTTTGAAAGATGAAGGCATGGCAGGCCAAACAAAAGCTGGTCTTTCAATGGGAACCATTGGAGGAGAAGCTTCTCCATTAAGAACCATCAATACAGTTTTCATTGATGGCCTTTTATTTGGATTTGGATGACAACAAGCCAACCCTAGAATAAGCACAATTTCAACTTCTTCCTCAAATTTTACCCTCTCATCCTCATCTTCCCCTTTACCACTTATCCTTTTATCCACAACACTAACAATTTCTCCATTTCCATAAAGCTCCCAAACCCAATACACAATACTATTTTTATAGTCATCTTGTGCATACACGTTTCCTGGTCTTTTTCCACATATAACTTCCAAAACAAGAACACCAAATGCATAAATATCTGTTTCGACCGTTGCTCTTCCGGTTAAAAAAGTTTCGGGTGCCATATAACCCGGTGTTCCTGCAATTTCCTTTGTTGAATGATGAGTTTCATTTCTCTTTTGAATTGTACGCGCCAATCCAAAATCACCAAGTTTCGCAACGTAATCAAAATCCAACATTATGTTGCTTGCTTTAATGTCTCTATGAAGTACCTTTTTTTCACAACCATCGTGAAGATAATCCAATGCTTGAGCCACATCACGAATCACGCCATTCCTAGTTTTCCAATCAAGTACTTTCGAATAATGTAATTCGAGTTCACTCGATTGGTTAAATAGGTATTTGTCTAAGCTTCCATTGGGCATGAATTCGTAAACAATGAGAAGCTCTTTTTTCTCATAGCACCAACCAATGAGTTTCACTAAGTTTTTGTGGTGAAGGCTTCCAATTGTTGTAACTTCGGCTATAAACTCTTGCTTTCCTTGTCGCGAATCCTTCGAGACTCTCTTCACAGCTATCTCTTTATTGTTTCCAAGGATTCCTTTATAAACAGTTCCAAATCCGCCTTGGCCGAGTTTGTTCTGATGGCTGAATCCATTTGTTGCTTTTACCAATTCCTTTAATTGATATTTCTTTGGAGCCATAGATGAGTGCTGAATTTGATCCTCTATCCTTGGATATGCATCTTCTTGAGCCTCATCGCTTCTTTTCCTTCGACAATAAAGGAATAAAAAGACTAATCCACCTATAATTATCACCAATGGAATTACAATCCAAATAATCCGCAAGAGATTTCTTTTACTACCAATATCAACACCATTGAATTCCCATCTTGTTACACAGTTTAACTCCGTGTAATTGCTTGTTGAACCCGAGAAACCAACATAAACCTCTTGTTGAAGATAAGAAGATAGATTAAGAGGTGGAGATACCAAAATGGTCTCCATAGAATCTAGTGAATAGTCACCCATTGAAGCAAAAACAGATATTATATCATTGAAATATTGAATTCTCACAGTTACATGTATTCCAGATGAAAGATTAACCTTAGTGTTATCCAACGGTGCTTGTACAATAGACGCGATGCTATTTATGTTGATTCCAACATGGTTGTGAGGACCGTCTTTTGTTGAACTTTGTCGTGTATCGAACTCTACTGCAAGAATTCCGGCACGAGAAGTTCCATTGGTGGAAGCATTTACAATACCAAGCCATTCTCCTGCACTGTTTTCAGGGAGAGCTGTATCAGATGCTAATATAAAAGCTATGCCTTCTCCTCCGGGCGATGTTTGAGGACTTATGTTGAGAACAAAAGTGGTGTTGAAAGAAGCAATTTTGTTTTTGTTCCAAAGTGTGTATGGCTTTATGTAAAAAGCACGTCCAGAATAATTTTCTATTTTACCACGATTATCTGGGGTTACTTGGATAGCATCTTTGTATATATTTGCAAAATCACTTAGTAACAACTTGGTTGATCTATCACTTTGTTTGAAGGTTGAGAAATTGAAATCAAAGCAATTAACTTTGGTTAAGGCTATGATAGTGAATATGATTGATAATAAGGAATATTTCATGATGTTGTATTTGATGAATTTGTTGTAATTTCAGACAACGTGAGCAATCACCAACACGATATTAACTGAACCATATAAGATCTGAATTTTAGAAGATATATCCCAAATATAACATATAACATATATTCTATATAGTAGGGTAGGGATGGAATGATTTATATACTTGTTTAAAATATGTGAATTCCTCATTTACTTGTATTTTCAACATCCACTATTTCTAGGAACTTTCATACGCGCTTTCGGAGTAATAAATAAAAGGAAGAAAAAAAAAAGCTTTCTCTCTTGGAGGTTTATGCAATGTCATTGTAGAGATATTTGTTCTCCGAGGATTTATGACATTATGAAGTTATTTGATTGAATTATGTGTAAAAAAAAATTACACTGTTATTATATATAAATTAAATCTTTTAAATAATTATTAATTTTGTTTAGAATATATTTTGATGGAAATTAATTTTGTTTAGAAAATATTTTGATGGAAATGTGATGCAATGAAAAAAACCTATATAGTTTTGAGGGTTTCAATATTCAATTTGAGTGACCTTAATAGCCATATTTGAGGGTGTAATTCTTGAACGGTTTTATACAATGCAGTAGTTAATCGCATAGTTGTAGCTAGACTTTGCAATCCCGACAGTTGCTGACACTCTTGTTATTGAAGGTTGATGAAGATGATATGAAGATGAAAAAGAGGATAAGAAGATGAAGAAAACGTAACGTTTTTGAATTAAATCTAACGGAAAGGACCAAAATGTGTAACAGAGAGAAGTTAAGGGACCAAAATAAATCGAATTTTAATTAAGGGACCAAAGTGATACTACCTAAATAGTTAAGGGACCAAAAATAGGCTATAATTCACTTTTTTTAAAGTGAATAGTGGAGTGTCCGGGGTTTGAACCCCGACCGCTGCATATAATAGTGCATTGTTCCTGCCAACTGAACTATGCTCACCGAAACATTAATGATTTTTTCTATTATGTGTAAATTTGCACATGCTTTTAAAATGTAAGTTTGTATTGAAACTTATGTATTTAATATTAAATATGTATTTTGTTAATAAATAATTGTTGATTTTCAATAAACAGTTTTCACTTTTTTTTTTTGACTAAACAGCTTTCAGTTTTCATTTTTAATTATTTTAACATATGCAATATTACGTTAAACAAACTCTACATATTAATTGATGTTCAAAATTGTGACGAAGTTTCTACATGTATTACTAATTAATTTGATTTTAAATGACATAGCTTAATTTTGCTTTAGTCAACATAAAAAATGGGTATTCCGTACATGGTTTCAATGACTCTTTCTACGTCGTGTAAGAAAAGACTAATTCTGTTTTTTTTCCATAAGAAAAATGACAGATTTATACTTTTCGCTACTTACAAAGTTAACCTATACTTCCTCCTCCTCCATTTCTTTTTAAGTGTCTTTTTAGAAAATTAACACAAAAATAGCTACATGTATTTTTACACAATATCTTACTTTCATACCCTTATTTTAATCCACCAATAAATTCTTATTTTTTGCACAAACTTTATCTTTTTAATAAATTTAGTATGTTATCTTTCTCTCATAACAAACAATTGTCAGTTATTATTTTTTTCTCCAATAAATTCCTTTTTTTTGCGTACTGTCTCTCTCGTAACAAACAATTGTCAATTTTCTAAATATTGTGCACATCTTTTCAATATAAAATTATTCCAAATTCACATTAATCAAAAGTTAAAATTAATTTTCTTCCACCTCCTTTAATCAAAGTTAAAACTTCAACCAAACACTTGAAATTTTTAACAATTGTTACTCATCTTATTTATAGAATTTTATCTCTTCTAGAAACCATTGTTTGAAACAAAATTTTGTTTAAATTTAAAGATAACAAGAAACAAACTTTTTAAAAAAAAAACAAACAAACTTTGTTTAAAAAAACAAACTTTAGATTTCCAAATAGATAGCATTAATTAGTTTTATTGAAAAAGATAAAAGAAATTGACAAAGGGTATAATTGACAAATCGTACCCTTAAAATATCAAAAAAACAGGTAAAAAGAACGAAAAATTCACCCTAAAAAGACACTTAAAAAGGAACGAAGGGAGTACAAATTTAATTATTATATTCCCCACTTGCATCAAGACGGCACAATGACACAGTTCTTTCCATTTTTATTAGTAAAGAACGATAGTGGGGTAAACATAATTAAATAACGGAGAAGATTAAAGAATATGGCAAAAAAAATAAATAACAGGTTTAACATTGTTCAAATCGTTGTGGATTGTTTCTCTTATTATTATTAGGGTCTTGCTAACCAGTGCCTTCAAGGCAATCGTTAAGGAAATTAAAATTAGTAGTTTTGCATTGGAAATTACAACTTTTTGACTTTTAAAAAGTTGAATTCAACACTTTTCACCATTTTTCAACAAATTATTTCTATTTATGTTCTCTTAACCAATGCCCAAAGGGCACTCTTTAACATTTCTCTTATTATTATTATGGTAATAATAATATTTTACCATATCCTTTAAAAAAAATTTTAATATTTTACCATATGAATCTCCGACGGGATGAGCGACTAGGAAAAGGCCTCACTAACAAAGATAGGTCGGTCGAAAAACGCCCCCAACACCCAAAACTTTTGGCTCAAACTACTAAAGTTTTACCAATGAACCATTTTCGGAATGAGAAATTCATCCATCCACTAATTGCTCGAAATATGTAGTTCTTATAGATGGTCTAAACAACTGATTCCAAACAAAAGCTATACATAACCTATATTGATGCTATAACTTAATCCAAAGAAAACACCCACTGAACACGTCAAATAACTGGGTGCAATGAAAGCTCAATCAAGCCACCTAAAGACACTATACAAAACACGGAGGGTCAGGTCGCATGTGACAAACAATGGATTGGTTGATTCCTCAATCGAGCCAAAAAAAAAGTAGGACGCGTTCCGTTCAAAGATCATCCTTCTTTTAAAGAGATTCTCACAAGTAGGGATCCCATCAGAGATAATCTCCCAAGATAAGGTAATCACCTTGAGGGGGGCCCAAGACTACTAAACCTTAGAAAAGAATAGAGATTCTATCAGGTATGGGGTTCTCTCTAGCCATCCCACTAGAAGAAAGAAGATGGTAATCAAATTTGACCGAGAAACAACCAGAGGGGTCAACTTTCCAGGACAAAGAATCAAGATTCAGAGATATCATGACATATGATTGATTAGACCTAGAACCTCAGTAATAAAATCTTCTTCTCACACAAAAAGATTTTTCCTCTACTTAAGATCCGAACCCCACTCAGAATCCACCCTCAAGCCCATGTTCCCCACATAACTGTCCCTTTTATCCGAAATGGATAACAAATGAGGCAACTTGGTCTTAAGACAGATCAGACCAACCCAAGTATCTTATCAAAAGGAAGTATCATGGCCATTTCAAACATTCTGTCAACTCTCATCTACAAACTAATCAAAATCTGACTCAACTGAGGTTCCAAGTAGTGACATAACTTCCCACCATAAAGAAACATTTTGAAAGCTTTCACCTCGACCCCCTGACACCAACAAAGGCCTTATATAACCATATTTGGTAAAAAGGATGTGTTGATAATAGAGTTGAGGATGATCACGCTACCTCTTAGACTAACAAATTAGTTACTCGAAGAAGCCAACCTTATAGAGATAAGATAAACTTGTGGATGCCATGTCCTACTTCTACAATGATTTTCCCCAACAAGAAGGCCAAAATTTATAAAAGGTAGAGAACTCACTTTACAGTGAAGGAACTGTTCTTCAAGCTAAAGGAAGCAATTACTTACATTCATACCAATCATACTACTCTTGGAAAAGTTCACATTAAGACAATATCCTAGTTCAAACCCTCTAAGAAAGTTCACATATTTGTCCAAAGGTTTTCCACAAAGGCATACATATAATCAAGGTAGCATCAACATATTGAAGGTAAAATACCACAATCCCTGAATTATCAATCCTAAGCCCAAAGAATTCATTCAGGGTCTCTCCTTCCTCAAAGACCCACTCAGACCCTTAACAACTAGAAGGATCATGAAAATAGTCAAATGGTCATCTTGTTTGAGACCTTTCTGAATATTTATCTCTTCCGTTGGGCTATCATTTAATAAAATTCATAAATTTTCAAAGAAGTCACATGCACGAATCCAACTCTGTTAATGACTTCTTAAACTAAACCTACCTATCATATAATCTAGAAAACTCTAGTTAACAAAGTCAAAGGCCTCCTCAAAATCCACTTTAAAAATGAGACAATCTCTATTGGACATTCTAGCAAGGTTTATGATTTTGTTGACTACCAACACATCATCCACTGGTTGCTTACCTTTGATGAAAGCCGATTAGTTAGGTCAGATTATTTACACATCACACCCATCAATCTATTAGCCAAGACTTTAGCAATTAGGTTATAAAGAGAACCAAAATTGGACATTGGGCGGAAATCTCCTAGGACAACAATGGAATCCCCTAGATGTCCAGAAACAAAAGTTATGAAGGATGGAGTCCAAATCTCATTCAAAACACTTGTAAGATAGTAAATCTTTTTTTGTTTTATTTTTGTAGATAGACGAAATGACAAAGTTATTATAAATTCATATATAAGTAGAGGTCCCCGATCATAACGTCTAATCCTTATTAATTTAAATTTTAGTGTATGTAATGGTGATATCACCCAAATAAATAAATTAATATGACCGGTTCTAGCAAAGTTATTTTTTTGGACCATTCGGTCATAGTAAAGTTAGCCCGTGTGAAAATCCTCCACGTGACATGATCTACAAAGTTAAGGTAATGAGAAAACATGCTGACTTTATTACATGTTAATGAATATGATATTGCTTCAAATAACATATAAGTTAAACTATTCTACATACCCCTTTGGAAACAAAATAGCCGTCAATGACTAAACGAACAAGTTGTATAACCGTATGCGCTTCTTCCTTTGTTTCTTTAAACACGACCTTGAAAGTTTCTTGGTCTCATTGCTGTTAATTACTTGTTGGACTTCTAAACGCTGTTTACATTGTCTATAATTTTACAATATAGATTAGAATACTTTTCTTCTGTTGGAATTACATGTTGTTACTTATCTCTATGTCTCTTCCTATGTGAAAAAAATGCCTAAATATTTTAGTTTATTATATGTGTTTTATTTATCCAAACGGAGATGGTCATATATTTAAATCGTTAGAGGAGAGTGTTCATAAGAGGAGAGCTTTTACCAAAAAGAAAAGATAAATATCGAAAGTACTCCCGTTCTTCAAGCTACCTGCACCGTAAGACCACGACTGAATGATCTGGACGCGGTGTTGAATAAGGCTTTCGAAAATCAACCTACCTTTTGTCGTTGAATGCTATTAACTTGGATAATGCGAGTTTGATCGCAGGTTCACCATTTACGTTTTTAGCGATATCGATCACGTTATTGTATCTATGAACTCTATCAATTTGATTTTGTAAAAAAAAACTAAAAACAGATATTATAACCTTGTAATTTGAGATTCTTCACATTTTTTACTCTATAATACTCTCTCCGGTCCTATTTATAAAAAACATTTGACTTTTTTGATTCATTACATAAATGATGTATTTGGTCTATATTCTAGACAAAATACATCAATTACTCAATGAATCTAAAAATTCAAATCTTTCTTATAAATAGGATCGGAGAAAGTATGCGAGAAGTCCAGAAAAGTATCATAGAAGTTGAATTTTTTCATGATTTTCTACATATATGTCAAAGATATTAAATATGGCTTTCCAAAAAAAAAAAAGAATTTTTTAAAAAAAAATGATTACTTATGAATTTTTATTCTCCATAAATATAAATTTTTATTTGTTCGTCGTCTAAAAACTCTAAAATTTCATGGCGTGCGTTATTATGATGTTACTCCATCCGTCCCTTTATCTAAGTCCCATTTGCTTTTTTCACATTTCTTATTAAAAGTTGTTAATGTATTTAATGTGTCTGTTTTATGTGTTAATATTACCAAATTATTTTTTGTTTGTATGTGTATTAAAGTTGACTATTCATATTTCAAATTAAGTTAGTAGTATTAATTAGGGATATGTTTAGGAAAAAAATAATAAACGCATCTAGTAATTTTAAAAGACGTTTACATTTAGAGACAAAAATAAAGTCAAATGAGTGCTTAGATATATGGATGGAGGGAGTATAATCATGCCTACAAATTAGTGAACGAAACTTGATATATGAGTATATGCTTACTCTTAACAAAATTACAATTTTGCGCATTTTGGTTGAAAAAACAAAATAAATTGAGGAGTCTTCGAAATTCTATAAAAGTTCTCAAATCCTTTCTATCTATTTTTATAGATGTCTCTGCAAACAATTACCTCAAAATTCAATTTTTAGGTCAAGATTTCGGTTGTTTTGGTTTTTGAGTTTTTAATGCTTTTAAAAACTCATAATTAATTCGTCCCTTAATTAGTTTTTTATTTTGTTGTTGAAATCTATATTTTAATATCCTAAACATTCAGAAGAAAAAAAATCATGAAAAAATTCAATTTCTAAATCATTTTTCTGGATTATTTGGATACATATTTTTATTTTTATAGGTATTTTTTTAATAAACTGACAACGCAAGGAGCATCGCCTATATATTAGACAAAACTAAACAAACAAAAAAGAAAGGGGAACTTAAGCTAAAACCTTTCAAGTATTTAAAAATTTAAAACAAGGTAACTTAAATGATTATATGAGCCTTTGGAGGGTGAATTGTAATGTTGAAAGCTTTAAGAATCCTGAATTCAGTCACCGAGTTGCAAGCAGAGAAACATTGACAATGACCAAGTTAATAGCAGTCTTCCGGTGAGTATAAATAACATTTAAAATCTCATAATATCTCAATTGGTTCCTAGCTCACCAAATTACATTTAAAATGTTAACCAAAGCAGATTAAATAACTAATTTACATTGTGGTGACCAACCTCTGACAACGAGAAGACAAACATCCTCAATAGAATTAAACTGAATGGTTATACTAAGAATAGTTGTTAACCATCTCCAAGAGCGGTTCTATGGCCCAGCGTGCCTGGGCTCCGGCCTAAATTTTTTACAATTGCTTATGTAAATCCATATGAATTTTTTATATAAACCTCTATAAATTGGGCAATTTCTTTAGATTTTTTTATTGTTTGTTTGCAATTTCTTATGTAAACCCCTATAAATGTGTTACAATTTTTTTTTGCCTGGGCTTTACAATAATTGTGGCTCTGCCGTTAGAATGGTTATTACTTCCACAATCATGGAGGTAATCACCTGTATTCAGGTGAGTGACCAAAGAAGTGATCGTAGTATGACAAGAGACGAAGTCCTTGTTCAAACTCCAAAAACAACACTTGTTTCCCACGCAGACAAACCAAAGTCATATTCGGTTAACTTGCTCAAAGCCATGGGTAAAACTAATGTAACATCTTCTCCAATGGTTGCAAAAATCTCTAGTTAGAGTGTGACTCTAAACTTGTGTTGAATGTTTTCTCCAACGTCAAACTTGTTCTTTGGAATCTCAAAACAAGATGAAAAAATTGTCTTATGTTAACTCAATATATAATGTTTTTAGTTTCTCATATTTTTTAAAGGGCAATTGTTGTCTAGATAAACTTGCATCTTCTAGTATTACTTCTGGTTTTTATACTTGGTGGGATCTTATTCCCTCATTTATTAAGATGTATAATCAATTTTAAAAGATAGAGAGAATGACACTTGGTGCAATTTTTTGTTTACTATGATATTCTTAACGTGTTAAATCAATGAATAGGCTAAAAAAACATTAACTATAATATAAATTAAATGTATGAACTAATATAGCTTCTTTTAAATATTATTCTTTCTAAACCCTTCAAAAAAAAATATTATTCTTTCTAATATAAATTTATTTTGAATTGATTGGTCACTATCCTTATTTTCTCCATTTAAATTGCCCTTTAGAACCTTTGGTTATCTAATTAATTACTCTAATTATTGATTAGTTTCACCCTTTCAATTTCTTAACCCCCAATAAAAAATGTCTCTAAGTTTTCCAATAGATGCCACTCAAAGACAAAAAAAGAAGTCATAATAGTACTAAATAAAGTTGAAGACCATGCTTTTGATTAAGCAACATGTATTTTATATAAGTTTTATAGTTATATAACTATAAAACTAAAAACATATAAATTTTAGTTATACTCAAACCATAGGTATGAAAAATATTTTTATACTTACAAAAGATTATTTTTTTATTATATTGAACACCAAAAAAGTATGTCATCTAAGGTAGGAATAATTAGGATGTGACTGAATTGACCTATCTATAAAAGATTATAAGTTTTTTTATTTTATTTTGAGTAATACAAAAGATTAGAAGTTGTTGTTCATAGTTTATCCCATGAACATTAATCTATAGATTTTTTTTCCTCTTATTATTTTATACATTCTTGAAATCTTATCTTCACTCAAATTAATATTATCATGTAACCAAAAAATATATATTATCATTGGATTTTTTTAGATTTCAGCAATTGTGGCACTGCTTACGGTGGAAGAAAATTGATGGACTTCTTGTAATCTAAACTACATATTTGTTGACATGACACCTTACCAAAACCCCAATTTTCTAACCCTTGTTTAACTATATGATGTGGTCTATGAGAACTGAAGGAAAGAAAAATAATTTCAATCAAGAGCATATAACTGATCAAACTCACATGCGTGATTAAGTTTTCTTATGTTTCACCTCTTATTCAACTTGTTTATCAGAGAACTTAGGATCTAGTTGACACTTGAATCCTGAACTTCTACACAAGGATGTTGCGTTAGAAAACTCTCCTAAGATAGGTTTACTTAGTAAATACCTAACAATGTTAATCTTACACAAGACCAAAAGCTCTCTAGGTATGAAATATTATTACAAGTATACAAGAAAGATAAACATAATTTATCAATATGTGTATATTTGGTTCCAACATCTTTCAAGATCCAGCTAAGGTAACATTTTAGTTCCATCCCAGGCATCATATGCTAATAAGAAACCGACCGACTCGTCTTTAGCGGCGATGTAGATCTTGATTTGTTTTCCAACTTCGAGGTGAAGTTTGTTAGAAGACAAGCGAACATGGTTGTTCATACTTTAACTAGGGTAACATATTTTTGGGCTAGTCAACGTATTTTTGATTCTTATCCTTCTTGTATTGAGCATTGATTGATTAATGATAATAGTTAACTTTGCTTTGGTAAAAAAAAAAGTTGAAAGATATCTATTGGTTGGAATCTCATATCATTTCTTTTGAATCCTTCAACCTGAGCAAGGGTTATAATGCCTTTATTTTTCCATCTAACTTTGATATGATCCTGTTGGAACCTAAAAATAATCATCATGTTGGCCAACCTCGGCAGATAGGCAATTAGATTATTAGGAAAGGAAGCCTCCAACCCGATCGAAAGTTGGGCGATGTTAAGTAGTTGAGCGTGAAAAGTTTGTTATTTATAAAGGCCACTAACTCGATCTTTGGGTCGTAATAGCTACAAGACTAAGTCAAAACATCGCGGGACTGAATAATGACACGAAAAACTCATGTTCCTTGTTTATAGCACCATTAACCACTTGGAGGAATAATGGAAGAGACACGATCTCCATGGAGTTGCGCACTAAGGACTTTGTCAATGGACCATGCCGTGAAGGACGAGACTGTTGGAACATATGTGGAAATTGAATAATTGACTAAACACAAATTCCCACAATGGGTAGAACTAGTGTAGTGTGAATTGAAAAAAGTGGAGGTCCCACATCGGATGAATCACACATTAGTAGTGTTTATATAGTGGGGGTGTACCTCTAACAGGGGTACATAATTATGTGAGCGAAGTAAGCACTAGAGAAAAATATATATTGATATATATTTTATTATTTGAAAATGATAAATTAAATAATTAATTTAATCATTATTAGAAAGTGTTTTCTTAGTCCCCAAGTTTTTCTAAAAATATTTTGGAACATAATCTAGAATATTTCGGAACACAAATATTTTGGTAGGCAATCTAATATATTTTAGTGCATGATCTGAAATATATTTTGATACTCAATAATATATTTATGTACTGAATAATATATTTTTGTACTCAATATGATATATTTTGATGCGCAATTTGAGATATTTTTGTACTAGATCTAATATGAGAATTACTTGCTCCTAAAGTTTCCCACTTATTAGTTGTGAACTTTCTCGATAAATAGAGAGCTCACACAGTGCATTCCACACACCGAAATTCACAGTTGATGCTTCATGTGCTTTTCCTCTCTTCTCCCTCCTTCGACTTGTGTTGAAAAGTCCTTCTCCTTTTTCTACTTCTTTCTGTCCCTTCGGAATTAAGAGTGTTCTTAAGACCATAGTCAATCTTTGGTTTATTATTCTTTCGAAAATAAGAATGGTCTTAAGAGCATAATCCATTCAATTATTTATGTCTCTATAGAATAAATAATATTTTAAGATCATGGTCCCTTTTTCGATATAATAAAAATGATCTTAAATATATATTCTTCTTCAATTCTTGGAGAAGTTAGATGTTAAAATGGTAGTAATACGATATTTGAGTGGTCTTGGAGAAGTTAAAATTAGAATGGTAGTAACACCATATTTGAGTGGTCTCAACACCATAATAGAATGGTAACAATACCATATTAGTTTCAGTATTAAAGAGTGGTCTTAGTACCATATTATATGATGTTATTTCTCGAACGATTATTTACGGTGCAGTATTTAATCGAACAGGTAAATTAGATTATTAGGTAAGGAAGCCTCCAACCTAGAGGGGGTCAATAGAGCCCCAAATTTCAAAGCCCACTTAAAAAAGCCATCACCAAGCCCACTAAATTAAAGCCCCTAATTCAACAAAATTATTTGGGGACAAACCCACTATAAAATCTACTTATTTATGGGCCTTAAAAAGCCACATATTAATTATTTCAAAATGGTAAACAAAAAAAGATTTCTTTTAGGGTAAAAAAAAAAGTTTTTTTTGGGGTAAGTTTTTGTTTTTGGGTAAAAAAAATGTTTCTAGAAATTTTGGGGCTTAGGGACTTTTGATTTTTTTATTTGTGGGCTTGCATGAATGTGAGCTTTTTAAGACAATTGCTTTTGTGACATTCAAAAGCTCTTAACAACACATGTAAATTACTAAAATACTCCCAACGGTAATTAACTGCAACCAAGTTTTTTGGTCTTTTATTTGTGTTCCTGGGACATTTTTTTGAAAGCTTTAACAATCCTGAATTCAGTAACCGAGTTGCAAGCTTCCAAATAACTCATTGTTTTGTTTCCGGTTAGAGAAACATTGGCAATGACCAAGTTAATAACAGTCTTCGAATGTGTATGCTTATCATAGTATCTCAATTGGTTCCTAGCCCACCAAATTACATTTATAATATTAACCAAAGCAGACTAAATAACTAATTTACACTATGGTCTTCCTTTAAAAATAAAAATAAAAACTAATTTACACTATGGTGACCAGCCTCGGTCAACGAGAAACCAAACATCCTCAATAGAATTAAAATGAATGGTTATACTAAGAATAGTTGCTAACCATCTCCAAATAGAATGGTTATTACTTCCACAATCATGGAGATAATCACCTGTATTCAGGTGAGTGACCAAAGAATTGATTGTAGTATGACAAGAGACGATGTCCTTGTTCAGACTCCAAAAACAACACTTGTTTCCCACGCAGACAAACCAGAGTCACATTCGGTTAACTTGCTCAAAGCCATGGGTAAAACTAATGTAACATCTACTCCAATGGTTGTAAAAATCTCTAGTTAGAGTGTGACTCTAAACTTGTATTGAATGTTTGTCAACCTTGTTCTTTGGAATATCAAAACAAGATGAAAAAAATTATCTTATGTTAACTTAATATATAATGTTTTTAGTTTTTCATTTTTAAAGGGCAATTGTTGTCTAGATAAACTTGCATCTTCTAGTATTACTTCGGGTTTTTATACTTGGTGGGATCTTATTCCCTCATTTATTAAGATGTACAATCAATTTTAATTGATAGAAAGAATGACACTTGGTGCAATTTTTTTGTTTACTATGATATTCTTAACGTGTTAAATCAATAAATAGGCTAAAAAATACATTAACAATAATATAAATTAAATGTATACACTAATATAGTTTCTTTTAACTATTATACTTTCTAATATAAAATTTATTTTGAATTGATTAAACACTATTAGGGGTGTTCAAATCCAAACCGATCCAAAATAAAATCGCAAACTGATCCAAAAAAACGGAAAACCGCAAAAAACCGAATATTTTTGGATGTGTTTGGATGTTGTTTTGGTAAAACCACTATGATGGGATCAGATTTCGGATTGCCTTTTCAAAACCGAACCGAATCAAACTGAACCGCAAAAGTAAATTTTTATACTTAATTATTATTTTATTAGTATTATATATTGCATTAATATATTTCTTATTGGTATTTAATCTTATATATTGCATTAATTTAATATATGTTATTACTACTTCATCTATTTCAAATATAATCAATCATTTTCATTGTGTAATGTTAACTTTTTAAATAAATTTGTGTGATATTTTGTATCAAACTTATTATTTTACGGTGTATGAGTAATATTAATGAAAAAATTACATGTTGCACTTTGTATATCCAAAAACCGATCCAAATTAAACCGCATATAATTGGATCGGATCGGTTCAGATTTTTTAAACATAATCATCCAAACCGAACCGCACGTGATTTTTATTTTAGATCGGTTGATTTTTTACCTCAAAACCGATCCAAACCGAACCACGGACTCCCCTGGTCACTATCCTTATTTTCTCCATTAAAATTGCGCTTTAAAACCTTTGGTTATCTAATCTAATTAATTACTCTAACTATTGATTAGTTTCACCCTTTCAATTTCTTAACCCCCAATAAAAAGTATCTATAAGCTTTTCCCATAGATGTCACTCAGACAAAAAAAGTCATAATAGCACACTAAAGTTGAAGAAGACCATGCTCCCCCAATAAAAAGTATCTATATGCTTTTCCCATAGATGTCACTCAGACAAAAAAAGTCATAATAGCACACTAAAGTTGAAGACCATGCTTTTGATTGAGCAACATGTATTTTATATAAGTTTTAGTTATACTCAAACCATAGGTATGAAAAACGTTTTCATAGTTATAAAGAATTATTTTTTTATTATATACAACACCGAAAAAGTATGTCATCAAATATAGGAAAAATTAGGACGTGACTGAATTGACCTGTCTACAAAAGATTAGAAGTTGTTGTTCATAGTTTATCCCATAAACATTAATCTAAAGATTTTTTTCCTCTTATTATTTTATACATTCTTGAAATCTTATCTTCACTCAAATTAATATTATCATTGGATTTTTTAGATTTCAGCATTTGTGGTGGCACTCCTTACGGTGGAAGATAATAGATGGACTTCATGTAATCTAAACTAAATATTTGTTGACATGACACCTTACCAAAACCCCAATTTTCTTAACTTTTTTTAACTATATGTTGTGGTCTATGAGAACTTAAAGGAAAGAAAAATAATTTCAATCAAGAGCATAACAATGATGAAACTCACATGCATGATTAAGTTTTCTTATGTTTCACCTCTTATTCAACTTGTTTATTAGAGAACCTAGGATCTAGTTGACACTTGAATCCTGAATTTGTACACAAGGATGTTGCGTTAGAAAATTCTCCTAAGATTTACCCTTGATTTCTATAAGGGAAATTTATTCTAATTCAAAGAATTTAAATTTCATGTCCCATTCTACTGGTTGGCCCGGTAGTATAGGTTTATTCGGTAAATACCTAACTATGTTAATCTTAAACAAGACCAAAAGCTCTCTAGGTATGAAATATTATTACAAGCATATAAGAAAGATAAACATAATTTATAAATATGTGTATATTTGGTTCCAACATCTTTCAAGATCCAGCTAAGGTAATATACTGCTATTTTAGTTCCATCCCATGCATCATATGCTAATAAGAAACCAACCGACTCATTTTAGCGGCAATGTAGATCTTGATTTGTTTTTCTAGAATTGATGGGTTATCTAAGTATTCTTTGATCTAGTTAAAAGATATCTATTTTTACATTAATTTCAACTTTGAGATAAAGTTTGTTAAGAAACAAACGAACATGGTTGCTCATACTCTAGCTAGGGCGGCTTGTTCTTGGGCTAATCAACGCATTTTTTATTCTTATCCTTCTTGTATTGAACATTAATTGATTAATGATAATAGTTAACTTTGCTTTGGTAAAAAAAGTTAAAAGATATTTATTGGTTGAAACCTCGTATCATTTCTTTTGAAATCTTCAACCTGAGCAAGGGTTATAATACCTTTATTTTTCCATCTAACTTAGATATGATCCTGTCTGCACCTAAAAATCATCGTGTTGGCCAACCTCGGCAGATAGGCAATTAGATTATTAGGTAAAGAAGCCTCCAATCCAATCAAAATTTGGGCGATGTTAAAGCAGTCGAGCGTGAAAAGTTTGTTATTTATAAAGGCCACTAATTCGATCTTTGGGTCGTAATAGCTACAAGACTAAGTCAAAACATAGCGGGACTGGATAATGACACGAGAAACTCATGTTCCTTGTTTATAGCATCATTAACCACTTTGCGGAATAATGAAGAGACACGATCTCCATGGAGTTGCGCACTGTTGGGTATTTGGTGTATTGGCTTCATTATTGCTAAAACAAATACTCTTGTATGATGTTGGATATGTTGTTCCAACATCCTGGCACGATTCAGTGTGCCCTGGTTTTGTGGCTTGGTTTTCACGCGCTTTATCTTTTTAACGAAGCCTCGCCTGATCTCTTCTTCACCAAGTAACGTATTTTCTTCCAGAATCTTCTGGGAGATTTGTTCCTAAAGTATAGATAATATTTCAGGATTCCTTGGTGTTGTGTTTGGCGGTTCCTAAAGATGTTCATACTTTTTAGGAGTTGCTATATTTGTTACTTTTTGTTACGTGGATCAGCTGAATGATCTACAATGTTCCTAATTATTCATTCAAGCCGTCATTCAAGAATAGAGTTTATATGGTTTTGAGTCATTGTTATTTGTGAGCCTTTTCTTGTAAAGTTTTGATACATGATAAGGACTGAGTTTTAGTTTGTTAATTGTGAGCCTTTCTTGTATCACCTTGATGCAAGCATATGACTGTTTTATTGAGTTGTAAATTGTTGCTACTCCAAAGCTGTGAAGCACGGAGGTTGTTTGCTTTTGAAGGTAACTTCACCAAATTGAGTTGTAATCTGATAATCACAGGGGTTGTGGTTGATTGATGGAAGTGAGATGGGATCTCAGATCTAGGAGTTCCTAGGTTGATGTTAAGACGGGTAGGTCCTAGGTCTAGAGTTGTAAACGAGGAGTTTGCTGAGAAATTAGAATAAGGACTACACTAGTGGATTTCCTTCCAGGCTTGGTAGCCCCCAGAGTAGGTGTGTTTGTCACCGAACTGGGTTAACAATTCTCTTGTACCTTTTATTTTCTTGTCTTTTACTTTTACGTAATTTGTGTTAGTTAGCACGATATTGAAACATTGAGTTCAACATTCGTATTTGTGCGTCTGGTGTTGGAACATCACATAGAACATCTTAAAATTAACGTGCTAGAATTTCACGCACTAAGGACTTTGTCAATGGACCATGCCGTGAAGGACGAGACTGAAGTCGAATGTGGGGTGCCATAATCCCATCAGCAAAGGAGTTATCACACAAAACCCATAAAATTAGTCGAACATAGGTTAAGCATTGTAGGCCACGCTGTTTGGCAAGTAGGCAATAGTTCTACTATAAATTCTCAGTAGTTAGAAAAATCTCAACCGGGTGAGTCATCACAAACGTTGGTAATGCCAATTCCCATGGCTCCTTCCAGTGTTCTAAGGTACAATCGATTGAAATACGTAAGACTCTAGTAGTAATGAAAACATATTTCACTAGAAAACAAGTTGATACGGGAATGCATGACATCATGTATCAAGTCTCCAAACAACTTGATGGCATTGCGAAACCCATGGTCCATAATAGGTTTCAACGTAACAAGCCAAGTATTTGGAGGTTGTTAGAGCCAATTTCGGTGACAATCAAGTCACCAACACTCCACAAGTACATGGAAACCAGAATCAAGCACATATTGTTAATCAAATATAGTTGATTATTACATCCCTAGGACCTCAACAAGTTTAGCTTATTCATATACAACATGTACCTCATACTCCTTACTCCCAGCCTAGTATTTTTGCCATGGCTTACCCTATGGTGCACACAATGGCGAATGATACATACAATAAGGCTAAGTTTCAAGATGGACAAGTATATATGGTGAGAAGGAAAACTGGAGTTGTAGCACACAACATCATACCTCAAGTTCTCCCTTATGGCATTACTATGCAGGCAAACAACATATCTTGTGTTGGAGGAAACACATGCATCCCAGTAGCAGAAATTCAACAACCATTTATGGATTACTCGATGCATCAGCCATGGACAAGATATCTTGATGTGGACTCTTAATCTCATTCATACAGCATATGTTAGATTATTTTACAATAATATATAAACATGGTTCATGTAACTAATAAATTGACTTTAGACACAAGATGTTTAATACATTATTTTCAAAAGCAAAAGAGAGGGGTTAAAAAAAAAGATTTTATCAATTATAATAACATTCAAGTAATTTTTGTCTAACCAAAATAATGCAAAGATGAAGATTTTTCCAAATCAAAAAGATCTTAAGAGCAAAGAAATACACAAACTCACCAATTTAGAGGAAAGCCAAGATAAGAATTCTTTCTTAATTCTCTCATGATGTTATGAAAGCATTGGGCAGCTTTGCTTCAGGTGAGAGCGACATGTAACATAGGATCAAATATAAAGAGCAACCATTTTTTTTTCCTTACATAGAAAATTATGGCATGTCTAAAACAAGATGAACAATGCTACGTGTTTCTCTCACCCGGAGCATAGGTGACCACTGAAAAATTGAAATTGAAATTTGTGAGTTTTTTCTTCCTTTCAAGTTTTGATAAGCTTCTAATTTCTTGGTGGATTGGTTTTTGGTTTTATAGGCATTAATAATATTGTTCACGGGTCGTATAGGCATTTAATAATCTTGTGCTTATCTCTTTGTGACCCATGAGCCTGTCTTAATAACGACTTTTGTTATAAAATAAAATGATTATATAAAATTCTCTAAAAAAAAATTATAAATAATAATTGGACAGATTCATGTATCATGTGCATTGCAAATTGCAATCATATGTATCGATTATATCCTAGTTGGGAGGGAAGTCATCACTCAAATCAATCATCACTAATTATATTTCAATTAAACAAATTCCCACTATACCAAGGGGTGATAAATCTAGTTAAATAAGAATTTTGTTTAACTAAAAGCAATTCTACTTAGTATAATAAGTTTGATTCCAACAATGTCATCCGAATGTTTTGGAGGAGTATACATATTTACTGTTTGACAATACTATAAATAAAATTACATCGAGTTGAAAGAACTTAGGCAAAAAATTCTATATAAAATTAATTTTTATTTTGGTAATTAAGAAATTTTATTCAAAGGTGTTTTCATTTTACAAAACAAGAGGTAATATAGTATGAGGATATGATGTTCAGTTTAAGGTAAGGAAGATATAAACGTTCAAAGAACTTTCACAAATGATTTATCTTTATCTTCAACAACAATAACAAACCCAATTTTTTTAATGTAACGTATATGCTTTTACCGTTGAACCAAATATTTGGAGTTAAATGTGTTTAAGCTGAATATTGTAATTCGACTACGAACTCAAAATTCTTCACTTATAGGTGTAAGTTTTTAAATGGTTATTATCCAGACAATTGTGTATTTTCTTTTTTGGTGGAAATGTCTTTATATACTCTTCCGGTTCACAATACTTGTCGTTTTTAGAGAATATTTTGTTTCACATTACTTATCACTTTCAAGTTTCAACGCAACATTAATTATTGATTTATCTTTTTTTGGTGGTGTCCACGCTTGAACCTCAGATCTTGCATATATTATACATTGTCCTTACCAACTGAGCTAAACTCACAGGAACAATTATTGATTTATCAATAATACTCTTACCTATTTATTGTAGAGAAAGAGATAATAGAATAAAATAATAAATGGTTAAAAATATGAGTAATGTTATTTGAACAACCCTTTCTTGTGACAACTTCTTAAACAACAGAATTATACAAATAAATTTAGGTAGTGACACATAAATTAAAGTAATAGAGAGGGAAAGTAGAAGGACAATGTGAATATCATAGAGAAAGTAGAAGGACAATGTGAGTATAAGTGAGAAAGTTGTCATAAAAGTTGTTAAAAAATGGTTGTTCAAATATTATTTTTCTAAAAGTATTGCAGAGAAACACACATAAAATTTTATCAAAAATAACAAAATTCATCAAAAGGCCACAAGTATTGTGAAACGGACATGGAGTATTAAAAAAAAATGAAAACACAATATCGGCCGGCAGCTTTGAAATTCAATATTGATTCCTCTCAAAAGCACGCCTATAATTTGATAATGACACTTATTGTCTTTTGCAACCGACATTATTAAATCGACTAATACAGCTTTCATATAAGGAAAATGTATAGCTTTTTATAGTTGTAATCATAATTGGCTTTGGTTTTTGTTGGCTAGTAGATCAGCAATGTGACATGAGCATATTATTCAGCCTCCTGGTTTTTGCAAACCGTCGGCGGTTTGGATTATATTGATTTGGTGGGTACATTGATTCAATCATTTCATTTTGAAATTGTCTAATTCATAGTATTGAATTCGTTTTCAAATAAAGTTTAATATTAACTCATTTAGTATATGATAATTTGTGCGAATACTAGACGTATGTGTATCAATGTTACGATTTTGTCCATTAAAAAAAGAATGTTATGATTTGGCAGTTTGATTTAAATTAGATCAATTTACATCATATGATCAATGGAAGACTAATACAATCCAATAAGAAATGATTTTTTTTGGTATTTTGAGTGGATGAGAGGTTAAGAGAAATTGTGCCGCTAAAGTGTGAGTTTTGGTGTCCTGTAAATGTGAAGGTGTTCTCTTGAGAGATATTTTAAGATTGGATTTCGACTCGTCTGAATCTCCTTTTAGGCGGATTATAGTTGATCCGTGGTGTTTATTGTATTTTGTATAATGAGTCTATTGAGTTGGCTTGTCACTCTTTTGTCAAATGTCAATTTTTAGGCCAGACGTAATCAAGTGCTTAGTGGTTGGAATGAAAGTATGTTTTACCTTCTAATTAAGTGAATATTCTTAGCATTTTGTTAGACTTAGCTAAGTAGTGGAAAAATGAGAGGTTAAGTTTCTTATTATTGTGTGGTCTTTGTGGAGATCTCGTAATTCTTGTATATTTTTGGGGCAGGAAATGTATGTGTTCCAGTTGATCGATATGGTTAAATTCAACTGTTGAAAGTGGTTTATAGAAAAACATTATGGTCACACATGTTCCTTCTACAAGGGAGATCATAAATCTATTATGTGATGACATCGATAGTGTCATGTGGCGGTTTTGACCAGTGTTAGTTTATTGTGGAGTTTTGTTCCTAGTCTTCCTCTTGTTTATTTGAGGTTGGATGATTATGATAAGAGGTTAGTTGATATTTTGCCTTTATTTTATTTCACTTTTTTTTTACTATGGGAGTGCTCTTTTTGTTTTGTTTTGTTTTAGTTTGAGTATTTCTTGTACTCGTTATTGTAAGTAATATTTCAGCGGTTTTTTAGTTTGTTGAGATTTTGTATTATATTGAATTGAATACAAGGTTTAATGGAAGGCTTGAAATGATAAGATTTTCAATGTTCATGCATGATTTGTTGAATTGGAATTATTTTAGGAAAATCTATTCATTTTGTGTTGCATGAGACATTGATAAACCCAATAGGCTTATCAAAGTAAGTCTCCTCCTTCGGGATTGTATCATCAAAGTAATTAATGTTGACAACAATTCACTATGACCTAGGGAGATCAACATTTGGTAGACTTATGAGTTATGAGGAATATCATTGGAGATTGTTTATTGGTGGGTTTATTTGGTTTGTGGCATCATTGCTAGCTTGGTGGTAGAGTTATACTATGCCATTTTTCACGGCCTTTTTTGGTTTACAAGTATAATATGATTGAGTTGATTCTATGAAGATTCTTGATTTAATCATGTTAAAAGGTTCAACCCCTTCATCTTTATGCTCGATTTGCCCCTCCTAGTTGCATCACATTCTCCTTGTGAATGCCATTTTTGCTGCTGACTTGCTGGCTTAAAATTGTACGTAGTATTAGTTGTTTTTTCCTTATCCTTTCATTCTAGATAAAAAAAAAAAAGTATTAAATTGAATATGCAAACATCTAGCTTGTAGTAGAAAGGTCCCCGTGAACTTAGCTTAATTGGTAGGAACATTGCATAATTTATGCAGGGGCAAAGGTTCGAACCCCTGACACCCCATTTCTCCACATTTAAAATGTGTGAGCTCCAACCACTAGGTTATTTGAACAAAAAAAAGAAAAGAAAGGTCAACATGCCTTAACTTGTGGAATTATCTTTGGCCATGTGCCCTTTCAAATTTGAGAGAAAGGTGCTATGTAAGCTCAACTCATATAACACCTGTATTGATATTTAATATGTTGGGATGTAGATTTGAAAGTGTAATTTTCAATTTATCTATACTTTATGTGTGAAATTTTTACCACTAAACTATTTGAAGAAAAGAAAAAGCAAACGTTCAAGTAAATTTTGAGGTTGATTCTTTTAAGATTCTTTTTACAAATATTCAAAAACTAGTGTAATGAAATAAAACCTCAAGAATATGGTATAGTGGTAAAAAGACATTTTGGATTTAGAGTTTTTGGATATGAGACCTGTTAGTGATTTTGAATTTTGAATGGAGATAAATGTAAATTCTCTTGTAAGTGTTATTTATTCATTAAGGTTTTCCATGTTTTAATTTGTAACACTATCCTTTCACCCTATGATTCATATATATTGAAGAAAAAATGAAATAAATAATTTGAAATGAAAAATAAACTCCCTTGCAAATGAAACTGATTCAGGTCTAATTGTTCTTCGCAATGTTCATTTTTCACATTTTTTGTAACTTGGTTTCGCGCCCGTACGCGAGTTTGCTAGATTGCGTCTATGTTTAATGAATTTTTGTTAAGATAGATTAGGGTTGATCCACTAGGTTGGTTTATATTATTGTGTCCTCATTTGGGTTGTACCTGGGTCAGGTCTAGTGTCTCCCCAATCGTTGTATCTCGTTCTTTTTATTTATTTTAATCTTCCTTTTGATTAAAAAAAAACTAATTCAGATATAAAAACAATCATTAGAGTATTTAAACCCGGCTTATGTAATCAGTCTGGATAAGGGATGATATTAAATAATTTGATTTGTTTAGACTTATTTCACTTTCAAATTAAATTATAAAATAAATTGTAATGTGGTGGACCACAACAAGTGTCATCCGTCAAAAAAAGATGATTGCTTTATCATCGTTTGACACTACTACATAAATGAGATTTCACATCAGTTGAAATTGACTTTTCACATCGGGTAGCACCCGATGTAACTAAAGATGAGGTTGTATGTCCATAGCTTTTCACATCGGGTGTTTGGCCGATGTGATAAGTAGTTTCCCACATCGGGCAGCCAATCTCTGATGTGTTAAATGATCAATTAAGCCAGAAACATAGATTTTCACATCGGCTGACCCACAAAAACTGATGTGAAATATGTATATTTCACAACTGGCGTCTTTCTCACCGATGTGAAATCTCTAGCTATTTGAAAAACAACTAGGTTCACCCCACTGATGAAAATTTAAATATATCGAACCTAGTCAGCCTGAGACTATATTCTTTCCTTTTATATTAAAAATATGCATATTTAGAGGACAAAACCAGAATCAAAACACATTATAAACAAAAATCAAATAAAAAGAGAATAATAAAAATACATGAAGAATGAAAAATTGCCTTAAACAAACTTTTTAATTATTCATGTCCTTGTTGGGTGTCTAATAATACAAAAGAAACATTGATGAACCAAAAAAGCAGCTAATGAAAAAGAAACATGAGAATAGTCAGATTTAGGATCTCTCCATTTTCTTTTTCCATTTATTCTCTCCACTAGTAAGTTTTTAAATATTTTGAGAAGTTTACAAGAGATTGGACTCATTTAATATCACATTTTTGTATTTATATTCCAAAACTATAGTAATGGAAGAAATTGGGAGAATAGAAAATGGAGAGGATCCTAACATAGATAGTCTATAAAGCTAACAAACTCAGAAAAGCATGTCCAGTGAATGATAGTTAAATCAAATTTACATATACATTTGCAGAGAAAACAAAGCAAAAAAGTCAAATAAAATATCAAAAACAAAATTAGTGCTAATTTACTAGCATGAAATGAGAATTGACTACCACATGGCTTTTTCTTTCAATTGTAAATATACTAGAACATCTATCTTTAATAGTAATGTGACATGGCTTTTTCTTTCAATTGTAAATATACTTCTATCTATAATAGTAATGTGACATAAGTTGGATATTGCATTGAATTTGCAAGTAAAACTGTTAATCATATTTGTGTTAAACCAGTGTTACAAGAGTGTTATTTTGTTTGAATCAACAAACAATTTATTAATCACAAATAGCCTTCTATAGAAAGCAAAACCACCTACTATGTTAGTTATTTGTCTCTTAATTATCAGAGGTTCCCCTGTCAACGAATGTAAACGTACACAAATAGGACAAACCAGAAATCAACTACAACTAACACAACCCACCCAAACACAAGCAGCTACAATTGGCCACCAAACTGCCAAGTAAAACTAAAACCACCTAACATGTTTGTTATTTGTCTCTTAATTAATAAATATAATAATTTAAGGGTCCTTAACCCACATTACAAAAGTGACCAAGAAACCAAAAGCCTATATGACTATGCCTACTATACGTCCCTTTAAAATTAGGAAGAAACTTCTCATTCACCATTGCTACATGACTAAGAAAAGTTGGATATTATAACATAATCAATATAGTATTAACATACAACTTCCTCAAAGAAACCAAAATGATTTTTGTGTAACTTGTTTGCCATTATCATTCAAGCATCTCTTGCCTTATAAAGATGAGACTCAGGTTGTGAATATAAGTAAAACATGAAGACATAAACATAGGGTGAACCAAACTAGAGATCAATCAAATAGAAAAATACAGACGAAAAGATTCTCTTTCTTGTTGTGGCTTCAATCCAAAGCCTTCTTTCACCCTTTTTCTCCTTCCTCAAAACTCACACAAAAATACTTACTCAAGGTTTTTCTCAATTCCATCTTTATGCCCTCATAACTTATATTCTTAGTTCTTTTTTATGCCTAAAAATGAACATGCAGTTACAATATTAATCACTAAGTTTTTATTTTCTACCCAATATCAAGTCAACCCTTTTTTTAATGAAAAAATCTACTTTTTTCTGTTTTATTTTTTAAAACATTTTACAAGTCTCAAGAACACATGTCAATCTCCTCCTAGTTTGTTTTTATCATCCACTTGCATGTTATAGTAAAGAGACCATGTCACTCTAATGTGTTAAAAGTAACTATATCTAGTCCAGGTTACCATATATCATCATTTAACTAAAAAAGGATGACAAATATTTAATGGTTACCGTATTTGTGTGTGTTTGTGTTGAACATCGTTACAGAACACACCCTTAAGATTAAGCAAAACAATATATGCATGTATATATATGATGACAATTGCATTGCATAAAAAAAATATTAACACTAACATGATCATTAGGAGTCGTGGTAGAAATTCCACTGCATGTACAACTTTACATCTAATATATCTATAATGTAGAAATTGAGCGGTTGAAAATAACTTACTCAAATGATGCTACTACTTTCTTGCATTATCTTCGTAGCCTCTTTTCAACGGGATCATCATACATAGGAGTGGTGGTAGTTTCCCCAATCCCTTTAGGTCTCTGATCTTTCTTGTGTACATGTCTATGCTAGTCCTATATATGGTAGGCAATGAACAATCACTTTACTTGTGTTAAAGATTCAGCACCAAATATGAATCCTATAAAGATTTGGAATTACAGCAATGCTTCAATAAATGAAAACAAAAAAAATAATAAATAGTACATAAATAGGCAAAACATATAAAATTAGCCCCACCTTAATACACATGTTAATTTTTTTTCATAGTCAAAGTTAATACTTTATAACATACTTTTAATCAACACAAAACATAGAGAAGGGATCTTATTTGTTTGTGTATTTGGAACTTACCTCATCGACATGCTTTGAACCACTATCAAACTTCTCCCCAAATTTTGAATTTAACTTCCATTTTCAAACCTTTGTTCTTCACTTGCATTTGGTAACAACAAAAGGAATTGTAAATGTCCAAATAAAATCAATCAATGTAAAGAAAAAATCTAAAGACCAAAATTGCACATTCAAACCTTTGTGGCCAAAATTGCAAAAATTCCCAGATAATGGACATTCAAATATCTACAAAAAAAAATATGAAATCTTGCTAACTTACTAAAGATCAGATTTAAACCATAAATTAAATCCATGATTACCTATAAAAAGAGATTGATTAAGAATGATAAGCAACATATACCAAATTTCTATTATATTTTGTTTAGAGGGAATTGTAGATATATCATCACTAATATAATCACATTGAATGAAATAACTATAAGTCTATCACAAATTAAAAGCACATAGATAACTTTCACAATTGATCTTTTGTGGCAACAAGAAAAGGTAACAGAGAGATATTTTACTAAAATTTTAAGATATGTCAAATGAAGTCACTAATAAATCAAAACTAGCTATAATGTCAAAGTTCATACCACTCCCTAATGAACAATTTTTATCACAATGATAGCTGCAGAAGTACCACCACATGCAATATTCGATACTTTCAGCAAGTTTTTCCATTATACAAAAGACATGTAATATTCTCCACAAACATGTACTAAAGAATTTTACAAGTCATGTAAGCCAACCAGTCATAGAAATGTTGAGTCCTTGATGTAAAGGGTAAATATTTTATAAGCTGAAATGTTAGAGGAAATACTATTTAGAATACAGATCACCCACATGCCACTTACATTTGTGGTTGCCTCATTTACTTCAAACTATCTAATTCTCCATAATTCTCTTTTGAAATAAAAAGATATAACAAAAACTATATAGCCATGATATGAGATGAACACAACTGTTGCAATAATGGATCATTAAAATAAAAGCGTACTCAAACTCAAACTGATCGGAATCTCTGCAATATCCTACTTTGATTATACTTCAAGAAGGTCAATGAAATTTCCTAGTACAATTATCACAAAAAATATGAAGAAACAAGAATCCTCGTAATATAAAAATCTCGTAAATCTCAAATCCTCAATCTTACCTTAAATCTTAAATCCTCAATCTTACCTTAAATCTCAAATCCTTAATCTTGTTGGTTCTGTTTACAATCTCAGGTGGTAGATATGGCTTCCTCTTGCTTGGCTCACCTGACTACCTATCATTCAATACAAAAAACAAGACCGATAATAAATCAAAAAATAGTAATTGTTTCTCTAATATTCTTATTCTAATTAGGATAACTTACATAACAAAGTAATAAAATGTATACAAGAGATGGTAAATTGGATATATCCACAAAACTGGAAACCCCGATTGAAAAAATTCAACTTTTCAGCAATAAAAAAAATGACAACTTTAATTAAAATACCAAATACCCAACTAAATTAAAAAAAAACCTCAATTCAAAGAACGATGAACCTATATCACTATAAGTTAACAAACATGGTAAAAAAAAAAGGGGTTATTGATAGAAATGAACGACTGTGACGAACCTGAGCTTTGAGGTGACGAGTGGGAGAAATGGATGTGAGAAACAGTGACGAGTGGGTATGGGTCTTTCGATTCGGATCTACTGTACTGTGAGAAGAACCCAAGATTTGAGGTAGTATGGGTTTTGCGGTTACTATTAATGAGAGGTGAATTTTCGTTTTTGCTCGATGATGTTTCTGTTCGCGATAGAAAGGAGGTTATGTTCTTCGACGATGAGTTCTTCGCTTGGTGGTTGGGACGAGGATAGGCTTATGTGATCTGGATTTCGAGCCTGAGCTCTGTGATTGAGAACCTGAACGGTGGATTCTGAATCTGAGATAGGGTTTGAGACAAGTTAGGGATTATGTGAGAGAGGGAAAAATGAATTGCGTTTTCAGAGAGAGAGAATCGTAAAAGAAAAATTAATTGAGTGAATGGCTTTCCCTTCATGTAATATGTCACTGATGTCGAATCTAATTCAACAAAATAACGAAATTGCCACCATGTGCTTTTTTCCCTCAGGTATTTTTCCCACTGATGTGAAAATCCTTTGTAAAATTCACAATAATTACAATGTTGCCACCGTGTTATAGTCCACATCAGGTATGCCATTGCCTGAGGTGAAAACCTTGATGTGAAATGTATATTTTCTAGTAGTGTGAACATATAATAATTACAAACAATCATTATAAAACTTGATTTTTTTTTTTGAGAGAATTATAAAACTAGATATGAGTAGTAAGATCTATCAACATCCACTTTAATCTAACACGGGTATCACTGTGGTGGATTTAGAAAGTCTCAAAAGTTTGGGTAGAGAGGGTTGAGAAACATTCATTACTCATCTTTTATTCCTTGAGCAAAATTAAGAATGAAAGTTTATAATTGATAGTGAGACAAATTGATTACAATAATAAATATAAGGATGATGAACTGCTCAAAACACTATCTTCATCTAAAATCACAAACCAATAATTCAATTTAAGTAACCAACTTGGGTTGGCATGTTGGTATTAGCTTGGGATCTGGGAGTGTGCTCCTCCTCAAGGTCTCAGGTTCGATTATCCCCAGTGCCAATTTAGATAGCCTGATTTATCTTCTTAAATTTTTTTTAAGTGATTAATAAATTTCACTAAGGACGAATCTCGATCGATAGAGTCAGAGTTCGATTACTACGTAAAACAATTATTGGACATGCTATCCTTATATCTTAACTTAACTCGTGATTATCAAAGTCCCTCATTTCTTTTGGAAACCGTAAGGTTAACACTCAAAATAATAATAATAATAATAATAGAAGATCACATTAGAAAAAGGTAATTATCTTAAAAGGAAAGCCACTAGAAAAGACCGACAAAACATTGATGCTGCATATAATCGAGTGCATGATAATTTCCATCGTTCAATACTACATGAATAGCGAATTCATATAGTCCCTACTCACGTAGCGAAGCAAATATGACATCTGATGTTCATAATTGGGATTAAGTCCCTACTAGCGCACTAGCGTAGTGGAGCAATATGACATATAATAGACCTAGTACCTAAATAAGTTAAGATCGTGGTTCTTTAGTTATTAAGCATCATTGTTATGAACCTTAGGTGGTAGTTGATTTAGGAACATGCACCAATCTGAAAAAGAATTAGAGGGGATTCAAATAATCATAATCGTCGTTAAAATTCTAAATCGAAACTCTTTTAATTTTCATCGCAATCAAACAATCTTGAAAACTCTCTCAAATTTACAGTTTTTAATTATAAGTTTAGCAAATTGCCTAGTAGAATATAACAATCTCAGTGAAGACGATAACTTACTACTTTATTACTTTTGTCATTAATCGCCTAGGACCCAACAGAAGAAACTATTCAAACACCTGCAACGGAACCACCTTCGGGGTCAACGTTGTCTGATACATTCTCAAGGATTATCTCCTATGTTGGATCTTGGGTGTTTGCTTGATCCGCCTCCGAACCATCTCCTAATAACAACGAAGCCACCACAAGGTTATCTTTTCCAAAATGCGATAACGGTCCATCTTTCCCTTGTCTACCGTCATTTCGTGGAAGTATTCCACCTAAGCCGCTGCATTGTCAAAACCTTAAATCACACCTTTCTCCAGCTAGTTGTTGAGACTTTCGCGCTCGGTCTCCCATACCACCTTCTCGGCCTCAAGTGTCTCCGACTGAGCAGCCAAGTACCTATCTGAACCCTTCTTCCCAAGACCAGCGCAACTGACCAGCCAAGTCCCATCTCAACTAGTCGGAATGAGCCTTATCCCAGTCCAAAGCGAGTGGTTTAAGTTGATGATAGCTGTTCTAACTTAACTTACCGCTATTATTGAGTAGATGTTTCATTAAAAACGGAAACATGTACAAAGAAAGTGGCTCTTATTTTTTGCTTTCGCAAGACTAATGTCTCTATGTGTTTGGCCAACTCAATATCGGTTCAAAATATAAGAAAAAAATTATATTTGTCCAAAAAAAAAAAGAAAAAAAGTTAACTGCGTTTGGCAATGAATACAGTATATGGCAATAACCAGCTGTTACGGGGCACTTGAATTGCTGTCATGATTTAAAATTTCAACCCAATCATTTTCCAATCAAAATCATGATTGCTACCATATTAACTTTGCTTTGTATTTTGAAAGGTCGTTGGTTGCAACTTGCAACCATAATTATTTTAAAGGAAATGCTAACCTGTACCCTTGAGACATACATTTAGAAATTAAATATAGAAATATTTTTTTGAAAATTGTGTATTTAATGTTTTAAAATTTTATCTTTTTAATTTAAAAGTTATATTTTAATTTTCTTTTTAACTTCTTAACTTCGACCTTTAAGACACAAGTTAGCATACCTATTATTTTTATCCTCGCATTTCAAGCACAAAGTACTGCCAACCACAGTTTAAAAGGATTTGAATTCACTGTAGCTCATGCTCTAGTTGCATATACGATGGTGCCTTCTCCTAATTACAAGCATTCTTATCACAAGATCGGTCTCTCATCTAAATTTCAAAGATATGCATAAATATTAATGATTATGTAAAAAGCGCCACAAATGAAAAAAAAATTAAAAAATCACCAAATAATACTATAATACTTTCTTGTATCAAAAAATAAAATAACATGTAGCACCTTCTGTTTCTGCGTCGTATGGCTATCTAATATTGACGATCATAAAAATCATGTCAAAAAATACTATCAATGTTGTTAGGAATGAGATTAATCGGTGTGAAACTAACCACTAACATTTCAATTTTTATAATTGGGTGCCACATCTCCGTCTAAAATTACAAACAGTGTGGTTAGTATGAGATTAATTGACGTGAAACTAACCATTAACATTCCAATTTCATTACCGAGTATCTCATCAAGTCATCTCTGCCCAAAAATACGATGAATGTGGTTAGTATGAGATTAATTGTGTGAACTAGCTGCTAACATTCAAACTTCAAAAGAAAATGTTAACAAATGTCCTTAGAGCATTGTTTAAGCAACTAAAACTAGCAACTTTTGTATAAAAACTTGTGTAGTTATTACTTTTACATATGTTTGTCTTATGTTTTCAAGATAAATCTTATTATAATATAATTCTTAAACATTATTCTTAAGACTTTTGTTAGCGTAATTCTTAATTATAAAAGACTTAAATAGACATTTCGTCCCTGCAAATATAGACCATTTGAAATTTCGTCCCTAAAGTTACTGATCCTTCCATTTTGCCATTGCAAATATTAATCATTTGAAATTTGGTCTTAGTAAGTTTTTTTTTTAAGCTGGAGGGTAATTAGCAACATGGCGCATACGTGGCTAATGGTGACTGGGTTTCTGTCAGGACACATAAGCAGAAGGCAAATGCAATGACATTTTTACCCTTAATGAATCAGGATAAGTGCAAAAAGACCAAATTACCCTTGTCTTCATCTTTTCATCTTTCCTCCTCTTTAACAATCAGAAACCCAAATACCATATCTCTCTTCTTCTCATTAGAACCCTAACTTATATCTTCTTCTTCAACCTTGCTCCTGCAACTTTCCTTCTTTTAATTCTTCAAATATATTGCTTTTTATCTCCTTGTTTGTTGCTATATTGATTTCTACTCTGGATCTGCATCAAAACCTTGTACTATTAACTCCATCAATCTCATGCCATGGAGATCCCAATCAGCCAAAACACCTACTCCAAAAAACTCATTGAAGCACTCTGTTGTATAAATACCCCAGCTGGAGCTGCAGTTAAGTCCGCGAAACCGTCGATCGAGTCCTCGCCGGCAACTCCTTAAGGGCCATATATTCTCCAGCCTCAGGGGGCTAACTGTTCCACTGAAAGAATACGTTTTAGGGCAGAAAGATCTTGAGAAGATTAACAGTTTCGGTTCATATTTGAATCGAAGGCTGTAGTTGGAAGATTTTGGCGAGTTTGAATGGTGATTAACGAAGTGTGAAAGATTTGAAAATGGTGATTAACGATTCTTGCTTGGTTTGAGTGTATTCATCGATTGCTTCTTGAACGACGAGAGGTCGTTGGATTGGAGAAACTTTGCGGTGTGTCGGCTTTGACATTCAATTCCAAACTGGTTTTTGGAGGGAGAAGAAGAAAGGGGCATTTTTGTCTTTTCACATGGGTATGAATGGTCATTTTGGGTGGCTTTTGCTGAGTCACCAAGTCTTTTACCCAATCAACTTGTGCCACATCACTGCCATGTGACTAATCACATTAATCAAATGAGATTAGGACGAAAACTAAAATGATTAATATTTGTAGTGGCAAAATGGAAGGATTAGTAACTTCATGGACAAAATTTTAAATGATCTATATTTGCAGGGACGAAATGCATATTTAAGCCATTATAAAATAACAAATCATTTCATAAATGATTCAATTTCTACAACTAATAATGTGCCCGTATGCTCACATGCAGAAAGACCCAAAAAAAAGTTTGTATACTACCATACATCTATATACTATATATAAAGAAAATAGATTCTTTCAGCTCTTTTAAGCTGTCATTTTCTCTTTCTTAAATTACCATCAACGTTAAATACAAATAACACATATAAAAAACAAATAACAGTAAATATAAATATTAAAACAAAGTGTAACAAGTTCAATCTTTATTGTCTATGATATATCATTTTTTCTTTTCCTTTATTCTTTATGAAAGATAGTTGATGGAAGTGAATTCAAAATTAAAAAAAAAATGTAATAAACACGATATGAGATTATGTTAAGTTTTTTTTTCCCTTTATACTTTAAAAAGTGTAACAAATTAGACCGATTACATATATAAGATTTTGTGCTGACTTTTTCATTATCCCAATTATACCCAAACAATTTTTTTCTATAATAATGATTTTTTTTGTGTCATTAAAATGATAAGAATTTAGATTATGGGCTCATTTGTTACAAATTAAAATAAAAGTGATTTTGACATAAAATAATTTAGAGATTTTACGAAAAATTAGAATCTATTTTACGTTTGTTTACCGTAATAAAAATCACTTTTTTTAAACAAATAATCTAGTTTGTTTGGATACAACTCTATAAAAGGGATTTTTGTTACAAAATTAGTTCAATCTTTTAAAACATATTTTCTCTCTCCTCTAAAAAAAATCTATTTTTTGAGAAGTTGCTCTTAACAGCTTCTAATTTGAAGTTGAAGCTGTTTTTAGATTTTTTTTAGATTCTAATTTTTTTTAAAAGTTATAACAACCGGATGCAAAACTCTTAAAAGTGATTATTTTTTTTAAAAAAAAAAGTGATTTTTTTCTTAAAATAACAAACAGGCTCTATATAGTTTCTTGGGTATGCCTATGCTTGGACTTCATGATTAGACAATGAGCTCCATATGTTCTCCTTGGTTTGTCTTGAACCAATGTTGCAGTAGAGGAAAATTTAGTCCTCACTTTGTCATTGAACTAATGGAACTTTTTCCATTTGAGGACCATTTGCATGAATCTTATTCTTTGGACTTTGTTTACCCTTGACGTCATTCTCTTGAAAAAACATTTAATAGACAAATTCTTGTATCATCAAAATATTAATATAAAGGAATTATTCTTGGAACCAATTAGGCTCTTACATAATATACCAAGTAACATGAGTGATATGAAGTGCATGCAAAATATGTGTTGGGATCAGTCAAAGTTGTCTGTTTTTTTTATTGTTTTTGCAAAAGTAAATGGAAGTGACGAGTGACGAGGCTTCATCAGATTAGGGTTGAATTTAATTCTTAGATTGAAGTAAAATTAATAGGTTTTAATGGATGTCATTAGAGATGTTGGTTAATGGGATTGCATGTGTATGGGAATTATGGAAGTATTTGATTCCGGAGACTTCTAGTATGTAGATTTAAAATTGGTAAGGAACTTAAACTTTGTTTGTTTATGGTGATGATTCTACCACTCAAATTTCTCTAGTGTTTATGAATGTTATGTTGTACCCTCATTGGAGAATTATTCCTATGACTAAATTCTAAAACACTGTTATTTCTTGTTTGTAATCGTTTCCTTTCTTTATAATGAAAGGATATAATCATAAAGGGTTAGTATAAAAACACAACACATGTCATAAGCTAAGGTCGAATGATTAAGTGAGTAAGTTAAAGGGACAAACACAATATTTCAATATATTTAAGAGACATTTATAAATTACTATAATTTTAGAAAGGATTTCTTGTGACTCCGTAAGGGATGAAAGGTAATGAATTAAAGTTAAAAGAGTTTTGGATTTTTTTAATATAAAGTGATCAAATAATTTAAGTTTCTAACATCTATAGAAGAAACAATATGGCTAAATTTCTCAAGATTGTGAACAATATGGAAATCTTCATTTTCTCGTGTCTTTTTATAACATCCCAATGTTTGGAGGCTAACAGTGAAGTTTTAAATCCCAGAGAAAAAGTATTTCCTTCAGGTAATTACTCTTTTTAAGTTTTATAAAATATGTGTAATCGTTTTATTTGAAGACTCTTTCGAAATAAAACATTTAGAGTAATTTGCAACATTTTAAAAGCAGTAAACACAATTTAAAATACAAGATTGACATGCATACAACATAATCAAAATTACTATAAAACGTTTACTCTCAGTCTCCAATTAATCAACAACATAATCGCTTCTAAATTTTTAAAACACTTTGTCGAAACCTATTTTTTTCCTTCAAAAAAACTATAATATTCATCTTTAGGAAAAAAAAAATTAATCAAAATCCTTCTATTTACCATCATAACATCACGCCAACCAACGATAAAAAGTCAACGATTTTATTTTATTTTTGAGGGACAAAGTCAAGGATTTTGATAAGTAAATTGTTTTAAAATAATTGACAGCATGCATATCACACCAAAGGCCACCGCAAAAAAAGGAAAATTAATGCAACATTCTTATTACGATAAAATTAATGACCAATCACTTTTTGTACTCTATCAAAAATGACTTGATAACTATCCATTAACATTGCAAATTTAGGCCATTAAATTAAAAATAAAACTCGTTATCGAAAAGTTATTTGAAACTACCAGGTAATTATAATTTTAAAATCATTCCCTCGGGAATTAATTAAATTCATACCACAAAAAATTTCAAATCGTAACAATTTACATAAAATACAAAAAAAAAAAAAAAATTTATTTTATTTTTTATTTTTTTAAAATAGTCCTACACTTGTTCAATTTCTCTTGTAATTTTCAAATTTTTTCTTTACACAATTTTTCATCCCCTTTTTGTATAATTTATTCGTTATTTTTATTTTATAGCATGGTGCAATGTAGACTCTGATTGTGAACCTGATGTATGTACTCCTCTTTCTGTGATATGCGATGCACAAAGATGTAAATGTCATACCAGTTAAGTTAAAATATAATTCTATTTTATTTTGAAGCCTATAAATTTATATTGATGTCAAAATATTCTTAATCTTGTGATTTGTTCAAACCTTTGATTTTTTTTCTTCTTTACTTTCTACACACATTTTCATCTCCTCTTAGTAACAGTTATTCCTTATTTTTGTTTCACCAGGATGTATTGGAGACTCTGATTGTAAAGAAAAAATTTGTTTTCCTCCTTTTTTGTCACATTCTAAGTGTGATGGACATGTATGTATATGCACCAACTACTTTGAGAAGTTATTTTAATTGGTAAGGGGTAGGAATACCAACTTTGTAACGCTCCAGTTTTTAATAATGCGAGTCTTTTAAAAAAAACAATTGTAACTTACGGAACTAATCAGGGGTGGAGCCACCCACAACTGAAGGTGTGTAGCTGCACACCCTAAACTTTGAACACCCTATATAATTGGTTTTGCACCACTAATCTGATCTCTCTCACTCACTGACGAGAAAGACGGGAAAAAGATGAAGCAAAAGCACTAAAGAAGCAACAAGATAAGTGAATTAAACGATGAAGTGTTAGGGTTCATTATGGGCTTTGGACCTGTTTGGATGGGTCACTTTTAATACATGGGCCTCATACACAGGGCTTGTACGTTTGGTTCAAGTGAGAATTCAACCAAAATTGTTATTCTATATTGCTACTTGCTACTATACTACGAGCACTAATAAATTATTTTAACATTTCAAATTGTTTCTTTTATAAACACTATCATCCAAAATTCCAAAACTGTTAAGCCATATTAAATACTATCAATTTATTTATATGAAACGTGTATATTTTTTAGAGGAAAACATAATTATTTTTGAAAGTCACACATACGAGTGATTGTTATGTGTTGACAATTCATCAGAATTCAACTCTCACTAGCGATAATGCTAAAAAAAGAAATTAGGTAGCAAGTAAATTTGAAAGAAAAATACCAAAACACAAATTTTGTTATATAAGATTAAAATTAAGTTTTTTTTATGGTTTCTATTATTTTGTATTGTTCATATTTTAATGGGATTTTATCAGTTTTTTAATTGATAATTTAAATTAGGGTTAAATATGTCTTTGGTCCCTACATTTTACGTGACTTTGAAAAATAGTCCCTACATTTTAATAAATGTTTTTAAAATTCCTACATTTTTACTCCGTTAGTACAATTGGTCCTTATAGTCTATTTTCGATGACTAGGCTAACGGAAGATGCCACCTAGACGCCACTAGGATGCCACATGGCCTCATTAATGATATGTCATGCCACATATTAAAATCCTAATTTAAATTAAAAATTAAAATCTTAATATTTTTTTATTTATCAACCACACTTAAAAAATAAAAAATAAAAACAATCGCTTTTCTTCTTGTTCTTGTTCCATGATCTCTCTACCAACACCAAACCACCCAGCATCATCATCATCTTCATCTCTCTGCCATCATTTTTTTTCTTCAATTTTTCAGAAATTAGAGATTTGAAATTCCTTCTACATCATGGAACAACATTTTCGTTTAGCCTAGTCATCAAAAATAGATTGACTTCATCCCCTTTTTCACTCTCGTCACTATAAGCGTGAACGAAACTCCCATCCTCTGCGTCTTCAGCCCTTACGATGTCGCCATCGCAGCTATCACAACTTCACCATACCGTCGTCGTCGTTGATGCTCAGATCCGACCACTCACCATACTCGAAACTGTTGTCAGATCCGACACCATTGCTATAGCAAAAATCCATAACAAAGTTGATGATTTTTCAGATCTAACTTTGTCTGATTTTGTTTGTTGAGGTTACGGCGGCTACGAAGGAGATTCTTATATGTTGCAGTTGATTTAGATTAGATTCAAGGAATCTGTTGGTACTACGTTTGAAGTTTTTTGTAAGATCTTGATATTGTTGTAAATTGCATTGAATGATGCCTTCAGACATAGTTTAATCAACAAATTTTATCTAGCAAAAATTGTGAGGCTTTAGCTATGAGTCTTAGGAATCATTTGCGTTACATTGGGATTCCGTGCTTAAAACTTGTGGTTGATTTCTTTTACAGTTAAATTGGATTCTGTTTTTAGATATGGTTTGTGTTGTTGGTGTACTACTAGTTCTCTTGTTGCTGCTATGTTTTGTTGATATTTGAGGGGGGTTTCAAGCTATAATGATGAAGATGGTGATGGGAATTGAGTTATTTTTGGTAGAATGAATTTCTGAAATCAGGCTTGGGAGGATGCAACATGATAAAAAGGTTTTTTTTTTTTTAAGGAAAAATGTTTTTTTTATTAATAATAACTTAAATTTTAATTAAGTTAATTATAATATTTATACTTATAACACCTCTGTCCACACAAGATGCCACTTAAAAAGTACGGCCCCACAATATGCCACATCAACATTTCGTTAGTCTAGTCATAAAAAATAGATGGTAAGGACCAATTATACTAACAGAGTAAAAATGTAGGGATTTTAAAAACATTTATTGAAATGTAAGGACTATTCTTCAAAGTCACGCAAAATGTAGGGACTAAAAACATATTTAACCCTTTAAATTATATTATAAAAATGATAATATAGTTAAACGAAGGGTAAAAATGAAAGAAAAATTTTCAATAGAAAAATATGTATCCACTTTATATATTGTTATAACTAATAATTATTAATTCAAGGTAAAAAATTTGTACCCCCTGCTTCAAGGTCCTATATACGTCACTGAAATAATCATGATCATCTTTTTTCCAAATAAAATTAGAGGATATCACCTTCAAAAATAAAACATATTAGACAACTGAAATAATATACCTATGCATCATACATATAACAAGTATTAGGAGAAATGTGATAAAACCCAGAATAATACATCACCAAGAGAAATATAGAGGCTCTAGAGTTTTACTCGTCAACTATGTACTATCATAATCTTAGAGCACTAATACAATCATCATAAAATGATATCGGATGATCCCAAGACTAAATTAAATTCATGTCATTGTACATTCAAAAAGTCAAAATACAAGGACCGAAAGGAAGGCTATAACACTAGCTTGGTGTTAACAAAACAAAAGCCCAACCACCTAAGTCTGACCATCACTGCGTAGAACAATAACACATATTACCTCCACAAACACAACAAGAAACATATGATGGCATTCTCAACGTAGAGGTAACCTCCTTCGTACATTTTTGGAAAATGACCGAGCTCATAAGAAGTCAAGTCCATTGAAACTGCAGGCGCCCTTGACTGCATTGGAACCTCGTAGCAGCTCACTCCCTCAAAAATGTAAGGTATTAGTTCTTCTCAACATAGACAAAATGTCCACACTGAGAGGAGAAACCCAATCTATACATGTCTGGTCCATACAACGCTCCGCTTGGTGGGCATGTAACGCTCGAGGTTGATGAGGGCGGGGAGTGGTCCAACTCCTGATAGCTTATAGGAAAAACCAAATCACAACGAAATAAGAGGGATCTTGAAGCCGTGCAGGAATGAGACTACATGGTTGAATGAATGCTTATAAGAATTTTTTGGTACTACCTATATCAACAATATGCATCTTCTTTTCGGTAGCTCATTCCATAAGAAATCCACATTTAAGCGTGTTTGACTTGGAGCAATTTTGAGATGGTTGACCTTCTTGGAAGTTTTCCAGAAAATGTGCAAGTGAGGACAAAACTCGTGTTGGTTTGTGGGGACAATCAACAATCCTGAAAGCAATCTGGGATGTTACAAGTTTCTTCTCCAAAACAAACAATATGTCCATACTAAGAGGAGAAAACTAATTTATACACGTCTGGCCCATACAAAAAGCCTTGCTCTCGGGCGAGAGTTGTTGATGGCACCAACTACTTTGAGATGTTACTTTAATTGGTAAGGGGTAGGAATACCAACTTTGTAACACTCCAGTTACTAATAACGCGAGTCTTTTAAAAAAAACTGTAACTTACAGAACTAATCAGGGGCGAAGCCACCCACAACTGAAGGTGTGTAGATGCACACCCTGAACTTTGAAAATTTGCACATACCATCCTATGATTTTATCATTTTGAACACCCTGTATAATTGGTTTTGCACCACTAACATGATCTCTCTCATTCACTGACGAGAAAGACGGGAAAAAGATGAAGCAAAAGCACTAAAGAAGCAACAAGATAAGTGAATTAAACAAGAAATATGAAATGAAATTGACAAAATATGTGCAGCAGCGGTTGCTTCTCTTTTCTTCTTAGAACGATGAAGTGTTAGGGTTCATTATGGGCTTTGGATATGTTTGTATGGGTCACTTTTGATACATGTGCCTCTTACACAAGGCATGACGTTTTAGTTCAAGTGAGAATTGAACCAAAATTGTTATTCTATATTGCAACTTGCAACTACACTATGAGCACTAGTAAATTATTTTAACATTTCAAATTGCACCCCCCTGCTTCAAGATGCTGGATACGCCAGTTAAATAATCATGATCATCTTTTTTCCAAATAAAATTAGAGGATATCACCTGCAAAAATAAGACATATTAGACAACTGAAATAATATTCCCATGCATCATATATATAACATGTATTATAAGAAATGTGATGAAACCCAAGATAATACATCACCAAAAGAAATATAAAGGCTCTAGATTTTTACTCGTCAACTATGTACTATCATAATCTTAGGCCACTAATACAATCATCGTAAAATGATATCAGATGATCTCAAGACTAAATTAAATTCAAGTCATTGTACATTCAAAAATTCAAAATACAAGGCCCAAAAGGAAGGCTATGAGACTAGCTTGGTGTTAACAAAACAAAAGCCCAACCACCTAAGTCTGACCATGACTATGTAGAACAATAACACATATTACCTCCACAAACACAACAAGAAACATATGATGGCAATCTCAACGTAGAGGTAACCTCCACTTCATACATTTTTGGAAAATGACCGAACTCGTAAGAAGTCAAGTCCATTGAAACTGCAGGCGCCCTTGACTGCATTGGAACCTCGTAGCAGCTCACTCCCTCAAAAAGGTAAGGTATTAGTTCTTCTCAACACAAACAATATGTCCAGACTGAGAGGAGAAACCCAATCTATACACGTCTGGTTCGTACAACGCTCCGCTTGGTGGGCATGTAACGCTCAAGGTTGATGAGGGCGGGGAGTGGTCCAACTCCTGATAGCTTATAGGAAAAACCAAATCACAACGAAATAAGAGGGATCCTGAAGTTGTGCAGGAATGAGACTACATGGATGAATGAATGCTTATAAGAATTGTTTGGTATTACCTATATTAACAAGATGTATCTTCTATTCAGTAGCCCATTCTATAAGAAATCCACAATTAAGCGTGCTTGACTTAGAGCAATTTTGGGATGGGTGGCCTTCTGGAAAGTTTTCCAAAAAGTGTGCGAGTGAGGACAAAACACGCTGAAAATACTCGTGTTGGTTTCTTGGGTCAGTCAACAATTCTGAAAGCAATGTGGGATGTTGCAAGTTTCTTTGCCACAACAAACAATATGTCCACACTTAGATGAGAAAACCAATATATACACGTCTGGTCTATACAAAAAGCCTTGCTCTTGGGCAAGAGCTGTTGATGGGACAACATTTCCAACTCTAGTAGCCTATATGGAAGGTCTTCTCTAAATCTACCGCCTTCAAGGAAGAATATATACTTATGTTGTAGGTAACACCACACCTCCATTAACAATGTCCTGATCATGAAGATGAACTCCCTTCTGAATCAACTCCCCTCCATGTAACTTCAACACAACTACTCGCACCTCGTACAGTTTTAATCTCTAAATCATGTTGTAGCTTCAAACACTTTGCAAACTTATTAGGTAAATTTAGGTGGTTACTATTCTTAGAGTTATCAATGGCAATATATACTCTCTCATTGTCTAAGGGAATATTCCGAATTCCACAAATGTTAAGGGTCACATCTATTCATAATACACATACAAATACAAATATATATATGCATGTATCACAATCAAATATTGACTTAATAAAGACTAATTTTTGTTTATGGTCACAATACCTTGATGTATTGAAAAATTTACACTCCCCCAACGTGCCATCTTTTGTACCGAATTTATTTTAATATAAGAACATGGCCTTTTACTGCAATAGTCAACCATTTTGTATTCTAATCCTAACTTAGACACGAACCTCTTAACGCTGTTATAAATTTTTGGAAGATTAGGTTTCACAGGAGTCACATCCAACTTCATTTTTTAGAAAGACTCCAAGCGCTGACCGAATACATGACAGTTTGACTTGAAAACTCAAAGTCACACATAAAGGGATAATTTATATTCAGATGTCCTTTCAAACAATGGTTCATATTTTTTTCTCAACATGATTTAAAACTTTTGCACTTTCTCGTTCGAGGGTATTTCATCTTGATCTTACTCATTGTAAGAGAGATTTACCCCAATAGTGTAACCAACCATATCTTTCATCACGTCATAATGTTCACATACTCTTTATGTGCTCCACTGCATGAAACATGTTTATTAACATCGATCCCACAATATTAATATACGACGGGTGTTCATGTCAATGACTCTAAACCTTTATACACATGCATTTAAAACACATACTTCTTATCCCTCCCTCACTTCTAACATTATTTTGTAACCCTATGAAAGAAACAAATCCAGGAATTCCTTCTTTCAAATCTAGTAAGTTATCTTCTCCTTTAAAATATTCTATCGTACATCCAACTTTAATTGTAATCATACTGGTCCATCTTCTGTAGTATTCACATTCAAAATATTACAACTAAATAATTTTGAATGATTTCATGCTCCTTTCAAAATCTACTTTCCTAATAAAACACTCCTTCTTAGATCTATTGCATGCATGATCCACCAACTCATTTACCACAATCACTTTGCCCACCAAATACCTCTGATTAATAAAACCCAATTGATTTTTTAAAATTATCAATTCCATAACCAGTCATAGTCTTTTAGCTAACACTTTTTCCAACAACCTATAAAGACTCCCCCAAAATCAATAAATGAGGATGAAATTCATTAATAGAGTGAGCACATTGAACCTTTTGTATAAGAGTAATAACGTACGAAAGAAAGTTCTTTGGTAACTTCACATTAAGAAAAAAACTCTTCAACAAACACTTTCTCGTTTCATTTAATTACTCCCCAAAATCATTTGAAGAAATTAAACTTAATCCCATCCTAACCCGGACTTTTATTTCCATCAGATAACTCCACCACCTAACCAATCTCACTCTCAAAGAACCCCGTAGAGAAAATCCCGGAGAGTTGGGCTTTCCTAGTAGACTTCCTTAAATGTGCTTTAGAAAATACGTCACAACTTTCCCACGATAATCACTAGGTTTTTCCACCCATTCCTATTCTCTCATTAAGACTACTATATAATTCACCCTCCTTAGATTCTTCACACAAGCATAAAAGTAACTTGTTTTTACGCCACCCTCCTTTACCCATCTTGCCAGTGATTGTTGAAACGCCATGTTGTCCTTACTCTTTAGAAGCAACCAAAGCGCATGACAATTTTCCTTCCATTCGCCCCATTCATTTACTGACAAAGCACCAGTATCACTCTTACGTTCCAAATAGTCTATCCAAGACATATGATTTTTTATTTTATTTTATTCCTTACTCCCCATAAATCTCGAAATTCCACCGTTTTAAAACAACTTTAAGACTCTTCATTATATTCTTCAATATGTACCCCACCCACCCATCATTTTTCTCCTTATGACCATTCCCCCTCCACCACCTTTTGGAGCTCTCTGTTTATTTAGCAAAACATTGTTGAATCTAAACTGTTTAGGACCCCAATCATATTATGTATACCTAAGAATTAAGATACAAAGATCTAACATGTCTCTCAGAAGGGCTCATAACTTAATACCACCCTAGAAGAAGAGGATTTCTGCTCTTCTTCCAGAAAATTTTGCTCGCGCCCAACATAATTTCCAGTTATACCCTTGCGTGAGTTAAGTCACGCACCACTGGCCTGGGCGTGAGTTAACTCGTGCATGTTGGCCAGTGGTCAAACCGGAGAACACACGTTTTTTGGACTTTGGTCAGTTTTTCAACATTCAATCTACACATTTTTTTACCAAATTTACACGTTTTTTTGACCACATTTATGGTTGTTATAACCTGTACTACCATTCCCACCTATAAATACCCCTTCATACTTCCCTATTTCCTCACATCATATCACTTTCTCTCCCTCCTCACTCTCTTCCTCTATTTCTCTTCTTTTTTTTTCTTCAATAGTCTCTAGTCACTTGCGGTAAATGATGGTCAATTTTGAAGTAAATGGTGAGTAGCTAACTTGGGGGAAGTGATCAACCCTTGGGATAAAATTAAATTTGCTTCTTTTGACCCCAAAAACTTTTTACCGTGAGTAAAAAGAATCTTCTTGGGGTATAAAAAGAACCAGATTTAGATTAAGCCCAAGGGTTGATGATGTATATTCCTCAAGAAGGCTGCTCACTATTTACCCCAAGACTGATCACTATTTACCCCAAGAGGGTAAAAAGAAAATAAGTAGGTTTAGTGAATTCGAATAAATGTATTAATTATTGTATGAATTCTATTAATAAAATGAGATGTTGTTATATGTATTAATTTTGTTCATTTCTTTTTATTTATATTTGCTTTTATTTTATGAATTTGTATTTAATGAATAAATCCGAATAAAAATTAATTTAGTTCATTTCTTTTTAACGTAAATAACTTAATTTGAATAAAGTAAATAAATAAATTAGAAAATAATTAAATTAGAATAAAGTGAAAAAATAATTTAGAAAATAAATAAATTAGAATAAAGTGAACAAATAATCTAGAATAAAGTAAATAAAATAATTTGAATATAGTAAATAAATTAAAAAAAAGTGCGTGACTGATGAGTCAATAAGTTAGTGTTTTTAATATGTTATTTAAGTCTATTTTATTTATATTTGATTTAGTTTTATTTAAATATTATTTCCTTTTAGAATTATTTTACTTCAATTGCAAGTTATTATATTTCAGGAACTAATATTCAAAAGATTTAGTCTTGGAGCAAAAGAAAGGAGAATTAGAGCTTATTCGTGCCAAATATATGTAGATCTCATACAAAAATATCTTGTGCAAAGTATTTGAAGATCTTGTGAAAAAATATAACAAAGTGGCGCGCCCCTTTTACCCTTTTTGCTGCTTTTGCTTCTTTGACAAAAACTGCCTATTTTAGTATTTCTGACTTAGAGCCCAAGGTTTCTTGTGCAACAATTTAGTGATTTAATTCTTGGAGCTCAAGTCAATGTTAGACTATAAATAGAGCAGCCCTCTAGTTTGTAAAAGCATCTTTTGTTCTTGTAAATAATAAGGGACAATTGTTTCCTTGAATAAAAGTTCACCTTTATTTTATGTTCTTCTTCTTCTTCTTCTTCTCTTCTATGTCTACAAGGAACGTTAGTGAGTAGACCTTTCTTGTCTTGGGATTGTTGATAAGTCTAATGACGTAATCTTAATCAAACCAAACCATAAACCCTAATTTTATATAAATCTACTTTCTAATCTAATTCACCGTT
>Ga0228710_1000623_pt1 | contig 46906 bp, 22 predicted proteins | sample MedpolnodulmetaG_FD_177995 | JGI IMG/M metagenome (GOLD analysis project Ga0228710, IMG submission 177995) | Root nodule microbial communities from Medicago polymorpha collected in Santa Monica, California, United States - pink nodules | ecosystem: Host-associated > Plants > Roots > Nodule... | reverse complement strand
CCCCCCCAAAAAATATTTTTTAAAAATAGATTCAATAGAGGAAATTATACCTACGGGAGCTTTGAAAAAGGAAAGAAAGTAAACCGGAAGAGAGGATAGGACAGACTTCAAAAGTACCAGGCGTCCACCAAAGGACACTTGACTTATATTATTTTATTTTTTAGTTTTAATTAGGCAGTATCTACTTGTTTGAAAAAAATAAGATAATCTAAAGTTTTGATATACTTGTTGATAAATTAGACACTATAAAAATAAAATAGTAGCTGTATATTGGAGTTATTTCTAAAGTTTTGTTAACTCATTATCATTTCTAGAAGATTTGATTAAAACCAGTAGAAATTCATCATCGTTAAATTTTTAAAGTTCTTCTTTAGGAATAAATAAGAATGAATTACCATTACTAATATTTCCACTTATATTAATTAATTCATCGTAGCTACTGGAAAGTTTTCTTTAGAATTTTTTCCAATGTCCAAGCTATTACGTTTCAGAATTACTTTGGACTCCATAATTCTTAAATTTATTTTAACATTTAGCATTTTTAATAATTTTGGTGTTTATTATAATGATAGTTAGTTAAGAGATAATTATTTTAATGAGTATTTAGGTATTGAAGAAGGTGATTGCTCAAGTTTTTGAAAAGCTCAAAGGTAAGGGGATATACTTTAGAGAATGCCCAGAGAATATATGTATATTATTATATGTGATTAGGAGACTTGTGCATTTAATTGTAATAATAATCTATTTTAAATATAAGTCATTTATGAGTAAGTTTGATTATTTTTATTATCTATTAAATTTGGCAGTATATGAAAAGAATACGTTCTAGAAAATATTATAAATATGATGCATACATATATACTAATAAATAATTAGTCTAAAATGTGGTGCAGTAAATACTATAGTCTCATTCGTTTATATTATAACTAGTCGCAAGTATTATTATGTTTGAATATTTGAAGTGATTTCTCCTAAGACATATATGAGTTTTTTGACAATTAAATTGTTAAGTTGGTTGTTGACAAAAATAGTTGTGTTGAAGAATTACATAACTAATCATTTTTGTAAAGAATAACACATGTTGTTTCTTATAATATGATAATGTGTATAAGATTGAGGATATGTTCAGCTGGGTCGACTACATATCTTCTGGGGATCACAGGTGTTTGGAACTCCTACCAATAGTTAGTGATAGCTTCTCTTACCGGAAGAAATCATAATACATGAGGCAATGATACCTGACTGTGCAGGACTATCTATAATAAGGTGCAGCAATCGGGCCAGACTAGTTGGAGTAGAGATTAAATATCCACTCATTGCAAACAATCATGTTATGATAGTTGAGACGGCTTCACACTCATAATAGAGGTATCCATGGAGTAGGTTTAACAAAGATGTTACTAACAAGTCAAAACTTTAACATTTGAATTGATTATGATAATGTTTTATATGATCTTTGTTTGACTAAAAAAATTATGTGTGTTGTTGGCAGAATATTATATTTTTGTGCTCTTAATTAATTTGTATTTTTTTTGCATTAATTAATTCTTATCTGATCACTTGACTCTACATGACTTAATTGTGAAAGAAATTTTTCTAATTGTTGCATATATTTCTTTATTTGAAAAACATTACATGCAATTATAAAATATTACGTATCACCATGCAATATTATTAGTATCTAGTTAAACTTGTGTGCGATTATTTCACCTTTACAATTTGTAAATAATGTTCGGAGAGTCATTGAGTCACTCGGGGACCCGAGGGATTGAGTGTCTGGAGGAACTAGGTGATGCGGTTTGGGAACTAGATATGGCGTCCCAAACACTGATATTCACAGGAATCGTTAGGACAATCGTAGGAATCAAAGGACTAGTTGTTTCTTCTGCTATACACCATGTCACTCTAGAAATAGTTATGCCTTTAGAAATGATTTTGTTCACTAATGGGAATCTTCCTAATGGTCATTAGTGGTATTTCATCCAATATGTAAATATTGACTTTTAGTGGGTTAGAGTGTGTAGCTATTTCAAGAACTTAGTAGACTAAATAACTCTACGCTCGTGTGATCTCTTCTTTTGTGGTAGTGACTTCCAGTTGACAAGGAGTATGACAAATGATTATGTTTAATTAGTTTGACTTAAGTAGGACAACTATAACTTGCAGGTGTTGTAAAATATCTAACTACCCTGACAAGCTCAAATATGTAAGCCTACGCGCATGATAATTAACGATTTGTAGGATATATACGATGCATATTTTATATACTTATGTTTTATTTATTTTTATGTCCTGCGATTGAGAACTAATACTTTAACTTAAAAAAAAATGCAAGAAAGATATTTATTTAAATTAAGTTTTAAGTAACCTAATTAATTTACTAGTAGAAGTAAGATTTTTGAACTTAATGCACATTACATATTTAAGTATTAAAACGTAACACTATTTTTCAACATTAAGGAAAATGGGGTGTTACACAGGTCCAATGTTAGAAAATAGTGTTACGTCTTAATACTTAAATATCTACTGCGGATTAAATTCATAAATTTTACTTCTACCGGTATATTAATTAGGATACTTAAAATTTAATTTAAATAAATATCTTTCTTGCATTATTTTTTTTATTTAAGTTAAAGTATTAGTTCGCGATCGTAGGACATAAAAATAAATAAAACATAAGTATATAAAATATGCATCATATATATCCTACATATCATTAATTATCATGCCCGTAAGCTTACATATTAGAGCTTGTCAAGGTAGGTAGATATTTTACAACACCTGCAAGTTATACTACATCCTACTTAAGTCAAACTAATTAAACATAACTATCTGTCATACTCCTTGTCATCTGGAAGTCACTACCACAAAAGAAGAGATCACATGAGCGTAGAGTTATTTAGTCTACTAAGTACTTGAAATAGCTCCACACTCTAACCCACTAAAAGTCAATATTTACATATTGGACAAAATACTACTAATGACCGTTAGGAAGATCCCCGTTAGTGATCAACATCATTTCTAATGGTATAACTATTTCTAGAGTGACATCGTGTATAACAGAAGAAACAACCAGTCCTTCGATTCCTACGGTTGTCCTAACGATTCCTGTGAATATCAGTGTTTGGGACGCCATATCCAGTTCCCAAACCGCATCACCTAGTTCCTCCAAACACTCAATCCTTCAGGTCCCCGAGTGACTCAATAACTCCCCTGACATTATCTGCAAATTGTAAGGGTAAAATACTCGCACACAAGTTTAACTAAATACTAATAATATTACATGGTGATACATAATATTTTATAATTACATGTAATGTTTTTCAAATAAAGAAATATATATAACAATTAGTCATAAGATTTCTTTCACAATTAAGTCTTGCAGAGTCAAGTATTCAGATAAGAATTAATTAATCACAAAAAGATACAAATTCAATAAGAGCAAAAAAATATCATATCTTGCCAACAACACACATAAATTTTTTTAGTCAAAACAAAGATAATTTAAAACTTTATCATAATCAATTCAAAGGTTAAAGTTTTGATTTGTTCGTTGCATCTTTGTAAAACCTACTTCATGGAGACCTCTATTATGAGTGTAAGTCTGTCTCAACTGCCATACCATGATTGTTTGCAATGAGTAGATATTTAATATCCACTCCAACCATTTTGGCCCGATCGCTGCAGCTTATTATAGATAGTCCTGCATAGTTAGGTTTCACTGTGTCGGGTATTATGATTTCGTCCAATCAGAGAAGCTATCACTAACTATTGATAGGGGTTCAAAACGCCTGTGATCCCTAGAAGGTTTGTAGTCGACCCAACTGAACATATCCTCAGTCTTATATACGTTATCGTATTATAAGAAACAACATGTGTTACTCTTTACAAAAATGATTAGTTATGTAATTCTTCAACACAAATTTTTTGTCAACAACCAACTTAACAATTAAATTGTCAAAATCTCATAATATGCCTCGCGAGAAATCACTTCAAATATTCAAACATAATAATAATTGCGACTAGTTATAATATAAACTAATGAGACCATAGTATTTATTGCACCACATTTTAGACTAATATTATAATAATAATCACAACTTTTTAAAACTTAAGCGGGAAAAGTGCACTTTAGCCTAGTATTTATAATATTTTGTAGAATGTCTTCTTTCCTTATACCGTACAATTTAATAGATAATATAAATAATCAAACTTACTCATAAATGACATATCTTTAAAATAGATTAGTGATACAAAATTAGCAAGTGTACTAACTTATATCGAAGTAATAAAATTTGTAAGATTCGTATCCACAGGGACTGTTTCAACTTCTACTCGGTAGTAACATTATTATTAAAGATGTTTGTAAAATGAGGGGTGCACTGAGGCAATTGGTTTGATTTGCAAAATAAAATAAAATGGTTACGGAAAAATTGGTTTAAGAAATAATATGGAGAGGTGATTAGGTCATTCGATTCATCTGTTCATCGCTCATTAGCAACCTGTTTCTTAAGTCTACGAATGCTATAAAGTTAATGACAAATTAACAAAATAGCTTAGGTCAATCCCTTGATCCTAAGCCCTCTTTACTAATTATAATTCCCTAATCCCTTAGGTGAACCTATAATCATCAAAGGTTTTAAGTCCGTTAATTCAATTGTCACAACCTAACAACGTTCCATCCCTAGATTGTCCGTTAGATTGAACAGTATAGATATTTCCGAGTTACACGCTAGTGTCAATAGTCATATAAACTCTTGAATCAATTATATTGGGTCAGAATCATAAAAGCATTAAGAACGATTTATACTGAATAAACTAGAATGACATTCATAAAAATTAAGAGTTACAGGTTACATAAACATGAGCTAGAACATAATCATCTCTTGACCTAATCACAAAGGATCTAGCTACTCATGGCTAAAGCACAAATAACTAATATGAAAGAAAGATTCATTACATGGAATTGGTAACCAGATATAAGTTTTGATGGTCTCCCACCTTCTCTCCAGATCTCCAACTCCAAAAGTGAGTTTCTTTCTCCAAAATTCCAACTCTTTCCTTCAGAAAACAACTTCCCTTTTATAGGAAAATTCCCAGAAATGCTAAAATCGTACTTCGATGCTGTAAATCGGAGCACGATGGCTTCACTTAATTCAGATCACAACTGACGCGTCTGCCAAATCGGAGCACGATTTTGTCCCATCGGAGCACGATTTTTTACGAGACAAAATGTCTCAAAGTTGCAGAAAAATCGTAGCCCGATGCTAAAAATCGGAGCACGATTTCTCCTTTGTTTCAGCATAAAAATCAGTCTTTTTGCAGCTTCTAACTCATGCATAATCACCTGAACTCAACCAAAATTACATAAAAACTATAACAAAAGTGCTATATGACCTAGTGTCATCAATAATCTTCATACTAGATGGTGTATCATGTCTTATGCACTTGCCTATCTATTGTAAGCTGATGAATCATCGAGCGCAAATGTCCAAAGGAACGATTGTGCTTTGCTTAATAAGTTGTTTGGTGTGGAAATTGAAGCTGTTTGTGATGAGTGTGGTAAATTAAAGGATGCTTACATCTTATAAGGTTGGCTTAAGGCAGTAAAAAAAAATTATTTCGTTATTTTAATAAACGTAAAAAGAACAAAAATGTATGATTGTTGGGATTCAAACCCGCTACACACATGCAAACCAACACCAAGTCCATCCCTCGTAGGATTTGAGTACGTGACCATGCCACCTCTACCACAATTAATAACCACGACATCAAGTGATGCCTTATGCTAATTCCATTTCATTAATTGAATTTTAACAACTTTCTAAATTTATATTTTGTAAAATTTTTGTTATATTGGAGGGGAGGAGATTATCGGATAGAAAGAGAGTAAACTAGTTTTTATACATGAACCATCTTAGGTGACATATACTATTTGACACCTACACACATTTGTGACATGTGGCAAATACATTAAAAGAATATATTAGAGTGGGTGATGATGTGAAATTACAAAAACACCCCTGTTATATGAGATGTATATGAGAGGTGTATAAAAAAGGATGTCTACCTATTTTTTTTCCTAAATAATATCATAACAACATATATTAAGTTTGAAGAATTTATCTAAACCCACTAGAATCATCTTCCAATATTCTTTAAAAAAAAATCATCCTTCAATATATTTTTAGAGTTTCTCCAAATTAAAGGGATTGAAATCCCCCAAAATCCTTTCCTCTGGTGTTATATGGGACCTAAGCCCAATGGCCACCGCTAAAAATATTCACGATGGGCGGATAAATACCTGCATTGTTGGGTATGGGTCTGAGCACGGGTAATTGTCCGCAAATTTGAACAGGTATAGGTGCAGGTACTGGCACTCTAGTGCCCACCCCGCCCCATGCCCGCACATTATATATACTATACCTATAATTTTATTTATATTAAATTTAGTTCATTAATCCTAAGTCTTTGATATTTATTGTAATATGCACTTGTTTTTTATATTTTAGATGCTTTTTATTTGGCTAAATACTATGACGCGTGATATTTTATACGTTGATTTAGTAGATTTCGTATCATATTTTAATTATGCTGTGATATTTTTTTCTTAATTATTATCTTTTTTTGTGAAAGTGCGGGTAATAGGTGCGGGTACGGGCACTTAGATACCCATAGGGTATGGGAACGGACACCAAACTTATTGTCCACGAGGGTATGAGCTCGGGTATGAGGACTTTCTTAAAACGCGGGTACGGAGATGGACACTAGTACCCTGCCCAATGAGTACTCATTGCCATCCCTGACCTCATTCCTTCTTCTCAAGCTCCCCTTCACCTCTAATCTCCCAAACAGATGTAAATCATTTCTTTATTTATCTCTTGTTGTACTAGTGCAACTACTTACAATCCACGATAGTCACACAATTCACTCAAGATATTGTTAAGAATCAATTGCTTCAGCAATCAACCATATCCTTGCAACTTTTTGCCACATCACTTTTCTTCAATGGTGAACTGAAGGACACGCCTTTTGAACTTAAAGACTCTCCAAAGATTTTTGTTGATGATGCTCTACATGCGAATAGGATCATCTGAGAATCCTAATTCCAAAATAAAGTGTAAAAATTGAAAGTAGAAAATATCATAGACAACTCTAATACAAATATGTAAGCAAATATTGTCTTATTACATGATCTAATATTTATTACTAAAAAATCATCCAAACGACATGATTTATGTTGTTTAATAAAAATAATGTCCAAATAAAACATCAAGAAACAATCCAATTTACTAATACATACCCATACAATTCTACATCTCACACGCAAGATATCAAAAGGAAAAGACAAACAAAACATGCTAAGATTCATTGTAATCTAATTTTCTACATCCTTGGTTTGAACATTTGTTTGAAGATTTTTTACTGACTCAGGATTCCAAACGAACATTTGTTGCCAAATCTCCATGAAAGCTCGCACAATTACTCCATGATAATCTCTAGAATTCAGAGCCAAAAAACACTGCAATAGTTGCTCTAAGTCCTTGGCCTCGGACATCTCCATCTCTTCTATCATCTCTAACATTGATTTCTTGAAGTCTTCGTAAGGATCCTTTGACTTTTTCACCAAAGCAAAGCTCTCTTTTACCTTCTCCTCCATTCTACTTGACATAACCTTCGTTTCAGTTCCTCTTCGATTCTCTTCCATTCTACTTGACATAACCTTTGTTTCTGTTCCTCTTTGATTCTCCGTAATACTTTGAAACCTCACTCTCTCAACCTTCTTTACACGACTTATCGTCCTTCTATTCGCGCTAGTTAAATCTTTGTTCTCCTTTTTATCAATATAATTTGAGATAGGCCTAACTTTACTATCCATGGTACTAGAAGAATGGACCTTCTCGTCTTCGGAGAATCTTGCTAAGCAAGAAATCAAAGATTCACTTTCCTCTTCATTGATTTTATCAATTAGAAACTCACTTCTTCTTGAGGGAACGTCGGATGTACTTTTCCGGCCTTTAGATTTCACTTTCTTGACCTTTGATGACACATTGCATTGGTGTTCCGGCGACGAAGCAGGAAGGTTTGGATACCCTATGTCATGTGCTTTGGAGTTCACCGGAGAAAGGCGGTATATGGCAGGGACTGGATTCCCGGGGAAAGAGGAAAGGTCATTGGAGCGACACATTTGAAAAGTAGGGATTGTAAATTTCATCTTAAAGCGTTTAGACATGGTGTGGCTGTGAAACTATAAGAAAGAAAATTGATTTGGTGCAATATAATTAAAAGTTAATGTGGTGTTATTTATAATGGGAAATGCAATGTACGAAATTAATTTAAGGCCGGCAAGGAAAGAATAAGGACAAAAGAAAGTAGGACCAAGGTGATATATAGAATGACTGAATCCGAGTGAGTGAACGTGTGATTCGTATCCGAAGGGGTCATTCAGGAGGCTCTCTTGGAAATGACTGAATTTGGTGGACCAGTTACATATTTTACATATTGAATAGGACACGCACATAATTGCAAGAATTCCACGTCTACATTTACACATAACTAATTGAATATTTTGCAAAATGTGATTGAATATTAATATTAGACTATGAAGCACGGACACTCCTCGGATTAAGCGTGTCCTGGTGTCGGACACGTGTCGTCACGTATTCGACACCGACACGACCGACACTTATAATTACACTCAATTATGTCATTTTTTAAAATTATTAGTTGTGTCGACGTGTCAGTGTCCGTGTCGTGTCCGATGTCCGTATCCGTGCTTCATAGATATTATATCAGTAAAAATCCAGCAATTTGTTGACAACTTCAACACACAACATATCCCCCAACCGCAAAAGAATGAATCTGAATCCGTCTCTATCCAGATCCCGTTACAAGAATTATTTTTAATAAATCATTACACTTTGATGCAATGGGGATGTATAGCTTTATTGATTTTTTGCATCGCACATTGCATATGGGTGGGCTTATAATATGCATGGTTCTTGATAAAAAAAATAAAAAATAACTTTCTACTCACCGTCACCCTAATTAGGATATTTGCCTTTCAAGCGCCCTATAGTATCCTTAAGACTTGGATCCTTTGTAGACCGATGAATTACCTAACTAAAATTAATTTGGTTACTAAGAAAATCTTAATGTACTTCATATAATTAGAAGAAATATCAAATCTTGACGTTAACTTGGTTATTAAGAAAATTCTGACTATAATTTATCTTATTAGAAGAAAGATTTAACTATTTAACTATTGACCCAACGGTTAACTTGATTATAATAACAATATAAATATAACTAAATGGGTGACTCATTTGTTCAACAAAAAAAAAACTAAATGTGTGACTCTAAGAAGAATTGAACTTGAATTCTTTTTATGAGGAGAGTCATGTTGTCAACTTTTTCAACACCTTTGATTTTTTTTATTTTTTTTGTGTTTCAACATTATTGGTTCAAATATTGTTTTTAAAGAGATTTTGTTTTCGTAAAATATGTAAAAAAAAATAAAAATCACATAAATGAGTTAATTTAAACACATGACATTTCGCTGTTCTCTAGTATCAAAGATTATAATAGTAAAACTCGCATTTTTGCATAATATGCTAAGAAATGAAGAATTGCAAGTTTGAACATGGACTTATCGAATCCACACTCCATCATTTCATACTTCTTTACAATATTTTATGATCTCAATAATATTATTGAATAAACTTGGAAAATAAGTCAAATGTATGTTTAATTAATTGATTTCAGAAAGACATTTTTGTAGTTTTAAAAAAAATAACAAAGTTATAACAATTTCTTCCTGCAGACCCGATAAACATTTCCAAACAAGCACTAAATCCAGATGAACGAGGCAATCCTTGGCTTTTGCACTACAAGTTCTTATCTATCCGGGTTCTTTATATGATGTTGATTGCCCAACCCTACCATGCCATTGCTATTATAGTTATACACAAGGTAGACCCACACACACTTAAATTTTTGTTAGTAACATATATGTACTCAGTTTTTTTTTGTCCTTCCTTTTATTTATTTTTAATCAATCAGGGTTGACACAATAATGCACCTAATCTAGATAAGGACCGTATGGTTTTTCCTACGTGAGGTAAATAGATAAAATCAAAGATTTTTTAAAACTCTATTTTGCTCCTGAATCAATTTGTCTAAATTAAATTGTTTCATCAATGCATGTTTAAAAATAGTCACACGTTTTTCACTTTAGAAATAAAATCAATAGTTTCAACAACTTTTTACACAAGCAGTTTCAATCATATTTTTTTAAAAAAGAATATATAAAAATTGAGGACTTTACTTCCTTTTATTTGAAATAGAATAGAGGTAGTTTACGTATTATTTAAAGACATATTCATGATACCAAAAAAAAGAGCAAATTAGAAAGAGAGATGGAAAACATACCACCCTTTCTAAATGCATGCATGCATGCATGCTATAATTTCCCTATAAAAAAAAAGAGAAGAAAAAGCCATTTAATAGTAATAAATTAATAATAATGCAGCTAAAGGAAACTCACACCTACACCTACGGGCAAGGAACGCCTAGAAAAGAAAACTCAAGGGTTGGTCATGTGTGTGTTCTGCTTCCCCTCTCATCACTAAGGGGCATAATAATTTTGCAAACATAAAAACATTTGATTCTCTAAGAACAAACTTATCATCCCCAAGCCAGTTGAGGCAAGGGGTATCTAGAAAGAGAGAGGGAGGGAGGAGACTCTCTTTATCCTAAGAGAATTTTTTTTTCCTTCTCTCTTTCTTGTTTTGTTTTCAATCGATTTATTGTCATTTTCTCCTCTCATCACTTGGGGATATAATAATTCTACGAACATAAAAACATTTGATTCTCTAAGAAACAACTTATCATCCCCAAGTCCGTTGTGGCATAAAAGAAGTTTTTTTTTTCCTTATCTCTTTCTTGATATTATTTTTTCCTTTCGATTTCTTGTCATTTTTATGTTAGTGTCTCCAACTAATATTTAAGTACGTGAAAAAGATAATCTGGCTTCATATACATTACTTCCAAGACAAGCCATGAGAAAGTTGTGTCCTAATTTTGACAAGGCAGATGGGTTGGATACGGTTCTGGAGGTTCCTATTCCAGAGGAAATGTTGACCAATATGGGCACCACTGGTTTCAATCGTTGGCAGAACTTGAAAACTCTAATGAATAATGCTCAAGTTGCTGATAAGTCATCTGGTCTATCTGCACCCTCAAATAATGAATTCACCGCATTGCTTAAGCTTGTGGGTGCTCCTCTTATTCCTCTTCAGGTTCAATCTGATCATACTTTGACTCGGCCCATTCGAGATTGTTCCGTCGTAAGCATTCACTATATATCTACATTTTTTTCTTCTTTTTTCAAATGTTAAACTTATAATATGTATATATTGTAAATGATGCATATGGTGCCTATTTGTTGACATATATTGTTCTATTTTATTTTTTTTATAAGAAAACGCTAGTGGTTAATTTATTAGGAAGAGCGGAAAATGTTAGTATCCGGAATTACGCTACAAGATGAACTTCAATTAATTAGTTAATGATATATAGTTTTCATTGAAATGTTTGGGCAGAGAGATTCAATTGGGAAATACATAGTACAACAATATGTTGCAGCAACCGGTGGACAAGGTGCATTGAATTCATTGCAAAACATGTATGCAATGGGAGAAGTTAGAATACATGGTTCAGAGATGCGTCATGGCGCCGATGATAACAGCGTTCATTCAAGAGGCAAAGCTGAAGTAGGAGGTTTCGTGCTATGGCAAAACAATCCAGATTTATGGTGCTTGGAATTGGTAGTCTCTGGTTTCAAAATTACTGCTGGTAGTAATGGCAAAGTATCCTGGAACCAATCCTCTTCTCAACCTTTTCATTCTAACAGAGGCCCTCCTAGACCCCTTCGTCGCTTCTTCCAGGTAACAATATGCATATTCCATTTATTTAATATAGACTAAAATGTTGTTTTTGTTTAAGTTGATGACTTAGTAAATTCAGTTGTTTGTGATTTGTTTTAATTGTTGGCTTGTTAACTATTATCAGGGGTTGGATCCAAGGTGTACCGCTAACTTGTTCCTAGATGCTGAATGTGTAGGGGAGAATGAAATTAACAATGATTTGTGTTTCATATTAAAATTACAAACAGAACAACACATCCTCCAAGCACAAAGTACCTCCAACACTGAAATTGTAATGCACACAATATTGGGCTACTTTAGCCAACGCACAGGACTACTTGTCAAATTTGAGGACACTAAGTTGGTGAGAATGAAGACAGTTAAAGGAAAAGATTCAGTAATTTGGGAAACAAACATTGAGTCTATGATTGATGATTATAGATGTGTTGGTGGCATTAACATAGCTCATGGTGGGAAGACAATTTCCACGCTTTATAGGTACGGCGCGGCACATAATCACAAACAAATGATTGAGGAAATATGGAGTATTGAAGAAGTTGATTTTAACATTTTTGGATTGTCTATGGATTGTTTCCTTCCTCCCTCAGATCATGAGAGAGAACAGCATGATGTTGCAGAGCATACAGTGTGAATGAGTTAGGATTTTGCTTCACCTTCTCTCAACTCCTCAATCTGTAGGAAGTGTACATACAATATAGACAAGTATAGGTGAATCAGAAGTTTTTGTACATTGTCCTATACTTGGAAGGTCCAAAATTTATCTTCTTGAAGGAGAATTTTTACTTGATATAAATTTTTTTTTTTTTTTACCGAAAACAAAAACCATGACTCCATGTCTTGGGAGAATAAGGATGGACAGAAAATAAGAAAACTGAGAGATATGTAATGGAAGAGTAAAGAACAAGAAGAAGAGTATAAAAAAAAGATTAATAATGGAATAAAAAAACTATTAAAGCTCACAAATTTTAAATTATTAAATAATTACAATACTTTAATTAATGATTTTCTTTCAATCTAGATCTTCTTTACTAGATTTCGAGCTGTGTATTGCTTCAATTTTGCAAGCCAACTTCATTGGACAAGAAACATGGGTAAAATATCACATTTATTTTTATCATATAAGCTCAATAACTACCCATATAAGCTAGTAAAAAATGCAATCAAACAGATTTATTTTGATCATATAAGCTTATAAGCTATAAATTACTTGTTATGTTATAAGCTCGAATATTGACCTTGTCAAAGAAAGCTTCATGTCTCGCATGCAAGTTCCTCCTCACACTTGCGAGAAAACAACATATACATCCCACATTTTTAAGAAACCTAAAAAATTTTATGTTAGGATGGAACAAATCTATATTTTTGTGAGGAAGCACACATTAGGACGGAGTAAAAATTGTTTTTTTTTAGTCAAAGTGATTTTGGGTGGGATAAGTTCCTACCCACTTGAGATGCTATGTGCCAACCCCATTAAACCTAACCACTTTTGCCACTAAGACTTAAATCCTACTTTGGGGTGAGTGTGTGATAGAGAGAGATGTTGCTCTTATTATTTCAACTGTGGGGATACACTAAACCTCTCACAAGTCACAAATACTGATTCATTTTCGTGCCTTGTTCCTGTGAAAGCCCCTTCCAAAGTACATAGAGAGCAATAATGCATGCAAGTGCTACTGGCAAGAGGCACTACAAGTTATGTGCCTTGGCTGCAATTGTCCTTATAGCTCTTTGGTCTATGTTCACTGGCTCTATCACCCTCAAATGGTCCACAAACAACCTCAATCCATTCTCTGATGACTTGGATTCTATGATTCTTGATGATCTAGATGTGTTGGTACCCAATAATACATAATTTAACGTTGTTCATTCTTAAGCAGTGGTTTTCATGAATCATTACAAGCTAACATTGTGCTTTGTTTATGTTTTGATCTTTCAATTGAGAAATAGGAAGTGGAGGAGAGGGAGAAGGTTGTGAGGCACATGTGGGATGTGTACACTCGCAGTCATAGCAACTCCATTGGATTACCTCAGTTTTGGTTGGAAGCTTTTGAAGCTGCTTATGAGCACTTGGTCAGTGATGTTCCAGCAGTTCGAGACGACGCTGTTTCAGAAATCGCCAAGATGTCACTGGCACTTCGCTCACACATTTTACACCAACTTCCTCTTCATCTTCAATCACCACCGGTAAACTAAGATCACATAGTTCTCTGTTTCATTATTATGTAAGAAAAATAAATAAAATTATCATAGTTGCACAGTTATTAAATAAGAGAAAATTTATGTTTTTACTTTTCATGGTTGACATGTGCAGAGCAGCAGGAGATCAAGAAAACTTAAGCAAGCTAAGGGTCAGAGCGAATTGGATCATTATGAAGACCATGCATTGCAAAATAATCCCTTACCTCCCAAATAAATGTTTCTATAAGACTATATAGGTTTCTAAATTTGAATTAAAGTAGCTACTTGAGTCAATGTAGAAGAACTGCTAGTCATTATGGTAAAAAAAAAATTGCTGATCATTGCATTTTATATTTTTTTTTGGTGAATTGCATATTTATGTTTGCAATGTCATAAATTCACCAAAGCAATTTCTTTCTTATGCTTTACTTGTTCTACAAGCGGATTTGCAACTATACACCTGCTAGAGCATGTGACCAGAGACAGGAGATGAATACTGCATTCAAAATAATGGATGACCAGGAGATTTGCAAGGGATATCATATAGTCATTTTAGTTCAGATTCTTTTTAAATCACACGATAACAATCTAATTGAAAAGGAAGTATTAGTACAGATTATCTTCAGAACAATAAGCGATCGATAATCCAAAAGACGGTCGGTATATATTATATATGGCAAATTCTTATTTACTCATTGATAACATCCTTTTCTTCCTTGGCATGCGTTGGATACCTTGCTTTATCTAAAAATTATAAATAAATAATAATCGATCGCAAAACTGAAACCTCTCACGATATTATCTTATCCGTTTTCTTAAGTTTTTTTCAAAACAGGTAAAAAGCAATCTAACTGATTTGCTTTTAATGTATTCTCTTATGCAATCCCTTCCATTCCAGTCTTTTTTTTAATCCCATGGTAGCTCTAATAAATCACTTCAGGGGTGAGCTTGATTCGCTCATGAAAACTCATTTTTTGAAATAACTTTTTCAAAGAGATAAATATTTGAGATTGAGCTTGTTCAATCATTGTTATAAATAACATTTTCAGGAAAACAATGATGGGAATGGTACTTCTGAAAGAAAAAAAGAAAAAAAGAAAAAAAAGTTTTTGGCACGGAGTTTTAACGCCCCTAAAAATCACCAAATCGAAGGCTAGACAAAAGGAAGCTAAAAGAATATGAAACACAAGCAAATTAGTAGAATTAAATTAAGGCTGGCTTTAGATTACAATGACAAAATTGCTTGAGCAGATCAAATTGGTGCTGCTACTTTTGCTGTATTGCAAAAATCCTAAAACAGAAAATTCATGTACAGAGTATGGACAAAACATATTTACATGTTCCGCAACAACAACCTGTGTTAATGTTAGGCATTAGTCTTCTACTGTCTGGATCTCACCCATCATAATCCGGTTACTAACGACATTGAATCCCAAAACTGCGGCACTAACCTTTTTCCCTTTCTTACCCTTCTTTCCACCTTTGGAGAAGGATCCATCTGTCTGTCCCAGATCCTGTAAATTTATATTTCCAGATATCACGCCTCCACCGACTCTCCGATCATTCTGAGTCTGAAAAGCTATTTCCAGAACTTCAGATGGCAGTAACTCCATGTAATTGAGAAATTTATCGATGAATTCATGATCTGGGTCATATGATCCGAGGTTTTCTATCAGAAACATCTCTGCTTCGGATCTTGACTGCTTCAAGCAAAACTCTAGGAAACTTGTATCTGCCACCCCAAGAAATATAGTAAAATTGACATTAAATATGAGATTCAATTACAGATAATCTGACCATCAAATGCCTAACCATATCCAGTTAATTCATTTAGGGTACGTTTGGGAGGTGGGTTTTGGAGAGCTAAGTCTATATCTTGATATGTATTTGAAATTTTAAAAAATAAAATAAAAATTGAAGGAATGACATGATAAATTATCGTATAGTATTACGATCACTTTTTTAATCAATGTTAGAAACATTTTATAATTTCTTCAATGTAGAAATGAAAAATAAATAAGTCTACCCCTATAAAACCCAACTCTCAAACATTACCTTGGGAGGGGGTGGGAATAGCATTTGGAAAAACATATGTGTCAGGTACCCCCTCTTCAGTGAACCTAAATCTAGATTTATCTATCAAAATACAAAATTAAAACCAAGATAAAATGGTAGGTACCTTTTGTCCCAATAAGCCTCACACATTCATTCTCACACCAAACTCTGAAGTCCATGGCTTCTGAAAATTTCAAACAGAAAAATAGCTCAATATCTTTCGGCAATTATCATACCAAGCAACAAACACACACATAAAGAGCACTAAATTAGAAAAAACTGGACAGCGAGTGAAGTTAGAGTTAAAATAAATATGAGCAATCTTTACCAGAGTTCCTAGTCATGGCATCTTTTTTTAATTTCAGCAATGATTGAGAAGAGACAGGTGATGATGACAGCAATCGCTCTGTTGGTTTGCTACTCCCTGATTTTTGACGGCTTAATGATCCAGGTGAATTACCTTTCACGGGAGCATTTTTTGAACCCCAACTCCCCTGGCTTGCAAGTTGATGGAAATTTGGCCTGCTTATACAGAGACAACAAAATTAATATCGAATCAACTTATCATCAAAAGTAGATTTTCACACACCCCACCTAATGTTGTGTGTTAGTGTCGCTTCTAAATACACAAATGCTCTCAGATAGAGAGACCATGTCCAAGGCAGTATAGAAGTAATAAATTTTCTTAGATGTTCCACCCAAGCCTTAACGTCCTTATCATAGTTTTATCACAAGTTCACAACTGATAGTGACAAAGAGTTTCGTTTCTAAGAGACTGATGTTTAGTTGCAAAGAGCTTCCTTTCTAAGAAACAAAGACCTCTTATTATGATTGGTTATGATACAAAACAAAATTTTAGAGCCGTAATATACATGTATAATTAACGGATACCAAAATACTAAACTATTTCATTACAGTAGCAGCAAAGAAAATAAGTCTGATCAAGCATAAATATGGAAGAATTGTAAACATAGTGTAAAATGAATATACAACAAACACCAATAGCACTGCAAAGAGATAGAAGTCTTACTGCTTAGTTTCTAGCTTAGATTGCTCAATTGGACCCCAAAACATGTCATCATCCCCTTTGTATTTTGAATGAGAAGCTTGGGATTTTATGTGGCTAGAAGATGCAACTTTTGATGGAGCTGAAGCTGTCCGTGAAGGACCACTACTCTGAGTGGCTTGGGCAGGCTGTGATTTCTGAGGGGTGGTAAATTGGTCTGGGGGAACTGGAAAAGAAGACTTTTTCTCCTGTTCCTTTAGAATGTCCCTTAATGACAGTGGTTTAGGAACCTTACCAGAATTAATTGTCCAAGCTGGAGAAGGAGACGGGCTTGTTGGTTCTCCCCTCCAAAGAACAAAATCTCCCAGAGAGGGTCCTGAAGGTATAGTAGGCAGTTGTTCTTTCTCTTGCTGCACAGAGCGGGAGCTTTTTCCCTTTTCAATGGGACTTGAACTTATTGGTGTTTCACTAGAAGCAACTGGCTTTGAAATTTTAGACCCTGAACCCTTTGATTTTGTAGATTTTTTCCGGCTCCTTTTGGCGTCTTTAGCTTCAATGAAATCTCCGTCATCAATTGGTTCTAAATGGGGAGCTAAATATTGTGAGAATGATATACTGTCTGGACCTGTGCCATCTCTTCCATTAAAAATCTCCACGTCTTCTTCCAATAGATCATGTAATGGACTTTTCTTGCTCTTGCTATTTTGAGAAGTTTTGCTTCTGACCAGATTTTCGGTATTACCTGCTTCTTTATGATTTTGACTAGACACCTTTGTAGAGTCTAGATTGGCCACAACTCCAACCCAGGGAGTGGTCACACTGTGGGAATTGACAGTACTAGCAACCTCAATTACAGGCATCTCTATCTGTGCCTTTTTCTGTTCTTCCTGTTGAATTTCTATTAAAGACTTCGCCTTGAAACCAGGAGCAGGTTTCCAAGCCTTCCCTGAAGGCAATTCAGTATTCTGTGAGGCAATAGGACTAAATGACTTTGAGTCATTCTCAACAACAGTTTCAGTGATGCTTTTTGGAATATTAGCAGGGAGGTCACTAACTTCTTGATGAACAACTGCCTTTGTGATGGCAGTTCTGGATAGACTGTCCTCATCGCTTGTTTGTTTATGTGTTTCATAATCTTCTTCATCCCTATTGACTACCTTCAAATTGATTTCTATATGGTTTGGCTTTTCAGTTTCTGAATTCTTTGACTGCTGCAAAGTTGCATTTTTCAGCAATCCCTTTGTTTGACCAGAAGATTGGGATTTTGAAGATTTTTGCTTCTTTGATTTCTTCTCAGTGGCCTTTTTGGGTTCATGCACCTCAATATCTCTTACATCCACAACAGATGGCTCAACATTTGATATGACTCTTCCACCTAGCTGCCCTTCAACACTATCTGGTTTAAGCTCCACATCCATACCCAGTTGACCAGCCAGTGGTAACTCAATCTTACAAGATTCAGCCGAAGACACTGCCATAAAAGGTTCAACATACAGAGCAGGTATGGAATGCTCACCAGACTCTAAAGTTGCATTCACAAGAGTACCATCAGCCCTACCATTTTCACCTGACATCTGCTCCACATATTTAACAGTACAGTCAGAAGCAGAAACTGATTTCTGTGGAATATTACGTTCTTCTGTGGTTCTATTCTGCTCATGCACTTGGAAACTTCCACCAGAAGCAGATGCAGGCAATGTTTCCTTCTGGTACTTTTCATTAATTTGCTCGGGAAGAGTAGTGCCCCAACTATTTTGATGACTAATATTCCCAAACAATTGATGAGGCAACTGCACAGAAGATTCAATGCTTTGATTATAGCTAGTACCTTGGCTTTCTTGCAGAGCTAAATTCAAAGACTTGGTACTAAGCTCATCATGCACACTGGGAACTGATGTCTGAGAACTCATAGGAAACATCTCATGAGGTGGTTGACGTTGAGAAGGTTCCACATGCAAATTCCCCATTCGTATTCCACCACCCTGCAACTGTCCATAAGATAAATCGCCAAAGTGCTGGTGAGACTGCTGCCCCTGCAGCACTTGAGAAAGCAGTTGCTGTTGCTGGCGCATCAACAGCTGTTGCTCCTCCTGCTGCTTCAAAAATAGGAGTTTATCTAATAAAGGCATCTGCTGTGCAGGAGTAGTGGCCTGAGAATGCAACTGCAGCAAGTATTGCTGTTGCAACATGTTCACTATATGGGGATCCTGGGACAAAATACTAGATGGGTTATCTGCAGTTTGAGCTATTAAGTTGTTTAAAGACAATTGATTCGGCGCTTGATACATTTGTTGTTGCATTCCAAATGGTATAAAATTTTGATCACGATGCAAGTCAATGTTATGCTGAAGGGGATTCAATCCACCTTGTAAGGGATAATTTGACCAACCGGCAACACCATTATTTAAGCCTGTAGACGCCCTGTCAGATAATCCTTGGATACCAGAGATCAACTCAGAATTTTGGGATTGATGCTGTCGAGAATTGTCGCTCAAAGAAGACATGAGTTTTGAATGTGGTGATGCATCTGGAACAATGTCTGATTTTGGAGGAAGGGATGCTGCATCAACCCCTGGCCAATATGGATAAGGATTTGATAAGGACCTCTGTCGTTCAAGAGCCATCCTCTGGGCCAGCAAGTATGGGTTGTTTCCACCATCAACTCCTGATGGGCCCAAATTAGCCGAATTGTTTCCAATAAATCCTTGCATTCCTAAAAAGTACGCAGCAGTTAGGATAAAATATGACCGTCTAAAACATAAATGAATTTCACAATATATAGTACATATTACTTAAGAGAAATGATAGTATATGGCATACATTTATATTGAAAATATTTAAGTAGCAGTATTAACCTTCTGATAATGTCAGGTTTTCAAGTGGGGGACTGTTCTTGCTACCAGACATGAGTGACTCCAAAAACTTATTTTCAGCTTCAGTAGCAGAACCCAATCTATGCATGGAATTATTTCTCAACATCTCAACCTCACTTGGCCCAGTATGAATATTCCCGGAGGTACTAGAACTTTGCTGAACAGGTGCCTCTGTAGTGTCAAGTTTTGCTGTAGGGAACCCAGGTGGTGGTCGGGCTTTAGCTCGTAAATGGGGCATTACATCACCAAGTTGCAACCATGGTGAGTCAGCTGCTGCGCTTTCCAGGCGAACTAGTAAATCAATACCAAAATATCCAGCCTCGAACCATCCAATAATATCAATTCCTTGGAATGGACCTTGTACTTGACCCCGAGGATCTTTATAGAAAAGGGATAACTCCTCTGGAGGAGTCTGCGGACCTCTCCTTGTTTCCAGTTCACCATCCATAAAGCCAGTTAGTTGCCTTTTAACAGTTAAATCTTCGCTAGAGTGCCACTTAGCTCCATCTCTGGTATCCGATAAATAGTCCAAATTATTTTCCCACTGAGTACGAAAATCTTTTGGCTGGTGTGACCATTTCATATCTGAGTTTCTTGACCTGGCATCACCAGGCACATCTTTGCTATCATGCATGAGACTGTTTGGTTGTTCACACAGCGATGTGGCACGCCATCCAGTACCAGGATGAACAGAAGTATTTTCTTCAAAGGCTGATTCTCTGTTAATATGCACCTCATCAGCTACTTTATAAGATCCTCCATCTTCACCTCTATCTGCATGAAAAGTGAAAATTTATTTCTGTGGGGAAGAAAAGCCCTTTCAGACACATGAAAATCTATCTTCATACTTGCCAAATACAGCAAGGTATAATCCATTAAAGTGGGGAAGAAAATTATTTGTCTCAGGCATGAAAGTGAAAACAATAAGACGGGATAAATAAAATAGTAAATCATAACAGAATCATAAAAGGGGGAGCGAGAACCATTAATAACATACAAAAAAGTTCAACCATATAAGGGTGAAGATACTGTTGGAAATAAGATTGTTAATTTACCTTGGAGAGGTGCATTTCCAAACTTCATTTGTCTTGAATGCGTAAATTCTGTTGAGTTCCGTCCATCTTTTAGCACCTGAGGTGCACTGCTGCTAGTTATTTCCCCTTTGTCAATACCCTTTAAGACGGTCTGTTTCAAACAGAAAACCAATCTAATAAACCACTAGAAATGGTTGTGTCATCCAGAAACAATATAGAGTAACATCAATTACCAGTTCCTCAGAAGTTGGTGCACAGAGAGCTAGAGGCTCCAACGGTTCATCTTCTGTAAAAGGAGGAACCTGCACAAAATCATCCACTAGTTTTATAGCTGTGTGCACATCAGTCACTCTGTACACATCAAGGATATCAGTCCTGCTATATCTAAATGGATGAGCTTCTCCACGCTCACTTTCAACTTTATCTGATACAGTTTGAGGGTATTGAGAATGCATATACGAGCTATTTATAGGGCTCCCACCAGAACCAAACCGGCCACGTCCGAGATTAGCAACTGGATCCTCTTCACGGCCCCGCCCAGAAGAAAATATAGGCACTTGTTTGCTGGGTGTCACATTCTGGTGATGGGAAGGCTCTATCCTTCCAGTTCCACGTCTTTGTAAGGAGCTGGGTCTCCATGGCGAAACACGATCCCCTTCCTTTTCATCCTTACCAGGATCGGAATTGTGAGACAAAACCTTGTCCTGGTGCAGATTCCCATTTTTACCTGAGTCGTTCCGTTTTTCAGGCAGAACTTCAGGCTCCTTCTCATCAGGACCCCAGCGAGAGGTCCACCTATTATCACGCCGCTGATCCAAATTCATTTCTCTATTACCTGAATCATTCCATCTATCAGACGTACTACGACGAGTTTCTCCGAAGTTTCTTGCTGATGGGTTATCCACCCATCGGTCCACTCTCCGAGCATCACCTATGACCTTGTCACCATCCCTCCATCGATCATTACGTAGGGAGGACTTGGTATCTCGCTCTTCATCACGCCAACGGTCATGACGTCCACTTTCAGAGTCAAGCACAGATGGCCTAAAGACGTCCTTCCTCTTATGGTTGTCATGCTCATCCTTTCCATTTCCAGATGTCTTAACAGTCTCTGAGCGATTGCCAAATGATGGAGTCGAGATCACATGGCTTTCCTGAGAAAAGAAAAAAAAAACTAACCTTTTAGCAATTATAAAATATATCTAAAGTAAAATGTTCACAAAACATTACATAAGTACACAAAAAAATTCAAACGTAGCGAGTAGTAATAATTGTTACACACCACAGTTCCTGCTCCAGGTTTTCCCTCCCCTGGCTTTGGCTGAAGCCACTGAGGCGAGAGTGGAATAGGATTGTCAGAGCCTTGGAAATCTGCACATATGTGATAAAAGCTTCAATTAATTATTAATAGTAAATTAATTGAATTTTTTAACGAGAAGTTAAACTAAGGGCCTGTTTGGATTGATTTATCCGAGCTTATCTATTGATATAAGTTTTGTGAGACTTTTTGAAAACAGCTTATGCCATTTTTTTAGAGCTTTTTTTCAGGTTATTTTCATAAGTGGTCCAAAATAGCTTATAAAAACAGCTTATAGCATATACAAAACAATTTAATTGTATCTTTTATTATAGAAATATAGAAATAGCTTATGTAAGCTTATACGGAAGAGAGGGAATCTAAAATTAGAGTCACGTATTAAGCTAACTATACTAAAAGCGGTGGATAAAAACTCGGTAATAAATATATAAATTCAGTAAAAATTTAACAGCAAACAAAAGACATAAAATATGATATGAAGCTAAAGTTAGCACCAGAAAAACTAACGAACTTAAAAATTACAATTTTTGAACACAGTGTGAAGATCTAAGTTTGTAGCGTTGAAGCTGAGAAAGAAATAATCGAAAGAAGCATAGAATAAAGCGAAAAAATGGGTAATAGATAAAAATTAAAAATGAATGCGCTAGGGTTTAGTGGCGGCAGAAGAGAAGAGAACGAACCTTTGGAGATCTGAAAGGGAGGAGCGGTGGAGATGTGGAGGGCAGTGGCGGAAGTTGGGTTAGACATGGTTGATCGGTGATGAAGAGATTCTTTCTGATTGAGATTGAGATTGAATTCAAGAGTGAGGTAGACAATTGGGTTGAGTGAATGAAATGAATATTATTAATAACTTACTAACTTCTTTAAGGTTATTAATGTCTTCAACGCAAATGGATGACGATGAATTTTATCAATTTTAGGTCCACGTTCACGTTTGTCGTGTCAGTCACGCGTTGCACTTTTTCACCTTGCTTGCTTCTTCTATCAATTTTAAGCTTTGAGGGGCTACCTGATGATGATACGTAATCCCACTTGAGTTTTTAGTTGAGTTGGAGATTTTACCCTCACAAACAAAGAGCTAAGGGTTTGGCGTGGTGGTGAATTTTTATGAGCGTGTTCGCACGCGAATGGGGTTGGTGATTGGGGAAGGATTGGGGAGACTTGGAGTAGTATCTTTTTACTACGATTTTACGTGTCAGTCAATGTCTCAAACGCCCTTCGCTGAAACAATGTGTTACCATAAAACAAAAAGAGCTATGTTATTTGAACATCCAACAATTTTTAAGACAGCTAAAGTTTTATAAAGAAAATGATGTATTAGCACAAAAATCAAAGTAATAGAGAGATAAAGTAAAAATATAATGTGAGTTTGAGAGAAAAAGTTGTTCAAATATCATTTCTCAAACAAAAAATCGATGCTTCAATCATACTAGTTCACAAATTTCCTTCAAAAAATCAAAGTTTACATATTTAATAGTTTTTTTAAGGCAGGTTTAATAGATTTTCGACAACAACATTATATATTTTTATTTTTATTGTGTTATTGGCATTTGTTTGGTTCAGCTTTTTTTCGTGTCAAAATCACTTTTTTTTTGTAGATAGATGAAATGGCAAAGCTATTATAAACTCACACACAAGTGGAGGTACCGAGGTTCGAAACCCCGGTCATGACATCCAGCCTAACAATGTGTTGTCAATAGCACTTTTAATAGCTTTGAAAGTGAAAATCAACAATTCTACCTTGTTTGGTTTATCTTCTCAGACTTAATTCTTATCTTCAAAAACAATTTTGGTTGAGATGGAGAAGAGAAAATCATGAAGTGCGTTGAGTCTTGTTGCGGTTTGGAAAATGACCTAAATACTCGATTATAGTGTGAGAAACAACGAATGTAAGAAAACAAATGGTTAAAATTGCAAGATCGTTGGCAAGCACGGATACGGTGTGGGCGCAAATGGGTCAACCGACTCCACTTGCCTCCACTTACTTATTGTATTTTTAACTTAAATTTTGATATTTATGCAGTTTGACCCCACTTATATACAGGGGCAGATGGTAGTATACGCATGGGGTAGCTTTGGCTACCCCAATTTTTTTTATTTTGTTTTAATAAGTAGGTATGTTTTATGTTTTGTCACCCCAATAATATTTATTTAGCTACCCCAAATAAATTTATTTGTCAAAAATTGATAGAAACATGAAAGTTAAATGAATATCACATAATTGATAAATTTATTTAGTGTTATCCTGGCACTTCTAGTCTCTTCGGCAACTATAAAGATAGTTTTCTTAGCAGTGAGTTTCTTACAAATGACACTCCTAGATGAATTTGACACTTTAAAACATCGTTGAACCCTAACATTTCTAAGTAGTTACTGTAATTTTTTGTTTATTTAGTGTTGTTTTAATTTACATTTATATAAGCAAAACTGTATTATTAATTTTTCTTCAAAGTTAATTTAATATATTAATTTTTAAAAAGTAATTTTCTTCCCTGTATATTTGGCCCCCTCGTAAATTTATTGCTAGCTTCGCCGCTGTTTATATAGTATTATTGTCATTCATAATTCTACAAACAATTACAAAACTAATAAGGATCTTAATGAGTGTTTTAAGAACACTATTTAAGAAATCAAAGGAAGTAATTTTTTTTATAAAAAGTTGTTGTAGTTATTATATTGATAAAAATAACGCTTATTTTTAGGATAAAATTTTCTTTTATGAAATTTTTAACCAATTCTCTTAGAGCATATTGTTGGCAAGACCATAAAAGTACTATTATATTCTAAACTATTTTTATATTTGTTGAAAAAGGTTATGTGATTGACGTTGGTAGTTGAAATATAATCAATTATGGTTATATTTCTTATACTATGATAGAATGGAAAAATATTTTTAAAAAATCAACATTTTAGAGCAATTATAAACATAACTTATTATATAATGTTTGCACGCTTGTGTGTTTATAAAGTTTTATATAAATTTTTATGATATAATTTTGACCCCAGTTATAAAAATTTCTGGATCTGTCACTGATCTTTAGGACACGAGCATCTTGGTTAAACTTTATTTTGACGTTCATTTCTGCTGAAATAAGGTTCAATTATTTCATAGATAAGTTATACTTTCTCCAGTCACATTTATAAGCAAAAAACAACTTTTTAAATACATTGGATAATTAATGTATTTGACCTATAAACATGACTGAATACATTAATTATTCGATTTACATAAAAAAAATAACTTTTTCCTTATAAATATGATTGAAGATAGTACTCTATAAAAATAATTAAACATACGAAAATGATATCATTTGCGTATGTTACTGTGAAATCTCTTAATGTTCTTATTGAATTAATTTTCAATTTATGTTAACGTTTAAACATATCAAATACTTCACTTTTATTTTTTGAGATAAAAGTGATAAAGATGTATTTTCTTATTTAGGCCCCGTTTGGATTGGCTTATTTTGAGCTTGTGTGGGCTTATCCACTCTCATAAGCCTTTTTAAAGGTGTTTGGGTAAATAAATAAAAATAGCTTATCATAGTTTCATAAGCTGCTTATGTCATATTTTAATAAGCCTAAATTTTCAGCTTACCCTCCGGCTCAACAAGGAGCTTATAAATTTATGTAACCTCCTTCGATTCTATGTGGATCCACTTTTTCAAAACATATATTTTAATTATAATGTTAGTTATTTTGGTGGTGCATGAATAACAATTAACAAAATTGTTATATACTTATCTTACTAAAGTAACACACGTAGCTAGGATTTTTATTAGTTTTTTTTTTAAGGAAGATTTTTATTATTATTTTGTTACGTAACAAAATGAAACTGCATAAAAAAAACAAATTTAACTTGTCTTTTTTTTTAACAAACTGTACACTAATATCTATATGGAGTATATGGTTGTCTTATATGAATATTGATTTTTTTTTTAAGGACGAATATTGATTATACTATACATATATATAATTAATTAATATATTATAATATTGTTTTTTACATCTTGATTAATTATATCAACAAAAAAAATCTTAATAATTGTGATTCGATTCTTTATTTTTTTTGTTAGATTAATAATATTTAAAATTTCGATGATTGCTTATGTAATGTCACATCCAAACACTTCAATTTATGTAAGTACTTTTTAGTGTACATATCCAAACATAAATAGCTTATCAAGTATAAGAGCTTATGATGTAAGCTCTGATGTTATAAGCCTTAATGCTATAAGCATCTATATAAGTTGTTTATCCAAACGGGGCCTTACTGTCAAAGTATCATCAAGTTCACATATATAAAAAAGTTTGAATTCCAGGGCTTCATATTCTCTAATTAGCAGTTACAGAATTTTGGGTTATTTTAGCTTGACTCTGATCACATTTTTTTCAAAACTATTTAAGATAACTTTTGAATTAAACCTAAGGCTACTTAAGCTATAAATCACATCAGATAATAACATAAAACATGTACACATAAGGACAGTGGCGGAGCCACATTGTCTTCAGGGGATGCACTTGCCAACCCTCAAATTTTAATTTTTTCACATATACCCCTGTGTTTTTTGCATTTTGAACTTGCTCATATTTTCACTTTACTCATCTGCACATCTTAACCTCTCTCTAACTTCTCTCTAAACTATGCGTTCTCTTAACCTTTCTTCCTCTACTACCACCACTCTCATCCACTTCGGCGGCAGCACCGCCGCCAAACTCCGCCGCGCCACCTGATAAGTGCCAGAAAGTAGTAATTCTAACGAAGATTTATGACACTTTTGTTACTTGTTTTGCAAGTTATTAAGGAAAAAGCCGAGAGATAATTGATTTTGATCTTTTTACGCTTTATCTATCTTACTTTACCTAATTTTGCAAGAAAGTTACTCAAGGCACTGAGCAAAGATAGAAAACAAGAAACAAAGTGCAGCAAGGCCAAAAATAGGCAGAAAGACACATTTGCTCGCCCTCAACTCACACCCAACTCGCAGTGGCGAGTTATCAAAGGAAAAAATAGGCAGAGAGGCACATTTGCTCGCCACCAACTCACACCCTACTCGCAGTGGCGAGTTAGCAAAGGAAAAAATAGGCAGAAGCACAGGTTTGCTCGCCATGGCGAGCGAAGTTGCTTGGGAGGCGAGCAAGGGCAGTTAAAACTCCCCATGATGACGTGACACAAACCCACTGGGGAAAAAACCTCAACTCGCCATGGCGAGCAGAGGAACTCGCGAGGCGAGTTGATGCAGATGGGAAAGCTTATAAATAGCCCTTGATCATTTCTTGAAGGAAGAGAGCTTTGATTGAAAAGAAATACAGATAGATCCTTAGAGAGAGAGATAGGGCTTGGTCTTCATAGAGTGAGAGTGATAGAAGTTGGATTCTTCCACATTTGGTGAGAAATCACAAAGTTGTAATGAATCTTTTCCTTTCAATTCATTCTTGTAAGGCTTCCATGACAATGAGTAGCTAGATCTCCATTGTTGGGATTAGAGGTACTTGATCTTAGCTAATCATGTAATCAATTGACCTATAAATGTATGGTTCTAGTATTTCATTTGATATGGAGATTATTCTTGCATTTTATTGTTCATGTTTGGTTTAATTGTGATTGAAAAATACTTTTGAATCTAGGTTTAGAATAATTCTTTATCCAAACATAAATTCTAGACATGGAATTGATGTTTAGATAACCATTCTTTGTATCCGAACTTAATGCTTTTCTATCATTCAAGAGATTGAGAAATCATCGATTGAATGATAGGAATGACTCTTGGATCGTTTAATAGTGCGAGACATCGACGATTAAACGATACAGTTGAAGTCACCATATTATTTGGACACGAATGATATTGACGAGGGATACGTGGTAATATCAAAGGAAAACTACAATCCATGCATGATCTTTAGGTTCGCGTGACGCTTGATTAAGGAATTCTAATCCTAACAAGTTTTACGCCCTATCAATCTCAAGTTTTAATCTTATGACGTAAATACTTAGGTTTTAAACAAACAAACAAATTACTCTTTCAACTTAAAATGGTAATCGATGTCGAACGATCCATGATATCGCACTAGTCCCTGAGGAGACGGTGTATAAATACTTACTTTTGATATAAAAATCTTTTGCAGCGGAACCACTGGTATCTTGACTTTATTTCGCCGTCCTCCGCCATCGTACAACCACAAAGGGACATTTGAAAGCCTTCAGCGACATTGAATCCACCACTAAGGTAAATAGGTAATCAATTGAAAATCTTTGATTTAGGGTTTTGAAATTTGAGATTTTTTGACATAACTTCAATTGTGATAAATTGGTTGATTAAATATGAAATTGAGGGTCCTAATGACATGTTTGTGTTGTGAAATTGATTGAAGAAATGTTTTAAAGTGAAAGTCTCACACACATAGCTTGTTTGTAAAGTAGTGAACAATACACTCATGGCTTGAATCCAACTTCCAGGAATAAGCATTAAGTCATAGTTACATGTTTGTGTTGTGAAGTTATGAATCCAACTTCTAGGAATAATGCTGTGTTTGTAGTTATTATAATGTATGAATTCATTGCAGGTCGTGTTGCTATTTGTGTGCTGCCTAGTTATAGTTATTATTTGTGTAGCAGTAGCAGTAGGGGTGTTTATCTGTGGTGCGGTGTGGTTTCGTGCTGCTGCTATCCGTGGTGTTTGTGGCTTCTGTAATAGGCCTTCTAGCGTTTTTTTTCCTGCTGTCTGTTGCTGTTTTAGAAGTTTTCAGCAGTCGTTGTTGTGTTCCTTTCCTCCTTGGTGTGGCTACGTTTTGGTTTTTTGGTGTGTCCCCTTTTGTTTTGGCTTTAAGACTGTTCCGGCGGGGCTATGGAACTGAAATCTGGTGTAGCAAATTAGATTTCAGAGTCATAACTGTTATTATGTGTGTATTGCCAATGCTGTGTTGCTTTATCAGTTTGGTTTACTGAAGTGAAAAAGAGAGGATATGGACAGGTTCAATTCAAGTTGTCAAGTGGAGAATTCTTTTAGTTTAGTGTATTTTTTACGGTTTCTAATATGACAGATTCTGTGACATTGTTTTAACAGTTCATGTGACATTGTTTTACTCTAATTTTACTCTTTCAATAAGCTTCTAATTGTACAGTTTTTGTGACATTGTTTTGAACTTTTGTCCATACATAGCTAAGTTGAATATTAAAGTTTGTTATTGTGTTGGTTGTTGTAGGAGTTATGCAGATTTTTTTAAAAAGAAAGTTACCATCCCATGAGCAATGATCTAGTTCTCAACATGTTCCATGTCATTTGAAATAGTTACCATCGGATCTGGGAAAGCGGCCTAAAATGTCAACATACTATCCAAATGATCAAGAAACAATACGCCAAACTTATTTACAAAGAGGATCATGCCAACCTATTCAACGCAATTTTCCTCAAAGAAAAATTGGAAATTCAATGAGAAGATTTTGTCCCTATTGGATTAATGAATTTGGTAATTGGTTATAGTATAGTATCGAAAAAGACACCACATTCTGTTTATGTTGTTAGCAATGATTTTGATTGTCGCCACATCAACTGTTGAACGAGCCTTTTCTACTATGAAGATTGTGAAGACTAGATTGCTTAATAAAATGGGAGATGATTGGATGAATGATTGTCTCGTGACTTATATTGAGAGGGATGTGTCCGACAAAATTGATGATGAGTTGATTATTCAACGATTTTAGAACATGACATCCCGTAGGGGACATTTGTAAAGACTGGATGGAGTTTTTTGAGTACGTTGTAAATTGAATACAATGTAATTTTTTGAATATATATTATCATAATTATTATAAATTGAAGTTTACAAATTTGAACCCCTCGATCTAAGATCCTAGCAACGTGGCAACGCCACCGCATAAGGATAGATTCATTATTAAAAAAAAGGATACAATCATGCCATTTTAGGCGTGACCTTTTCCAACAAAAATCTGCCCATGAAGTGGTCTACAAATATGCCCATGGAGTTCGTGTAAAATTAGTCGTATCCAGTCGAAATTAGAAAACTAAATTCTTTCTTATCTCTGATGTGTATATCCATTTTTTATTGGATGTGAATCGCAACTCCATGACTCCATTATCAATAACTCTAATTCATTCTCGAATTTCTAATATCGGTAGAACATTTAAGCAAAAATTAATACAAGTAAAAAACCAAAAGTACATTGAATAATAACATATTGTATTAAGGCTTAATTGTATGTTTGGTCCCTTATGTTTGTTTTAGGTTTCAATTTGATCCCTTATGTTTTAAAAGTTTCAAATTGGTCCCTTATGTTTTAAAAGTTTCAAGTTCGTTCAAAACGTTACTCATATTGGAATAAGTTAGCCCCTTCTGTCACCCGCCGTTTAAAGAATCGGATTGACAATATGAGTGATGAGATTTAACTTATTTAGAAAATCAGTTTTAAATCAGTTTTAATGTTTTTTTTTTGTCTTATTAAACTCAATATCATGTCACGGAATGAACTAACTTATTCCAACGTGACCAACGTTTTGGACCAACTTGAAACCTTTAAAACGTAAGGGACCAACTTGAAACTTTTAAAACTCAAGAGACCAACTTAAAACCTAAAATAAACACAAGGGACCAAACATGCTATTAAGCCATCCAAAAAGACCTAACAGTGCAGTTTATTGTCTGCTTATCTTCTATTAATGTGTAAGTAATTTTTGATATATCTCGGATTGCCCAAGTGCAAAGGTTATGAACCAATTTTGGTTGTGGTGGCTCATGCGTGCCTATAAATATTGTCGCTTAATTGCACTCAAACATCCCTTTTTCAACATGTTTCATTATTGATTTAATTTTTGTGTCAATACTTTATTTTCTTTGTAAATTAATGATTTTCACATAAATTATCGTTCAAATAGTTGTTTAACACAAGTCAAAACAAAGAGAATACGGCCCCAACCCCAAGAATTAAAAGGTGAGAGGACTAGGGGTGTGCAAAAAGTATGGTTAACCGTAACCAAATCAACAACCAAACCATAACCTATTTTAAAAGCCCAGCCCGATTGATTAAAAAACCAAACCAATCCATATAACTTCAACCGGTTTCCCATTAAATTCAATTGGTTTTGAACCGGTTTAACAAACTCAAAACACGCTAACACTGGTTTTCAGTTTCCATCATTCTCCATCGATATCATCCCTTCATTTTCACCTTCCTCTCAATACAGCATCAACATTTCCATTCTCTGTAGATTCGATTCGTGTTCTTTCCCGCCGGCGAGTTTTAGTTCATGTTTCTTCATGCGGGGAAGATCTGGTTGTTGCAACTTCCCACCTCCACCAACGGTGTTCTATGCGGTGGCGGCCGCCGCGCTTCTGGTCCCATCTCATTCATGAGGATTAAAGGCTGATTAGATCATCATGATTTCTTCCAACGCAAATCTGGAAACTAATTGCAATGATGAATTTTTGCTAGATGTTGAAAATTGAATTGACTCTATGAATGAGATTTTAAGTCCCTGAATTGTTTCTATGTGATTTTCAACTTTTTTTCACGTGACTTTATATAATCGATTAATTTTGTTTGATTGACTAAAAAGAAGAAAAGCAGATGGGTTAAAACTGGTTTACTTAAACAAACGGGTTCTAATGACAAACCGGTTTCGAACTAGTTCCGAACTATATCGAGACTGAATTTACTAGAAAACCGGTTTTTAAAGAAGTGGTTTCATGAACCAAACCAAAACCAATTGGTTTGGGTTTTGGTTTGGTTTTAACTTTGCACACCCCTTGAGAGGACGGGGAACCCGGGAAAAGACACAAGTGGGCAGACTGAGACTGACAGAGGAGTACATTACACCAAACCTCTGCCTTGGCCTGACTATTCTATCGCTTCTCTTCTCTACCCCACATTACGTTTAACCTTTCCTCCCATAATAACCATGGTATTGGTATGGTTACTTACTGCTGTTTCCTTCCATTCTCCGTTTGCTTCACATTGCATTATTACATTTTTAGCCGCGCCAGGAGAGGTAAAAAAACAAATTAAATTAAAAAAATGTAATCAATAACAATTAAAAATAAGGTTAAATAGATTTTTAATCCCTATAAAATCATGACTTTTTAAGTTTAATTCCTATAAAATTTAATTGATACATTTATTCCTCCAAAATAGTCCATATATATGCAACGTTAAATAGTTGAATAAATTTTTTAAGAAAATTAAAACGAAAAGTGGACATAAATAAATATTTAACCCATATGTATATACGCTATTTATGTTATTTGGACATTCAATTTTCGTCATTTTGACATTGTATATTTTGGTGTCCACTAAAATGCCACTTGATTCGCTTTTTGAATTGTTTATTTATTTCTTAGTCGACCGAAAAACCGTAATTATTTTTATTGAAGTATATAGTACTGGTTGAGAATGGTGTTTGATTTTATAACTTCCAACCTGGATTTTGGTCAAAGATATTGTTCTATTGCTTTTAATATATTGAGGTAGAGAGAGAAAATTCGGGTTTTGCTGCATCAGAAAGAAGTTTTTCTACTTTTGTGTTTGTGATTCAACAGAGAGCTGATGTAGAAAATAATAGAAAGTATTTATTTATGGGGAAAAAGCGACAGAAAACGAAGGAACTTTCATCAGTAACGCTTGCTGAAGCTGCTGCATCAACAACAGAAGGAGGTGAACCAGAAACTCCTCGTCGGAAGAGAGGAAGGCCTCGTAAGGTGGTTGTTGTTATGGAAACTAAGGAAGTAAAAGAGGAAGAGGATACAGTAAACTCAACAAAGAAAGATGAACAACATGGGAAGCAGCAACAAGAGGAATCAACAACATGCACAAAGGAAGAGGAGAGAGAAGAAGAGGATATTCAACTTCCAAAAGTAGGGGAGCCATCTAGAAGCAGGGCTAGGAGGAAAAGCAAACCCAGAAAAAGCACTTAAATTCATAATTATTATTATCCTTTTCTCCTCGTTTTAACATCTCCAAGCTGAAAAATTAATTTGTTGGGGATGTCCTCGATCGGTTTGCCATCATTTTAAGGATTTACATCACGTTACATGCAGTAGAAGCCTAGTTTAACTAACCCTTGTGCTAATTATCTGTGTTTTTTTTTGTTTGACTAATTATTTGTGTTATAACCGCTTATTTTTCCTTCTCGCAGTAGTACTCCGTGTATTGTTTTCATTGACAAGAAGAAAGAGAGTTATGATAAATAGACTTTGTAACACACTCTTTGATCGGTTAAAATTCACATGGGTTCCACCAATTCACGTGGGTTCCGTATAATTTTAGTGGTTCCATGTGAATTCTAACAAATCAAAGAGAGTGTATTGAAAAGTGTGTATTAAAATATATGTCGCTAGCATTTCTCATCGCTTTATTCCTTATATGTTGATGATGATATTGGTTGGGTATTTCTCACATAATCTTCTAGATCTCGCTTTTATTTTATTACTATATTCTACGACATGCATGTGACGAGTTTGATGATGAACAATAAATAGTATTTCTATATTTTTACTGGTCTCCTACAGTCCTAATTAGCTGTATGCAGCGTACCTCCACTCCAGAATCTGTGTTTTTGTTTTTGGTTTTTTTATTAAAGAATTGCACAATATGCCTGTGATACTAATGTATGTGAATTGAAACGGGGTAATGCTTGTTACCCCAAAGGCACCGAATGTATGTGAATTGAAACGGGGTAATGCTTGTTACCCCAAAGGCACCGAAGTGCTACCCTTGCAAAGAAGAGTAGTAGAGTAGTAGTGGTGGTACAAAAGCTCTGATTTTGGTTATGGGACATTTTAATTTGCTTTCAACCATTCAAAAACAAATATTTGCTTTCAATCGAGTCTGTGTTGTTTTAATTTAAAGAACAAAATAATATAAGTTGTGGGGATGTTTTAAAGAATAAAATAAAATAAGTTGGGAGGGCACGTGAGAGGCACGCATGCACCAGTCAAGAATGAAGAATGGAAAAGAGTAGCTAGCCTAGCCGCCTCATAGCACCAAAGGAAATAGAGTGAGGGTGACGTGGGTGGATGGGGACTACTCCATTGTCCAGTTCAATCCCACTTTCAATTTCAAAATGAAAGAACGTCACGTCTTGCAACTTGTAACTGCAATGCTTCTGTGCCTCTTCTTTTGTCATTAGACTCGCAAGAACTTTTTTATTTTTCATCATCCATTGGCTAAAAGGAACATGAGAAATGTACAAGTTTTTTGTCATTAAACCAATGTATTTTATTTAACATATATCTCATTAACAATTAAAGTATAAGTCATTAACCCCTTATTTAACATGGTTATAAAAAACGTACAAATATTTCATTTACCACTAAAAATTCTTCATTTAAGTGGTCAAGGAACTAGAGCAACTCCAACACATGTTGCTTAGTGCCTTGGTGAAGGTTCTGTTACTTAACTTTTGCAGCATTGGAGGAAGTATAGGTGGAGATATTGCTTAAATGTTTGTGCAACAGTGCAAGTTCTTTGCAAAAGCAATGCAAAAAAATGTGTTTGCTTACGAATTAAAAAAACAACAAAACCTTGCTGAAATCAACCTAAGAAAGAAATAAACCTAAAATGGAAAAATCTGAAAAATTAATTTCAATAGAAAAAAAAAACAGAGAAACAGAAACATTAAAAATGTCTCAAATACAGACTTTTTCCCCAAATAGATCTCGTTTTTTTTACAAGAAATAAATCTTCGTTATATATTTTTCATTGTTTTTTTTGTCAGTTTTTTTTGTCAGTGTTTTTCGTCGATTTTACTTGTTATTATAACTTTTTTACATTTTTTATGAATTTATTGTTAATTTATTATATTATTTTGAAGTTTTTAATATTTAATTTTGAATCAAAATTAATTAAGTGGAAAAATAAATAAAATTGGTGAGGTCAAATATAGGTTGTTTATTGTAATCATCATTAGAGTAAAATTGATGAAGTATTATTAATAAGTACTCAACAAATGAAATAGTAAAAGTATATATTGAATATAACTAATAAGTATTATTAAAAATACTTCTAGCCACTACGTTACTGACAAAAAATAGTAAAAAACCAATGAACAAAAACAATAGTAAAAAACCAACGAATAATAGAGTAAGCGATATCTCGGTAATTAAAAGACATTTTCATTTTTATTTTATTTTATATTTATGTATTGGAAAAAGTTGTCTAAAATAATTTGAATGGTTTTCAGAAGGTTTTTTCAATTATACATTTTTTACTGATAGAAAAAAATGACAAATTAATCATTAAAACTCACGCACATAAGTGGAGGGGTCTGAGTTCGAACTCTGATCACGACGTCCGATCAGATAGGGATCCACTCACGAGATTGTGGGCAATTGACCCCACTAATGTTTATGTTATATTTGTTGAAGTATTTAATATTTTAAGTATCACCCCCTCTTAAAATAATAGATTGCCTCCATGAAAATGAATACTATAAGGTTTTTCTCACGAATTTTAAGGTGTGTGTTTGGGGTAGCTTCTACCACCAAAAAGTCACATTTGAAAGCACCTCCCACCATGAAAAAAGAAAAGCTACAAATAGTAGCATTAGAGAAAATGTGGTTTTGTCCTCTCCCACCGTGGACCCTTGGTAAATAATCAAATGTGCAAATGCATAGATGAAATTTTGATTGATTTTTTTCAAATACATAGAAAGATATATTTTTGATAGTGTTGAATACGAGCAAAATTTTACAATACTTTTTTTAAATATAAAGATATGTAAAAAATAATTTTAATTTGTAGATGTTAAAGAATCTTAAATTTTTCTAAATAGAATAGTATAGTATTTATAATCAAGTATTTTTTTTAATGATAATGACGTTATTATTTTATCACTTACACATTGTCAAAAAATTTGTATAAATAATTATTATATAAAATCTTGCCCCCACAAGTAAAAATTTATGAATCCGTAACTACTTTTGACCTTGCAATTTCGACATTTTTTTTTCAATTGAGCCGGAACTTTCAACCATATTTAATAAACAATTTTCTAAATGTATAATTTCTCTGTCCAGTTCAAGCGAAAAGAAAATACTCAAACCTTATGTAAATATTTATATTTTTTTCAGATAAGCAAAGATGCAAGTATTATAGTTAACAGTAATGAATGCCATCCAACTTAGTTTCATGTTATATTTAATACATTCTACGTTGTAACTTGTAAGACATCAACACATCTTTTAACCCCACCTTTTTTATGCTAGGTGAAATTGCTCCTTTAAAACTAAAAGTCTTGAATTCCTTATTACTCAACTCCTAAACTCTTCCACCAAAATACAAGTCACTTTATATCTTTGAAGTTGCTCTATTAAGAAGATTTTTTTTTTTTCCTTTTTTGAAAGTTTATTCATACTTGCATACAAACAATTGAAAGACAAACACACTCGCAAATTTCGAAGGTAAGTTTATGCAAATCAACTTATTACTTATGGTAGAACACCAACATAAACATCCATCTGATACACGCTCATTAAAAAAGTGCTTGAGTAAGCCGTGACTAAAGATAAATAACAATTTTCTCGCTGGACTTGTACAATACAAATACACATCAATTTTCTTCAGGATATCACGTATCAGAAGTATTTACACACGCATTTAGTAAGACTTTAGAACAAGATGAAACATAATATCTGTTCTGTTATATATTTTGTGCATTTCAAAATAGAACAGAACTAGATTTGAGATAAAAAATGTGATGTGTTTTAGTTTCTTAAAAAGGCATGAAACCAAAGATAATAGAACAGAAGTTGAACACGTTCTGTTTTGCTCTATGCACCAAACTAGCAAGCATAGTGTTTCTTTCTGCATATTAACATAATGCCATATAGGGAAACTTTTGCAACAAACTATATACCGTTTTGTTCTTCAACAGAAACCTATGTTACTCTGTAATCCTTTTAATGGACTAATTATTGATTCCTGAGTGACTCACTTTCCGATATTTGATCAATGGTGGTAGGTGAACCCGTTGCAGAAGTAGCTGTAGAAATCGAATTAGTTGGTGTGTGTCCTTGAACTGCTAAATTAGAAGGTTGCAACAGATTTGCATCAGGAGCCTTCTCCTTAGAAGCATTCATGTTAACTTTTATCCTGCATTAGTCATGACTTGATCAATTTAATATGCTTCATACTACAAACTAACGAAGATCAATTCTGCCAAACTACACTAAACCGAATACCAAGATGAGAAACTTTGTCGCCATACAACAACGTGATCTAATTAAACTGGTGGACTTCACACGGCAATTTAGAGAGTGGTTTTAAACTTACTTGTTATGGATATTAACATATTCATCAGTTTCATCAAGTATCTCCTCCTGAAATGCACACAAATTTGATGATGGATTAGCATATAAGACACCGGAAGCACACATGAAACAACAGCACATATGACAGGAACATTGGAGAAGTTCAAACAATTGCAGCAATAACAAATGGCAAATAAAGAGACAAAAAAACAAAATGCAGTTTTCAACATTGTATCAGTGACAGACAGTGTCAGAGTTGCATCATCAGTAGACAGTATTGAAAAGAAGTGCATCAAAATCAAAACATAGTGCATCAAAAATCAAAACATACATGCATGATTATAGTGTATTAAAGCATCTAACCTGAAGAAGCTCTTCGATTACATCCTCCATTGAAATAACACCAACAACCACTTCATTGGGTGGAAACACGGGCAAGGGAGCATTATCAAGGTCCAGGATGCAATATGAACAACCTCTATGCCGCTTTTTAAAAGCAGGCGTTGCTGGTGGACTTTTTTTCACTTGTGGACTGCCGTCAATCTTACTACCAGCAGTCACAGTATCGTGTGACTCCAACACTGTACCTACATATGTACCAACAGTCACCTCAAAGAGATAATCACCAAAAGTTTAATCGAGTAGATCAACCAAAAACTTTCATAAGACCCTATTAAGGATACAGAGAAAACCACAGCTGTGTGAAGTAAAAGACATGTAGTGCTGAAATTGTCCATTATTAAAGGAAACACGGATCAGATACAACTTTCAGGTGTAAGGAACCCAAGTGCTGAAATGGGCTCAGCGGCCACTCCTTCAAATAAATCTCAAAATGTGGGCCAGCTAGGCAGCCAACTAGGAATGCAAAAAAGGAGAAGAAGCAACAGAATCAGAATAACAATTCTAAAATAAAGGATTATGTGAGACAAGCATAAGAGAGAGAATGTGAGGGAAGGAAGATATGGAATGTGTGTGATGTCAACTATCTTTTTCTCAGTTCTATATCAATTCTTTCTCCCTTGTCTATGCTATTTTTTTTCAACGCTACTATTTTCAGTATCCATTGTACTATTCCTTTTAGAATGATAGAATACTGAGTGTGGGATCTGATGCTGAAACAGGAGGAAATACCTCAGTAGGCTTTAACCACAACAGGCCAACTGTTTGGAGGGTTTATTCACGCAAGAAAATAAAGAGAAAAGGGTGGAATGGCAATAATTTTGATATGCATTCTGTTAGGGACCCTTAGTGGTAAGCAGAGAGAGAAATTCTTATCTCTGAGGAGCATTGCTCTAGTTTTTGTACTGAGCTTAGGCTCTCCCCTATCAATTCTACAATATCATTGTCTTAACAATTATTTTCCTCTACACTATCACAGAAAGATCTCTGGAAGTTGACTTTCGTTAGTCGAATTTCACTAAAATACAAGGTCAGCAAACAGGAGGAAAGATGGCCCCCTCAAAAGAACTACAGAACAATTAAGCATAACCCTGTTTTTGGGTTTAACAAATTCCTAACAACAGATGATATTTCAAAAACATAATGTCAACACGAGGTCTATTATACTTATATTTAAATCTCTACCTTTGGCCAAGGGAGCACTTTTTCCCTTGTTCCTACAGCTGTCCTTGAACTCTAGTTGTTCCTCATCCTTAATTTTTTTGGATATTTCTTTTTTATCATTTAGATCTCTATATACAACTGCAATATGACTGTGACCCTTCTGAAATTCATTCAGTATATCATACAGAGGCATATTCTCTGAAACACTGCAGAATGATGAGGAAATCATTATTACTGGGTGACCATAAAATCATATAAACAGCATATCCAATTTTCATTTCATGCATATGAAAAATAATTTACCGAGGAATTTTTCTGATGATCATTTTTCTTAGAGGAACTGCAGCCTTTGAATCAACCATAAAGAGATTTTTAACCTGTATGTATATAAGTGAAAAAGCCATTAAATTACAATGAATTGGTGACATAATAGTGAATAAGAAATGCTTGAGTTCCATTCTTATGATGTATCATGCAACAAATCCATTTTCTTCCAGTCACTTGATACAAATTTTCTATTACATCACACAGGCTCGGTTGTCAATGCGAAAATGCGACGCGGCGCGGCCAACCCAAAAATTGGTGCGGCGCGGGAGCGGAGTGCATAGCGGACGCTATTTTGGTGGTGTGGCCACTAATAAATTTAACACTAAATACCATACTATTCAAAAAGAAATACTAAAATACCTTAAACATTACTAAAAATTTCATGAGGTATTCATAATATGAAATAAAAGGAATTGCAAAATCGAAAATCGCTAATACCAATTATATACAACTAGTACAAGTTATCGTTTTACTATTGATAGGTCCGCTTTGACCGCTTTCCACTTCTGCCACGCGCCGACACGGTGGTCCTGATTTTTCCGCTATAGCGGCCGGCGCGGCCGCTTTTGACAACAGAGCACACAGGTAAATCCTTCCCAAAATATCAAACCCATAATTTCGAAGTTGCAGTACAAGGAATATCATAAACAATAATGATAGTCAGGAAATGATACAAGATTTCGAGCTTAAAAAGAATCCCATAAACCTTTTCCTCGGCCAGGCCTAGTACTTTTTTGCAAGGATCATATGTATCTATTTTATATTTTATGCATTTCAGCTGAACAATTATTATAACAACAGTAGATCAAAACACCAATCCTAGCATTAAACCTCACGAAGTCTGTTGTCGAAGCAGAAATGCGGCGCGGCGCGGCCAACTCAATAATTGGCGCAGTGCGGGCGCTATTTCGCTGGTGCGGCCACTAATAAATTTAGGGTAGTGTTAACTTGTGCCCTTAGGGCACATGTTAAGAAACCCGAAAAAAGAAACATTCTCTAAAATTTTGTGCTTTTAATTGATTAAAAAGTTAAAGATTAAATGCAATGCACGCATTCCAAGTTAAAATTCCTTGAGGGCACAAGTTAACATTTCCCATAAATTTAATACTAGATGTCATACTATTCAAAAAGAAATACTAAAATACCTTAAACATTACTCAAAATTTCATGAAGTATTCATAATATGAAATAAAAGGGATAGCAAAATCGAAAATGGCTAATACCAATTATATACAACTAGTACAAGTTATTGTTTTACTATTTATAGGTCCACTTTGGCCGCTTTCCACTTTTGACACGCGCCGACGCGGCCTGGTGTGGTGGTCCTGATTTTTCCGCTATAGCGGTCGGCGCGGACGCTATTGACAACACGAACATTATTCACTATATATCACGGCAACATTTGATAAATTGAAACATCATACTGTAAAACTGTGTATCTCAAACTGTTGCATAAGTCGTCGATGTAAATTTATGTCATGAACAAATGAGATAATTTATAACAAGAGGGAAGAAACTTGACAACATGATTTTCACTCGACTCGAATATCAATTCATATCCAACATGATTACAAGAATAACGAAAACTTCAAAGTAGATTGCAAGATTTATGGTAGAAGACTAATAATGGACATTATCATTAATTGGTAGTAGTCATCCATCATCCACTCAAAATCTCAAAAGAAATAAGACTTACCAGAACAAGTCCCATAATGTTTGTCCGCTCTCCCGCATAAACTGGGACTCTACTATGACCCATTGTCATTATTGAATTCAGGGTCTCCCTTCAGTGCAGAAACAGAATACTGTTAATAACAAAAGACGACGGAAACATAGTGGAGAGAATGATAAAGATTGCACAAACCCACAAATTTAGAGTTGCATCCAAATCAAGGGAAAATGCCTTTGATATGGGAGTCATGGCATCTTTTGCAGTCTTTTCAGTCAATTCAAGCGCACCGGCTATGATGGTTGTCTCATCATGGGTTAAATCTCCTCCTTTCCCAGCCTAGATAGGAAAACAAATTTAAGTTTAGCCATGCGAGATCAGATCAGAAAGTAGAGCTGAATTGAACGAACTTGTATCCAAGTGACATAATTTAGTAAACCCACATCAAAATAACACCCAAGTGCATCTTATAGCATTAATATTAATAAAGGCAACTGTTTTACCAAATCCTCTTGAACTATGTATTTTGAATTATATATACCTCATTCCCATGAAAATCCACAAAAGTCTTGAGCTCCGCCCTCTTTAACAAAGCAGCTTTTCCTTTACCCAACATCCGATCAAGCACCTGAAAATATCACAATCTACATATTTTCACAGGATCATAGTAATATGCAGGGTGTATGTTTAAATTGACTTATTTGAGTTTATCTGCTAACATAAGCACTTGTGAGACTGTTTGTGAGAGCTTATTGAAACAATTTATGACATGTCCATAAGCTGTTTTCAACTTATTTCCACATAAGCTCTCCAAGATAGCTTATAAAAACAATTTGACCTTATTTTATCTTTTATCATAGAAATAGTTTATACATAAGTACTTATATGCTAAACACTTATGCTATAAGCACTTAATTTATTTATACAAACAAGACTATAATGGCACTGTATAATATATCCACTCACAAACACATAATTGGAAGCACACCTTACCTTGCTTATGGGATAAGCTATGGGATAGAACACTAAAAGAAGAACACGAACAAGCGGCGCTAGCGTAGCTCCAACCAGCAATCCATATCGTGTACAAACAGCTTGAGGCAATATCTGAAAAAATAAATTCAGTGAACAAGGTATTAATTAATTAACCTTACAAAACAAAGAAAGTATAGCACAGTAAATTTAGTTCCTAAAATCACATATCTAAAGAAATAAATAACATGAACCTCTCCAAAGATGAGAATTAGGGTAACCGAAATCAAGACAGCAGCATAAGGTGGCACAATAGCATCAAGAAAAATAGGAAGAGTCTGCAACAAAATAAGATTATTCAAAATAAAAATTAAAAAAAAGAAAGAAAAAAAAAGAATTAACAGAGTAAGTGTTACCTCCATGGCTAAGGAATTTCCGATCAAAAGAGTACAAAGTAGAAGATGCTGATTCTTAACAACTGGGAAAATTTTGGCGGCATGGATGCGATGTTGAGGACGACCAGATTTGATGAGAACTTCGAGGTCGACGAGACCTAAAGACATGAGTCCAAGAGTGAGACCAGCCATAAGACCAGCGAAGCATACCAATCCTATGATCATCAATATGTATAGCCAGAACTTGGTTCCACAGCATCCAACATCTGCAGCCATCTCTTACTCTGTGAGGGGAGATGAATGGTTAGGACATAAGGTTTTTCATTGGTGTTTTGATGGATGTTACCGCTTTTCTTCCCCACGTATACCCCCATTAATAGCAATGCCCGCAGCATAAACATAATCATTTTCGGTGAAAGCAACCTTTTCGTTTTTTTTTTTTTAATTTAACTCATTTGTATTGTTTAAATTTGGAGTATCTTGTCTATGCAAGGTTTGGAGTTCAAACGTCGGTCACTACCATTATTCTCTTTTCATCAAACCCAGTTAAAAAGTGCTTGTATTATTTAGTTTTAGTTTGAAACAAAATTGATCGATTACTTAATTTATAATGTTGATAAAAAATTTATCAATAAAATTAGAATTGAATTTGGAAACAATTAAAATAAAATGTATCTGATTGTAGTGTCATAAACACTTATTGGAAATTCCACATCGATGTTAAATGACCATTTAATCACTTTTTAATAAAGTTTGATGGAATAGGGGATTAATATATGACAAAAATATATTAAAGGATTGACTTGATATAAAAGAGGAATTTAAAACTAAAATGATTAATCAAATATAAACGTTAAACTTGATTGATATTTAAATCCATAATATGTTACTATTATAGTTTCACTTAAATGCATACATTTTTTTTACATGGAAAATAAATTCATTATAAGGTGTTTGACAATAAATCAAACGTCAAGATAACATCAATATAATTGGGAGCATCTTCAATCCACACATTCTCATGATGGGATGATGCGTATTTTGCTAAATAATGTGCAGCTTGATTGACTTCACGCCTAATGTGCGCAAATTGTAAATTTTGAAAATGACAAGTTAAGAGTCTACAATCATCAACAATGGTACCCATGTATGAAAGAGGCGATTGGGCATCCGTGAAAGTATATATCACATTTTGCAAATCAGATTCAACAATCAAGTTCAAAAATAACATCATTTGCGAATTCCGCATCTTTTTTCATCGCCATTGCTTCAGCCATATCTTAATTTGGCAGAATCTGTGTGTTTCCAACATGTTGCAACAACAACAACACCTTCAAAGTCCCTAACAATCATCGACAGTCCCCATGTTCCATCTTCATTTTGTCTAGTTGCATTGGTGTTAAGTTTATACCAACCGGGTGGGGGGAAAGTTCAACGCACATTTGAAGTAGGTATGAGACAACCTTGATTATGTACTTGCATCAATATCTCATTAGAATTATTATACTACTGGACCGCTTGCATTGCATGTCTCAAGTTCACAACTTCCAAACATCTTTTATTTCTCTATATCCAATATAAATACTATGTTTTTTTACAAGCACCTAATATCCATATTTGTATTGTACATAAAAATACAGTACCAATTTATCATAGCTCATTATAAAAATGCAATAGTTTTATGAAAAATGCTCTGGACACTCATACACCTGATTTATTCGTAGATAAAGAAATCAAGAGTGGTGTAATAGACGTGATCGAAAGAGAGAAATATAAAAAAATGAGGTATTAAATGATTGTTGAAGAATTAAAAATTGTTCAAATACAAGAGCTTTTTTTACAAAACTACATCATGTTATTTCTTGAAATCAAATGGATGCGTTCGACATCCTTATTTATTAATTTTATTAGGTCTGCAGCAATTTAACCTAATAATTTTCCTCTAAAATGCTGCATTAGGTTAGCAACAATTGAACATAAAAATTTCCACCTAAAATGCAGCGCACCAATTTAACCTAACAAATTCCCTCTAAAATACAGCAATCCCTAATATTTCCCCTCACTTATGAACTTTTCATTCCTATCTTATTGTGTCATCGTTTGTATATATTTATTGTTTCCATAGACTTTTTTTTTTTGACAAGTTATTTTTTGGCAAGAAAAAACTATTTTTGACAAGTTGTTGTACACTTATTTAATACGTTTACAAATAGAATACCCTAATTTTCATGCAAACTCGGCTACCCTAATTTCCATGCAAACTCGGCTATATATAGCAAACCTTAAACCGTGTTTCTCTAAAAAAAAAACTAAACCGTGGTGAATTACAAAGACAACAGAAGAATCATATATTTTGATATTTTGATTTTTGCAAATGGAAGGGCGTGGCCTTAGAGCCTTCCTCTCATACCACTGCTTAAGTGGTATTCTAATTTAACATGCATTTTATCGATATGCATATATTTTTGAGAATTGGAATATCCTTTTTGCGTTTTTTGTTTTTAGTTTGAGATGTTTACACCAATTTTGGCAGTCTTCCTATTTAGTATTGTCGCAATTTCTTGGTCTATTATCTAAGGATTCAGAATGTGTCGTGTAATGTCATGTTTTTTGAACTTAATCTGAATTTTGTTTCGTTCAAAACCTTATTTTGTTGTTAAAACAACTAAAAGTAACAAATAAAATTTGAAAAATTTTTTTTTATTAAAAAATTATATTTAATATAAAATATACGTTTCAATACAAAATTACTATTTTGTTTAAAAAAATACAAAGTTATTATTTTAAACTTCTTAATATGTGCAAATTTGAACATGATGGAAACAATCATCTAATAATCACATTCTTGTTTTTCGATAGACACATACATGACATGTCAAATATAACTTATCGATCATGATAACAGTCGATAAGACCCGTGTGTCGCAAGAGTCAAAAGTCTATTACGATTTTAATTTATTCGAGGATACGAATTTCTCAATATAAATTTATTCGAGGATACGAATTTCTCAGCTTGTGCGCGCCATCTTGCGGACATTAAATATTTGGTATATGTAATGGAAGGCCGATTCTGCACATCTGCTTGTGCATTTGTGTATTCATAAAGAAGTTCAAAATGCAAATCTGTTTCTGAGCACTAATCTTTGTTTTTGTTTTTTTTTATTATATTATATTATATTAAAATGAGACACTGTCCCTACAGCTTAATTTATTTTACATAAAAAGTAAAAAATGATTATTGTTTTTTGCTGGTATGGGAAGATCATACATTGCAATCCACTTGATTTGTGCATGTGAGTGACGAATATTGACGAGAAAAACTATATTTTGGATAAATGATGATTAAATACTAGCTTTTATACCTCTTAAAAAAATATTACTAGTTCTTTAAAAAAAAAAATTACTTGCTTTTACAGGAACATAACGTCTTATTCAAATATAATTGATTGAAAATACATTAACACAAAATAGAGTGTGTTCGGGACATCGATTAAGAAAACAAATATAGAAAATAGACTAAATTGCACATTTGAACTTTTAGATAATTTTTTAATTTTGTTTTGGGACTAATACCTCAAATTCGTCCTTGAATATTAAAAAATCGGCCAAATTCGTCCCTGAATTTTGCGAGATAGCTATTTAGTCCCTGAATTTACAAAATGTCAATCAAATCAGTCCCTCCGTTAAGTTTGTCAGTTAACGGAGGTGACGTGTAACGTTAACCTCTTACAAGGCTTAACACGTCAGATGCCACGCAAGCAGGGACCAAATTGATTGATTTACAGAAAATTGTCAAGGACCAAATTGATGGATTTTCAGAAAATTGAAAACGGCTCTTTCTCCTCTTTCTCATTAACGGCTCTTTCTCCTCTTCCTCATTAACGAGTTTTTCTTCCCCAAATATATAAATTTGAAACCCTAATGTTATAATTTATCACCTAGAGTTCAAAATCCCCCAAAATTCTTCCATGAATTGATGTCAATGTTCTTCCCCAATTCAAAAAACTTAAAACCCTGATTTTTTTGATTCAATTCGAAATTCAAAAATCAGTGGTTATTGTTGAAGATTTGATATTCAGAAATGATGGGTGGTGGGCGTATGAGCAAAAACAACTACTCCCACAACTTCATGAGTACAAGGACATCAGGAAGACCTAAGAAGAACATGAGAAAAGGATGACAATGAGGAACCTATTGGTGGAAGGCAAGGTTGATGGATAAAGTTGATTGTGTAGGAAGTGAGCTTAACTTGATTAAGATATTGATAGGAGTATTATGTTTGATTGAGTTGTTTAAAATGCTATTGT
>Ga0228710_1000620_pt1 | contig 46931 bp, 42 predicted proteins | sample MedpolnodulmetaG_FD_177995 | JGI IMG/M metagenome (GOLD analysis project Ga0228710, IMG submission 177995) | Root nodule microbial communities from Medicago polymorpha collected in Santa Monica, California, United States - pink nodules | ecosystem: Host-associated > Plants > Roots > Nodule... | reverse complement strand
AGATTAGAAATATTTCTTTTTCCAGTAGAAATGTTAATTTGATCTTGATCCTTGCGAAGTAAAAAATGGATTGTATCAGACCTGCACGACTTTCCTGATAAGATCCATAAATGACTTGTTTTTGGTTTCTCTAGATGGAGAGAGAATAATGAGTTGATGATTCCATATATTGTGAATTTTGATGTTTTATATTGACTTGAACTCATGTACCTTAATTTTTGTTCAAACTTCCTTATCTCGTACCGGTATTCGTACCTATTCTAGGGATGAGCAAAGTTCAGTTCAGACTCAAAACTGTGTTTGAACTGAACTGAACCATAATGAAACAATTCGAACCAAACTGAACTGTTGCTTCAAAATGTTGCGCTTTTGTTAAGGAAAAAACTGAACTGAATTGGTAAACTCTGTACTGATACATGCAGAAAAAGCTATAGCAGAAAATATGCAACATTATAAACAATTTCTGCTATATATGCAAAATATGATCTGATTCACTTTAACTAGTAAAACATACAATCAATAAATAGAACAATTGAGGCTAAACAAAATAATAACCAGCACTAATCCACATCATACAAATTCATTGTTCAGATGTGAACACTTGCATATAATCAATTAACAGAACATTTGAGAATAATCAGTTCTGTTTGTTTTTTCTTTCTATCTTTCATCACTAAACAATTGAACAATTCATTGTTCAATGAAATTCATCATTTACCAAACAAATTTCATCAACAAAAGGCTTAATCAAAATCATATTTCAACTGAGTGGGTCGCGAAGGAGCTGCTGCGGAGACCGCGATCGGAGATATATTGGAGAAGTTTTGGTTTGATTTTGGAGATGGACCGCAATAGCTGTTTTTTGGTTTGATTTGGGTTAAGTTCAGTTTTGGTTTTTTTCCAAAAACAGTTCGGTTAATAATTACTCCTCTAAGTATGGATCAGTTCAGAACTTTTATCTACCGATTCAGTTTAATATCAGTTCGTTTCAGTCCAGTTCAACAGTTTGGTTCAGTTTTTTGTTTTTTTGCCCACCCCTACCTATTCACATGTAATTGGAATCATATGTCACGTACCTTGATGTAGTAATGTTCTTGTTTGATTTTGATAAAATGAAATAAAACTCTTTAGCGATAAATAATAGTCCGTATTAAAAGATTGTTTTTTTTTTTATTTAGAAAAAATTGAACCAACGAAATATGATCCAACTATATTGTTGTAGTGACCAAATATGATATTTGCTTCATTTCGTCACTCGTTACGTTTTATATTAAAAAATTGTCGGTGCGGATAGCAAATTCGTAACTCACAATACAACCCATTTTGGGCCTTGAGAAGAACCACCCCACAGCCCAATAATTTCTTCTTCAGCTTTTCCATCTCCGAGAAAATTAGGTTTCGCTTTCTTCATTACTACAACAGTGAACACTTTTGAATCTCCATCACTGAGCAACAATGTCTCTGATGCAACGTTACGGTAAATGCAAAAGCGTTGTGAAACGATCCAAAAAGTACTTAGACGAAGCGCTTTACTTGAAACTCTTCAAAGACGGTGGTTCTGAACTCAACGTTCGTCAACAGCTTAATCATTTTATTAAGAGTGGAAAGCGCGTTTATAAATGGGAAGTTGGTGATACGCTTAAGAAGCTGAGACAACGGAAATTATATCAACCTGCTCTTAAGGTATTTTGGCATTTAAGCGCTTTTTTTTTAGGATGTTGTTATCTTCAATTTCGATTATCTCATTTTTGAAAAATAAGATTATATATTTGCTTGGATCTAGAATGTAGTTATTTTTGTTACTACTGTTTTTTCTTGATGTGAAGCTGGTTTATAGGGATAGTGTTGTTATTGATTTAGGTTCTGTTTGGATAAACAGATTATTTGCAGCTTATAGCATAAACACGCTTATCATGATCAGCGCTGTTGTATAAGATTACGTGAACTATTTTTATAGAAAAAAGATAAAATGAAGTTAAAGTGTTTTTGTATTTGCTATAAGTTGTTTTCATAAACTATTTTTGAGAACTTATCGAAGTAAGCTAAAAAGTGGTTATAGAGAATGTCATAAGCTGTTTTAATAAGTTCTCTCAGACAGTATCACATAACTTATGCATGTAGATAAGCTCAAATAAGCCAATGCAAACGGGCCCTTAGTGTGGTGTAGTTTATGAATGTAGATGTGTTAAATGCTTATGATAAGAATTAGGAGCAATTATTTTCAAACGAAAATTAAGCTATATCTATATGTTTCTTAGGCACTGTTTGGACAAACAGCTTAATGGGACGGTTATTGCATATACACTTATCATGTAAGTGTTTATGTATCAGGTATTTCTGTTACAAAATATTGAAAAGTCAAATTGTTTTAATGTAAGCTATAAGCTGTTTTCAAAGATATCCTGGAAAGCTTCTGAAAATAAGTTGAAATTAACTGATGGATGTGTCATAAGCTATTTCTATAAGACTAATACTGTTTAGTACGATGACCATTTTAACGAAAAGCACAAATTGAACTATTTTAAATGTGTAATTACTAGTGTATCCATCACATATTTTTCATTTTACCTCATTACTTTCAACTGTCGTCAAAATTCGTCAAATGTGTTCCGTACTATTTAGCAATGCTGTTTCTATATACTCTCCCAAACAGTCTCATAATTGTTTATGCCAGTAGATAAGTCAACCTTTGTTAGGCGAGGTAAAATGAGGTTTTGAAGTGTTAGTGTCAACCTTTGTTATTTTTATTATGGAATCATAAAATGAGGTTTTGAAGTGTAAGTATCAACCTTTGTTAGGCGAGATAAACTGTTTTTCTGCATAATTTAGCATGCCAATATATTTTGGGTAATAGCCTTTGGTTCTGCTTGGTTATTAATATCAGGTGGTGGGTGTCTTGGTTCCTTTTGCAATAGGTTTTGTGTTATTGTGGGTTGCTTTGGACAAATAGCTTAATGAAACTCTTATTGCATATACGCTTATCATATAAGTGTTTATGTATAAGATATTTCTATTACAAAATATTGAAAAAGTCAAATTGTTTTAATGTAAGCTATAAGCTGTTTTCATAGATATTCTGAAAACCTTATGAAAATAAGTTGAAAATAACTGATGGCTATGTTGTAAGCGATCTCTATAGACTCTCCCAAATGCTTATGCCAGTAGATAAGTTAAAATAAGTTGATCCAAATCAGTGTTTTCTAGGTTGTTATTATTTTCAATTATTTAATTTTCTACTAAATAAAATGATATATTAGCATGGGTCTGGAATGTAGTTATTTTTATCATATAATCATAAAATGAGGTTTTGAAGTGTTAATATCAACCTTTGTTAGGCGAGGTAAAACTGTGTTTTTCTGCATAATTTAGCATGCCAATTTTTTTTGTTGTGTGTGGGGAATAGCCTTTGGTTCTGCTTGGTTATTAGTATCAGGTGGTGGTTGTCTTGGTTCCTTTTGCAATTAGTTGTGTGCTATTGTGGATTGCTTTTAGTGTGGTTATCGGTGAATTTTTGCCTTTTTTAAGGAGGTTTGATAGTCCCTGCTTTGTGGTTGTCCGTTTTTTGGCCTTTTGTGGTTTCTGATTTGGCTTTGTAGCTTGAGTGTGAGACTCTTGGTTATTTTTGGTAGTCTTACTCCTTTTTTCCCTGCTAGTGCAGTGGAGTTTATTTGTTTGGCTCTAACTCAAGTACGCCTTGTATTTAGTCGTGAGTCGTTGTATTAAATTTAGCCAAGTCAAAAAACTAATTAATGTGCTCTTGTGACGTGTTCATGTGTTGTTATTGATTTAGTTGAATTCAGTTATTTTGGGACCATAAAATGAGTTTTTGAAGTATTAGTTTTAACTTTTGTATTTAATTGATGTGTTCTTGTGTTGTTATTGATTGTGTGTTGTACTTTATGAATTTTGAATGCGGATGCTTCAAATGCAGTGGTTTATAAAGGAGTGTGATGGTAAACTTATGATAAGAATTGTGAACATTTATTTTGAAACAAAATAAGATTAAATCTATATGTTGTTTTAGTATTAGTTCCTTTCAATTTAAATAATACATTTTCTTGCATGTTGATGTTGACTACGTGGTCGTATCTGGAACAAAACCATGCAGCTCTAGATTTAGAGTTATACGTAGCAGGCTCTGCGTTCCATAATTTATATTCATGGAGAATGCACTATTTCTTGTGTTGCAGCTATCAGAAACAATGGGTAAGAGGAATATGATAAAGACTGTCAGCGACCAAGCTATACATATTGATTTGGTTGCAAAAGCTAGAGGTATTGTTGCTGCTGAAAAATATTTTATCGATCTCCCCGAGTCTACGAAAAATCATCTGTGCTATGGTGCACTTCTCAACTGCTACTGCAAGGAGTTAATGACTGATAAAGCTGAAGGTGTCATTGAAAAAATGAAGGATCTTGACTTTCCTTTGAGTTCACTGTCTTATAATAGTCTTATGACTCTTTATACTAAAGTAGGTCAACCAGAAAAGATTCCGTCCATCATTCAAGAAATGAAGGCAAGCAATGTCATGCCGGATTCTTACACATATAATGTATGGATGAGAGCTCTTGCTGCAGTTAATGATATTTCTGGTGTTGAAAGGGTTATTGATGAGATGAAGAGGGACGGTCGAATCACTGGAGATTGGACAACATATAGCAACCTTGCGTCTATTTATGTTGATGCTAACTTGTTTGAGAAGGCAGAAGGTGCACTTAAGGAATTGGAAAAGAGGAATGGTTACAAAGATCTTTCTGCTTACCAGTTTCTAATTACATTGTATGGGAAAATAGGCAAAGTATACGAGGTTTATAGGGTCTGGCGTTCTCTTAGGTTGGCATTTCCTAAAACTGCAAACATAAGCTATCTGAATATGATTCAGGTTTTGGTTAACTTGAAAGATCTCCCAGGAGCAGAAAAGTGTTTCCGTGAGTGGGAATCAAGCTGCACTACTTATGATATTCGAGTTGCAAATGTATTGATAGGGGCATATGCAAAATTAGATATGCTGGAGAAGGCTGAAGAACTAAAGGAGCGTGCTCGGAGGAGGGGGGCCAAGCCTAATGCAAAAACTTGGGAAATATTTTTGGATTACCATTTGCAAAATGCAGACTTTAAGTTGGCAGTGGATTGTTTATCCGAAGCAATCTCAATTGGTAGAGGGAATGGTGAAAAATGGGTTCCATCATCTGAGTCAATAGGTATTATGATGATGCACTACGAGCAAGAGAAGGATGTTGACGGTGCAGAAGAATTCATCGAAATTTTGAAGAAATCTGTGGAATCTGTAGGGGCAGAGGTGTTTGAATCGTTGATTAGAACTTATGCAGCTGCTGGTAGGACAAGTGCTGCTATGCAACGACGATTGAAGATGGAGAATGTGAACGTGAATGAAGATGCCCAGAAGTTGCTTGAGGCTATATCCGAGGGGTGATTCATGTAAATTGAGATGCCGTGTTCTATCTTCACATTCTGTGTTGCAATAAAAATTTGGTATTTCAATTTAAACATTTTGAAGTGGCGCATGCCGTATATGGTTTTCAATATAAGAGGTGGACAGTAGAAGTCACCCATCTCCTTTTGAGGGAATGTCTACACCATTGTATGGTTTCTCAGTATAATCTTTACTCCTTGATTTATCTTTCTTATTATCCATGCCACCTCATGATTTTTTTTGTGGCATGTGCTTGTTGCAGGTTTTTTCCTTTAAAGCCAATACTTCGTCTAGAAATGACATATGATGACTCAAAGTTTTTTGATATCTGATGCAATTGTTGGTGACTTGCCCATCTTAGAATTTTAGATTTCAAAGCATTAAGTCATTTAAACGCATCTTATTGAGTTAAATTCTTGCAGAACAGATCTTGAATTAAATTCTATAAAAATTATTACATTGCCAAGGTAACATATGATGCACTGCAGTGTACACTATTAATTAGCGGTCTCAATTTTGGAAATTTCACTATATAGTAAGGTAAATAATATTCAGCAATACACATTAGAAGCATTGCAATTTTATTTATAATCATTGCTTCATCGTTTGTAATTTCTAACACTACCCGAAAAGTGAATTCCTCCATCTCCAAATTCAATTTTTCATTTTTTATAAAGAATTTGGACGGAGGTTGATTAATCAAATATATCCAGAATTCTAATGTTAAAGAATAATAAATGGACTCAAATTCAATCCTCACATATTCTGCAGAATCATTAATATTCTATTTCCTTCTGTCTATTGCCTTAGTGGCTAGGAGGATTAAGACGGGAAACATAAAGACTTCCAACTCTCCCGTGCTTCTCACCAGATGCTAACCCCTCAACATATAGAGCACGACTTCCTCTTAGCTTCATGACTATGTGTTACTCACCAGCCAAATTGTGAAGGTCGACCTTTATGTAAATCACCAAAATACATATACACTACACTGAACCAAGATAGAGTGCCCAACAATTAGCTACCTCTAGGAACTTCGTGCTATTCAACTTGAGACTTCTACTTGTTATGATCTTGGCTATACAAACATCATTTGTGAGAGTGATTGTTTAGAAGTGGTGAATCTTATTAACAACTTGGAAAATGTAAGTTTGCATGTGTATGCTTATGTGTTACTAGAAATCTCGGATGCCTTGCATCATGGACTATAAATTCAGTTCATGTTACGAGGGAACATAACGTTTGTGCTGACTTTATGGCTAAGGAGTCTTCCTAATCCGCCTGCTCAACTCACTGAAATCGTCTTCCAGCTGGCTTAGAGTCTCTCCTTCCAAGAGATAAACTAGCTAGTAGTTTCTTTTTTTTTTTTTGCTTTGTTACATTGTAATACCACCAAAAAAAACTACCTCTAGGAACAACTAAGAAGGATCAGAACTGGTCACCGCCAAATTACAATCACAACAATGACTCTGTCTATTTCAAGATCTTTAAGCCGCGAACTTCCTTTTCTTTACACATTTCCATTGAAAATGGAGGAAGAAAGACAAAAAGAAAATTTAAGAACCAAGGTTTTTAAATATGAATTTCCGTCTCCTCGATTATTGGATTTCACCCCTCTACTTATTTTTGTTTTTGGCCCCTCTAATTATTTTCGTTTTTTGGTTCTGGCATGCACACACACTATTCCTAAGATTAGGTACTTGTTTCCAATGCAAATAAATGTCTCTTTATCACTTTATCATTAAACAACAATATTGAAGCGAACACGCCAAAAACTTCCCAATTCATCAAGCATCTCCACAACAATTAAGGATTTTCTTAATCAACACAGAAACACCAAAACTATAGGAAGAGATCATTCAAATATATGGAGAATGGAATAAAGTTAGAAGCATTATCCATCGTCTTTACACACACATGAGCAACCTATATCAAACCTCACAATGATGGCAATATCTTCTCCTCCTTACCTTTTCTTTGCATTTCACTTAATTGCCCCTATGTCGTGTAAGTGCTGAGGATGGCGCTATCACCATGGATCAATATTGTGCATACAGAAGTCACACATAAAATCTGTAATTAGATAGAACGAAAGACTGTGGACCTTCGTCTCTTTTGCCATCGACCATGTGCGGAAGAAATTAGTTTGGTCGTTAGGGTCTAAATATTGGCTTGAGTATGCCGTTTTATTTTGTGACCTCTATGTGTATTCAAAATTAAACTTTATAAAATTATAGAAACATAGGCATATGAGCAAATAAAAAACATAGATATGATTTTATTTGTGAATAAAAAACATACGAGCAAATAAAAATTTAGTTTGAACATAAAAATAAATCACCTCCACCAAGAAATGCAAGAATAATATTTTTTTCAAAAAAATGTTTACCTTTATAATTATATTATGTATTATTCATTTTCTTAGGGACATTTTACATTCCTACCAGGACCACCATAGTAAAAGTAATTTCCCCACCCATTATTAGTTCCTTCTTGTATATTATAACAATTTGGACGGTTAGCTACAACATTGAGATTTGGCAAGGGAATCAAGCTATTATCAGAATCCACAACTTGCATATTCCTAAAGTATGCAGCTTTTGCAAAACCCTCTTCAGCAAAATGTCCACTACCCATTTGGGTGGAAGTGTGAGACCCTAATGACATTGTATTCACTATTTCTCCACCAAATTGAACCATAGTTGCACTATCCTTTAAGTGTGTGAATAAGGAAGATGGCCAATACCCAATTAAGTTTCCAGAGCCATATTCTAGCCACCAATTCCCATGCTTTGGATCCTGCACGCATAAATAGAAGCAAAGTAAACTATATATGAAACACAAACACCAAATGCGCTCGAGCACACACACAAAAAACATGATACATAACACTAACATTGAGATATAAACCTTTATAATAGTTTAAAAAAATATAAGTAATTGAATTAATATAATCACATTGAACATGGACATATGTTAATCATCAGACACACATTCAATCTGAGGTATCAATGTTACCATAGTAAATCTTCAACGATACAACTTTTGTTTTGTGACAAAGTTAAATTACTCAAACATAAACATAATCATTAAGAGCAACATGTTAGCTGACATGATAAGAGAAATGAGTCAAAAAGAAGAAAACAAAGGTACCAAGGTGGTGTGTAAAATATGCAAAATATTAGGGTTTTGTTAAATAAGAGAAAAATGAAGGAATAAAAAAAGGTGAGGCGTTCAGAATTATGGGAATATCTTTAGTTGTAAAAAGCAAAGGAAAATGATGTTCTCAAAGTGCTCAGAAAGAATGAGAGAAAGTAAAAAATATGATAAATTATGTGGTAAAAAAAAAAGGAACAAAAAAGGGAAAGAATAAAAGAAAAGAAAAGAATCTTGAAATAGATAAAGCATAAGGGAGTTACAGTGCATTATTCAAATTCACACACTGCATGCGTGTAATGTACCAAAGTAGTAAAGTGAGAAAATATGGCACCTAAATTCACTAACATTTGAACACTAGAAAATTTTGTTCATTATATTGTTTTTCACCTTTTGTGTGTCATTTATGTTACTTTTTTCAAAACAAATTATTATGTTGTGAACATGTTATAATAAACTTGCCCTTGCTTCTTCTATAATTCTACATAATAACAAAATTCGAAAGCATATAATGAGACTTACAAACTCATGGAGTGCCCCATGCCCCCACCATTGACCATATTTTCAGTTTAAATATTTTCCTTTGAGGCTTTGACTATGAGACTTATTTTGTAACAAATCAATGGTTATACTTCCTCTGTCCTTTTTTATTGGAGAATTTTAAAAAAAAGTTTTGTCCTTATATATAAGATCATATACAAATTTTTAGATGTATTGGTTACTCTTTTTTTAAATATACTCCTTAGTAATACTAGCAATTTATCTTGGTATACGAAAATTAACATTAAATATATATTTAATTAAAACTAATCTAGTAATAGTCACACACATTTGACACAATTTTATTACTCTAACAATATTTCTTAATACCCGTGATTTTTGTAAAGCACTCTTATAAAAAGGAACGGAGGGATTAACGGAGGGAGTAGTTAACTTGGTTATTGAAGTTAAAAAAATATTTAAATGTTCTTTAAAACTATACTCCCTCCGGTCACATTTATAAGTAAAAAACTATTTTTTAGGTTCATGGAATAATCAATGTATCTAGTTACATTTATAAACTAAATACGTTAATTATTCAGTGAACCTAAAAAGTTATGTTTTGCTTATAAATGTGACCAGAGGGACTAAGTTTCTAATCCATTAGTCACTATGCAACAATCTCATGGACTAAATTGACACTGGAATAATTATAATTAATTAATTGATTTTTTTTTTATTTCCAAGAACTATTTTATCTTGTTTTAACTTTAGTAACTAAGTAAGCAGTAAATAACAGTAGAAACATGGAAAGATATATACCAAATTATCCATAATATTTTAGGCTCATTTTTGGTATTCTAAGCAGAAAATTACCTTCCAAATCATTAAGCTAATATCAAATTGGCCTCCATTATATGTAGAAGTTGGAGAAATTGCTGCTCCAATTGCAATATTACTGCTAGTTTGAACAAAGCCAGAGCAAAGTAAATTGTAGCACCCAGTTCCTTGATATGCATCAGTCTGCAATTATTACTAGCTATTATCATTTTTATTTTAAATACATTTTTTATTAACGGGTATCTTACACTTGAAGCAAGTAGTATCAATCATAGATAGTTTACTTTTCCACCTCCTTTACTTCAATCAATTTACTTACCGTCCAATAAGTAAAGAATCTAGGGTAGCTATCCCCATAGAGTTCTGGGCTGACCTGCATAAAAAATTACTTAAACTTAGCTTGATTGACCAAATACAAAATTATGTACATTGGTGAAAATGAAAGGTAGTTGGTTGACATTCTAACTGCCTATTTAATGCAAAACCAAATCCATTGAATTTAAGATTTTTTGTGTAAAATTAGTTTAAAAATAAAAATTGTGTAAAAGATTAATTAAAAATACTCCCTTCTTTCCAAATTAATTGTTCTATTTGTTCATTTTAAACATATAAAAAAAAATGGATAAATGGAAAAGAGATGACATCATTTTTACTAAAGTTTCATTATGAAGTATTGGATTTGGTTTTGCATTTATAATTTTACTAATATATAACCAAAAATATTAAATGTCATAAGTGTACATTAACATATGTGAAATCGTCTATAATGTCACTTATTTTGAGACGTATGAAATATACGCAACATTAAAATGACAAGTAAAAAATAAGTGGGGAGTTGCTATTATAAAAACTAGTGAAAAAGGAAATGATTGAATGAATTGATTGTTTAAGGTGAAGTAATTAATGAAAATAATCAACATGCCTGCCAACCAGCTTCAATGGTATTGAGATCTTCTCCAAATGAACCAGAGATGATCCATATTTGAGACAAGCTGAACTCATATGGACTTTCCACTTGTGGGACCCACACATTTATGCTAGCTTTTGCTCCATAGTACTCATCCCCACTCACATATCCAACTGCATGCTGTGCATCATTAAGAAGAACCAATTTGTTAGCACTTCATTTTCAAAAATAGCACAAGATTTATATTAGATTCAATTCAATGTTGGTTTGTGTTGGGTTTAAGATTGTTTCTATTGAAGATGAAAAATAATTGGTCCATGTGTTAATAAATGATTATTATTTTTTATTATTTTTTTACGAATGATAAATCATCTCACTTTAGTTAAAGTGAAACAACGAAATCTTTAGTTCCTACCTAGGAACTAAAATCACAAGTTCTTACAGAGAAAATATAGACTAAAAGTGGTCAAATTTCTTTTATTGAGACCAAACTTATAGACACTAAACTTGCCACCGTAATTTTATATAAGTCAAAATATATTTAACGTAAAATTAAATACTCAACTGCCATATGCTTTCCCCTCAAAAAACTAACATATGCTTTGCCAATTTCCATTATCCATAAACCATGAAATTTTGTGATCACTTTAAATTGAAAAAGGACTCATATTCATGACTAAATTAGAAAGACAAAAAAATGAACACTTTTTTCTTTTAGAAAAGAAATACTAGAAATTGTTTATTACTTTATTATGCTTTTATCAAAATATTATTTTGTTTACTATATTTTTTTTGGGTGCTAATTGTACTATGATCATTTTCGTACTTATAAAAAGAATGATATAAAATATAAAAAGAAAACATTAAGAATTTCTCTGTTATGTCTAATATTAATTATTTCAAAAGAATTGAAAGAATACTTATGATTTTGTAACTTATAAAATACAAAAAAAATTGTTTTAGTTTTATAAATTCTTTTTTTTATCAATTTTTAACCTCTACTTTTTATAAAATTAATTGATACTTTTAGTCCATATGTAGGAAATAAATCACAAGTTCTTATAAAGAAAATATAGACAAAAATGGTCAGATTTCTTTTACGGAGACTAACTTTTCTTTTGGAAGGCTATAAAGACTAAACTTACCACCGTAACTTTATATAAGCCAAAACATATTTAACGTAAAATTAAATACTCAACTACCATATGCTTTCCCCTAAAAAAATACTACCATATGCTTTAACCAATTTCCATTATCTATCTCTGTTACGTTGTTTTTTGGATTATCTCTTAAGTTGTTTATTTATTCCATACTTTACCATATGGAAAAGAAACATAAAAATATCGAATATAAAAGAAATGTTAAGACAAAAAATAATCTGAGTTTCCGTTGTTTTCTTTAATGGCATTGTACCTCATGTCCATCGCCGGTGGTGTCCATTCTCACACGTTTCAATTTTCTTCCAAATGTGTTAATAGAGCAAGCTCTTAGCATGTCACCTTCTTTTATTCTTCTAATTGGAATTGTTCCTTCTGGACATGATTCGCCCGAGAAACTCCATAATTGAAAGTTGTAATTTTCAATACCCATTTGCTTATGCTCTCTTGGTTTCTCTGGAGGATCCTGTATAAAAATATGCATAAAACCCAACAATATTAAATGGCTATAAAATTTTTTGAATTTTAATTTCTTTTCAATTGAGAAAAAAATTAACAAAAATACCAATGGTTTTTGTCCTTTGAGCATAGGATGATCAAAAGCGGGTTGTTTATGAGACACAACACAATCTATTATATCACCATCGGGACTCTACGGAAAAACAACACAAACCCAAATTACACAAACACCATTTATTTTTTCTTAAAAAAGGTTGAGAAATTTGTTGAAGACATTTTTAACATACCTGAATTGTCTTAACAGCAGGCTTGTTGATCCGTCGAAGATGCATTTTTATGGTCCTCCTAAACTTGTGAAACTCTTCATTTGGTAGAAAAGTTTGATTTTGGCCACTTGTTTCTGAAGAATAAACATGACAAACCAAAGAAACAAGAAGAAGAAAATGAAGGAGGAGGGAGATGACTGGGGAGCTAAAATCCATGTTTGTGTGTATTTCTCCACATTTGTGTTGTTTTCTTGCATCAACAAAACAAATTTGAGTGTTCTTATATTTTGGTTTTGTCCATTGGAACAAATCTAACCCCATATCCAATCCAACAAAAATATACTATATGACCAGTATTTGTAAGACAATCTAATTACTCATTCACCATTTTCAAAGCCTTTGAAGCCAAGAAAATGATCTCTCTCTCTCTGAACATATTTCAGGGAGACTTTTGAGTACTTATATATGCTATACATAATATAATGTTTTCTCTTTTGACGCGGTATGATTATAATAATGTTAAAGAATATCTTGTGTGAAAAGAAAAATGTTGAGGAATATCTTTAAACAACGATTTAGGAAATAAAAATATTTTTTGAGGGAATTTATGAAATAAAATATTCAATAGATTTTTTTGAAGGAAAAATATTTAATAAATTAAAAGTGTAAAATTATTTAATGTTTTATTTATTTATTAATTAATTAAAATATTTAATGAAAATGTTTTTAAAAGGAATATTTAATGAAAATGTTAAATGCATCTTAATTATACTTTTTTTAGTTCTTAAATTTAGTATTATTTTTATTTTTATTAAAGAATATCTTTGGAGACGAGATGGTTTGAGCTTCTTTCAACTTAATAAGAGATTTCGAGTTTGAGAGTTTTTATGTCTATTATAGTCTTTTTTTTTTTGCTAAGCCAGGAGATTGGACATGCATCAAGGGGAAGCAACGACATCCCAACTAGGTTGGCACCCCGTAGAACCCCATTCCTATACCGCCAATCTCAGAGATAATTTTATTAAAAAAAGGGGAAAAAAGTACAATAGGGGGGACTAGGCCAAAACCTTCAAAAAAAACAAAGAAGAAACAACAAAAAAAGAAAAGAAAAAAGAAACAACAAACAAAAGAAGAAAAAAAGAAGGAAACACCGGACTACGGGAACCGAGAGCGAGGGAACCCACTCCGGTCCAAAAAGAAATCACTCTGAAGAGTCTGAGGCAACACCGAGAACCAAGTTGTGCCTTGTATCGAATGACCCATATTAGCATGTAAATCAGTGCAACAGTTTCCTTCCCTAAATTGTGCCAACGATTACAGAGCAAAACCAAAACCAATGACCGGTTTTTAAAGACCATCAAAGCACTCGTCGAGTCATTCCAATAAGGAAAATTCATTGATCACCTGAAGTGGATCCTCCTTGAGAGCGGGTTTTATAAGGCGGTGGCTTACCAATCTGAAGATTTTTCCTAACCTGTTGTTTCTGTTTCCGAGATAAGACCGGAGTGAAAGGTCTATCTGCATTAGCTTTGTCATATTCACGAACACGCATCCAGAGGTCCAGGTCGTGTTGCACATTCAGATTGCTATGTGGTTCATAAATAGTCAAAATTTTGTCGCCATTCTCATCAGTCCCCGAATGTTTAACCGTGTAATTGGTGTTTTGAGTAAGGCGCTCCATTTCCAAAAAAGTGGCAGTGCCGTCAGGGATGGATCTAACAACAAGGGGACCATCTGGGGGGACTGGTTTGCACGTCATCATGCGCTGCATCATGTTGAGTCTGTGACATCTCCCTAGCAGAAGCGGAGCCCTCCAAATCAACAGTAAAAGAACGCTCATCATCATGGGCATCTGAGGATGGATGCATCACAAGTGCATTGTGAATCCGAGGTATTACCAACTCCTCCAGCGATTCAGAGTTTACTTGTTCCACATCATCCGAAAGCACGTCAGCGTGCACATCATCAGGGGAATCTAACTCCAACACTAGGCGCGAAGGCAAAGAGCATTGGGGGATCTCCTCAGACACGCAGGGGGGTGTCTGAGCTAGTGTTGGAGCCGCAGAAGTAGAACCATTAGCAGCAGTCGAATTGATTTGTGGCTCGGTAGGTTTAGGTGCTGCAAATGCAATGGATGAACCTATACCAGAGGGGTTCTCTTTAATAGGCACCCACTGAGGTTTCTTGGCTGGTATCTACGTCTTCCCTTTTGCAACTTTATCCTTAGACATGTCTTCCTTCCGGTACAGCCAACGACAGTTTGTAACATCATGTCCAAGTGTCTGACAATGCGAACAAAAATCCGGAATCCGTTCATAAACGACTTCCACAGGATAAGAACCACCTTCCCGTTCGACGAGAATTTCATGAAAAGTCTTTTTGGAAAAATCAATGTCAACTAATATACGTGCATAGTGTCCAAAAAGTCTTTTCAAGGTTGCATTGTCAAGAACTAGCGGCGTGCCAACCGCACTAGCAATTTCACGTAGAGTATGTTCCATCCAATATTCCTGTGGCAGTGCCATTAATAGGATCCATACTTGCGCATGTGTATTTCTCTGATTATGCATATCAAAATCCACTGACCATTCAAATAAACGTAACACCCCGGCTTCAAGTTCACAGTTCCCATTGCCCAAACAATTTGCAAATCAGATTCAGTGGCAAAAAAGAATTCATAAAAGCCCCTACCTAAAGATAGCAACGTCCAAGGTGCAGCAGTCTTCCATTGTTTCTGAAGCTTGTCTTCAATTTCCTTCGACGCATAGGGTTTATTTCCTTTGTTTAGAACCAACCTTCCACGAAGGTTTCTCTTACACACATTGACCCCCTGTTCATAAATTGGCTGAGTAATACGAATAGAGAGAGTCTCACCACGGATTGTAGGTTGTGGCAGATTGTCGTTGGTAGCTTTGCCGTGCGATGCAACAAGTGCTTGTGCAAAGGACTGTGGCGGTGGTTGTGGTGCTGGAACCGCCGTTGTGGAGGGCAGTGCCATGAGAGATGGCGCAGCTTTGGAGGGTGCAGTTGTCGGCAATAACAACTCTACCTGCCAGTCAAACATGGCAGCTGAGATCGTGAAAAAAGATGGTCGAAATTGAAAGCTGATCCAAAAGAAAGCTAATTGAATTGACGGTGGAGGAAGCTTTCACGTAACAAAGAAATTGAATTAGCATGCACTAATCAATTACGTGAATGGCAATAAAATTGATTGGAATTCAGAAGCACAATATCAACAACATTCACGTGACCTTAACGTGAATGAATTGAGAACAAGATCAATCCGCCGCAACGGCTACGATAACCCTAGCGGTGCCATTAGACTCCAATTATTATAGTCTTTTTCAGTTTGATGGGTTAGACTTTATAATTGCACGTAAAAAATGTACAAATTACAACTACGAAACACCAAGTCCAAGGGTAAAGGTCATTGCTATATAATATATAATATTTTTCTATTTACGAACATTTAATATTCTTCTTTTGGGTATAATAATTAATATATACCAGACATATTTGGTTAATTAGTCAATATATTTTTTATAAACTTATTTTGAATATTTTGTTGACAAGTGTCAGTTTGCTTATAAGAAATTAACTTTATATCTGCCCAAAAAATTGTAATAATTCACTTTATTAGGTTTCATTATCCTAATTAATTTGATGTGTGATTGTTTTAGCATGTATAATGGTGCAAACGAAAACGTATTTATCAAATTAGGGCAGCTTGTGATCACAATACATGGTATTATCTTTAAAAATTGGAAATTGTAGATAATAATAAGAAATTCATCCCTCAAAAAAGTAATAAGAAATTCATTTTGAGTTTATTGAATTATGTATTTAATTTATTTGCTCGACGGGTGTGAAAATACTCCATATACATCTAATAATATTATGTTGCTACACTATTTTGTAAGTTTCAAAACACATGAACATAAAACAAAAAAATTATGAACAACCATTATTTACACCTTAAGAAAGAAAGAAAGAAACAGAGAGAATAGTGTGATACATATAATAGGTAAATGATGTGGTAGGAAAATATAGATAACGAAAAAAAAAGGTGTTAACGAATGTTGACAAATAAGATGTGTTCAAATATTATTAAGAATAGAATGAAATGGTGAAATTTCTCATTAGATCAATCATAAGAGTACATGAGATATATATACATTTGCGATGGTTCCTCTCAAAACTAAGTTGTTCTACACTAATAGAGTTAAGTGCACTACACTAATATGAACTCAAAATAACTAACTTCTACTACAAGGTATTAGTGAGCTTTTCTTCCTTTTCTATTTCACTGTACAATATCCTGCCACAAGTAGGAGGCTGGTAGATTCTAACATCCCCAACTTAGATAGTAAAAAATTGAATGGTTGAGGAAACAAGGATTTAGTGAAGAAATCAACTACTTGATCTTTAGAGGTAACGAGGAGTAACTTAAAGAGACCAGCGTGCAGTTTCTCTCTAACAATGTGGCAATCAATTTCCAGGTGCTTAGTTCTCGCAGGGAGTTGTTGGAAGATGATGATCAACTGAAATGGCATTTTGAAGAACAATTCCTAGCTAAATTCCAAGCAAATGCACCTTGAAATATCTTATCATGTTTTCGATTAATGATTTTGCTTATTTATGAGTAACATTTAACTCTGAAATTGGATTGCATGAGTCAAATTACATGCATGTAAGCGCATCCGACACTTTGATTCAAGATCAGACAACCATCGATAAGCTGACAATGTGAATATCTGGGATCTTTGGCAATCCAAATTCATTAACTTTGCAAGTGTTAAAGACAATGAAGAATAAGATGGTTACTATTACTTGTGCAGCAAGTTTCATTGTGTAACTAATTAGTAGCTTAATCATTACAGTTGTAATAGTTAGTTATTAGTTAGTTGCTTAAGAGTTAAGTAACCATAGTTGAGTTAGCATATTAGAGTACTCTATATATACATATGCGCTATCATATTGTACATTCAGATTTTATGTGAGAAATAAAAGAGTCTCCTTTTTGTTATTTCTTCTTCCTCTTGCACATTGCAAGCTTGTTTTACACTTTCACGGAGTTTGTGATTATCAGAGCAATACCGTATGTCAACTCCATTTTTCTTCTTCTTCCATTGTGTTTCCTCTAAATTTTTCTCACAATTTCTTGTTTGATCCTATTTTGTGGATCTTCTCCTTTTTCTTTCTTTATTTTCGGTTAGAATCACATTTGATTCTAACGCGTTCTTTCATCTCTGTTTTTTCTTCACCATTCATTACGTTTCTTCATTTTCTTCTTAAATCACTATGTCTGGTGCAAGCTCTTCAGATAGCGTTCATGGCGGTTACGCTCTTCCCACACCCAAGAATAAGGGTTATCAAACTGATACGTTGAGTCCAAATTTCATGCATCCAAACGAAAACCCAGGTGTCGTTCTTGTTACTCCCTTTCTTTCTGGAAACAATTATCATTCTTGGTCACGTTCCATGCAAGTTGCTTTACGATCTAAGCACAAATTGCATTTCATCAATGTTGCGCTTCCACGATCGTGTGATGATGATCATGATTCAATAGCTTGGGATCGTTGCAACACGATGATAATGTCTTGGTTAAGCAATTTAGTTGAATCTGAAATTTCTCAGAGCATCTTATGGATGAACACTACATTGGAAATATGGAATGAACTCAAAGAAAGGTTTTATAAAGGTGATATTTTTTCGTATCTTAGATCTTCAAGAGGAAATCTATACTCTGAAACAAGGTGAAAATTCCATCTCCTCTTATTACACTAAAATGAAGAAACTCTGGCAAGAACTAGATAATTTCAGACCTATTCCTACTAGTAATTGTGTGAATGATTGCAAAGCTCTTGCAAAGATGCGTGAGTACAGAGACTCTGATCAGGTTATACATTTTCTCAAAGGCTTAAGTGAACAATTCTCAGCTGTTAGGTCTTAGATTATGTTGAGAGATCCTCTTCCCAGTATTGGCAAGGTTTACTCGTTGCTTGTTCAGCAAGAAAGACAAGTAATTGTACCATTAGATGAATCAAAGCTGTTAGCTATTTCCAATAACTCTTTCTCTGAGAATTCCTCATATGGTAGAGGAAATATGAATGCTTCTCATGGTAGGAGTGATAGGGGAGGAAGATCCTCATATGGTAGAGGTAAAGGCATTAAGGTTTGTTCCTTTTGTGGAAAATCAAACCAGATAGTGGATACTTGTTTCAAGAAGTATGGCTTCCCTCTTCATTATCAACAAGAAAATATCATCAACAACTGTACAAATGTTAGTGGAAATGAAGAAGATCAGATTTCTACAAATTTTGAGGAAGACCAAAATGATTCTACAGCTGAAAAATTCTCTCTTACTTTTGAGCAACACAAAGCTTTGTTAGCACTTTTACAAAATTCAAGGACTTTGCATCCTCATAGTTTGAATCATATCAATACCACTTCTGCATTAGGCACAAGTATTATATGCACAATCCTTATTCCACCAAAACCTGATGCTTTCATTCTTGATTAAGGAGCCACAAATCATGTATGTCACTCTTTAAAATTTTTTCAATGCATGAAGAGAGTTGCACCCATAAATATCAAACTACCTAATGGTTCTATTGTTTCTACAAATTTGATAGGCACAATAGTTTTTACTTCTGATTTTTATCTCACTGATGTGCTATATTTCCCACAATTCTCTTTCAATCTCGTATCTATTCCTAAACTGACCAGAAATATACATTGCACATTCCTTTTCGATGATACAAGGTGTTTGATACAGGCCAAGCATTCTCAGAAGATGATTGGTGCAGCTGAGTTGCAAGATGGATTGTATTTTCTTAAGACACCATTAGCTTGTATAGTGCATACTCCTAATCTTCATTGTATTAATAATGCCAAAACTATGAATTTGAATAAAGAATGTACACTGTGGCATATGCATTTTGGTCATGCTTCACATGACAAGTTGATTGAAATAAAGAAAAATTTTCCTTGTGTTTCAATTGATAATTCTTCTGATCCTTGTGATGTCTGCTTTTATGCCAAACAAAAAAGGCTTCCTTTTTCTTTAAGCTCTCATAAATCTAGCAAAGTTTTTGATTTAATCCATATGGATTTTTGGGGCCCTTTAGCTATTACCTCAATGTCTGGTTTCAAATACTTTCTTACCATTGTTGATGACAAAAGTAGATTCACTTGGGTTTCTCTAATGAAACTCAAGTCTGAAGCTGCTTCCATCATAAAATCCTTTGTTAATCTTGTTCAAACTCAGTTTAATTCAAAAATAAAAACCATCAGAAGTGATAATGGTCGGGAATTTTTATTAAAAGATTTTTACAATGCCACAAGCATATTACACTAAACTTCTTGTGTCAACACCCCCTAACAAAATGGCATAGTGGAAAGAAAACATCAACACATACTTGGTGTTGCTAGATCTCTTTTATTTCAAGCAAATTTGCCAAAAACATTTTGGGCTCATGCTATTGGTCATGCTGTGCACATTATCAATAGATTACCAACACCTTTTTTTTATCTCAAAAGTGTCCTTTTCAAATTGTCTATGACTGTTTACCTGATATCAGTTCCCTTAAGGTGTTTGGATCCTTATGCTTTGCTTCTACTCTTTAGGCTAATTGACATAAATTAGATTCTAGGGCAAGAAAACGCGTTTACTTAGGGTACAAGAAAGGTGTTAAGGGTCATATCCTGTTTGATTTACTCACTAAAGAAATTTTCATCTCTAGAGATGTTATATTTTTTGAGCATGTTTTTCCCATATCAATCAACTGTGTCATATGATAATGCATCTAAACCTGCATATTCTCTTTCTGCATAGTCTTTATTTGATGACATTATTCCTGCTCATAATCATACTCCACATCACTCAATCCCACATCATGCATCCTCAAATAATTCATCATACATTCATTATCCATCCTCACCACCATTATTACATGATCCCAATAATAATTCATCTTCTTCTTTTAACCATATGAATTCATCTGAGTCAACTGCATCTCATTCTACTCATTCTTCTGACTCCACAATGCATTCATCACATAATGATCCACCAATAAATCCTACTCCCATCATCAGAAAGTATTCTAGAGTTCTTAAACCACGTGCATATCTAGAAGCATATCATTGTAATTTGCTCAGCAATACAATCCATCCTCCCTTTCTTCCTGCTTCATCATCATCTGCTGAATCTTGTAAGTACCCTTTATCTTCGTGTTTGTCTTATCAACATCTCTCTTCTGCACACAAACACTTTGCTTTATCTCTATCATCTAGCCTTGAACCTACAAATTATGATGATGCAATGTGTTTAAAAAATTGGAAAAATGCTGTCAAAGTGGAGTTAGAGGCATTGAACAAGAACAATACATGGAAATTAACTTCACTGCCTGCTCATAAGAAAGCTATTGGTTGCAAATGGATTTTCAAACTTAAGCTTCATGCTAATGACACCATTGAGAGATATAAGGCCAGACTTGTTGCAAAAGGTTTCACACAGACTAAAGGTATTGATTATATGGACACATTCAGTCCAGTGGTAAAGATGACAACCATTAGAGTTCTCATCTCCATTGTTGCTTCTCAAAATTGGTCTCTTTACCAACTAGATGTTAATACTGCATTTCTTCATGGTGACCTCAATGAAGAAGTGTACATGCAACCACCTCCTGGTCTTATTCTATCTGCTCCTAATCATGTTTGTAAGCTGCAAAGATCTTTATATGGATTGAAACAGGAAAGCAAACAATGGAACACCAAACTCACTGAAACATTGATTTCTTCAGACTATACACAATCCAAAGCAGATTACTCTCTTTTTACTAAGAAATCTATCAATGGTTTCACAGTCATTTTGGTGTATGTAGATGATTTGGTCTTGGGGGGGCGGGAGGGGGGACTGATACTACAGAGATCCAACAAATAAAGACCTTATTGGGCAAGAAATTCAGTATCAAAGATCCAGGAGTTCTAAAATACTTTCTAGGGTTTGAAGTTGCATGATGATAAACTGGAATAACTTTGTGTCAGAGAAAGTATACTCTAGATTTGTTACAAGATGCTGGTCTCTTAAGCTCAAAGCCTTGTCCTACTCCTATGCAGCTGCAACTTCAATTACACAAGACATCTGGAGAACCTCTATCTGAATCAACCTCATAGAGAAGACTGATTGGTAGACTTTTGTACTTAACATACTCTAGACCAGAAATAGCCTATGCTGTGAGTAGAAATGATGATTTTACGAATTGAAAACTCAAAACATTTGTAACCTCTATGATTGGATGGATATCCTAAAAATACACATGGTGTTGATCTTTCTTGAATATTTTTTCTTGTAGTGGAAGGGTTAAGGGGAAAACCTAGACAACCAAAGACTTTAAGATGAGAGTAGGATGGAGATTTTCGGTAAAGAATTGTGGTTGGTGTTTGAAGAGCTAGTTTCTTGTTGGTAGGATGTTTAAGAGATAAGTAGCCATTGAAGTGCATGATGCCATAAAGAAGGTGGCATTGGCGCACGAGCAAGGAGAGTTCGAATGATATTATTGATAGTACGAATTTTTCGCTCAGCTTTTCCATTTTGAGGTGATGTGTGAGGACATGAAAATCAGAATATCATTCAATTTTGCTTACAAAATTTATGAAAAAGAGAGTTGTCATAATCCTTTCCGTTATCACATTGAAAACATTTAATATCCTTTTCAAATTGTGTTTTAATGTGATTACGAAATTGGTGAAAAGTTGAGTGAGCTTGTGATTTATTTGCTAAACGAAAGGTCCACAAAAATCCCATAAAATAATCAAGAAATAAAATATAATAGCGATGACCACCGGAACTAAGAGTTGGTGATGTTCATATATCACTGTGCACAATATCAAAAGGTAATAAGGTAGATGACAAAGACTCATAAAATGGTAACTTTATTTGTTTTCCAAGTTGACAAGACTGACAAAAGAAATTGTTTCGAAACTTATTACATAAGATAGAATTGTTTCGGTGAAGATAACTCAAAATAGATACTCCTGGATGTCCTAAATGACTATGCCATATTTCATTGGATAAAATGGCAAAAGTATATGGTGTTGAGCTTGGATGGTATGGTCTTGTGGTTAGAGGATGAAGATTCCCCGAGCTATTACATCTCATTAAAGGCATTCCTGTATGGAAATCCTTCACAGAAAAACCAAACGGGTTAAATTCAACAGAAACTTCATTGTCAATGGTAATTTTTCTCATATAAACAAGATTTTTGATCAATTTGGGTTCATGCAAGACATAAGGTTAAGGGATATTGATGCTTTTGTATTAATGCATTACCACAACCAATAACAGGAATATTATGACCACTACTGACAGTAATATTGTTGCTAATATTGGAATAAGACGTAAGATTACCTTTGTTTGCTGTCATGTGAGATGTGGCCCCAATGTCCATGTACCACTGTTTGTCAAGGGGAGAAAGAGAAAGAGTGTGCATAGTGTCTTGAATATCTGTTGGTGCATATGATGATTGAGTTGCAGCAACATGCGCTTGTTGTTTTTTGCTCCCAAAATACCAGGCTGACGATTTGGAACTACTGGTCTTTGCCAATTGCAGATTGTAGACAAAGACAAGGAGGAGTGGCCCATTGCTGCCAATGTGCATTTCAAGGAGGATACTAGTAAGGAGGATATGCCCACTGATGTTGCGGTGCTTGTGGTTGCTGCCATGATCCTTGTTGATGGTGATGAGATCATCCACCTCGACCTCCACCTCGTCTACGACCGCGACCACCATGGTTATGACCAGAACCGCCACGGCCACTACGACCTCCATTGTTTTTGTTATTGTTGCGGTTGGGACGATGAGAAGGTGAATGACCCGAGTTGTTGTCTTCTTGAGCGGCTAAGAAAGTGGAATTGGTAGTGGTAACTCTTGAAAATTCTTGCTCTTGGTAGAGAGCTCTTGAATTTTTGTTACAAAAATATATATTAAAAAGGCGATCACAGGAAAGTTGAGCGGTGGAATCACGTTCAGTAATGATATGAAGTAGGTCGGTGGATATGGTTCCATAAATTCATTGCAAAACAATGGCATCTAGGTGATTCCATAAGGCTGGATTGGTTTCTTTGATTGAGGGTGAAGAAGAGGAATCAGTTAGTGATGGGGGGATGATGTGGTCGAGAACGTATGCTTGGGCATGGATTTTGAACAATTCAGACCATGTGTTGTATTGGATTTTCTCAATGTCAAGGGCAACTTTGATGAAGTTTGTGATGTTAGAAACAGTGAGCGCATGATGAATGGGAGAGTTTGTGGTTTGGATAGCAGATTTGGATGTTGATATGGGAGAGGATTGTGATTTAGGAGAGGGAGGAGGATTGTGATTTCGGCCATGGTGATTTGAAGGGTTAGGGCCGATGGCAATTTTAAAAGAAGGAGAAATAAAAGGTTGTTGTTTAGGGATCTAAACCTAGACTGATACCATAATTGAAAAATTATCTTGCCTCATTCATATATGAAATGTGTGTATATACAAAATGTGTATACATTAAAAATATTACTAAAAGTTATTCAATACAAAAGTTGACTAAGAACATTTCCTATTCTAATAGTTGAACGTTCAATGGATAAGGATGCAAGGCTTTAATTCAATACAAAATTAAAGCCTATTTAATTTCCTATTCTTCTTCACAAATTGTTACTGTATGCTCTCTTCTATAGTTTTTCTTCTTCTTTATTTCTTAAGGTAGCATACCATTCATTCCTGCTTAAAAATCATAATGGTCCCTATCTGTATTTTCTTTCATATGAAACCAGTTTATTTTTGTTGATTGTACTATTTCATTTTTGTATTTTTTCCCCTCGTATTGCTCCTATCATTATTATTTGAACCATAGATGTAATTAGGTGGTGACGCTATGTTTGTATTGCTGGAGCCTTTTGTATGAATTTTACGGTTTCATTGGTCCCCTTTATGTGCAGGTGTTTTGTAATACTGTTTGTAAATTAGGGCATCAGTTACAGTTGAGTTTGAGTTTTAGCAATAATTTTTTTTTTTAAGGGTGCAAAAAAATTTTGACTATTAAAACAATCCTCCATATTTTTATCCATTGCATGAAACTTTGATTTAAAATTTATTCAAAGAAAAAAAAACTACTAGTAGTGACTAAACAAAAACAACTTTTGGTTAGTTGTTTTTTGTTTTTTGGTTAGTAATTATTACTTCAGTTTGCCAATATCTTCCTTGTACATAATTGATTCTCGAACTCAAAACTTGATTTTAAATACTAAAGTTTTTTTTATTTTTTTATTTGTCTTTTTCCCATTTTTTTTCTCTATTTAAATATATTTATTGATGACTTCATTGTTTTCGAGCAACACTCAAAATTGAAGTAGTAACACTAATGACATACATATTTTGTTGGCCGTGATTGTGCGTGAGTCTTAGTGGGTTTCTCTGGGGTTTTTGTTTGTCCCCGGGTTCTTCTGTTTTGGTGTGTTGGTTTTTTTCTCTCTCTATTTATGCATGGACAAAACAAAATCTAAGAATACGCAAATTTGTTTTGTTAATGCAGGAAGACAACATAAATGTGGAAAGGCACACACAAAACCAGCATGGATTTTAACTTCTCAATCATTTCATTTCTCTTACTTTTTCTTCTCCTTTTTCCATTTGCGTGCCATGTTTATTCTTCTGAAACAGGTAGCGACCAATTAGCCAATCAAACTTTCCGATCGGTGGAAGAAGTTCACAAGTTGAAGAAGACGATAAAAAATCATCTTCAGTCTATCAACAAGCCTGCCATTAAGACAATCCAGGCATGTTAAAATAAACCTTTAAGTTTAGTTAAATCTTGGAGTCTAATCGATATATGCTTGTGTTTGGTTAATTGTAGTGTGTTTGGATGAGCAAATTTTATGAAATAATTTAATTTTAAATGATAATTCAAATTCTTCAATATAAACTATCTTTTTTGAATATTAATGTTTGATTGTTTTTTAAATAAAGACATTTAATTAGGTATTTTGTTGAAGCTAAACTCATAGAGAACTTTTTTATGCAAAAGAAGTTGCTGCAATACCAAAATACACTAAACCAAAACGCTAGATACAAAGTGTACAACTATAATTTTTCTTTATTAATCAAAGAAGAAATACAAGATAGTATATTAAGAAAAAGATGGAAACCAGCACGACATGGTGCTTCCTTAGTTAAACTATGGGCAACACCAATTGCTTGACTTTAGATGAACTTCACTTTTGAGTTCGCTAAATCGGTGACCAAAAGGTGTCTACGACATTTTATCATTGGCATTGCCCTGAACTCTGAGACACCATCACTACCACCATATATGCTATTTTGTTGAGGGAATTGGAAAAATGAGGCATCTACGTTGCATTTAAATCTACATGCACTTGGTTTCATCCTTTTTACTAACTCATCGTGCATAATGTTACTCGAGCTTGTGCGTTCCACCAACTGCTCAAAAAAGCTTCAGCTCGGTCACATATTTGTTGAATTGTTTCAACAACGTCATTCCAGACCTTATTATTTCTATGTTCCCATGTACTCCATAAAGTTACCCCAAACATCTATTTTTGTTGAGCATCGAGATTCTGAAAAATAGCAAATATATTTGTGGAACAAGAGGAAATAGAAAGCCAGACCTGTTGAATAATATGCAAGAGACCAACATGCTGCCAGCATCTAATGCTCTTGGTAAGTTCAAAGAATAAATGGTTGGTGTCTTCATCGTCATAAGCACAAACTGCACAAACGGTGGGGCAAGTTATTCCTCGGCCATGCAGCCACATGCGAGTTGGTAAAAAGTTTTTACAAACATGCCAAAGAAAATTATTCACTTTTGGAGGGAGTTTGAGCTTCAATATGGTGTTCCAATAATGTTCTGGTACTCTGTGTTGCATTACAACATCTTCAAATGTCTATTACAACATCATCAATATTAATATTATCCAAAACTTTGTAAATTCATACCTATATTTTATAAGAACTTGTAAATTGGTCCCTCAACTTTTCCAAATCTTCAATTTTCATCCATATTATTTAAAAACATTTGAAGCTCATAAATATGACACAACTTTAAATAATAAATTATTATATAAAAAATAATAATTAAGTGAAGAGAATTCTATCCAAACGCACAATTAATTAAATTGACGCTAACAGAAGTGTTGTGTTTATGTAATTTGTGTTCATTTTTGCAGAGTTCTGATGGTGATATTATAGATTGTGTTCTGTCTCATAAACAACCGGCCTTTGATCATTCTCTATTGAAAGGACAAAAACCCTTGGTATTTTTGGTTAATTAAATTAAGGACAACTTATATATTTTTTATGCAATTAAGCTATTATATTACAACTTTCAATTGATAAATTTTCATGCAATTTATATATAGGATCCTCCAAAAAGACCAAGAGGCAATAATCAAATGGACATTTTGAATGACGACTTTCAATTGTGGAATTTATCTAATGAATCCTGTCCAAAAGAAACAATTCCAATTAGAAGAACAACAGAAGAAGACATCTCAAGAGCTGGATCTATTGATAGCTTTGGAAAAAAGGCAAACGGATTTAGAACGGACACAACTCAAAATGGACATCTGGTATGCAATCATAGAAACTTATATATTTTGTCTCTCAAATTTTTCTTTTTCAATTTTTCTCATTTTTTTCAACGAGAATTGTCTCTCAATTCTTCACTTTTGGTTTCATTATATTCCAAAGTAAAATTCATACATATTACCAGAGATATTCTAAATATATTTTTATTTTCTTTTTTGTATTTCACATTAGTCTCCTTACGCATTGTACAAAAAAGTATGGTCTAAATTTTGATTTCATTTATTTATATGCTAACCAATGATAACAAATTGCTCCACACCGCATAGCATTCAGTTGGGTTTGTGAGAGGGGATATATACTATGGAGCACAGGCTATGATAAACGTGTGGGCCCCCCATGTTGAAAGCCTAGATGAATTCAGCTTGGCTCAAATATGGATCGTCTCTGGTTCTGGGAAAGATCTCAATACCATTGAAGTTGGTTGGCAGGCATGTTACTTTCGTACTTTCATTATTCTCTTTAATCTGTTTAGGCATTGATTGACTGTCGTTTTTGTAAATATTCAGGATACTTTGCTGTATTTAGCTCTATTCTTCTTTACACACCTTGTTCTAGAGTAAAACTCTCTTTTGTGATAATATATCTCATTTTTATTTGTTGAAAAAAAGGAGATTGTACGAGAGACAATTACTTAATTTTGTATTTTGGGCAGTAAAACTAACATCAAGTAATTTTTATCCAGGTGAGCGCGGGTCGCTACGGGGACAATCGCCCTAGACTGTTTACCTTTTGGACTGTAAGTAATTTATATTTGTTTCAAGTGTAATATATTCTTTAACAATTATGGAAAAAATTGACAATAGTAATAATTGCAGGCTGATGGATATAACCAAACCGGATGCTACGATTTACTATGCCCAGGCTTTGTTCAAACTAACAATAAATTTGCAATTGGAACTGCAATTTCTCCAATTTCTACATATAATGGAGGACAATATGAAATTACCTTATTCATCTTTAAGGTAATTTTCTGCATATAATTTGGTAGATATCTCCATGTTCATCTTGCTTTTTATTACTTTATAGCATTTCATTTTTTTTCTATAAGCAAGGAGAGAGGACAGACATCAAGAGGTAACATCAAAATCCCAACTAGGTTGGCACCCCGAGAAACCTCCATCCTATGCCACCAAACTCAAGAAATTTTATTAAAAAAAGGGAAAAAAATATAATGGAGGGGGGACTAGGCCAAAACCCTCAAAAGAAAACAGAAAGGAAATAAAAAGTAGAAGACAGGAACAACCAAAAAACAGATTAAGGAAATTTGTAGTTAGGTAAACCACATCTATCCCGAAAGAAATCAACTTTCAACTCATCTAGAAGTGATGCAAGCCAAACCGAACCTTGCATGGTGTGTCCCATGTTTGCATTCATTTATCTGTCGGATGAGAAGCACCCCGAGCACGGGTTTTAGTAGGCTTCTTCGGCAAGACTTGTTGTAATTTAATTCTCTGTTTCTGCTTCCTTGTTAGGACCGACGTGAAGTCTTCAACAGCTGATCTTTCATCATATTGACGAAATCTTTCCCATAATTCTAAACCGGCCTGAATATTCTTGCTGGGATGAACTTCTTGTTGTTGTAAATCGGTAACCACTTTCTCCTCTTGAATTGACGTGGGCATGCTAGTATTTTCAGGAAGGGACCGCTCTACAACCACAGGTGACACCAAAGAATGACATGACCTAGAATGCACATCAACGTGCTCAACAACAATATCTGTCTGAACCTGAACCGATTCTACAGACACCTCATGCACCTCATTGTGCTCAATAGGGGACGAATGTGGTACACGCTCATGGGAACCCCTGGGACTCTCCACCAGCTCCCGTGGGCGCGAATGATTGTGTTCCACATCATCAGAAAGCATAACAGTAACATCAACCACCGTGGGGATCTCCAACTCCTCCCACGATGTCTGATGTAACCGCTCCGCTTTCTCAGAATGCACGTCATCGTGCACAACAGGGGAAACAACCTCTAATACTGGTATAACACGTGGCAACTCCTCAAGAGAAATTCAGTCAAACACATTGTATAAAGGAAAGTTGAAAGAGCTTGACGACAAAGACGACCTGGACACAGGGACGTCCCTCTGAGAGGTAGCCACTGTTGAAGAAACAATAGAAACCGGCCCCAACTATGAATTAGAAGTCAATGCAGGGGCAGAAATAGAAACCAGAATGGCCAGTGAAATCGAAACCAATGATGTAGGAGTGTCAGAAACTGGTATCCTCTGAGTGGTAGTAATTGTTGAAGCAACCGGAACCGGTACCTAAGTCCAAGTGCTTTCATTGGCCGAAGTGGAAGCACCCACATCATTGTTCTGCCGAGATGGTTTAGGGGGTGTTGCCTCTGCAATAATAATTTGTTTCCCTCGACCATTCTTGTCTTTTGGTGGTTGCGGATGTAACCAACGACAAGTGGAGACATTGTGCCCAATAGCATAACAGTGATGACAAAACAACGGTTTCCTCTCATATTGAACCTCCACTTTGAAAGCGAAGCCATCTCTCTCAACAAGAATTTCATCACATGCTCTCTTTGAAAGATCGATGTCCACTAAAATTCTTGCATAGTGACCAAAGGTGCGGTTTCGTGTCGGCCCATCAATGTCAATGGGGGTACCAACCACGCTTGTGATTTCCTTCAAAGTTCTCTCCCGCCAATACTCCCGCGGGAAATCAACCAAGCGAATCCAAAGCAATACATGTGTCTGTTTCTGAGAAAGCTATTTGAAATCTTTGGTCCACTACGATAATCTTAACAAACCCAGCTTGAGGTTGACTGTGCCTACAACCCATATTTTCCGTAGATCATCCACCGAGTCAAAGTGAAAGTCATAGTATCCTTTGCCGAGAGGCACCATTTTCCAGCCCGCCGATGTTTTCCAAAGATTTCCTATTTTGGTACTCAATTCACGTACAGAATACGGCTTATCCCCCTTGTTAAGAGTCAATCGAGCCCTTAACGCATTCTTCTACTCCCCTATGGTACTCGTCCTGGCAGATTCCGATGCTCAAAGCATCTCCCTTACTGCATGGAGTAGGGAGAAGTCTGTCATCAATAACCTTCTGACCCGCTAAGGTTGTTGCAAATGACTTATCTGTTACTAAAAGTGGTTGCACAATTGCTAAAGGAACTGGTAGTACAACTGCTGAAGGAGCGGTGTCGGACACACACGACCAGGGGCACATGTATGCCACCAAGGGCCTGACTGTAATTCACTAGACCAGACCGATTCTATTTAGGATAAATGGATGCTTGTTGAGAACCGCGTAGTATCAATGATGAAATACCTCCATGTGATCAATTGCCAATTTGTGTCGTTGTTTTTTCACGAGGAAGCACAATTAGAAATTGGATCAACGTAGTCCAATATACACAACCACCAATTGACAATTAAAGGAAATATAATCAATTGAAGGAAAAGAAATTGAACACATAAAACATGAATCAACAAATGGTGAGAAAAACGGTGGCGGCGCTTGTTAGTGGTAAAAAATAATGTGCATTATAAAGTTGTATGGGGAAGTGTTAAACCCATCAAAAAAATTGGGGTATTTATAAATAAATAATGGGACTACCTATTGATGTGGCTTCACGTGCAAGAGAGTGTGCTACCATATTCGTCTGTCGCCGAGTAAACTCCACCCTAGAGTTTGAAAAATGAGAGGAGAACAAAGGCCAACATGCCGTAATAATGTGACCAAATTCCGTAACATTGGTGCGTACGGAGTTGAAAGTATCAACTGTCGTCTGCAAATCCCCCATAGAATTGACACCATCCATTCACATATCTTGCAACCACTGGAGTGCATGAAACAGGACAAGAACCTACCCAACATCAACAAAGGTCATAGGTGTAAAGCACAAAGTTTTTGCTAAGGCATAAGCCCCATCATCATCACGCACACGTATACCGATACCGGTTCTATTTAAAGCTGGGTTAATAGCAACATCAATGTTGCATTTGAGTCTCCCGGATTGCAGTTTTTGCCATCTAGTCGTAGAAGGATTCGAATTAGAAGCTACAGTGGGAGGAGAGCCCAGTTGCTGTAGTGAATGATCAGTAACGATAGTGGTGGCAGTTCAGTCATCCATAAACTTATGCGCTCGATGTACCACTTGAGCACAAACCTCATTTTCATTCTGCCAGAGTTTTAAATTGCAGTGCTTCTAAATGCTCATAATAATAGTAACCATCTGATGCCGCAATTCCGGTGCAAAAGTTTTTGAAGCAAGGAGTATATAACATCTGTGGTCGAAGCACTATTAGTGAAAGCTTGAAAAAAAAAGTTCCAAAGCCTAACTAGACGCCATACCTGCACAGTTAACAAGCATGAGAAAAAACATGAGAAAGCTCCTCAAAAGGATGCTCAGATGCTCGCGGCTGATCAACACAAGAGAGAGGGCATTGAACACCTTTATCTTGCAAGCGGGCGGGCGAAGGAAGGCAGTTGCGACACATTCACCAAATAAGATTTTTAATTTTTGGTGGCACCTTCAACTTCCATATACCCCTACCAAAAACCCAGTTGCTACAAATGTAAAATATCTACAAGTTCCTGCACACAAAGACGTTAAGCGCTCTTGATGGAATACATAATATCCTTCTCTGCCTTCCAAATAAAACGATCATGTTGTACCTGATGAGCAACCAACAGAGTGTTAAGAATATCAATGGCACTACTAAACACTTGCTAGACCAAAGGCGAGTTCTAGCTTTTAGTTTTAAGGTCAATTAATGGTGCCACTGTGAAGTTCTGAACATAGTGTGCCCCATGTATAATACCGTCGATAGACCTACAATCCTTGAGCCACGACGTATCCAAAATAGGGATGGTTTCCCCCGAACCAATACACCAACAAGAGCTATCCATGACAATAAATCTTGCGTGTAATATGCTTCGCCAATCATAACTCGGGTAGTTTACTATTTTTTCGTATTTAAAATTCAAAGACTACCACCGAAGAGATTACCGGTTGAGTCACGACCAGATCGCTCTCTTTAAGTTGTTTCGTGGTACTACCCAAGTTTGTGCAAGGTAGACTAACAACCGTGTCGCCTCCAGGGTAAAACAACCCAGTTCACTGTTCAATTACGTACTACATAGTATGTAATTGCTTGAGAATATACACCTCAAAAATATGTTTAATCGTCAATTAAAACCACTCTATATGGTACATAGACCGGTCGTATCGAAACTGAAAGGGACATAAAGGAGTAGAAGCAGAAGAAGGACTCGTCAACACAAGTCGAAGAAGGGAGAAGAGAGGAAAAGGACATGAATCATCAACTGTCAATTTCAGTGTACTGAATGATTGGGGCGAGCTTTCCTTTTATAGGGATAGTTCGTAACAAAAAACAGAGTGACTTAAGGATTAAGTCGTCTTAATCCTTAAGCAAAACGCGTTTTGTTTTCTGTTGGATATATCCGAAACTTTCTGGATACACGTTTTGGATCAGATCGGATTGTAACGAATTTATTTGTTACACGTGTGAAGCTTTTGGATAATGATTAAATTAATTATTTTTATCATTTTTCAAGTGATAAAAAATATATATCTTTTCGACCCAAGCCCGACCTGGCCGATCGGTCGGACAGACGGCGGCGGCGGTGTCGTTGCACGCATGATATATAAATTTTTCTAAGCACTCACCCGTTCGCAAAAGTGGAAACCAAAAGGTCACCCCCTTGGAGGTCACCCCACCCTTATATAAACACTTGCTAGTTATTGTGGCTCACCAATGTGGGACATTTTTAAGTTTCACACACTAGTTCTTACCTTTGTGTTTTTCTATCCAACTTCCACTAGAATCAACTAGTGTTCCAACATTCCCCGTCTTGACTTTAAAGTGGACTCAAGAAATAACGTAAAACGTTTTCATAAGATTTGCTAGTAAACAAAGGTGTCGCCTACAACTTGAACCTTTGCATAGTGGATGGTATTCTGATTTAACAAGAGTTGCTTACAACATTGAAGTCTATCTCAGACATAGAATCCACACACAAACCTTTTCTAAGGTGTATTCTAAAAGCCTGTGCGTTTATGGCCTTGCACGTCTATCCCGGTTTTAACAAATGCTATAGGAATTCAGCCTCAAAATTGCATAGGACCGGCCGTAGTTCCACATTCGTATCGGTGAGTTTATCAAACGTACTCCTGTAGCTATGTACCCCACTCAACATAGAGTATAAATCTCATTATGAGTTGCTATTATCTCATTCTTCTTTTGCTACAGGATCACACTTTCTATATCCTTTTTCTTATAACATGTTATATCACTTCATGACTTATTATTAACTATTGAACCTAAGTATTGGGGTCTCCAATCATGTAGTACGGGTTACCGTCACTCAGTGAGCTATAGGAATTAGTCCCATCCTACTGGATGTTTCTCGGAATTTCTCTCTATTTAGTCCTTTCGTGAAAGGGTTGACTACGTTTTCATTAGTACGTACAAAATCAACTCTAACCGCTCCACTAGAGATACATTCTCTAATCGTGATGTGTTTTTGCCGTATATGTCGTCTCTTTCCATTATAATAACGATTCTTGATCTTTGCAATAGCCACGGTACTATCGCAATGAATTAACACAGTCGGTAACGGTTTCTCCCATAAATGGATCTCAGCTAGCAAGGATCTTAGCCAACTTTCTTCTTCACTAGCAGTAGCTAGTGCTATCATCTCATATTCCATTGTGGACTGAGCCAGAATGGAATATGAAACAACTCCTCCATCTATGCTAAATATATAGCCACTGGTCGCTTTGGAATCATCTGACAAGGTGTTCCAATCTGCATTAATGTACCCTTCAAGTACAACAGGATATCTTTGATAATGCAGTCCTAATGTCATAGTCCCTTTCAGGTATCTCATGACTCTCTCAATCGCATGCCAATGCTCCTTGCTTGGCCTATTTGTAAATCTACATAAGAGTCCTACGACATAGGCAATGTCAGGTCTATATTTTATCTTTGTCTGAAACCTTTGGCTACAAGGCGAGACTTGTATTTATCAACAGTTCCATTAGGTTTTAGTTTCTTTTTGAAAACCCATTTACAACATATTGGTTTGCAGCATGGAGGTAGTTTAACCAAGTTCCAGGTTTCGTTAGACTGTAGAGATTCCATTTCATCATTTATGGCTTCTTGCCATAAGTCAGCATCCAAGGAAGACAAAGCTTCCTTGAGATTTGATGGATCCTCTTCTAATGTATTGACCACATATTCAGCTCCATACTCTTTAGAAGTTCTTGCTCTCTTACTTCTTCGAAGTTCTATAACATCTGGTTGGATATTTTCATCACTATCTCTTATCACTGGAGTGTGATCAGGTGTATTGTTCATATTTGCGCCCCCACTATCTCTTGATAGAAAGGGAAATTTTGTTTCATAAAAATCGTCGTCATTTGACTCTATGATCACTTTAGCTTTTAGGTCATAAAACCTATATGCTTTACTGTTTAAGGCATACCCAATGAATACACATTCATAGGCTCTGTCGGCTAGTTTGACTTTTTTTGGGTTGGGAATCCTAACATAGGCTAAAAAGCCCCATGTTCAAAAATTAGACAAATTTGGTTGTCTTTTCTTCAAAATTTCATATGGAGAAACTTTGTTCTTAGTTTTAGGTACTCTGTTTAGCACGTAGCTAATAGTCAATAAAATTTTTCCCCCACCATTGAGGCGCTACACCAGAATTAAGCATGAGGGAAACTACTAATTCGGTAAAGGTTCTATTTTTTTTTCTTCTATTTTACCGTTCATTTCAGGAGAATAAGGTAGTTGTTTCATGAATTATTCCAAGCTCCTTATAATACTCATTGGTCGTGTGTGATAAATATTTGGTGTCTCTATCACTATGATAACACTTGATTCTTTTATTGAATTGATTTTCAATTTCCTTTACAAATATTTTAAACATATCAAGTGCATCACTTTTATGTTTCATTAGATACACATAAGTGTAGTTAGAGCAGTCATCAATAAAGGTGATAAAATATCTTTGTCCGTTTCTAGTCAAGTTACCATCAAGTTCGCATATGTCAGAATGTATTTATGCGATTCTTTTGTTATTTTTGTTTGACTACAAAGTTGGCACTTTTCAAAGTCATTAGTTATTAATTTTGGAATTAGTCTTAGACCACTCATATTAGAAATGATTCGTTTGTTAACGTGACAGAGTCATGCATGCCAAATATTAAAATCACACAACATATAAGCAGAAGAAGAAATTTTATTCATAATATTCAATTTAAACATGCCATCAGTGGCGTACCCTTTCCCAACAAAAACCCCATTCTTAGTAATAGAGTACATACCAGCTGCTATAACATGTTCAAACCCAGCCTTATTTGAAAGAAACCTAGAAACTAGATTCTTCCTAATTCTTGGAGTGTGCATCACATCCTTCAAAATCAGAGTCTTCCCGGAGGTGAACTTCAGCTCCACATCTCCGATTCCCGCAACTTCAGTGGTGTGAGAATCTCCCATCATCACCTTCTGATCTTCAACATCAGTGTATGTCTTAAACATAACATAGTCAAAGCAGACATGGCGAGAGGCGCCAGTGTCCATCCACCAACCATATTGATTTTAGTTATCATAGCGGTGTATGGCTGCTCCTCAGAAGTTAATGTCAAATGAGCCTGAGCCGGTCTATTGGATCTATTCCTACACTTTCGTGCCATATGATCTGGTTGACCAAAATTGTAGCAATTGAACGGTTGAGCAGGGTCATTCTTTGGTTATTGCTAATTTGGGACCTTTTGTGGGTTCCCATTCTTATTCCGATTGGAATTCTTATTGGCATGGCGGTTCTGATTCTTAAATTTTTTGCCATTAGGCTTTAGAACAACACATGCAAATTTCTTTTTAGTGTTGTTGTTCGAGACATCAAACACCTCTTCATTCAGTTCTTGTTTCCTCGCCTCTTCTTCAATTCGAAGTCGAGTAATCAGACTTTCAAGACAAAACTCCTTAGTTTTATGCTTAAAAGTATTCTTGAAGTCCTTCCAAGCAGGGTGCAGGTTATAAATCACAACATCAATTTGAAATTGTTTTGGTAACTGCACCCCTTTAACAAGGATCTTGTGAGCTATATTTTGAAGCTCCTGAGATTGTTCTTCGACAGATTTATCATCGGTCATCTTATAGTTCAGGTACCGGCTCACAACAAACTTTTTCGATCCAGCCTCTTTAGTATTATATTTGTTCTGAAAAGAATTCAAAACATTCTTAGTAGTATCGTGGATAACGTAAAGATCATACAGATGATCCGCGAGACTATTCAAAATGAAATATTTGCATAAATAATCATTTTCTTTCCAGAGGTGAATATCTATATTGGCTTGTTTCCCCTTTTCAGCATGTTTAACAGTAAGCTTTTCCAACTCAGCCTTTCTAGTAGGATCACAAATATTTGTATCCATGGATGTCTTACTGTTACTATTCGATGCCATAGGAATCGAAGTCACTGGTATCACAGGTATGTCCTCCTTCAAGACGTGGACAACCTTTTTCGTATTTAGAAAAAACAGCATCTTAGTTTGCCAACACTTGAAGTGACTGCCGTGAAACTTAAATGGTTTGTTGAAATCGTCAGCTGTTCCACAAACGGTAATTTCGTCGATACTCATGGTGTTTTTCAAAAACGTCTTAAAATTGTTGTTTTTGTATTTAAAATTCAGAAACTACCACCGAAGAGATTACCGGGTTGAGTCACGACCAAGTCGCTCTCTTTAAGACATTTCGCGCCACTACCCAAGTTTGTGCAAGATAAACTAACAACTGCGCCGCCTCCAGGATAAAACAGCTTAGTTCATTGTTCAATTACATACTTCACAATATGTAATTGTTCGAGAATATACATCTCAAAAATATGGTTTAATCGTCGATTAAAACCACTCTATATGGTACGTAGATCACTCGTATCGAAATCGAAAGGGACAGAAAGGAGTAGAAGCAGAAGAAGGACTCGTCAACATAAGTCGAATGAGGGATAAGAGAGGAAAAGTACATGAATCATCAAATGTGAATTTCGATGTAATGAATGAGTGGAGTGAGCTCTCCTTTTATAGAGAGAGTTCGTAACAAAAAACGGAGTGACTTAAGGATTAAGTCAGCTTAATCCTTAAGCAAAACACGTTTTGTTTTCTATTGGATATATCTGGAACTTTCTGGATACGCATTTTTGATTGGATCGGATCGTAACGAATATATTTATTACGCGTGTGACACTTTCAGATAATGATTAAATTAATTAATTTATCATTTTTCAAGTGATAAAAAATATATTTCTTTTTGACCCAAGCCTAAGCCAAACCGGCTGTACGGATAGCGGCAGTGTCGTCGTCGCACGTGATATATATTTTTCTAAGCGCTCACCTGTTCGCAAAACTGGGTACCCCAAGGGCACACCCTTGGAGGTTACCCCACCCTTATATAAACACTTGGTAATTAGTGTGGCTCACCAATGTGGGACATTTTTATGTCACACACACTAGTTCTTACCTTGTGTTTTTCTATCCAACTTCCACTAGAATCAACTAGTGTTCCAACATTTCTTAAAGTTGCCATAAGATAGCTACAAGATGGGAAATACAGAGCTTTAAAAATACCAAAGACAAGTGATTGTGGTTCCGTGATAAAATTCCAACCTTGTTTACCAAGCATAGACAAATTAAAGGAGGAGAACTCTTTAAAGCACATACCTCCATGACCATTGTGCATCGAGAGATTGTTCCAAAATAACAAGTAAATACCTCTATTATTATAACCACACCCCACGAGAACGAATTCATCATCCTCTCAATAGTAGCTAGTAACTAATGAAGCTGGTAATTGGAAAATGCTCATAACATAGGACAGAATAACTAGAAGAACATATTTGATCATTACTACACATCACGTTTTAGAGAGGAACTCACATTCCAAGAATTGATTCTCTTCTAAACACGGTCCTTAATATAAGAAAATGTAATGTTCCTATCACGCCCCACCATTGAAGGAAGATCCAAATATTTTCTAGTACCTAACACCACTTGAACTCCCAAAATATTAGTAATAATATATTTCATATCAATGACAACATTACGACTACATAAAATGTATGACTTAGGCAGACTGATTGCCTGACCCGAAACAGCCTCATAAGTAACAAGAATATTCTTCATAATTTGAGCTTGAGCTGCCTCCACTTTGAGGAAAAGAAAACAGTCGTCCAAAAATAGTAATTGTGAAACCCATGGAGCTGCTCTGCAAATTGAAGTACATGTAACGACCCCCCTCTGCATCACGAATTAAGGAAGATAACCCCTCAACACAAATTATGAACAAATAAGGCGACATAGCATCTCCTTGCCTGAGGTCGCCCCCGGGGATAATGGCTTTAACCGCTTCTTTATTCACTAAAACAGAATAATCCACAGATTCAACACACATATCCATCCATAATTCATCAAAACCCATCTTAAACATTAGTGCTTTTATATAATCCCAATTCTTTGATCGTATGCCTTGCTGATGTCGAGCTTTAGTGCAACACAAACATCACCACCTCTAGTTTATGTCTACATGTAGTGGATTGATGACTTCGATAGCTACCATAGTATTATCAAGAATGGAGCTTTTTATTACTTTTATCTTTTCAATAATGCCTTCAAAATTGAGAATATTGGAACTCAGTATTTTAACACCTCAAGTGTGTGGGGATAAGATAAATCAATTTACTCTATTAAAGTTGAAAAAAACTGTTTTTAAATTGCAAAAATATCAATCGTACATAAATAATTTTAATAATTAATATCAACTTAATTAGTCTCTAAATTGTTCTGAAGTAGCTAATGAGATTGAGAACATTTAATTGAAAAACATTTTGATTTTTTTTATTCCAATAACCAAATTGGCTAATATCTTCAATTTCAAATACCATTTATTTATTTTTTTTTTATCAAAACAAAAAGTGACAATCACACTACACGATATCAAACAAACCATATTGCACAACAAGTAATTGAAACTAAAATATCGAGCTTAGTGTTTATATTGTTCGATCTCGATCCAACTACCATTGATATTCTTCTTGCATGAATATTAGAGATTGTCAACAGCAGGCGATCCGAATTCTTTAACATAAGGTTCACTTATCTATGTTTTTTGTGTAGGATCCAACGAATGGGAGTTGGTGGCTTGAATATGGAATTGGAAACCCTATTGGATACTGGCCATCCTCTTTGTTCACGACCTTAAAAGATAATGCAACTATGGTTCAATTTGGTGGAGAAATAGTGAATACAATGTCAACAGGGGCTTACACATCAACCCAAATGGGTAGTGGACATTTTGCTGAAGAGGGTTATGGAAAAGCTTCATATTTTAGAAATATGCAAGTTGTAGGTTCTAAAAACTTCTTGACTCCACTATCAAATCCAACATATATAGCAGACCAACCAAATTGTTATAATGTACAAGGAAGATTTAATGACAAATGGGGTCATCACTTTTACTATGGCGGACTTGGAAGGAACGAGAAATGTCCATAACCATAATGAAATGACTTAATAGAGAATTGGAAATATAAAGGTAAACATTATTTTGATTTTTTTTTTCTTCAATATTTCTTGAGTACGGTGATTCATTTTTACGGTGAAGTTAAAGTAATTTTTTGTTTTTTTATTCACAGGTTTTCCCTTAAACATCGACTCTTTCCAAATGTCTAAAGAGAATAGAAAATAAAACATACAACCTTTGGTTTTTTTTTTCCTTTTCTCTGTCTTTCCCTAAAATTTCTTCCATTCATAATTTTTCTTTTTTCTTATAATAATAATACTTGAGGATTGATTAGTATGTTGGTTGCTTTTATCATTTAGTACAACGTCTTTGTCAAAAAAAAAAATCATTTAGTACAACGTCATGTTAGCCGGATATTAATTTGAGATTCTATGGAATAGGCTTTGATTATAATGACAACTGAAGTTTAGGACAATTTTTGTTATACCTTGTGTCACCACTATAAGAAAAGTGGACAATTTGCAGAGTAGTCCCATTTTTGCCTACGGACAAGTCATAACCGTCACAAAAACTTGTATTATTATCATTAATTAATATTGTTATGTTCACAAACAAAGCTTTGTCTACAAACTTCAACCTCTCTGGATCGAACACAAACTTCACTTACCACTTTCATTTGATTTCAAACTTCTCTCACCACTTTCTTCGATCTCAAGCTCACAAACTTCTACTACCTTCAAATCGATCTCAAACCTCACAAATTTCACTCATCACATTCATCAATTTTTAGCTCAAAAACTATATCAATCGTTCGTGGAACTTTATATATCGTTCAAACTTTCTCTGAAGCGTTTAGAAATGTCCGTACTCCCTCTGATTGATAGGAATTGCTGTGAGTTTGAAACTTTTCTTTTTCATCATTTTCTTTTTTGATACGTGTGTGGTAATTAGGTATTGTATTGTTATTCTTGAAATGAACTTATGTGAATGTGTTTTTGAACTGGATTTTGGAAGAATTCTGACATTAGGTTATGTGAATGTGTTTTTGAACTGAATTTTGGAAGAATTGTAATTACATTAGGATAATCGGGAATTGTGATAACATTAGGATAATGGAGACACTAGTACAAAAATACCTTCTTAGAAAAGTGCTTAAGTCGGTTGTCTCTGCCACCCGTCTTAACAAGTGACACGGTGGCAGTTTTGTAATTATTTTTAACACTGATAAAAAAATATTAAATTTAGTTTTCGTAAGTCGTTTTATTGACCAAGGACTTAAGAAGATTTTATATTCTTAAAAATTAAAATTAAAATAACATAATAAAGGAAACCCTCTTTTGTTTCTATCGTAAATCCATTATTCAACATTTGTTCAACCCACCATCAATTTATTTCATTCAACTTTTCACGTAGCACAAAGATCCCTTCGCCATCTCATCTCTAACCATTGCTTCTGGGTTTACAATCAAAAAGGGGGATTTTTTTACCAAAAAAATCAATGGGTATTAGGGTTTAAGGAAGAAGAGAGAAGAAGGTCTCAACCACCAATCTGGAACTCTACCATCTCGGCTGTCACGACTCTTGCTGAATTACACAGTTCAATCGACACCGACACATCTATCGATTTCTTTATCCATCTCTGTTTCGTTAAACACTAGTCCTCTGATTCGCATAAAAAACTCAACCTCGCAAACAGTTTCGCCGCATGTCGTTCAAACGCCTAAGGGTTTCGACGCCCTCTGATCTCAGCATCACTCAGATTCGGTACTCTCCAAATCCATCTTTTCTTCGTTTTCATCTTCTTTTCCATTTTAATTTCAAAATTATTCTTTTACAGATCAAATATTCAACAAGAATTGTAAAACTCAGAAGTCTATGAAGCTCAAACCAAAGATATAATTTCTGTTCAGTTCGTGGATTAAACAGTTTGCATTTTTTATTTTAATTTTTCTTGTGTTTTTGTTGTTATTAATTTTGGTGCTTTCTGTTGTTAATTAACATAATTTGCAAATATACAAATATTAACATAATTTGTTATTTTGGCTCTTTGCTATAGTTCTCCATTAAAGAATTAATTTATCTATACAAATCGTCGAAGGGCTGATATGGTAACATTGTTATATTTGAAAGGCCAATTAAGAGGCTGTTTCTCTCTAGAAAAGTTTGGTTATTCCTATATCTAAGGTATTTTCATATATTTAGCACCAATTTTTTTTTTTCAATTGTTGTTTCTGTAATTATGCTTCCATGTGTGCTTGAAGAGCTACTTGATGATTTATGCTCTTGAATGGTCCTTTGAGAAGAGAGGAGAGGAAGGAACTAGGGTGTGTTAAACATTGATGAATTTCTTTACAAATTGAAACATGTTGGTAGCATATATTCTATGTACCTTAAAATTGGTAGCATATATTCTTTACAAATTGTAGCATGTCTTAGTTTTTGCAGTACCACCAATATCTTTGTTTTTGTGGCTTTCGATCATGCCTTCAAATGGTTATGGGTTGTGTAGTTATCTTAAAATTGAAATATCGAATTTTATCAAGGTCTCTTTGATTCTTGTCTTGTTGCTAATAAGTCTATTTGATTATTGTTTCGTTACTAATTTCTAACTTTGTTTATAATTAATCATCTAATTACATGGAGGTCTACTTTTAATTTGATTCATCTTTTGACTGGAAGTTTGCTTTAGTAAAGTAATTTGATTATTATCTTCCCATCATCTATGTATTTGTAAAAATATCTTGCTCTCAATGTTACTTGTTTGTTGTTAATTGTTATCATTATTCTTTAGATATTGTAAATTGATACTTATACAGGGACCTTTATACATTGTAGTTTATATTTATAGGTCCTTATATGATGGGTAGTCCTTGTATGCATATCAATGCTTAAGTAGAGTAGTTAATGAATATTTTGGTTCATCTATGATTAGTTAAACGTATAGTTATTAAATCCACTTTTGTTTGCTTAATTACCTTAGCAAAACATAGAATAAACTATTGAGTGGGTGACTTGATAAACTCTTAATTTATTCAAAGTGATAGGGGCTTATTGCTTTTGCTTGTATGAAGTGTCTTGGCTTGAGGTTTTATTCTCGGGTTTTCTCGCTTTTTTGCTGTTTTGTGTCACAATCTTTTTTCTGTGGAATTGTTGAGGTTTTGGAATATGAAAATTGATTATTTTTATTGATTCATGTTGCCTATTTTGTAGGTAGAAAAAAAGGTGGGAATGGCAGTTTAGCATTGCCATGCTCTATGAGGTACAAAGTTGCAATTATGAAACTACAAGATGTGTTTGTTATTTCATAGGGACATTAAGCTTTCTAGTACTTTGTTTTCTGAATCAATTATAGGCTAGTAGTCTATGTAAAACCAACTCTATTATGTAATATAATCCAGGTCTTAATTTAGATCTATGTGTAAAGGAAACCAAGTAAAAAAGCCTTTGCCAAAATTATATAATTTGACTGCATTGCTGAACAGCAAAAGTATGAGGTTCATATTAGAGCCATTGTAATTTTTTTAATTTTTTTGAAAAAGTAGTTTGCCCCTAATTTCTTTTGGTTACATGTTTGCCCCTAATTAAAAAAGGGTAAACTGCTTTTTTTTTTTCAAAAAAATAATACATCTTAGGTCGGTTAATAATTTACCAGACTTAAGAAGTCATTTTCTTAAGTCGGCTCAAAATCCAACTTAACAATCCAAAACTTGTTATGACGGCAGCTATTAGGTCAGGCGCGCGCCCGACTTAAAAGGCCCTTCTTAACCGACTTAAAAAGGGTTTTTTGCACTAGTGAGATACGCTTTTGGCATAATTGTGTTAACATTAGAATGTGAATGTGTTTTTTGAACTGGATTTTGATGTAAATGTGTTTATTTACTTATTACTTATTGTGTTAGTGTTAAGTTGGACGTAAATATGTTATAAGAATATGTTTCAGTCACATGAATCATCATTTGCAATAAAGATTACCAAATTTATGAGTCGAGGAGTGGTTTTGTTTCAGTTTTGTCAAAAAAAGAGAGGCTAAGACGGTGCTATAATATCATGGCGTAGTGCAATCGTCGAGACCTAACCAATGGTGTCTGTGTGTAATATTTTCTCTATTTAAAATCAGCCTCGACTCAATTCTCAATTGGTTTGTTTCTTATACAACTTGTGTACTCTACTTCATATGTTGTACTGTGACATTTTGTACTATGTTTGAATACAGGGTGTGAATCTAAACCTTTTGCTTGAGAAGGGCACAATTGGCCGATGCAAGATATAATATTTTCTTCTCTCCATTTTAATGAAAAAGATATAATATTTTTTAATGATTTTATCATGGAAAAATTACACTAACCTCTCTTAAGGTTTTCTTAAATAACACAAACACCCCATCTATTTTTTAAGAGGGAGATTAATGTTTAACACCGTTTAAACTCTCTTATTTTGTTATCGAATTGACAAACACCTCCCTTATAATTTAACTCCGTTTAAGTTATTAATCTCATTTTTATCTTCAGCAGTTAACTTCCTCAAATGAGTATGAACTCCTTTAATTTTCGACGATTTTTTCTTCAAATTTTTCACTTTGGTGATTTTCCCAAACATAAGAGACCACTCAATGATCCACTATCAAGGTGATTTAATATCAAAAATCTATAGCTCTAATGTAATAAAATGGATATATCAAAGATTATTTCATTTTCATTGGTCAACCATAATGTCTATCCACCAAAACCCTCATTGCAGTACAAAACCTCATTCAACTTAATTACCATAAACAGAAAACAGATCATACAAGATATATCAAACTAAAATAAGTGAAATTAATTCATGTATTTACATGGTTATTGAATTTTCTTTGGATAAAACTACGGGAATTTAGTGTTTAGAAAATTAAAGAGTGCTTGTATTGTTTGAGAAAATCTTAAGAGTAGTCAATGTAATTTTCTCTTTTATCATTAACGTTAGCTTTGTCATTATTTTTTTCCTTATTTTTGAAATTCATATAACATTTCAATGCGCTTTGACGCATTACCTCCAGTTGGACGCCCATCCCAGGTAGAGCATGGGTCTCGTGCTTAACACGGGGTTGTTTCTAGTTAAGTTTAAAATAGTATCCTTGGAATTACCTATGGTTATGTTCGTAGGTAAAGGTAAAAAGCAAATAGTGACAACAATTTGACTATGACAGACGGACACACGCCCGTTGTTATACACTAAGTATAATGGATGGCCAAGAAACAAAGATTCTCTTATGCTACAATGTAAATAATTTTGTTTTACTTTAAATTAGTGGTAGCAGTTTGTTTTATCTTTTTATTATTATTAGTATAGGCAGTAAAGTAAAATAGTATAATACCATGGGTATGAATTTATTATTTCATTTTACTGTGCACAGTCTTTGCATTTTTATGCAGGTGTACATTAGATTTCATTTGTAATTAGCTTTCTGATCAACATATTATTGTTGTTTATTTCTATTAATGGATTACTAGTGTTTCTGATCCATTTGTATATTTTTTGTCTAGTTAGTATCTTATTATGATGCTTTTGGTTGTAGATTTATTTTTTTAAAAAAATTGGGACTTTTATTAGTGTTTTCTGAAAGCATTATAAAGAGGGATAGTTAAGATAGCACTTTCTGGAAAACGCTAAGAAACATCTGTTTAAAAATAGCACAAAAATAAGGCTATATTAGCACTTTCCTGAAATCGCTATTGAAACGATGCTATTTAATAGCGTTTTAGAAAGCACTATTATAGGGGTTCTAACCTATAATAGCGGGGGCTTTCTTAGCACTTCAAAAACGCTATTAAACGCCCAAATGAATGCTATTAAAGGGGGTATTTGGTAGTAGTGGGTTGTCAGTAAATGTCCTTGCGACTTTTTACTACTGAAATTTATCTTATAGTGATTGTTATTGTCTATCATTATATGTCAAGTTTCTTGTAATGAACGTTAGTAATTCATGCATTTGGCGAAAAAGTGATATAAAACAGTGAACTACTAGCGTGCCCATATAATCATTACTGATTCAAATCTAGTTAGAATGTTTCTTTCTTTTTTATAACACCGATTTAGACAACTATTAATTAGCGCATCTTTAATGAAAAATTCTTAAAATAAGTTTTGAAATGGATTTCATTTGTACACGTTATTTAATTATGATTAGTAAGAGTTAACAGGTCACATAATATTAAGTAAAAAACAATTACATTACTATTATTGTGACATTTCAATAACATGATTCATATTCCACGTTTTTTGAAAAGAAAAAAGAAATGAACATGATTCATATTCCACCTAAGATGGTTGTAAAATGATCATCAATATCATTATTATTGTTAATAGAAATATATAAGAACAAAACCAATACATTTAGGAAGAAGTGAAAAACAACAATGTTATTTGTGCAAGAGGGATAGAAAGGAGAGATATGTAAATAATTAAAAAGAAATATAGAGGTAAAATGATTCATACTCCACCTAATAGGGATAAAATGATCATCATTTTAATTTAATTTGTAATGTTGAGTTTTAATCCACTTCAGACACTACAACATATTTAGGATTTAGTAACATTAGAAAATGTTACACTTCAAATTTAGCAACATACAAATGTTAGATAAAGCTTGTGTTCCTAAATCATTTAAATATTATTAAGTAGCATTTAAATAGCTGCATAACGAAATAGTTACTGAATGCCTCCTAGCATAGATTTAGAGACAATTTGTTGTAAATTTTAGGCTAAACTGCATTTTTTGCCCCTAAGTTTTAAAATGTTGCGATTTTGGCCCCCTATTAATAAAAATGGCAAAAGTGACCCCCCATGTTTAGGGAAATATGCTCTTTTGACCCCCTAACATAAGGGACATATGTTTTTTGACCCCTTATCTTTACAAAAAGTTGCGATTATGGCCCCTTTTCTAGGACAAGAGGTGTCTTCCCAGGAAGGTGTTTCCATATTCAAAGCAAGTGTGACATTCATGTGCATTCATGTTGTCCATGATTGTTAAAAAAAATAAACACCAGAAATCGAAGAGCACAAGTTTTGTTGACAAACAAAGTGTATATATA
>Ga0228710_1000619_pt1 | contig 46958 bp, 22 predicted proteins | sample MedpolnodulmetaG_FD_177995 | JGI IMG/M metagenome (GOLD analysis project Ga0228710, IMG submission 177995) | Root nodule microbial communities from Medicago polymorpha collected in Santa Monica, California, United States - pink nodules | ecosystem: Host-associated > Plants > Roots > Nodule... | reverse complement strand
CTCTGGTGAAGTAGCTTCTGGTGAGATATGCTTCTGATGTTCAGCGCTTCTGATGTTCTTGCTTCTGATAACTAGCGCTTCTGATGACGTGTCTTCAGGAGCTCTTCTTCAGACGCAGCACTTCAGACGCAGCACTTCAGACGCAGTTTTCCAGATGCTTTAAGCTTCAAATAAATTCCTTTGCTCTTGAACTTGTTCAATCAGAATCTCTAAGAATAGTACTTTGATTATGGATCCTGCACACTTGAACAAATTGTTTAGCATATCCAATTGATTATTTTTAATACCTTGTTATTGTCAAAACTCAATAGGTGACTTGTGAAACACCCTTGTTCCAACAGTTTGACCTTCTTATGTAAGATCAATCTTTTAAATGCTCCTTTGCCACACAATAAATTCTAACATTTGACCTTCTCACCCCTTTGTCACACAATGAATGTCATTCATATCAAATCCAAAAATTCTCTCATCATTAAAATACAATTATTTGACCTTCTTCTTTAAGATCGATCTTTTAAATGCTCCTTTACCACACAATAAATTCTAACATTTGATTTTCTCACCCCTTTGTCACGCAATGAATGTCATTCATATGCTCACGTCTATATCTTATTATTAAAGTTTAACCCCCTAAGAAGAAATCATCTTCACCCTCTCACGGGTCAGCATAGTCAAGGAAATGTGTGATTTTTTTTTTTTGAGGTATTTTAGATACATCATATTTTCTTTGAGTCAATCCATGTTTTAGAAAATTTTAATTGTGTTTTTTCAAGTTGTAGATAAAATTGAATTTTGATTGCATTACATGAGATTCATATGTGGTGGTTGTGTTTACATATTTGATTATATTGAGTGAAATGTGTATTGGTAGCATAGTGGTTCATCTCAACGTATTTACAACTCATATGCATATTAAGTTATATTTCTATTTTATACATATAATGTATTTTCTTTTTGAATAAGCTAATGAAGATTTTATTGCAATAAAGAGTAAATTGGACTGTGAAGTGTGCTACTCATGTTCAACAAAAAATTGGTTTTATCATTATTTTTATTGGACATTATGGTATATGCTAGGCTGTTTCGGTCCTTGGACCATTGTGGGTTATGCTAGGTTGGGTCAATTTCAAATAACCAAAAGATTGGTTTTATCATTATTTTTATTGGACAAAATGACTTATTAATTCTATTTTTTCTTGATTGATAGAAATTGTTCTACAATGGTTTTTGTGAATACACTTTGGATAAAAGGACCATGACTTTGGTTTTGATAGACGATTGCGGCAACAAGTGGAACTGTACTCTTATCTTGGATCTATATTGTACAATCATTGCAAAATTGGTGGCGAGAGGAAGCGTATGATAGCTGCACACAAAATTAATGAAGGTACACGTATCAAGTTGGGTGCTCCGATGGTTGGCAAAATTGAAATCGTTTACCTTGAAGTCTATCGTGAAATGGGTTTTTAAGTCACGTTAGTTCTATGTATTTTTATTATATGTTTTTAAGTTGTTTCTGTTTGTAATCTCAGACTTACCAATGAAGGTTTAGAGATGTATTTTTTTTATGTTTTCAGTAACAACGTGTAAGATGTTTCCTTATCCCAAGAAAATTTAATGAATATGTCTTTTTTGCTTTAAGTTACATGTCCACCTTTATTTCGATTTAGTATAATATAATATAATATAATGTATTTGTAAATTATCCCATCTGATATAGTGTTAGAAGCAAATATAAAAGACAAAAAAAATTATGCGCTGACATAGCGTAAACAAAATTTAAATAAGTTAAACAAAGTTTGGATACATAGTTAATACTCAAATTAAATAAGTTCAACTTATTTTATGATTTTAAAAGATAGAAGCAAAGTTATAAGACATCAAACAGACTGAGACATAGGGTAAAATTTGAGCAAGATGTTTCCATACCTCAAAGAATATAATTAAATCAGCTTACTTCTTTACAAGTTAACAATTATCGAACATAACATAATATATAGTTTAAGCAGGTCACCTGCATATAAATTTAGAGGATCTAAAATTCTCAAATTTGAACAAGTTCAACTCAGTTTGGATACATTAATAGTACTCAAGTTTTAAAAAGTTCAACTTATTTTATGATTTTAACATGCATCCATATGGGCTTTCAATTCGAAAATGGCCAAGATACTCATATGGTAAAGCACACCTGACTAGGATTGAATGTATATGTTTGAAACAATTTATTTTAAGTAACATAATGTTGAATGAGCGTGTAACCTCTCTTAAGCCTTAAAGGTTAGCATGTCTCAAACATCTGACCGCCACTATCTTCATTCACAGTTAGAGTTTATAAAAATCAAAGATAGTTATATATTCTAATGTAGTAAAAATTTGCTTTGTAAATTGTCCATGTAAATCTAAGAACGTGTTTGCATAAATTGTCCATGTCTCTTATTTGTACTTTAATGATGTCATACTCTAACGATGTCAACTTAATACTAATTATGTAATACATCATATTCCTTATGAAACTATTAAATTACAACTCAAACCTATTTAATTAGTTCCTTATGGAACTAATTATGTAATACATCATATCTCTTATTTGGACCCGTGCACCGCACGGGTCGATGTTCTAGTAAAAAATTAAATGCAAAAGTGTGAGGAAAAAATTAAGTTAAAATTAGGTTAAGTATAGCAAGACGGGTTAACATTATAAGTAAGAGATTAGGTTAAGTATAGAAAGATGGATTAACGGTTATTCCTTTCCAAAAAAGCAGCTTATAATTAGGAACATAATTTTATTTTACTTTAAATAAACATTAAATGCAAAAGTGTAGAGGGAAAAATTAGGTTAAAATTAGAGATGACATTTTGCATAAATTAAATCTAGGGTTAATATAGTAAAGTCACGCGGAAAAATGAGGTTAAATCCGGGGTTAATATTGCGTCACCGGTTAACATTTAGAAATAAGAGATGACATTTTGCATAAATTAAATCTTGGGTTAATATAGTAAAGTCACGCAAAACATTAGGTTAAATCTAGGGTTAATATTGCGTCGCGAGTTAACATTTAGAAATAAGAGATGACATTTTGCATAAATTAAATCTAGGGTTAATATAGTAAAGTCACGCGAAAAATTAGGTTAAATCTAGGGTTAATATTGCGTCACGGGTTAACATTTAGAAACAAGAGATTTTCGTTGTTTTGTCGAAAAAGGATACAAGTTTTTTGGGCTTGATTTGGTCTACAAACAATTGGGTCATGCTGTTACTTTTTCCATTATGTTATGAATGTTCCTGTTCTCACAAAAGAGTTTCCTTTAAACACATAAAAATGACTAAAAAAATATAACGATTGTTAACTACGTTTGGTTTCCTAGTTATAAGTCAGTGGTAGTTAACTACCGCTGATGTGTTTTCAGTCATTTTCATGTGTTTTTAAGAAATAATGAATATTAGAAAAACAATTCTCTTATGTTATTTTCACGCGTTCTATTTTTACCAAAATACGTCATAGGATTTTAAGATTATAGAATTCGAATTGAGTTTGCATCTTGTTTTTGAGTTGAAAATGAGTTTTGCTCATATTTAAATTAGTCAATCTGAGAACCTCATTATAACAGAGTGCGTTCGTTGTTTTTGTCGAATTATAAAATCTGAACATTCTATACACACCCCTTGTGTTAAGAATCCAAGAAAAACTAGTTCAAATTATATAATTCAAATTGCATGAAGCATAAAGACTAAGTTTGTTTGAAATAGGGAAAGTTAGTTTAAGAACTATACTAACCATCGTAACCCCTCCTTCTGTTTCTAGTCTTTGTTTAGTTTTTCCCGTTGAGTCCCCGTTGAAAATCCGATTTTTAGACTATTTGATTGAATTGCTCTGAAACTTGCTAAAATATCAGAAAAATTTAAAGAATCATGACTACTTTCATAAGTTTAGATAGTTTGCAATTTCATATTATCACAATCTATATTATCGTGTAACCAAAAAACAAATCTATATTTATCTTTTTCGATAACCCTAGTAATATATCGTATATTCCAACAACATATGAGTAGGCAAATTTATCAAAAAAAAAAGGTAGGAAAATTTGTTAAAAAGGATATAATTTGAAGTGAAAAGCCCAAAACAATATAGTGTATATATATATATATATAGGAGTTATATTTGAACAACCAATTTGATGACAACTTATTTTACAACCATAATTTATAAAGAAAAAGTAGTATTGACACGAAAATCGTAGCAATAGAGAGATAAAGTAAAAAATAATGTGAGTATAAGAGAGGAAGTTGTCACAAAAGTTTTCACCATATGGAAATATCATTTCTCATATTTATATATAGCATAGATGGATACACTCCCGTAGCAACAAACAAACAAACTGAAGCTCTCATCGAACCTCTCTCTGTTTCTTATTCTCTCAATCGCAGGTTGCTTCCTTTCTTTCTTTTTCTTATACAGTCTCTGTTCCGCTTCCTTTCTCTTTCTGTTTCTGCCTATTTTACTTTCTTTCTATTCTTATTCTTTCATATTCTCAATGTTTCTGTACTGCTTTGCCTTACCTTATTATTTTTTTCATGTTTTGTTTCCTTGAATGTTATTGGTATTATTTGCAAGTATGTTCTTATGTTTTGTTTTGCTTAAGATTTGTGTTTTTTTTTTCTTTCAAAATTATGAACACTTCACGCGTTTTGTGTAATGTCTTCTATATGCATGAGTATAACTGGAGTTGGATTCTAATGTAGATCAGTTGAAAATACATCAATTTTCAACTTTTGTTAAATTTCTTCGTTTTTTTACTGGCTAGGAATCATGGAAGTCGAGATGGAAACTTCAACATTGCGTGAATTGTCTATACCTGCAGCTCCTTCCTCTCTTGTCCGGCCCCTAGCTCCAAAGAGGGAGTATGAGATACCAGAAGAGAGTAGACTGGTGAGGGAGCGGCAGGAGAAAACAATGCAAGACCTCATGATGAGGAGGCGTGCTGCTGCTCTTGCTGTTCCCACAAATGACATGGCAGTGAGGGCCCATCTTTGCCATCTGGGTGAGCCAATTACCCTCTTTGGGGAGAGGGAGATGGAGAGACGAGACAGGTTGCGGATGATTATGGCAAAGCTGGATGCTGATGTCAGCTGGAAAAGCTAATGAAAGCTCTTGAGGATGAAAGAGGCCACAACTTCTACTCCAAAAGATGAGGCTGAGGATGATATGCAGTATCCTTTTCACAATGAAGGCTCAAATTCTCTCCTCAATGCAAGGATTAATATTGCTAAATATTCTTTAGTAAGGGCTGCATTGCGTATTCAACGTGCCCAGAGAAGAAGAGATGATCCGGATGAAGATGTGGATGCAGAGATGGATTGGACATTGAAGCAGGCAGCAAATTTGAATCTTGAATTCAGTGAAATCGGAGATGTTCGGTCACTTACTGGTTGCTCGTTCTCCCGTGATGGAAACGGGATTGCTACCTGGTATGTTCTTTTTGCAAATTAGGCAGTTTAAAGTTTAATTTTCCATCTTACTTGCCTTGTCTAATCTTCTAATGCCTTTTTTCTTTTCTAGTTCTCTAACTGGAGCTACCAAGTTGTGGAGCATGCCTGATGTTAAAAAAGTTTCTACCTTCAAGAGGCACACCGAGCGTGCTACTGATGTTGCATATTCTCCTGTGCACAATAATCATTTAGCAACTGCCTCTGCTGACTGGACAGATGATCACAATAATGATTCAGCAACTGCCTCTATTAACTGGACAGCAAACTATTGGAATGATCAAGGATCTCTTTTGAGAACATTTAAGGGTCATAGTGATCGTCTTGCACGCATTGCCTTCCATCCATCAGGGAAGTACTTGGGCACTGCTAGTGAAGACAAGACATGGAGATTATGGGACGTTGAAACAGGAGAGGAGTTACTTCTTCAAGAAGGTCATAGTAGAGAATTATATGGTTTGGCTTTTCATCATGATGGATCATTAGCTGCATCTTGTGGAGAAGATGCTCTGGCTCGTGTATGGGACCTTCGAACTGGGAGAAGTCTTCTAGCACTAGAAGGTCATGTCAAACCGGTAAGATATTACAGATCGCCCTCTTCTCGTTTATCCATCTTTCCATCTGTTTTTCCATAGTATTTTGTCAGGCTGACCATTCATGAATTTCATTTTTAGGTTCATGGCATCAGTTTTTCTCCTAATGGATATCATTTAGCCACTGGTGGTGAAGATAACACTTGTCGCATTTGGGACTTGAGGAAAAATAAATCCTTGTACACCATTCCCGCTCACTCTAAATTAATATCGCAAGTCAAATTTGAGCCACAGGAGGGTTACTTTTTGGTAACAGCCTCAAATGACATGACAGCCAAGGTATACCTTTCTATTTCTTTCTACCTAGAATAACTATATTCTTGTAAAGAAGTTATTTTGTAGTTTATTACATTTGATTATACTTATATTTATGTGTTAACCTCAGGTTTGGTCAGGCCGGGACTTTAAGCATGTGAAGACACTATCAGGGCATGAAGCTAGAATTTCTTTTCTGGATGTTCTTGGAGGTAGGATTTCTATCTTATAAATTATTAAAAGCTAATTCTAATTCTAAATAGTTGTCTCATTTGTTGCTTATTGTCCAAGGCACTGCACTTTTATTACTAAAAGCTAAAACCACTGTTTGTGAATCACTTTCAATCCACAACTTAGACCAACCCATATTATGAGCTCTTTCTATGGCAAACATTACTTGCCTTATACTCAGCCAAAAGGGCACTACAGTGACCACTGTTTTCTGCCATTAGTGTTGGGTGTAAAGACACACACCTCTTAAAATAGTGACATAGGCTTTTATGCATCCAAAACTATAATAACAGAGATCTCCATTTATGAAAATGATCTCTACTCCAGATTATGCAGTGTTTCCAAAGTGAAAGGAAATCCATAGCAATGGATTTTCATTTTCTTTTCGTATTTTGCCATGATGAAAAATGAGGATTTTATTTTCCTTTTACATGGCCTCTTCTCATATGGCTTATAAGTTAGAAGCTTCAACCTAGAATATTGTTTGGAAATATGGAGTTCAAACCTTGAGTCTGTTTTCGAAACATTATCATAACAAAACAAAGAAACAGAACATCTTATTTTCCAAGGTCAAGCATATATGTACTATCTGCCAGTTGCGTTTGGGAACTGTTTTCTTTTTATAGTCTAGTTTATGTGCTTCAAAGGTCTTCGTTATTTTTTTCCCGATGGAATATATAATATATTGCACCTATTATATTATATATTGAACAAGTTTATTGTCATACAATATAAAAGCTTCAAACTATAATCCTGTAACTTGTCTGTTACTTAGAGATTAGCATGGTTGGTTTGTGTCCATGTTATTTTTGCCTGTCTTGTACTGATTTTGGCATGTATTGTTACTGTCTGCAGATGGTGGGTATATTGTTACAGTCTCCCATGATCGCACGATAAAGCTGTGGTCCAGCAGCTCTACCAGTGATCATATTTTGGGTGTAGACTAAGGCTATTTGAATGATATACGAATTGTAAAAGAACCTTACTGACAGGAATCGGATTCATCATTTTTGTTTGAAACAAAAGCTTAGCTTGATTCGACATAGGTTGAGAATGTAAATAATTCTTTCTCACTTGATGCAACATGAGTAAATTGTCTTTTATGTGACATGCATCATCATGTACTTCTGCTTCTTTGTTTTTAATTTTGTTCTTGCTTTTTTATATAAATACATATTTCACTTGTTAACATTTGTTTGATCTGATCATTACTTAGTGACACCAAACAGGCTTAGACAAACCTCAAAATGACAAACCAATATTAACTAATTGTCTATAGCTTTGGTTTCGATTTCCACTAAACCACAACCAAAATGAGAAGCAGCCATGCACACTTTCATAATTTTTGAATTCTATTTTATGAGAATTTGTATCATAAAAATAAGAGTTTCTTTTATTGAAATAATAAAAAGGATATTAAAATAAATCTATATTAATTCAATGATATTTTAGGAATACCTTTATTAAAGATTAGTTGAAATTTGTTCATGTTTTGAAATTTGTATTTTTTCGCCATGGTTGCATGAAATGTGAATTTTTTTCTACAACAAGTATCGGGTACTTCAACGCTTTTTTTTTTTTTTTTTTTTTTTTTGTGGTGTCTGGGGTTCGAACCCCGAACCTTCCATATATTATGCATTGTCCTTGCTAACCGAGTTAAGCTCACGGGGACGGGTACTTCAACGCTTTACAAGTGACCTTGAGGTTACAAGTTACAAGTCAATATATTTTGGGATAACTACACCCACCTCCCTTAAGTTTTAGTTAAATGATACATACCTCCCCCTAGTTTTTATTTGATCAATTACCTCCCTTGTATTTGCTTCTAAATGACACGGATCCCCCTCCTCCGTTAACGCCGTCTGTGAATAACCGTTAAAAGACTTCCTTCATCTTCATCATTCAGGATGCTACAGCTTGATGTAAGCAAATAAAGCCGCACATCCATTTTGAGAAGAACTTGCGACTTCCCATTTCACCACGTTGCTTTTTTATTTTCCTTCATCTTCATTATATCCTTGATTCGACATAGGCAACTCATCTTTGTTTCCAAAGAAGTATGTATAACTTCGTTCACAAGCCGTTTGTTGTTTTGTCTCAACCAAGACTACATACAAGTACATACTTATACTTTTTTGTCTCAAGTGTGCTTAGAATTGCTTGTTGATGTGGTTTAATCGATACTATTTTTCTTTTTATTATGAGCAAAGTAATGTATAAAAAGAAAATAAACCATGATGTTATTGTGGATTAGAAGATGAAAATTTCTAAGTGTTGAGAGTTGCTTAATTTCTCGCCGTGTCTTTTAAACTTGAGAAAGGATAGATGAAAAATTGGAAAACGTGAGTACATAGCTGAGTGAGAGCACCGACGAATGTGTTTCAATTTTTTCTTCCAAATGACACATAACAGATGATTGACGCCGTTACACATAAGGGATGTTATTGTTTAGTAAACTAGAGGGGAGGTGTGTGATATTCAGCCAAACCTCAGGGGAGGTGAGTGTACTTTTCCCATATTTTTTTTTGGTCAAGATTGCAGGTCAACAACTCTGAATACATTGTGCTATTATTGAGACACGAGAACGCAAAAACAAACAAATACGCTGCAAGCAATACTTGAAGAGATTCAGATCTCCTATCCTCAAGGTCAAATGTTAATTATGAAATGTGCTCACAAAGGAGATGTGGAAGGTAAACAGGAAAGAAAATCAGGATAATATTCGCGTCCAAACAACAAAAATGATGTTAGTTTAATCATTTCCTGCATTAGTGAGCAATTAAGTTCATGATTAGAATTATGGCGACTTTGACAAAATCATTGCGGCAGTCTGATTATAGGAATCTCATTGTCAGTCCAAACATGCACTAACAAATGTCCTATGAAACAAATCCAAACTTGAGTAGTTCAGGAACATCAAGGTAGCGTTGCAGTGGCACCCGTCAAAATGCGTCTTACGAATTAGACAAACAAAATCTAACAAAATATCACAACAAAATATGCGAATAAACTTACTCAAACTATATTAAACCATGAAAACAAAATATTAATAATGATACACCAATCTAGAAGCTACACAACATAATTACTATACATACATAATTTAAAAGAGGCAAGTTACAGTGGGAACCAAAATATATGGTTCTTGCCTTCAAGTTAGAATTCCAGTAGCCTCTACATAATGTCTTTTAGGACCTTGAATCCCTAAACAACTAAATGACATTGTCATTTGTTACTTAAGATTCCATGTACTGGATAGGTGGAGGGCTTGTTTTGGTCTTCTCCGCACCTGCAAAACGGTTAAATATCAAAGTTTTGTATGCCACTTGAGCATTGATAAGAAATAACCATTTAGGGCTAAAAAACCTACAAAAATATTTCATAGTAAACAGAAATTTTACAGCAAGTGCAACAGGCTAGATACAATTGAACAGCTTGCATGATAAATTGGCACTTCAAACAAGAGAGTTCCCAATATTTCAGTACAGCAAGATGAAGAATAGGGAAGACATACCACTAACCCCACGGATCTCCACTTCTCTCCATTCTTGTACAAGGGCACAACAACAACACATCAAATGAGAGAGAAAATCATCAACAAAGCCTCCCTACCATAGAAAATAACAATGCTTAATATGAAATATTTAAAAAGACTGGCAAATGTAAGCATGCGCATATCCTCAAGTCTTAACAAATACCTTATTCTATCGTAATTCTATTGTGTTGTAGGCCTACCTCTACAAGTAGAGAGACAGTTTCAAGGATTTAACTTGTGACTTCTAATCTGGGTCACATGGCAGCAATCTAGGTGTTGCGCCAAGGCTCGACAAATACATTATTTATTATAACTTGCATTAAAAATTAGACAAATAGATTCTACTTTGAAATAGTAAGTACAAGAGTTGATAAAATTGCATAAAATGGATTAATTATGCTGAAAAATAACTAATGACTTCTAGCTAGCTGCTCTCTCATGTTTACAAAAATAGTGGTGGTTGTGAAATATATCCCTCAAGAGTAAAATGAATACGGTTTACACAGCACCACGAAAAATGGTACGATAAAAGCTCTTTATGTTATCTGCATCCTGAACGAAGAAAACTATATAAAAATCCACAAACACGGGGCATAAAGAGGTGATAAGAAGTCATATTTATGCAGAGGAAGGAAGGAATCATTACTGTGATGTTTAACATCTTCCGAAGCTTTCTCCTAATGCAACAAGTATAGCAACAACAGGACAAAATTAACGAATAAGCCATCAATTCATTACATGCTTCTGCAGAGGCTGAAAAAACACAAACAAAATCATAATCACATTACCTCAATAATGTTTTAGTGTTTGAAATTAACTAGAATGAAAAGTATAACCACCAGTGAGAATATAAGCAACATAGAGAACCCTTGGCATTATCTCATAAGCTATATAAATAATCTGAATTACAGAAAACCATGTCTTCATTATAGGTAAATTTTTTCAAGATAGATACCAACTTGATTCACTAATTTATAGTTTTGTTTGCAAGAAACATTACACAAATGTAGATTAATCACTTTAATGCGAACACATACAAGATAGCTAACTTACATATGGGCCTATTTTTTACAACTGTAGCGATCTTTGAAAATGTTCCACAAGGATAGAAGAATGTCTTCATACCTGCAGACCAAATACTATACCAATTACTAAGAATGAAAAGTATAGAGAGATTAGAGACCTATTTTTGATTAAAAAAAAACATTTAATTCCACGCACATCGCACAAGCCACAAAGATATAAGGGCAAATTGAGTAAGTCAAAATTTGGTGAAAGAAGAAAGAAAATAAAATTTACAGTATACTTATCAGTCTAATCTTTCAATTGAACAAATCTCAGATGCCTGTAACACTTGTATATGTCTTGGTTTTTTTAGCATAATTCATGACAGAGTAATTAGGGGCTTTGAATTAGTAGCGCTGACATAATGAAAATGCACAAGGAAACACTTTCTGTTGAATAAGCTGAAATAGCGAACCATAATGTACGGGTAATATATCTCTGTGAAAATACTATTCTATTGCAGCTGACCAAACTTTTAAAATATCAAGCAGGAGAGAACATACAAAGAGAAGGTTCGGAACAACAAGCAAGTAGATCAGTGTGCCAATCTTCCTGCTGATATGAATCTCCGGTTGACATCACATCCTTTTGGGAAACAGAATATCTGTCCGACGCCATGTATATAAGAACCAAACACAGTCGATACAAGTTAATAACCAAAACAGAAAGGAAGATTAATTTATTAAAAATAACAATTATGATTTCTGCTTAACTGGTTTATCCTAAGTGAACCTACAACACCTTAAGTTCTGGAAGAGGGGAATGAATTACCTTGATTGCGAAAGAGTATCCACTTTTGCATGGTATTTTTCATCAGATGAAAGACCCTTGTCATCACTGGCATCAGAGTAACTGTATTTCTCTTTCTTATGACTTTTTTCAGGTGAACACTTGTCCGGAAGAGAATACTCTGCTACTTTGGTGACCTCTAATAAACGTTGAATGACTTCACATTGATTCATATCCAAATTTGCTTGTGACCTTTGTAGCTCTAGGTTAAGCTTTTCCTTTTCTTTTTTAATTGCTTCCGGGAAAGTACAGTTGGGGTAAGAACAGGAGAGAGTTTTCTTCAGCACTGCAGTATCCTCCTTGTCAGGATCAGGTTTTAAAATAACTGTGTGCGCCTGTTGGTCCTCATCATCTAATGTGTATTCCCGCTGATCATGTTCAATAACCTCAAGTCTCTCCTGAAAGAGCAGAAAAGCAATTGATTGTTAATCACATTTAGACCAACCAAATTTACACATTCGGATGCTATCATTACAGTGAGCCAGTGACAATATAACACTGGTCTAAGTCCTTACAAATGTATGGAAATATGCAAAATCCAGAAACAATGTGATTGAAATTGTACAATTCACATGTGTGAGGACACCTCTCACAAACATGATGAAGAGGAACAGGGATTGGACTGATTGCTCAATTGATTACAACTTGGATTACCACCTCTTTGTATAGAACTGCTTATTAAAAAGGGTAAAGTAGAACCAAAAAACAACTCTATCTAAAGGACCACAAAGATGCAACCAAAACATATGAACTGTGCTAATCCTGACAAATGAGTTGAATCGTAATATATATTACATGCTTCCTTATCCTGACAAATGAGTAGAATATACCAATCACACGAGATAGCAGATAAAAAACATACCCTGACTCGAGCATTGTCCACAAGAGTGATAAGAGGAACAAGACGTAGGTATCTATCGATTTCATTCTGAGCCTTCCTGAACTGATAAACAATATTCCATCCCATTGCCAACAAATACAGGTAACTCCGATCTTGACAACTATGAACCAACATATAAGACCTTCTGAGTGCATCTTCAAGCTGCTCCAGAGGCTCTCTGGTTTCTGGATACCTCTTCAGCTCAGAGATCTTGAGCTGCTCCAACAAGTTACCAATCAACTTCAAATGCATTGCAAATTGTCTGCAGTTTTTCTTATGCATCCTTGCAGTACTTGCAGCTTTCACAATCATACCAATCAACTTCACAGCATCTACACCAGTCAATTGCGCTATATTTGCAAAATCCCCCATATGTTCCCACGACGCCATCTTCTCTGAGAATCAACCTAAAATCAAGCTACATCAGCCCAAGACATCAGTTTCCATAATTACATTTATAATTTTTCTTAATTTCAACACACAAAAAAAAAAATGCATCAAAAGAAAAAAGTTACTTGCAAGTACTTTGTAATAAAATCAACCTAAAATCAAGCCAAATCACCTCATAACATCAATTTATAAAATTGCATTTATAATCCTTAATTTCATCATTAAACATCATCAACGACAACAATAACAAAAATAATGTATCCACAAAATAAAATAAAAAAAACATGCATGAAAATTATTTATAATTTATACTTGACAATAAAATAGAATTCATTTGACCTTTAATTAAGCAAATAACAATAAGCAGAAAAAATGTCAAGAATGGAAGATTTGAAGCTGGATCAAGCATTCATCTGAAAAATATTTTCCAGAAATAGCATTATCCTCCAAGATCTTGAACACTGTAAAACATAGCAAAAGCAAATAGTCAATACATAATTGAACCTAATTACCAAAATAAAATATAAAAAATTAAAATTTAAAAGAGAAAGAAAAAGAAAATTGAACACAAAAATCTTGACACTGAAGAAAGAAACACTACAAACCAGCATGAAAATTGAAATCCATAGCTAAACTAGACAAATTGAAACATTTTTTGAAATAAACAAAAGAATTTAGAAGGAGAAGAAAAACACAGTGACTGAATAGAGAGCATGATTAAACATTTTTACCAAAAGAAATGAACAATTTAGCATCCAATATAGAAAATGCAGATTAATTTAGTAGTGATAGTTATTATTACTTGAACGAAATTGAAGAAAGGAACGTGAAAAAGCATAGAATTCAGGTGATGACAGACATTGCTTTGCGGGAAGGTGCAGTTTATTGTTGTTGTGAATCACCACTCTACTCTTTGTTTTGTTTGTGTTTGTGTTTGTTTACTCTCTCTCTCTCTCTCTCTTCATATCGTTCACAGTTTCGGTTCGGTGCTGTTCTGTACAGTGTCGTGTTTGGCCGCATGTGCTGTGAAGTTGTAAGCACGCAACTGCCCTTGGTTTGGTGAGGTTATTACTACTCTGCCATTTCTTCATTTCACAGAGGGTTGACTCTTACAGTTCCAAAAGCTGAGTACATACATTCACACAAGTGTTTTTTAACACTGCGACACCTGTACTTAAGGGTACTCATAGCTCCTCAAAATTTGAGTTTGACTCGGAAATAACTAAAGTCCGACCAATATATTTTTTGAAGAGGATGGAAAGGTTAACATTTATAATACTACATACAAAGAAAATAATTTATGTGTATATGTATTTGCTAATATGATTTAGGTTTAAATGCACTTTTCACCTTCTATGTTTTAAAAAGTTGCGATTTTGGTCCCTTTTAAATAAAATGAATATTTGACCCCCTAACTTTTGGCTCTCTTTTGATTAACTGATTTTATGTCAATTTCTCAGTCTCCGATGGTGTAAACTGGCATGGGGATAGAATGATGCTGATAAGTGGAGTCCAAACTTGCATGGTGTCCAAACTCGCATGATAAGTGGAGTCTAAACTGATAAGTGGATCCTTCTTTAGGGGGGCCAAAAGTTACACCATGCCAGTTTGAACTCCACTTATAAGCATCCTTCTATCCCCATGTTAGTTTACACCATCAGAGACTGAGAAATTGTCATAATTTCCATCAAAATCAGCTAATCAAAAGAGGGTCAAAAGTTAGGGGTCAAAATATCCATTTATTTTAAAGGGGGTCAAAACCGCAACTTTTTAAAACATAGGGGTGAAAAGTGCATTTAAGCCTATGATTTATAAAGAGGGTTCTCTTTGATTATCTACATGCAATGTCCTACTCTGGTTAACTTACCTTCTTTTAGTTGATGTTTCTACTTTCTATACATCATTTAATTAGAAGTTAATTTTTTGTTTGGGTTTTCTCCCTCTTGTTTTGCGCAAAAAAAAATAACTACCGATAAATTATGAACGCTTTCTTTAGTATTAACTCTTTTATTTAGTGAAATTACTATACGGTTATCAATTTAAAAATGATCAAACATAAAATGGTAAAATTTACATAAATTTCATCAAATTAAACTTGTTAAAAGAGATAGTTATTGACACTTCGCTATTAATTTGACCTTAACTAAGTTTATTTATTGGGAGCTTCTACGGTGCAGTTAGAAAACTGACTTTTTTGAAAAAGTTAATTTTGATTTTAATGTTTGATTCATTTTTAAATTGTTGATTACTAATTAATGATCAATAGTAATTCATCTAGTAATGCTTGCAACATCTTGGACTTACATGTACTATTTTATTGTTGGCATCTTTAACATGCAAACAGATTTGATGATATTATGTGATAGTCTTAAGTGTTACATTTTGTGGGGTGTTACACTTAAAACAAGGTAGGATAAAATTAGATTAAGTGTAGTCTTGTTAATATGATGAATTGACGATACCATGAGGACTGAACTTTTGATGTCACTGTACAAACAGTGGGGTGTTACTCACTACAATTTTGATGTTATAATGTTAACTTCATCAGAAAAGTCATTTTCACGACTTCACCATAGAATTTTCCTTATTTATTAACTTCATAAGTTTATCCGCTTTGTTATAAATACATTCAAGACGGTTAAGTAAGTGTGTGACAACTAAGATTCACATGTGTTGCAAATTTGCCTAAACCTCTTTGTTCCTAATTGTCTCTTTGTGCTAAAATGAGTGATGTGGTTAACTATTAGACATGTATCGATGCACAATTTCAATTTTTAATATTTTTGTTAGAAAAAAATATAAAACGTTGATATTTTGAATGTATTTTCGTGAAAAACCAAACAACATCTTAGACGTTACTTATATTATTTATTAGAAAAATATATAAATTGATATTTGAATGTATTTGTTAAGACAGACTAACAACAACTTAAATGTTACTTCCTATTTATTGAAATTAATCCAACAACATTTTTGTTCGTAATTATCTTTATATTTTAAAAAAAAATATGGTTAAAATATGTTATCTGAATAATTCACGTAATCAAATTATATCACACATTTTATCATGAATGAGGTACAATTTTCATTGAAAAACATTTAGTTGGTAAATACATATCCTATTCAAGTTACTAGGAGAAATTAAAATTATAAAAATAAGAAAAAATAATGAATATTAAAAGGTATGATAAATAATTAAATATTAACAATTTTTGATTGTAGTGTAAAACAATCTATAATTTTTTGCAATTTAAAAAAAGATAATTGCTACTTTCAACGAAAAAATTTGTCCCGACATCATCACGGTGGTTGTTGGTTACTTATCTCTTCTCCACCTCTTTACTTTGCAGGAAAATGCTACATGTCAAGAAAAAATGGCACACAAGAACTTCACGACATAAATGTGTAACTGCAGCAACACCCACTTTTATTTCTATCAATCCATGTTTTCCACAAATTATAATATCTAACGGCTGAAGTCAATTCGTGGAATTCTCGGGACGTTATTGTTCGGGAGAAATAGCAGTTCTCTACTTTGCAACCCCATGTATTCCATCAAGTCCCAAATCCAATAGTTTAAGACAATTTGTGAAGCGCTCGTGATATATTCTTTCTCATAGCTCTTAAAAAAAACTTGTTTTGAAACGAAATGAGTACTTTTTTAAATAGAGTTTGTAAAAAAAAATATATAGGGAGAGTTTTTTAAGTTCCCCTACTTTTAGTTCCTCCGTTCCTATATATAAGCATTCTTTTATTAAAGGTAAATGATGCTTGTATACATGGACGGAGGGAGTAAGTAAGAATATAGAGATACGGAATGAGGGAGATGGGGTTGGTGTTTGTTGATTGATCTAGAAATATAAAGGCTGTTAGTTGGAAGTTAATAAGGCTGCAAGTGAAAAGAAAAGGTAAAAGGAAAAAGGTTCTACCAACCAACCAAAGAAGGACCAAGGAAAAGTTGAAAAAGGCCAATAGCGTCATTCAAGGAAAAACAAATTGTGATTATGGTTTGTTCAGTGAAAGCAGAAGGCAATTAAGAAGAGTTAATGAATGTGTTGGATGAAGTATATTCAGTGTTGGAACCGTAAACATCCATTCTGTGTTAAATGCGACTTGTGATAAAGGGTGCACATGTTAACATTGCCACGTGGCATTCATCTTTTTCCTCTATCTACGTCTTGTGATTTGTTGTGGTATTCTAAGTTCTTAAAGTTCTTCTTCTCATAAAACACAATCTGGCTGTATGCAACACACTCCATCCCTACAATCCGTCTATCCATGGCTTATGGTCCATGTGGACTCATGGATGGATATACTCCTGGTCCCCTATCTTTGCCCTCTTTTCTTCTCATTTTCATCTTTATCATAGTCAATAATTCAATTATAAATAATATCTGTAGTACAAAATATCACAATAAGATATGCTTGTACAAAAATATAATATCGCAACAAAATATGTATATATAGTTATAGTAATTTTTCAACTCGTTTTTGTTTTGGGAAAATACTTTTCAAGTCACAGTCTTCCAGAAATGCCGTTAATATGAGGTAACGTTAGTTATTAAATGATGTGTATGTGGTTCATAATAAAGATTATATACTTTATTAATTAAATAAATCTAAAATGTTGATTTTTTTTTATAATAACGATCGGAGTGTGTATATATCCAAGAAAATAGAAAATTTATACACTATGATGTGATAAAATAATCTAATCTTTTTTATTCATTCAAAAATCAAATCAAATCAAACCAAAGGAAATCGAACAATATTAGTTTGATTATTGATTTTAATTTTAAAATTTAATGCACCAATGATTTAGCTAATACCCAATATTTTACTAACATTGTCACATCACAACAACAAAGAACATGAACATTTTTTAACTTTGATAAAATAACAGAGGTTGACATTCTCTCCATTTAATAGACAATTTCATTTAAAGAGAGATAATTTTAAAGACCTTCTGATAGCCGTATAAAAGGTACGATGACACCATGATGGCTAATGGAAGAGATTTGACGATCTCACAATGGTCAATAATGGAGCTCTGGTGGATGATCGCCCCAACCACAACTACTATCATTATTTTTTATTTTATCTATTATAGAATGACAAGATGGCAATAGTCATTAAAATTCACGCACAAGTGAATGAGTCATCGTTCGAACTCAAATTTAAAATTGAGACATTTTAATTCTCATTTTACCAACGTGTAGGGTTGACATACAATTTTTGTTATATATAAAACAGGGTTAATATACACCACCTATACTATAACATGAGTATTAGTTTTTTAAAGGTATTTTATAAAATCAAAATCTTTCAGTGAAACCAAAAACAAAAATCACAAAATTACTTTAAAAATAATCTACAACTACACATGCACTAACTTCTTCTTTTTTTCTTGGTACTAACACATGCACTAACTTCTATTGTGCTATCCATGTGACCCACTATATATATCCACCTCAAATTTGCATACTGACGGTAATTGATGGGAGCTATTGCATGGAATATACGAATGTTTTATTCAATTAATTAGTTGCGTTTTTCTTAATTACACAAATAACTCATTGAAAGTACTGCATGACCATAATTTTATTTTATTTATAATAACAAACCATGACCATGATCTTGAAGTAGAGACAAACTGCGTTACTGCTGGAAGGCAAATAAATAACATTATACTATCTTAGTAGTATAAGTGAGTGTATAACGGAACATATATAGTTTTATATGGTCACGGGAAAAAAGCAAACTTGGTGGCTGCAGCACTATTATATTCAACATAGTTAAGATTCCCTCCCATGACATTTTTCTAATCAAAATTTGGACTTTTTACCATCAACGTGGATTCCCGTATGGTCATTCTGGCTCATTTGAGACATTGAGTTTTCAGCATTTAAAGAATCATGGAAAAAAATGAATGGGTGCAACTATGCAAATACAAGATGGTGCCTAAAGAAGTATTGCTAACTACTTTTTCATATAGGCAGAATAATTTAGTTTTCATCACATTTTAGGAAAAATGAAGTGGGTTGAACTTTATGTCTTCGTCCAATTATCATTTAGGCTACAATGTTTTGTTTGGATCGTATTCAGAGATTTGAGATTAAATCTGGTTTTAATTTGTCCCATACTTGGAAAGTGTCACATGGGACCCTAGACATATTGGTTGATCATGAAAATGACACCTAATTGGCAAGATAATTTGTCATTTGGTTACATGAGCATAATTTGCTGTATTAGATCTCACCGGGTACATGTGTTCAAAAATGCAAATTGGCAATTTTTGGGCGTTAGTGGGGGACGATTAAGGGGTGAACCCACTGAATCAAATAAAATCATGAAGCAAAATTCTCAAAGATCTATGTGAGGATTTCACTTCTTAACTTTCCCAAAAGTTTCACATGCTTTGTAAATTGTAGAAGTACGTGTTTTGAGTGTTTCCAAACATTGCGTTTACGTCAAGGCACGCCTTTAAAATGATATAGACTCAAATGCCAGAAAATGTGTTTTTATCGATGACCATCCAACAAGTTTGTGAAGTCGATGACCTTAGAACACAATGTTTTTAGAACATTTGTTAAAGAATTTAAAAGAGAAAGTTTTATGTTGAAAAGATCATTTTTAAAACTTTTAAAAAATTGGTTATACAAGTTTTAAGATACAAACTATATTTGTTTTTTTAACATACTCCGTCTAATTTTAATTATAAAACAATTTTTACTTTTTAGATTAATTAAATAAATTATGTATGTGGTTTATACATTATTTATTTAATAAATTTAAAAGGTGAAAAATTGTTTATAATTGAGACCGAAGAGAGCACTTCTTAAAGCATTTGTTAGTTTTTTCTTTTACTAAAATCTTAGTACTACAAGGGTGTTTGGTTTCACGTTTGAAGCTTTAGAAGTGTTCTTCAATGCAAAACAAATTTAATTCTATAAAATTATGTTTGATTTTTTTTTGTTGTAAAACCAGTTTGGGGACAAACACTACTTAAAGCTACCATTTATAGTTTTTATTCTAAAATTGATTCTAAGACACAAATTTATAATTTAATTCACTTTTGTATTCATATACAGATGATTGCAATTGCATGATTGTAATTGATGTATGGGACCGGGAGTATAGGCACCTTGGTGGGGCATTAATGTCTTTTTCATATACTATAAAAATAGTTGCGGGTATTAATGTCATCTACTTTATATACTTCATGATCCATGAATGAATCCAACTCAAGTTGAAAAATTAATTTACATGCAGCAATGATTTAAAATGATTACATATACATCTAATTATATTTCACTATTTATATATTTGTGTATGTATTTATTTTTTTGTCAAGTAACTCAGTGGTTGGAGCTCACACATTTTAAATGCAGAGAAATAGGGTGTCTGAGTTTGAACCCTGACCCCTATATATATTATGCAATGCCCTTATCAATCGAGATAAGCTCACAAGAACTTTGTGCATGTATTTCTAAATTAAAAATGATGCATATTTAGATGACGAGATTTAATTGGATATTATTGTAAAACTATTTTATGTTTTTTCAATTACAAAGATAAAGGAAAAAAAAAGGAAAACAAAAAAGAAAACTGCACTCCACGAAACTAAATTCTCATAGAGTCTGCAATGAGGAGGTTCGAGAGGCTAGGCGGATGGAAAACATGTACCATGTTGTCTATGCTAGATGAAGCATCGAGCTTAGCACGAAAATTAGTACAACTAATTTCTTTTTGGAGAGTGGGAACAATCCGAATACACCAATCTTGATGAAGTAAATCTTTGATGTCTTGGATCAAAGTAGCAAAACTTGTGGAATTTTGAGTGTGAACGCGAAGAATATTAAAACAAAGAAGTGCGTTTGTGAAACATATCACGTCATGATAATTCATCTGCTTGGCCAAGCAACCCTTAATAAATGATGTGAAGCTTGCCATAGAGAATTTTGGAGGAGCCCTGAGAAACTTGATATCCAAATCCTGAAAGGATGACGAAGCAAACCACAAAATTCAACTCTAAGGGGGTTGCCATGGCAACTATCATAAACATTAAGAGTAGTACATGCTTGATTTGAGGAGTTCCATTTAACCTAAATTTCATCATGTGTTATTAGCTGTGAGGTAGAGAAGCAAAAAATGAAGGTGGAAGTCATATTACAAGATTCCATATTAAGACGATAAAGAGGGATAACTGAGTTGGAAAAGCAAAAAATTTGCGATTATTCCAATACCACCATATACATGCAACAAAAGTATTGGAGTTGATTGAAGATAGGCCCGCTTTAAACAAACTAATTATGTACAAGTCGGAAAGGAAGTCAACATCGGAGAAACGGAGAGCATGCCAAAGATTTCTCGAAGTTGTACAGTCTCTAATACAGTGAAAGAATGACTCATCATGCTCGTTACATCAGGGGCAAATACCATTAAGAGCCAGGCTGTGGCAGTGCAACGAGGACGTGGTGGGGACAAAATTATTGCGAGTCAACCATATAAGGAATTTGATCTTTTCTGAAAGATTGAGACGTCATATCCAAGACCACGTTAAAGGAGTTACATGTGCACTTCTATGCTTCCAAAGCCATAAGAAACCAACCTTGGTAGTGTAGTAACCATTTGTGTTTTCAGACGAAATGAAAGTATCTTCGGTGTTGGGGTTAAAGTGAAGATTGAGATTGTTGATTTCGATTTCGCCAATGATGTCTTAAGGTAACCTTTTATTCGACTGAAAGCATATTTAACATTTTATTAATAGACATATTAGTGTTATTCCGTTAAATATGGTCTCTATATTTATAGTTGATATTGATATATGTTAACGGAATAACACTAATATGTCTATTAATAAAATGTTAAATATGTTTTAGTCACTGTAAATATATCAATTTTTCGTTTTAGTCCTCCTTATCTTTTCTTCGATTTTTAGTCCCCAAACGTTTTCCATTGCCATTTTTAGTCTTTGTTTTTAAGTCAACTCATGTGTATCATTAAAAAATTTGATTTTTGTTGCACTCATGTTTAGTAATTTATAAAATACTCTCTTGCAAAAGTTTTTTTTTTTAACTAGGGATGAATTAAATATGATTTTTTTTGTTTTTGTCACTTAAAAATTCATATTTAATTCATGTTTTCTTAAAAAAATCTTTTTTTTTTTGGAGAGATTCTTATAATATTCCAAATATTCATGCAAAAGTTCATTAAAAAATGCAGAGGCTACATAACATAACTTAAAAGTGGGGGCTAAAAGAATGGACGAATAGTACTAAAAAAGCTGAAGAAAAGTTTTAAGTAGACTAAAATGAAAAAATTGGAATATTTATATGAAAAAATATATTTAAAAAAGAACACTAGTATGTATGTATATATTATGTTATTAGCCAGGGGTGAGGAATGGGGCTGCTGCCATGCTTACCTCCCCTAGGTCTATGTATATATCATAAGTTTTATAAATGATTGATCTTTTTCTAAATCACATATTCAAATTTGATTATCATTGACATCAAAAATTATAAATAAAATTATTTTTTTCTTAAACTGTGCCTCAAAGTTAGTAGATATCATAAAAATATTTATTTAGTTTATAATGAATTTAAGTGTAATACAAATTTAATTTTTATGAAGTTTAATTGAAACATCTCTTAGGGGTGGAACACATGATTTACTTTAGATTTTTACTTTTCAAAGCAAGATAATGTATATTTTAACATAAAAAAAGAGATGGGTATTATTGAAGCTTCTAAGACTAGAGTGTGTAATTACTCATTTATGAAATATGCATTCAATAATATTTAAGTCATATAAACTTTTTCTGTTAAAAAAAAAGTCATATAAACTTTTGTTTTTAAAGTTATAAATATTGATTATATTTCAAAAATTAATATAATATAATATAATACAATACAATAAAGAAGAAGAAAATGAGTCCTGAACCCCTGACTATGGTAAGTCCCAAAGCCCAACATGACATTTTTCTATAAAAAAGGATAAGAAAAAAGAAAACAATGATCCCTTGTAAACAAAACAAAAAGACACAAATTTCTTAACAATTCATTTTATCATGATTTATCTCTTTATATCACGTCATTAATCTATCAAGATAATTTCATCATTTCTCAATATTTCAAGGTAAATACATTATAAGAAATATCTATCAAATATATACACACACATACCTTACTAAAAAAGAAAATCTTAACACATCATCAACCGTAATTAGCGTCCACTCACGTCTTTGGTGGACCTTCACGAAGCATGTCATCGTCCATTGACATATTGGACATCATTGTAGCTGTTGTGTCTTATGCTTCATGACCACATATAATTAACCCATGAGGTAATATGTAGGAGAAAGTAAGAAACAAAAAGGACATAAAAAAGTAGTAAACTTTTAAAACATAATTCAAAATCATTTGCTTCTCATTATTGTCGCCCGTCATGTCTTGTTTAGAGCAATCAATGACCGTGTTGGACGAATTTATGCATGCTATTTTGTAAGTAGGTTAAATAAGTTTTTCGTCCTTATAAATATAGCGAATTTTAATTTTAATTTCTAAAAAATTAAACTGAATGTTTTCATCCTCACAAATTTTTTTATTTTGTTTTTCGTCTTTAATGACCATTTTATGTTAATATAAATGGCAAAATTATAACTCTTTCATGTTCAAATTGTATCTATGTTATGTCCGTTTATTATATTCGACATTTATATATTCATATTATGTTCAAAAAAACGTTAAAATTATATCCATTAAGGACCAAAAACAAAAAAATTTGTGAGGATGAAAACATTCAGTTTAATTTTACAGGGACTAAAATCAAAATTCTTTATATTTATAGGGAAAAAAAACTTATTTAACCTTGTAACTAAAACCAAACCATTTGGCATCCCACGCATCTTTTGCATTATGATTGTTAATATGGTATTGAGATTAATTCGATTTTGGGATCTACTGTAATATGGTCCACAAACAACTCTCTGAATGAATTTAAACTTAGTACACACATACCATTTCGATGAATACTATGTACATCGAAATACTTGCTACTTTTAACATTATATTTAAACTTTACACGTCCAGAATATTCATGCTAAAAATTCAATGTCTAGTGAGTGGTGACCAACTTTTTTGTAGTGCTTTAGTTATGCTATATTTAGACTTTTTAACTTCTTATTTTTTTTATCACAAAGATCATCAGGCTTTGAAAACTACGAATCCAAAAAGTCTCCATACATAAAAGATGATGCTATAATATCTAGTGTAGAAGTTAAGGAAAAAGATGTTGACATAAAATGTTGCTGTTCAGTGAAGTATATGGTATCCCTAACCAAATTATGGTGGTTAGTTAAGGGCTGTTAGAAAGGGAGGGGGTGGAAGTGCTTAAATAAACGAAGGGAAGGAAATCAATTTGTGAATATTTAGTACAAGTAAATATTTCGAGCACTAAAATTATATAATTTTTTTTAAGTGTCTGTGTTGACAATTTTTATTATTCATAAAGTTTTCTTTGTAGCTGCTTAAGTAAATATATCTTTGATTTTCCTATTTCTAATAGCTTTTGACAAACAAACTCATTTGTGTAGTTAAATATATATCACTGGAGTAGCTAATTATAGAACATATTTTCTGGGTAGCTATGCATAAACATCATAGCTTTGCCTTTGACTCTCGATCTTTTTTTAAAAAAATTGTTGATGCAAGATTCTAGTCCTTTATTTGCGAGGTCTCTATTTTCACCCCATCTATCACATCCGCTACTGGATACATCAACTTCAACTTGATTTTTTGCAACTTTTGAATTTGTCTCCCTAATGCTTCCATTTCAATTTCATATGGAGGTTGACGTCATGGAGACATTTTTAAGGATTAAGGGTCCGTTTGTTACGGATTAAAATAAAAGTGATTTTGACATAAAATAATTTAGAGATTATACTTAGAAATTTTATAAATAATCAGAATCTATTTTGTGTTTGTTTATCGAAATAAAAATCACTTTTTTTAAACAAATAATCTAGTTTGTTTTGATACAACTATATAAAAGAGATTTTTTGTTACAAAGTTAGTTCAATCTTTTAAAAAATATTTTCTCTCTCCTCTAAAAAAAATCTATTTTTTGAGAAGCTGTTCTCAACAACTTCTCATTTGAAACTGTTTTTAGATTTTTTTTAGAATATAACAAACGGGCTCTAAATTGGATTTACGATGATTTTTTTTAACAAAACAATAATCAAGAGTTAAATGGTGATTTCACCAAGATCTAGAGACCAAAACTGCAATTTTCAAGAAGTCAGGGATAATACAATCTTTAGAAAGTTTGGAGGCTAATTTGTAATTTTAAAAAGTAAAGGGGTCAATTAACAATTTCCAAAACTTTAGGGGTTAAATTGTAATTTTTTATACACAGGGGGACTAACATGTAAATATATAAAAGTGTAGGGGCTTTTTTTGTAATTTTGGAGTTGACGTTAGCTAGAGTACTCACATGGCGAATGAGGTGGCAGGGTCAGGTGTGTGGTGGGCGTGGTCGTAAATATTGACATGTGGCAAGGTGTGATTGGATGATTTGGCATTGACCGGATTGACATGGCTCGTCTTCTTCTCGTGTAGAATTTCATATTTTGATGGTTTTTGGACCTCCTAGATATGATGACAATGTTTGTTTTGCTAAATTCAAACTAAATATGGAGGTTTTGAAATTTGACACTTTCTCACTCATAAGCTCCTCTAATCTAAGATTAATTTTAGACACTTCACTAAACTTAAGTAGTGATGTCAATGTGGATCAAAACAGAAAAAGAAAACAGAGATGCTCTGTTGTAAGAACATACACCTTGATTTCTTATTCTTGATAATCAAGTACATGAACCTTATTTGTGGATGAAGTAAATCTAAGAGAATTACATGCAACAAGTCAATGTCAAAATAAACACATGCAATAAACCAAATACATCTCATGCAACAAAGGTCAGGTGTGTCTCATGCAACAATACAATGTGTCAAGTGTGGACCCTACAATGGCTTGGACGTAGATCCTTATTTGGGCTTATGTCATTAATTTTTTTTCTAGAAGAAGTCCTTGATTTTGGCATCAAGGACCATAGAACAAAGCAAATTATAAGCCTCTTGTGTAGGATGGTAACTGTCCCAGAATATATAGCTTGAAGGGTTTGAACATAAGTTTAAGCTGTAACTGTTACACAATATGCCTGCTTCCATTTCTCCTGTTCCACAACATCCTTCGTCTACTACTTCAAAGCCTAAAGCATGCAACCAAATACAATGAGAAATTAATCAGACATAAGGAAAGACACTAATCAAAGTAGTTTTTGAATGTAATGTCAACTAATTTCTTATACCTTTGTGGTGAATATCATGTATTATTGGCATCTAAATACTCACAATGGTATAACTGTCCAATAATATGTATATAAATATATTAAGCTACCTATAAAAGGTAAAAATGAAAATGCCTGTGTCTGATTGTTACCATATTTATCAGGGTTTTGAATCATATGCATGAATGGGTTGTAAATATCAAGGTAGACAAGCTTAGCCTCTGGAAATTTATTTTCAAAGGCATCCATTTGAGATACTAGTTTGGAGTTGAAGACTATTGCAGCTTCGTTTTCTAAACCTGAACAATGTCTATACATTCCTCCTCCAATTGTTCTCTGTGAGGGAACACAGCCTATATATGGCATCCCAATTATTCCAATTCTTCTAGCTCCTAAACCATAAAGTTCCTGCAATAATTATTTTAATTTTTATATTATTTTAGGTAATAACTAATATCACTAGACAAAGAAAATGAAGTTATAAGAAACAACATTCTAATTCAAAACTCTATGAATCCATGTTTGTATAACAGAATACCTGCATGAAGTCTAAGGCATATGAAATCAATAAGTTAGTGTATGCTGGAATATCATATTGTGGTTTCCTAAATGGTGTTTGAGAATAGGTATTGGCAATGTCATCAGCCCCTATGCAAATAATGTATACACTCTTTGATATTAACATTTCCATTCTCATTTCTCCAACTGCTTCCTTTATCTTATTCTTGTACTCCTTGAACATGTCCAATTGTTCTGGTAATGATAACACTAACTTAAAACAACAACAAGAAAAACAAAAAAGTAAATTATAGTTAGTTTTAACATATGCATGCAATTAAAAATTCAAACTCAGTATTAGACATAGTTATTTACTGCTAATTGAGAAGTTAGAGGATCATATCCTGCACCACCAGAGGCAAAGCTTACACCTGTTAAGAGATCTTCAAGTTGTAAATTTGGATCAAGATAAGCTGGCAAAAGTTTCTTGACTCCAAATTTTGAAGCTGAATAAAAAAAAGAAAAATTGTTAAGAAACTTAACAAAAATATGTTCATTTTGTTTTTTCCCTACAATTTAAAACCGTTGTTGTATAACATAATGAACAAATAAGTAGTATTTTTGTACCAATGATGTCTGAAGGGACTACACCATTGCTAAACCTTCCTGTTGGTTGATTTCCACCACCAAAGTCTCTACCATAAGGTAGAAAGTTGCACTTGACATAAGTGTCAATGTAGTTGTTATTACCTGAGTCAACTATAGAGTCTCCAAACACAATGAGTGCTGGAATTGTTTCATTGTTTGGTAGATTCACAGCATTACCACAATGTAGAGAGATAAAGATTGTAGTAAGAGAGAAAAGATTAACAAGAGGTGATTGAAAAAGAAGATTTTGAAATAGCAATTTCATGTTTTTGTAGAATAATATGATGGAGCTTGACTACACCTTATTGGAACTTAACTTTAGCTTGGTGGTGTAAGCCTTTTATATAACTTAGCAAAAAAAAAATTTACTAAAGAGAAATATATTATATTTCTTTTGTGATAGCAACCTCATATTATATAGATTGATATATAGTTAATGAGGCATGCTGCACCAATATAAAAAATACTTATTGAATTCATATAAAAGACTGATAGTGAGAGAAGCATGCATTATGGACTCTCCATTGCGTTAGGTCATATAATTCTTTTTAAAAAGTTAACCTGCCATATGAGTTTTCATGTGACATCTTGAATACTGAATCATCCTTTTCTTTTCTACAGGAATACCAAATCCTAAAACGACATGAGGCCTTTTCGAAAAATTAATGACAATATCTTTAAAACTGTTCTATATATTCTCTTTGTTATAAATTTATATTTTATTTTTGTCTAATTTTGAAGTTTGAAATAATTATTTTTGGGAAATGCTTAACAAAGCAAAAAACAACATCTGAAGAAGATCATGAAGGCAACTATAAGCGTTGCACAATTCAAAGTCAAACCAAAATTATATTTCACTATCCTGTGTTTTTCGGCCCGTACGAGATTTGATTGAGTAGAAGGCAATTCGTAAAAAATTTCGTTGTAAAACGTCTCGCTACATATAACATTTGCTGATTTTATTGTTGAGATTTTAACCAATTTATGCAAGGAAAAAACGGTTAACTGGTGTATTTAGCATATAAATAAAGTATGTTATTAAATTATTTGTAAGATAACAAATTGGTGGTCTGGTGTTGTAATTATTTGCTTTAAGAATTTGTCATGTCATCATACTTTAGTTGACAGGGACAATATGGTATGCATGAGTTCGATTCGAACTTCAGATTCTTCACTTATTCATCTCTAATGGTGAATTTCAATCCTCTAAATTACTTGACCAAAAAAAGAAAAGATTTGGCGTGTGATCAAAACTTGCATGATGATTCATTTCGCCATTTTAAAAGCATAGTTTTTATAGCAATGAATGCTATATACAATGAATTATTTATCGTGAAATCTCACATGGCGTTTTTGAAGCCACTTGAGTCACTTTGGTTCGAAAATTAAAGAAAAAGTCATGTTAACCGGTGCCTCTAGGGTACCGGTTAAGAATACTAAAAAAGGAAGTTATAAATTAAAAATGACACTTTTTTTTTATGGATTGATTACACAATTTTTAATACAATAATTATTATATAACTTCATTTTTTTTAGTATCCTTAATCAATGTTCAGGGGCACCGGTTAACATTTCTCTTAAAGAAATCACCCAGGTAGTAATGCTATGTACTTTTATATGTATTCATTACTTTTAAAAGTGGTAACTTTTACCTCTATATGACTTGTATTTTTAAGATTTTTTTTTATAGATTCCTTAAATAATGCCTTTAGTTTAATTGTTAGCACGGTCCAAAAGATTAATATAAAATCAGAAAGTGTACAATATTTGTCAACTTTTGATGTATAAGAAAACATTTCTCACATCATTTGTTCCAAACATGCAATTAGCTAGACTTTTTTAACTTTAACTTCGAATATGGATTACCTTAATAATTATAAAAAAAACGATTACCCTACAAATTATAATACAATCAACGCAAATTTTTTCCTTCACATTTCAGTAGAAAGCAACTACTAACTAATTGAAAAGTACATGTAAGGGTTGCAAAAAATCGTGGAGGCAACTGCTATATATGAAGAGTTACTACTTGAGGACGATTTGACAACAGAAAAAGGGTTTTCATTAACACATGAATGAACGTGAACCTAATAATTATTGACATTGACAAAATAAAAAACATATATGGTGATACAATTCCTCAAAATTCATGACAAAAAAAGTTGTACCGCCAAATGTGGATGTTGCGTAGCTAGCTTCGATGGTGATCTAGAGCAGTAGATATTGAATTTTTAGACCAGCTCACATTAGACTATATCTTGTGCCATGTTTTCTCGTTAGGAATTAATTTTTGTATATTGTTCTCAAGACTCAAATATTTAGGACTATGCGAGGATGATGATAAGACTGATGTTTATCTCACATATATAGAAAACTTTTGAGATATGATTTTAGTTACGCGTTCTCCACTTAATGTATGTTTGATTTCACGTTTTGGATTATTTAGCGTGTGTTTAGGGTTATTCAATGCAATATTATTGGATTGTAATGGATTGCGATCATTTGCCTTCTATTTTGTCCAATCTCATGATCATGAACAATTTTAATGTCAAATACACTACAATTGAAGTTGAGTTGTCCACTTCTTTATTTTTCAGCACATTGAAGCACTTTAAAAGTGAACTTGCCTTAACAACATCTAGTAGCACTGATGACAGATCATCTTACGTTATTCTTAACATGTTTTTCAGTCATTTTCAGTAGGTTTTACCAGCAGAACAGAGGAGAATTAGAACAATTGTCTATTATTTCAGGACATTTGTAATGTTTTCTATATTTGAGTTTGTAATTCTATTATTCAAGAAACATAGCAATTATAAGATGTTTTTTATGTAATTCACAAAGAAATCATGCAAATCAGCAAAGCAAGAACATCCGAAGATTAGTGACAACCTTGGGAAGATCAATAATGAAGATTCAAGAGGTCTCAGAAGACTTAACAGAGGGAGAAATTATGTTCCCAGGTCCCAAGACATCTTATATGGAAGCAAACACTCAAAAGGACGGAAAACCAAAGTATTAGGGCTTGGAACGCACTCACGTCACATGCGCCCGTGCATTGTGTAGTGCGGGCTAAAACTGTTTTTTCCTCTTCTTTTTTTTTTTTTTGGAAAAGCCTGATTTTTGTGTCTAACTTCAGGTGGAAACTCTCCCTATAAATACCATATTCCTCATTCACAATTTCTCGTTCAGAACTGGAGCAGTTCAAGAGGAAGGCGAACACTATGAGCTTTCAGGAGGCGTTTCTCTCTCCACTCTCCAAGTTTTTCCAAGGTATGTTTATTTCTTTTGTAATTTATTTTTAGTTACCATGAGTAATTAAATCTTTTTAGACTGGGGTTCTAAGATGAAACTCTATTTTATTTGTTGGATAATTATTTAATTTAAAGTCGTTTATTCAGTTATTTTCTGTTCGCTATTTAGTTTTACCGTAGTGCATAAGATTTGTCTCCTCTGGAGTGCAACCCTAGTTTAGACACTTAGGTAGTGACAAGACCTAATATTGATGTTTATATATGTCTATCTAGGAAGTAATTAATTAGTAACCAGCGAAAGAAACCGAAAGAGAGTGGACCCTGGTAGTATGTACTTAGGAGGTGACATAGCTAATATTGACTAAAATCAGCTGAAACCAGGATGTAAATAGTTAGTAATTAAGGAAACACGTGACTTCATGACTTAAACCAGCTCAGTAACTCCATTCTCCTCGCACCTTGGTAAGGTAGATGTTGATAGGATTTCCCATTTGTAGAACTACCGAGAGGGAGAGTGTGCTATGTGCTCCTAAGATTCAAAGATGCGAAAACCTTTAGGAACACTGTCACCATACCTTTGGAAATTTAGGAAGGCCAACTTAAGTTTATGTTTAGATTACCCCTGAGGGATTAATACCTCACATGTAAGGATCACCGTGTGACTAGTTGGTGCAATTCAACAGGGAGAGGGATAGACCGAAATCAACCAAGACAGTAAGACCTCACACGTAAGGATCACTGTGCGACCAGCAGGTGCAACTTGACAAACTGATTAGGTTACCATGTCCCTACGGACTCATCATTCAGATAATCTACTTAGAATAACTGAACGCGACTTGACTATTAATTAATTCCAACAAATGAATATGGGATTCAAAGAATCCTAACCATTGTTAACATTCTGCAACCAAACATGTAACTTTGCTCTGTTGCAAACAAATTATCTTTGCAAACTATAAACCCTTAACTCTTTTATTATTTTATTTTTCAAAATAAGTAATGTGAATTGTTTGGACGAAACGACAATCGATGTGGATACGATACTCTACTTATCACTTTATTACTTGATAAACGATTTGGTAAACTTGTCTAATCTGACCATCAAGCGGCCAGATAGCAGACTTGTTCATAAGGTTCGGACAAAAGATTTGGACACACACATAAAAATACATACCCCATATGTCCCTTAACAAGTGAGCATTTTGTTCATTCGCACATATTCAGAAGAAAAAAAATGTATATGTGAAAGAGAAAGAAAAATGGTTTTAAGTGTCTTGTCAAGTATTGGTACATTCCTCATTATCATAAATGCAAAATGGAATATATTGAGTTGAGAGTGATGAAAGTAGTATTAATTAGAGTTATAATTAAAAAAAAGTAATTAATAATGTATTGAAAAGTGAAATTCATCAATTATTTTAGGACAACTTTTTTGTTGTTGCAAACAGCTAAGGTTTTTTTTGGGACGGATGGAGTATCATTTAATTATTTGAAAATATTATTTAATTATTTTCTCTTTCTACCTTTTTTTCATTTTTGTGAGAGTGCCTAAATGTTGTGTCTAAAGTCTTGCGATCATACAAAAGTTTCTCCCTTTAATTAATGAGAGCAATTCTAATTTGGACACAACCCCAAATCAATTTTATTTAGACACACACTCAATAAATTAAAAATATAAAAGAAAAAAGAACTAAATGATGTGACTAAATCATTTATCTTTTAATTTTTTAGATATGTGTGCGCGTCCAACTAAATTTGTTTTAAAGTTGTGTCTAAGTAAGAATTTTTCAATAATGATTCCCGGATGTTTTAGTCATAAATGAAACTTGCATCTCATATCTTTCAACATTAACGAAAACTCTTTAATCACTATACTACCCAACCACTTGGTTTATTATACTCTTTTTCACTCAAGGTTTATTATACTTGATTTTTCTATACAATTTCAAGATAAAATTTCATAAAGTACCACCAAATTCATAGATTGAAGATACAATACAAATATAAGTCCCGTAATTTCAAATCGCCAATTGTTTTCCTTAACAAGAAGAACAAGCTGAGACAAGTCGATTCATGTATTTACATGCTTTATTAGGTGTATATATAGGTGCACAAGAAGTAAATAATGTAGAAAGTCGAAGCCACTAGAAGAAGTCCTTGATTTTGTCATCAAAGACCATATCACAAAGCAGATTATAAGTCTCTTGTGTGGGATGGTAACTGTCCCAGAATATATAGCTTGAAGGGTTTGAACATATGTTTGGGCTGTAATGGTTGCACAATATACTTACTTCTATGTTTCCTGTTCCACAACATCCTTTATCTGCTACTTCAAAACCTAAACCATGCACCAAATATAATGAGAAATGAATTAGCCAAAAAAACAAATACGCTAATCAACTCAGTCGAGGGATTAACGTCAATACCGTTTTAAATTGATTTTGTTATTGTGTAATATAAACTGTTCAATCTTAAATTAACGGCCAAGATCAAAAACCACGTGTAAATACTTGTTTTTCCCACTGCAGGGAATCCGAATCTATGAGTAGAGATCTTTATATTTCTCAACAAAATGGAGAGTTTTGTTACTATATAATTTCCAGTACCTATAAATAAAGCAAACATTTCCATCACTAGTAATATAATTAGGCCTTCGTATACTCTGAAATCAAAGAAATTTTGTTCTCTATTTCTCAAAATTTTCGTTTTAAAAATAACGATTATCCTTACTCAATCAAACTCGTCAATACGGTGCCTGATGGTCATCATAATATTACTGTATGGTTTTTTCTTACATGCACAAGTAAATTACTTGCACCATGCACAAGTTTACTTTCTATAGTTGGATCCATAAATCACATCATATTTCAATTAATTTAATGGTGAAACTTATTGATCCAATGGTGGAAACAACCTTGTGTGTGGTGCAAGACTTTTCTTCCTTGTGCACCATAGACTTAGCCTTGCGCTATATACGAAGATGCAAATGAATTTGAATTTGATGAAATAACTAGTAAATGTTTTCCTTTTATTTATGTGAGAAGTTTCTGAATGTAATGGTAACCAACTTCTTATACTTTGTGTAGAAAATCATTTACTATAGGCATCTAAAAATGACAATGTTTGCGTCTGATTACCGTATTTTGCAGGGTTTTGAACTAACTGCGTTAATGAAGTGTAAATATCAAGGTAGACAAGCTTAGCTTCTGGAAATTTATTTTCAAAGGCATCCATTTGAGATACTAATTTGGAGTTGAAGAGTCTTGCTGCTTGGTTTTCAAAATCGGAACATCCTCTCTCGATGCCTCCTCCAATTGTTCTCTGTGAGGGCACACACCCTATATTTGGCATACCAATTACTCCAATTCTTCTAGCTCCTAAACCATATAGTTCCTGCATTCAATTCAGTTTTATATTTAATTCATTCAAGTTCGAAACTTATGAAAACTAATAACACTAGACAGAAAATCATGTTATAACAAACATTAAGATCCTGTTTGGATTGACTCGTTTGAGTGTATCTAATGTCATAAGCTTTTATGCCATTATTTGAGAGCATATGAAACCAGCTTATTACATATCTATAAGCTGTTTTTAGCTTATTTTCATAAACTCTCCTGCAAAGTTTATGAAAACTGTTTATAACTTATATGAAAACAATTTGACTTTATTTAATCTTATATATAAGTGTTTATACTATCAGTGCTTAATTTAGTTGTTTATCCAAACAAAGCATATGCCTATATGTTTGATGACTTTAGTATATACATCTTTCTTTTTTATAAAAGGATTGGCTAATAACTGATTATTAAAAGCTACATTGGATAACTTCAAAATGTACAATCAATTGCACAAATGATATGTTATTGTTTGTATAACATACCTGCAAGAAGTTTGAGGCATATGAAGCCAATAAATCTGTGTATGATGGAATATCATATTTTACTCTCCTATATGGTGTTTGAGCATAAGTATTAGCAATGTCATTACTTCCTATGCAAATAATGTATAAACTCTTTGATATTATCATTTCCATTCTCTTTTCTCCAACAGCTTCCTTTATCTTATTTTTGTACTCCTTGAACATGTTCAATTGATTTGATAATGATATCACAGACTTACAACAATAAAAGAATTATAGTTAGTTTAAATATATGCTATGCATGTAATTAAAGATGCAAATTCAGTGTTAGACTTAGTTATTAATTTACTGCTGATTTAGAAGTTAGAGGATCATATCCTGCACCACCAGAGGCAAAGCTTACACCTGTTAGAAGATCTTGAAGTTGCAGATTTGGATCAAGATAAGCTGGCAAAAGCTTCTTGACTCCAAATTTTGAAGCTGAAAAAAAAATGCACTTGTTATTAAGAATCATGAAAAAAATTGTTCATTCTAATTTTTCTCCTATGTATAAATGGCTTTAAATTGCGGTCTGCTACCGCAATATAAATAACTATATCGGCTGCATTATCCACAATATAAAGGTTCGCATTGTAACGGGCAAGAATTATTTTTGTACCAATGATGTCTGAAGGGACTAAGCCATTGCTGAATCTTCCAGTTGGTTGATTTCCACCACCAAAGTCTTTGCCATATGGTGGAAAGTTGCACTTGAACAGTGTTGATGATGTAGTTGTTATCACCTGAGTCAACTATAGAGTCACCAAAGGCAATGAAGGCTGAAACTGTTTCATTGTTTGGTAAATTCACAGCATTACCATAATGGAGAGAGATAAGGACTGTAGCAAGACAGAACAGAGTGACAAGAGGTGATTGAAAAAGAAGGTTTTGAAAGAGCAACTTTATGTTTTTGTAGAATAATATGAAGAGCTTGACTACACCTTATTGGAACTTAACTTTGGCTTAGTGATATAAGCCTTTTATAAACCTTACCATAAATTATGTGATACCAACCCCAGTTAATTATATTATTAGTTGATAAAAAAGTTTAATTTACTGGATTTTTAAACCTTTAAGATATTGAATATGCCTCTAATTTTTATTTTTTTATATAAATTATTTCTTAGACATGTTAAGAAAAGTACGCCATCGTGTTTGTTTAAAATTATTGGAAAAAAGTTGTATTTCTATCTCTTCTATTAAAAATGATTTTCTTCAAAAGTTAATGAAAATAGCTTTTCATTTTTCAGCATAAATATAACTAATATAACTTTTGATAAACCTTAAATAAAGGAAACTTATTGCGGTCCTACATGGATGGTATCACATAACAACAAAAAATAGGGAGAAAAATACATTAGATTTTTAATAATATAAAAATGGATTAAAGTCTGTTTCTTAATAAAAGTGAGAAAGTAAACAAACGTAAAGAGATAAATATTGTACAAGTACCATTGTTGCTCTCTTCTGTCTCCTCTTTTAAGTGTGTGTTTGGTTCTTTGGTATACAGAATTGATTCTGAAAGAATTGATTATGATAGAATTGATTCTGACAGAATTGATTTATGTTTGGATGCAACAATGCATAATTGATTAAACATAATGGTTGTTGTTTGGATAGTTTTGATCAAAATTGTTTTTGAATGTATAATTACCAAAATGGATATAGCTAAATAGAAATTACTAAATTAGGATAATTAAGTGCAATATAGTCTTAAAATATAAGTTATTACAATACTAATAGTTCAACCAAACAAATAATGCAATATTTTTCCTTTGTAGAAATTCATAAGAGATGCTAATTTATGAAACCAAACAAATTTTATAAGCATTGCAGCAAAGAAAAAAAGTTAAATTTGATACAAGAAGTAAGCAAATCAAAGTTAAAATCACTCAAAAATGTCAAATTACCTTGTTGTTGTTGTTATATTTTGAGCAAAAATTTTCCTTTTTGTTGTTCTCTTGAGCAGAATATTTGCTTGTAGGTGATGATGTTGTTATATAACCTAATGGTAATAAATTTTCAGATTAAATTTGGCAAGGGTGGTTGAGTTCTAGCTAGAGAAAAGTGGTTAGTGAAGTGAATGAAATTAACGTTCCAGGTAGAAAAAAACACAGATATGGTTGGAGAAAGGGTGGGAGAAATTGATGATGATTAAGAGGGCAGTTATGGAATTAATAATAGTTTATTGTAGAATTGATTTTAGGAAAGCTAAGAGTTAGGAATTGTAACTTTAAGGAGAATTGCTTTTGAAGGATAGAAGCAATTCTTAAAAGCCAAACCAAACATTATTAAAAACTCAATTTTTCACTTTTGAGGTTTGTAGAAGTGATTCTTGATGCTGAAAAGCCAAAACAAACATGCTCTTAAGATACCAAGATAAATCAAATTTTAATTAAGGGACCAAAGCGATACTAATTAAATAGTTAAGGGACCGAAAATACAATTTAGTTTAAATTTAATTAGAATAGAAACAAAATGGTGTTATAGTAAAATATAAGTGGGTGTAGCTTGCTAATTTACACCTTAGTGTTTTTAGGTGGGTGTAAATTAACAGCCACTTTAAATATAAATTTAATTTTAAATTAATATTAACATAATTTATTTCCTCTTAAAAAAATATTTATTTGTCTTGAGAAATAAAAAGTTAAAATTGGACACAAATCTATACACCAAAAGGCATCTTAGGAACATCCATACATAAAATAGACAAATCAAATATAGTCACTATTTTTAATATATGTAAATAATGACATGAATAAGTTTATAATAAGAGAGAGTGGTACTAGTTTTTTGTAATTTGGACCTAGTACCATTATTTTGAGCTAAGAACTTGCTCACTTCTTGGCAATATGCTCACAAATTTCACAAGACTCAAACCAGATTTAATACTTTTAACATTTGCTGGCAATACTTTAACCTGTAGAAAATAGAAAGAACGGTAATGAGAGAACAATAAAAATATATTTTCATAAAAATACAAAAGAAAAAGATGCAAAGTCTTACTTTTAAGCTTATTAAAGCGCTCTTTACGGAGTCGGCATTCTTCCAAGTGCAACCGCCAAAATAAATTTTAGAATGGTGTGATAAGCCATAATTTGTCATAGTTTATGTGGTGTTTAGTTCCTAATTTCAATAAGAATTTGTGTGTTTTAGCTTCCTTTTAGAACTATTTTACTTCAAAGTCTTTTGTTTTGTTTTCTAGGTAAAAAATAATGAATAACAAGTTAAGGATAAAAAGCATGGGTGAAAAGTCAAGAAAGAAGAAGAAAAAGCAAGTTTGGAGTCAATTTTACAAGCATGGGTGAAATTCTTTTAAGGAGGGTAGAATGTAACAACCCAACTCTAATTAATAGTGGAGAGAAAATTAATTAGAATTAGATTCAGAAGAGATAACTTGGTCATTTCTAACAAAGGAAAGGAAGGATATATTGGTCGTTTTCACTACTAGTGACAATATAGTAAATACTAGACTGATCAGTGGTATTTTGGTAATAATCTCAGGCTGATTTAAGAGCAAATGGGTAGAATTTTGTAAACAAAAATCAGAGGAGGAATGCTAGCAACACTCTCTATAATACTCACTTTCTTACACATTGGAAATAGAACACACAAAGTAGTGGGACATACATTGATTTCATCCAATAGAAGAGTGGGTGCTAGAGAGAGTGTTCAAAAGTGAGTGTTGCTAGCATTTCTCAAATCAGAATCTCTTTCTTCTTCTTCTCTCTCGTACGCCCCTCCATGTCACAAACCCACCTTCCATTATTTTTTCCTCTCCAATTCTTTCCCAAATCCCAAGTTGCATACACCAATTGGTGAGTAATATTTTCATTGGAGCACAAGGGAGCCAATGCAGGACAAGGGAGCCTTGTTGGAGACAGAGTTTTGGGTCAAGACTGCATCAAGAGGAAGTTGTTCTTTGAGGTGGGTTTCCTCTCCTAGACTTGAATTTAAATAATTAGAATTGATACCTTCACGTTGGTACAGTGATTAGTATGAGATATTAAGTGATTTTCATGAATGATAATTTCTGGAAATTGTTGTTGAAATTAGAATTAGGGTGGATTAGTGTGTGGAACTAGAACTATAGTTATACAAATTCTTTAACTAAGCTATGTCTAGGAACATTAAGTAATTAATTGAATCGTGGGATTGTCAAAATTACACTTTGTTGAGTTTAGTTTTCTATATACCCATATGAACCTTGAGCCCACATATATATCTAGGTGTGATATGAATAAATCGATTAAGCTTAGTTACTATGAAGATCAAATTCTGTTTTATATTGACACTGATGCCTACAAATAGATTTGTCTTATCTTGTTATGTGTCTCTGCTAATTAAGTCATAGACTTCTTGTGATACTTAAGAACTAGGCCAGTTTATAGACAGAGAAAAAGAAAAGTATTTTCTTTAGAGGCACATTGTGAAATGAATGACAGTTCAACTGTTAAATCATTTTAGAAATATGCATTGTTCGTGCTGTTTCATCTGAACTGTTTTGTGCAGGTACAATAAATGTTTAACAATAGTTAAACACTCAGATTTCTACGGATGTGCCATCTTTTGAACTGGTCCCTTAATAATTAATGAGAAATGATATTTGTACAACCATTTTTTGACAACTTTCTCTCTCATACTCACATGTTGTTCTTATCATCTCTCTTCCTTTTTCTCTCTCCATTGTTGTTGACCAATAAGAAAAGAGAAACACGTGATTGTCACCAAAGTTGTCATTAGATAGATGTACATATATCATTGCGCTCATAATTAATTGCTAATGTGATTTAAAAAAGTCACACTCATATAATAATCATAATAATAATTTGTTTTACTAAATTAATAGTAATAATACTTTTTTTAAAGGAATAATAAATAATACATAGTATAGTATATTGTTTTTAAATTATGGCATGATATATCTGTAATCTAAAGTACTTACATCCACGATACGCTCAGCTGACACCATGTGTTTCACTCCGTGATGTTGTTGCATCTCTTTGCTTCTAGTCTCCATTACATCCTTAGCATACTGTAAATCAAATTGTTTAGATCATATTAATTTGATGAACCTGCCAACAAATAAATGATTAGGAATGTTTTTAGGTCGACCTGTGAACTGCCATACTCATCCTCAAACACGAACGGCAAAAAAGATAGGACCCCTGTCTTTGCAAGATCATCAACTATAGAGACAATATCCTTCGCTATACCCTAAAAAAACATAGAAATGTGCGTATCAGACAATATAGAATATGTACTTAGTTAATACCTAATTAACATGTTATTAAGCAAGCCATCTCTAACTCATCATCAACAATGATACGAGCGAGCCATGGTGATAAGATGTCTTCCTCTCAAAAAGAGTCAATATCCACATCGTCGTCATCATTAACCATCATTGTTTGTAAAACTTCTTAAATTGTGGGTTAATTACACAATAATGCAAACATCAATGTAGACCCAAATTTTAAAATGACTCAGCATATCCTATAGTCTAAGTTTTCACCAGGTATTAAAATAATTTGTCTGTGTCATATACTTGCAGATTCTTTTTGCAGTTTTAGTTTCATAAAAGTCTCAAGCTTGGTTATTTTTTTCGTGTCTGCTATCGTAACCTCAAGTCTGAAGATCAGAGATGTGTCCCAAGGGTTAAGGGTGAGTGTTAGATTCAGAGGATGCAGCGGAAGAATGAACCTAATAAGGAAGTCAAAGGGATACCTAGACACTCAGCAGAACAAAGAAGTTTGTGAGTTTTTAACGGACACACCAAGAAGAAATTACATGCTTTTATAACCTTGGCCGCATGGAGTGTCGGGTAGTAGGTGACATTGCAACTTTACAAATGAGTTCTAATGGATAGTCTTAAGAATCAGGTTGAGGCAATGCCTCAAATCGTAAGGTTTAAGAGCAGTGGAAATTGCAATAATGGTAGAGAACATGGTGACAGACACATTTCTTTTGCACTAAGTCAAAAGTGATTGAAGTTACCAACATTATAGCTCGACAACTAAGATTAAATGTTTGACCTTAGAAAGTCTCGAATGTCTAGAATGCTTAATAATATCAACACAATGATTATACTTTAACTCCAAGTTACGGGACGAAGAGTCAGCATGTGAAAGCGAGCTCATCATAACCTTATTAACTACAAAGACTGAATGAACTGGTTATCGAAGAGTAAAGAAAATTATAATGGATGATTGGCTTGACAGGGCTCTAGAGGATAAACATTGAACTCAAATTTCAAGAGAGGAAATAATGGCGACAGAGACCATGTCAGCGTAAGTGAAGTAGTGTAAGAACTGTAGTACAAACAGAAGATACATGAAATTGAAAGGAGAGATTGTGAAACGAGTAGAAACTAATTAGAGGGACCACAAGAAGATCTAAGTTGTCCATTGAGGGAATCAAATAAGCAGTGCCAAGGTTTATGAAATTGAAGCGAGGATCTCAAGTAATGGATGAAACATGATTTATAGTTGGATTGAAGGGGAATTATTAAATCATGGTCGAATGATACAGTTTGATGTAAAAGGATTGGATTTACGGGTGGTGATGTTAGTGGAGAATCTGTTTCTAGAATTATCAAGTTCACCCTTCCCTAAATGAGTTTCAATGGAGCAATTTCACCTTCTTTAGTAAAATTAAATAATCTTAGGGTCTGTTTGGGAGAGGGGTTTTAGGGGGGGGAGGGGAGGGGAGGGGAGGGGAAGGTTTGTGGACATGAACTCATTAGAATTTTCCAAGTTGGAGATGTTGAAGTTTCTTTATTGGAGTTATAACATGTGATCAGAACAAGTTGCTGATGGACAATCTGGTTAGAAGTTCATTGAAAGGGTTGATTATTCAAGTTATTCACTTCCTAGAGTATTCTTCTTCCACCTTGTGGAATTTCCACATCTTCCCGCTCTTAATGTTAGTAGTAGTTTATTCACTGTGGTAGATTCAGTTCTCAAAATTGCACTAGTCGAAAACTTAATTAGGACTCTGTTACCATATAAGGTGAACAAAACTGTAATCATTCCTTCTCCTTTTCATTTCAACCTGTCAGTACTATTGCCTTGAAGCCTTTTACATAACATGTTATTAAGCAAGCCATCTCTAACTCATCGTCACCAATGATAAGAGCGAGCCATGGTGATAAGATGGAATGATTACAGTTTGGTTCACCTTATATGTAGGTAGTTAGCACTCTAATCATGAAAACAAAAAACAAAATCATACATCGATTGGCGGATAACCGTTAGGGAGTCCAACGACTGCGTAAGTGACACTGTTATCGACCACCTGTACACAAATCGTTATTAAATGCCTTATATATATTACAAAAAAAAAATTATAATTAGAAATACCAGTTTTTCGAATTCCTTGACAATTGCAGTGCGGGTTTTGAGCTTTTCATGCCCTTCAACTTTCTGTAATCGAAATTCATTACTGGATGGTATCTTCTTCCCTTTGACCTCCATCTTCATGAGGCTAAAGAAACAAACATGTTGGTTAGTTGGAATTATATTTTTCATTTCAAGCTTTCTTTAAGCTAATTAATAATATACTTATTTGGAAGTCTTAACATTCCTTGATTAATGATAGCTATGATAGGTTACAAATTTTTTTCTCCTGAATATTTTTTATACCTGTGCGTGTGTCGTTCAGATGACCATACGTCATAGAACACAACACCCGTCAACTTCAAGCCGATATCAATGCCCATTATAAAGCCACCCTTTTTGATAAAATCGCGCAAGAGAAATAAACGATGCTTATACGTCATCGTCGTACCTATGTGAAGAAAGAAAGAAAAAACACATAAAGAGCTCAAATCCTTGGGAAGAAAAGGTTTATTGAGCTGGTAAACAACGAATACAAACGAAGCAAATAAACAACGATTCTAAAAATGCAAACGGTGTCAATACCTAAACTTGGAAGAAGGAGACGGCAGAGAAACTTAGGGTTCACTGATGATCCAGAGTAAATAGTGTGAGATATTTTGTGGGTCCGGTTTATATTTATAATGATCTTTTTAAAATATTTAAATATAATTTTAATTCAAATTAAATTAAATAGTGAATTTTAAAAATTTGATCCAACATGAATTTAAGCTAACGACCGTTTGATCTGGTTTTCTTTCTTCAACTTCTCTATATTTTTAAGAAGAAGTTAGGTCAAACAGAATACCAATAAAGTACCTTTTAAATTTTTAGAATGCGTAAAATTGAATGGAATGAGCTTTGACCAAAAGTTGTTGAATGTTACTTCAAAAAATTACTTCTCGACAATTTATTTCACAAGCACCTTTCTTCAACTCACGCCGGCAACTTTTTCTTTTATTTTTTAATATTATATTTCAATTTGTTTTTTTCTTCCATTTTATTTTATTTTATTTTTTTAACCGGTTCATTTAATTTTTTTTAAGGAGGGTCCATTTAATTTTATTATCTTTTTTTTAAGGAATTTTATTATCTTTTTATCACTTATATATTTAATTTCAATATCGTTTAAGACGGCTTCTTCCATGGATCAATATGTCAATATGTTCCACCATGGATCAATTTTTATTGACCTGAAAATCCGGTTGCCACTTAATGTTTACCTGCTACTTCAGGTTCATTCCAATTATTTCTATTTTTAACAAATCGATTTTCAATAACTAAAAACCAAGTTTATGACGTCATCAATTAACAATAACTTTACCAAAATCCAAATCCAAGATTTTACCAAAATCAAAATCCCTTAATTCGATCCAAGATTTTACCAAAATCAAAATCCCTTAATCCGATCCAAGATTTTACCAAAATCAAATTCCCTTAATCTGAAAAAGAAAAATCCTAATTGTTGCTTCTTGTTTCCTCATTCGTGCAAATCCAAATCATAATCAAAGTTTCAAATCAAAGTAACAAATCAAAATCCAAATCATTGCTTCCTGTTTCCTCGTTCGTGCAAATCGTTGCGAATCTGTTGTAGTAAACAGTGTTTTGAGTAAGTATATTTTCTTCGACTATCTTTGCAATAAACGATGTTAGTTGTGTTAGATCCAAAGGGGTTTTTAGATCTTTACTTATATCAGCTTTTTCAAAGTGGTGTTAGATCCTAAAGTTAGCCGTGTTATTATTAATCTGGAGTCTAATTGTTTATGAATATGAAATAATTAGATCAAATCTTAAAGGAATACATAGATGGTGCTCAGATTGCATTTGCAACACTGTTGAAAGTAATTTCTGATTCAAAAGAACTAATGACCGGTGATGATCTTGCAAATTTGAGTTAAATCGACGGTGTTGGTTGATTTGAAATGTTGTCACACCTTACTAACAATATGCAAATTTTTGTTAAATGGTGGATTGATTTTAATTGTTAATATGCTTTCTTACTTGTAGCAAAACATTAACAATATCATGTCTATGAATGACCACAATCAAGGCTCAACACAACATATGAGTAACAATAGCAATGGAACTGAAAGTAGTTCGTATGAATGAGAATGGGGATAGTGAGTTTGAAGATGAGCATGCTTTTGAAGAAGATGTGAATGAGAATATGAATGAGGATGAGGATGAGATTGGGGATGGTGAGTATGAAGATGAGCATGAGATTATGAATGAGGATGAGAGTGGGGATGATGAGTATGAATGAGGATGATGGTGGGGATGGTAATGAGAATGGGAATGAAGATGAGAATTTGGACAACACTAATGAAGAATTCGATGAACATAACCCAGAAGAAGATCCAATTACCATAGATGGTTTGCCTAATATATTGAAGTTGAATATGAAAAATAGTAGCATTGAAGATGTTGGGAGGTATGATTTTTTAGAATTAGAAACCGCATATCAATTCTATAGTTAGTATTGAAGAATGAATGGTTTCTCTGTCCGCAAAAGCAAGCTTGTTAGGAGTGTAAAGGGTGAGAAGTTGCAACAAACATTTGTTTGTTTTAATGAGGGTTACAGGGAAGCTAATGAGAGAACTACGCCAACTCCAAAGCGTGAACCAAGACGTCAAAGTAGGTGTGGTTGTTTGGCTAAATTTCGTGTTCACGTTAATATTCATACAGGAAGATGGTATGTGACTCTCTTTGTTGATGAACACAACCATAGATTGATTGAAGATAAATATTGTTCTACGTTACCTGGACATAGAAAGTTTACGGAGGCTGATATTTCCCAAATTCAAAACTTTAAAAAGGTTGGAATTAGGACTTGTCAAGTATATGGTGCATTTCCAAACAACTCTGAGAGATATGGGAAGATAGGTTTTAGAAGGAAGGACCAATATAATCAAGTTGCCAAACAACGACATCAACGATCGCCTGATGCATCCACTGCACTAAAGTTTCTTAGAGATCTGGAAACCAAAGACCCGATGATGTTTGTTAGACACACAGTTGATAACGAGGGGAGGTTGAAACATCTTTTATGGTGTGATGGTGAGAGCATATTGAATTATAAATTGTTTGGTGAAGTTGTAGCATTTGATGCGACATATAGGAATATCAAGTATATGTGTCCTTTTGTTGTGTTTTCTGGAGTTAATCACCACAATCAAACAATTATTTTTGCAACTGCTCTCGTATCAAATGAGACTGAAGAAACATATGTCTGGCTACTTGAACAAATGATGGAGGCAATGGAAGGCAAGGCTCCAACATCAGTTATAACCGACGATGATTTATCCATGAGGAATGCAATTCGTAATGTTTTTCTTGAGCTCATCATAGCTTATGTGCATGGCATTTGCTACGCAATGCAGTTAGCAATGTAGGTGTTCCTGATTTCATGCCATACCTAAAAAGGTGCATGTTGGGTGACATTGATGTTAGTCGGTTTGAAGAAACATGGGCTGAAATGGTGAGTAGGTTTGGATTGGAAGGCAACAACTGGATACAAGAATTGTACGAGAGAAGAAACATGTGGGCTACAACTTTGATACGAGGTAATTTTTTTGCTGGGATAAGGACCACATCGAGGTGTGAAGCGTTGCATAGCCATATTGGAAAGTATGTTCACTCCAGATGCAATTTAACTAATTTTGTTCAACAATTTCATAGATGTCTAACATACTTTAGATTCAGAGAAGTGGAAGCTGATTTTGAAGGAAGATACGGTGAGTTTGTTTTGCAAACAAATTTCAAATCCTTAGAGGTTTGCATCTGTCCATTTTACAAATAGACTATTTCTTTTATTTCGACCTGCGTTAAAGAAAGCTTCGTCACTAAGAGTCTGCGAACGCATTAAGACGACAATGCTTGAAATTTACTTTGTTCAAAAGTGGAACGATACCGGATCAGTGTGGAATGTTGCATACTGCCCTACAATTGGGGATTTTAGCTGTAATTGCCAAAGGATGGAGTCCTTGGGGTTGCCTTGTCATCATATTATCATTGTACTAGTGATATTAGAAAAGGATGAGCTGCCTAGTTGTTTGAATGCTTTAGATGACTTTCATTTAGATGGCAGAGCAATGGATTTACTCTTCTTTGAGGATTCATGCTCATTTAGGCTCATTTCATGAACCTTGAGAGAACTGACAAGATCTTCAACACTTAAAGTGTTTAGATCTTTAGCTTCCTCAATAGCAGTCACCTTAGGTCTCCATCCAGAAGGTAAGCTTCTCAATATCTTGCTCACATGATCAGAAGCAACATAACTCTTCTTCAGTATTTGAAGTCTAGAGACTAAGGTTTGAAATCTTGAGTACATCTCCTCAATACTTTCATCATCCTTCATCTTGAACAACTCATACTGATGAACTAGCATAAGAGCCTTTACCTCTCTAACCTTCTTACTACCTTCATAGTTTGCACATAGTGAAGCAAACATTGCCTTAGCAGTTGATTTGTCACTCATCTTCATGTACTCTGTGCGAGGTATAGATGCAACAAGGATTCCTCTTATCTTGTGATGCTTCTTATAAAGTTTCTTCTGAGCAAGTTGAAGGTGAGAAAAACCACAAGAAGGGGGGTTGAATTGTGTTTTTGGAAACTTCTTCTTTTACGTTCTAGAGAACTGTTCTCAGGTTCAGAGTCTGAAGTAGTTCAGAGTCTGAGTGAGTTCAGAGTCTTTGCAGCGGATAAATGTAAAGA